>Ga0307372_10004942_pt1 | contig 20287 bp, 25 predicted proteins | sample OX1MG_FD_202533 | JGI IMG/M metagenome (GOLD analysis project Ga0307372, IMG submission 202533) | Soil microbial communities from Risofladan, Vaasa, Finland - OX-1 | ecosystem: Environmental > Terrestrial > Soil > Coastal area > Acid sulfate soil | place: Finland: Risofladan, Vaasa | collected...
ACCGGGGCCACCACGTACCTGATCGCCGACGCCCTCGGGTCGGTGCGCGACGCCGTCGCGGCGGACGGCTCGGTGATCGCTTCGACCTCCTACGATGCCTGGGGGAACGCGTTCACCGCCGGTGGCCTCACTTCGCTCACGCCGTTCGGCTTCGCCGGGGGCTACACCGACCCGACCGGTCTCGTCTACCTCCTGCACCGCTACTACGACCCGGCGACGGGGCAGTTCCTGTCGGTGGACCCTGCGGTCGGTGTGACCGGACAGCCGTACTCGTACTCCAACGATGACCCCGTGAGCAATACGGACCCGACTGGTCTGATCACGTGCGGGGGTTGGCTCGGCTGGGTACCCGGGTGTGGCGTTGTTACGAATGTCCAGAATGGAATCAGTGCCGCTGCAGGAGCCGCACGGAGTGGACTGAATGCGGTAGGAAACTGGTTGAACAACCAGTCGAACGCTTTAGGCTGCAATCTTGGATTCGGCAATGGCAGCTTCTCCTTTGCGTTCAATTGCGGCAATACGCCACCATCTTGTTCAATGGGCACAGCCGGCGGGCTCACAGCACCTAGCAACCCTGCGGACTCGCCGGGACCCGGATGGGAGTGGAGAGGCTCTGGTTCTCCGGGATCAGGCCAAGGCAATTGGTATAACCCAGGCACTGGACAGCGGCTTCATCCGGATTTCAACCACCCAGGGGACGTTCCATCGCACTACGACTATTCGACCAACGGCAAGGATTGGACACGAATTACGCCCGGGGATCCCATTCCCGAATCTGGAGGCGGGTTTGACATTCCAATCGAACCAGGAGAGTAAGTGATAAGGAGTTGCGCACTGTTGATGTGTCCGGCGTACAACCGATCTAATTGTGAATGTCGATGGTAAAGCTCGATCTAGGGGAAGTGGGTCTCCTTTGGACAAGGAAGTGCCTGTCCTCAGGAAGAGCATGGTCTCAGTATCTCGCAGGTGCCTTGGAGTTCTCCTCGGGGATAACCATTGTGCCGGGCATTGAATCCTTACCTCTAGGGGCGGACAACGACTTGGCTGTTTCGATTACAGGTGCTCGTGAAGCCCCGCAGCCCGGAGCAGCCGAAGCCTTATTTGAGATCATTCTTCCTATTCTGAGGACAGCGCCGCTTCTTCTGGTGGAGGACGACCTGAGACGCGAGGATGATCCGAATCTCCTGAGCGAAGATCCAGCGTCAATCATCAGCGGTAGTGGTATCATCTTCCACCTTCGAGATTCCACACAGCTGAAGACCTTTGATTCGCTGCGGACCTTCTTAGGCGCGTCAGGCTCTGGTTACCCACTGAACGCATTCCTCTTATCGGGCATCACTCGGGATGAGCTGATCCAGCAAATTGAGACTGATGAGTTCGAAGGTGTAGCCCCTCATGTCGGGGGGGTGATAAACACAGTCTTTGACTGCGACGCATTCGCAGTATGGCTTGGGCGCCAAGCGCAGGCAATCTTGCGAGAGCACGACACGGCTCGAAATTCGGACGTGACGACAGACACGAGGCCGTGAAAGAAGACAGGCTCGTCGGTGGCGCCCATCCCCACCGACGAGCCTCTCCCGCTCGGCGACACCCTCGAGGAGGTGGCACGCATCGGCGCCCGCCGAAGGTGGCATTGGCGGCAGCGTCGCGCTCATCTGCGCCCACGCCGTTCGGCTTCGCCGGGGGCTACACCGACCCGACCGGTCTCGTCTACCTTCTGCACCGCTACTACGACCCGAGCACCGGGCAGTTCCTGAGCGTGGACCCGTTGGTGGGGTTGACCCAGGCCCCGTACTCGTACGCCGGCAACGATCCCGTGAACGGGAGCGATCCGAGCGGACTGTGCGTCAAAGTCCTTTGGATGTGCATCGGAGGCGGACCACAGACGTCGTCGATCGGCTTTCGCTTCGATCCCGGCGCAGGTGCCAACGCCGTGGTCAACATCGGAAGGGGAGCGAGCTTCGGCCTCAGCGACAAGATCGCCAACTGGATCTCACCCGGTGCGTCGTGCACAGTTCCGCAGAATGGAGTCGACCAGTTCATCGGAGGTGCGGCGACGGCGGTCACCGGAGGCGAACTACTGGGCGGCCTATTCCCAGGAGGAGAAGCAGTTTCTGTAGATGGGTTGCTATCGTCCGGAGCGGAACTGGATCCTGCTGACGCAGGTGGTCAACTGACGAGAGCTGGACGCGCGTACGCCAAGGCAGGTGAGGTATTCGGCCCGACCTCCGGAGGGCCAGCTGCGATATACGAGGCAGGTCAGAGCGCTCTACAAGAGATCTTGACCGACCCGGCGACGACCTACGTTCACCCAGAACCCAATGAACTTCGGTTTGCGAACAGGACTCCGATGGTTCCTATCCGCGTCATCGTAGCGACTGCTGTTGTGGCAGCTTGACGGTAACCATTCACGTCCCCTCCAGCCCGTGACCGGAACAGGCGCCTGACCTCGCGATTCGCGAAGATGCGCGGAACGTGCTCGAATTCCGAGCGTGGCGGATGCGGGTGGTGAGCAGGACCTTGCAGCACAGAACGAAGCCCTGCGTGCGACGAACGCGGTGCAGGCCGTTGAGATCGAGCGCCTGACCCGAAAGATCGCCGAACTCGAAGAGCGGTTGAATCAGGGGTCGAGCAACTCCTCGCTCCCGCCGTCGGCCGACTCGCCGAAGCAGCAAGCCGACGCGACCAAGAAGAGGGCCGATCGTCGGGCTGAGGCCAAGGCTCAGCGAAGAGGCGAACTCGAGCGCCGTCGGGGGAAGCAGCCCGGTGCCCCAGGGCAGAACCTGCCGATGGCCGCGGTTCCCGACAACATCGTTCCGCACGCGCCGACCAGCTGTGCTTCGTGTGGTGACGATCTCAGTGCAGTTGTCCCCGAGGGCTTCGAACGCCGCCAGGTCTTCGACACCCCCCACCCGGTCATGATGGCAACCGAGCACCGGGCGATGAAGAAGCGCTGTGCCTGCGGGACGCTCAACACGGGCACGTTCCCCCGAGAGGCCACCGCCCCCACCAGCTACGGACCCAACGTCCGTGCCGCTGCTCTCTACCTCCTCTTCGGCCAGTTCCTCTCCGTGGAGCGAACGGCCGAGGCGATGTCGGCCATGCTCGGGGCCGAGGTCTCCACCGGCTTCGTGGCCTCCTTGGCCTCTGAGGCGGCGCGTGGGCTCGGTGGCTTCGACGACGAGGTGGTGCGCCGGCTCAGATCTTCTGCCCTCGTCCACGTCGATGAGACGTCTGACCAGGTCCGGACGGACAAGTGGTGGTTCCACGTGGTCTCCAACGAGCGCTACACCCACCTGTTCGCCAGTCCCACCCGGGGCAAAGACGCTCCCGACGAAGCGGGCGTGCTCGGCGACTTCCGCGGCGTGATGGTGCACGACCGCCTGGCCATGTACTTCAAGTACGACAAGGCGACCCACGCCATCTGCCTGGCCCACGTCCTCCGCGAACTCGAGCCGATAAGCGTGCGGTGGGACCAGGGGTGGGCCAACGACATGGCGGCGCTCTTGAAGGAGATGAACAACGCGGCGCACGACGCCCGTGACCGCGGCGCCGCTGCACTGGCGCCGCAGCTCCTCAAGAGCTTCCTCGCCCGCTACGACGCCATCGTGGAGACGGGGCTCTCGGCCAACCCCGCACCTCTGCACCGTGGCCGCGACTACCTCGAGCGCAGGTCGTTCAACCTCGTCACGGCGCTCGAAATGCTCAAGCCCGAGGCCACCCGCTTCGCAGCCGATCTGCGGGTGCCCATGACGAACAACTTGGCGGAAAGAGACCTCCGCATGCAGAAGGTCCACTCGAAGATCAGCTCGTGCTTCCAGAGCGAAGCCGGCGCGCGCAACTTCGCCGTCATCCGCTCTTACCTCTCGACCGCACGCAAGCACGGGGTGAGTGGACTCCACGTGCTCGCCATGCTCTTTCGCGGCGACGCATGGATGCCGCCGACGCTCACCTGAGCAACTCGCAGCACCGCGTCACCAACGACGACGCCACGATAGGAAGACACCATCGCGTCCCGTCGCGTCCTGCCGCCGTGCGAGGCGCTCGGGAACCGCGCGTCGTAGCCTCAGCTCGGTTCCCTCTGCCATCAGTAACCCCTGGTCACACGGGAGCCTGAATGTTTACGCTTGACGAGAGGCAATGTGAGTGCAAGACAATGGAATCATAAGGATATATGGCCCTTGGTTGAACCGAATACTTGCTGCCGTCTGGTGGGATCCATGGAACCCTCTTGATGTCGTGATTGACGGCAACCCTGTGGGGCGGGTCTCGACATGCGAAACCAGTGAGTTCTCAGTGACACCAGGGCACCATAGTGTTCAGGTTCGTTGGTCGCGCGCGCACCATCTTCGATCTCGTGCGTTCATTGTTGACGTTCGGTCCGACGAGACCGTAGAATTGGCGTCGCCGGTGATCCAATTGCTCACCGTGGGAATACCAAGGCTTTGCCTCGCTACCCCGGATTATTCACGGCACCATTGGAATTCGGCCTGAAGCCTCATTTGCGACCGTCAGCTGAGGGGTTTCGGTCGTCTTGCCGGCTCCGAGCCCGTAGATCGGTACTTTGCCGGAAGTGGGATTTCGGGTAATGGCTTCGGAATTGGGCTCGAATTTGGTGCGGGCGGTATCAATGCTGGCCGAGGATATGAACACCCTCATCGCGAACACCTTCAAAGGCAGGACAGCAACCGTGGCTGCGGACATCATTACGGGTCTCAATGAGACTAATCCGCTCCATTGGCTTGCGAATCCCTTGTGCCTCTATTAATTGACATTCAATTGATGATCGATTACGTGCTCAAGAGGTCACGACAACCCGAATACGATGCTGGCATCACGCTAACTATCGTTCTCACGACCATCGCCCTGGGTGTTGCGGGAATGGGATCTGAGGTAGCGTACTCCAATGCTGAGAGCAGCGGTTACTCGGCTGGATCGCTTGGATGGGCCGTTGGTTATCTGCTTCTTGTCCTGGCACTGCCGCTCCTGCTCGCACGCGCGCGCATGAAATCCACCATCCTGGGCATCAGCCGGTTCGTCCGGACTGCTTCAGCCATCTCATTATTGGTCCAATTGCTATTTCTTCCGATTGCACTTGTTATCTTTTCGATGTGAGGCGGGCGCATACACGCCATGTTCTTCGTTCGTCGTCGTACGCCGTTCGAGTTGCAGGAGATATTGGCGGCAGCTGCTGGTGATAGCCCGTCATACCAGGAAGTGGGTGCGACGGAAGGCGCCGTCCTCCCCTTCGGCTACCGCCACGACCGACGCGAACGTCGCATCGGTGATCCCGATGTTTTTGATCGGGCAGCCCTGGGCTTGCGACACTGGGTAGCTCATGAAGGAGCTGGTGTCCGCATCTTCCCGAGCGATCGTCCGGTCACGAAGGACTTGACGATCCTGGCGTTGGCCCAGGTCGGACCGATGGAAATGATCGCTCCATGCCGAATCGTCTGGGTAATCGACGACGTCAACGAGTTTGGCTTTGCGTACGGCACATTGCCGGGCCACCCAGAGCGTGGCGAGGAGGCCTTCATGGTGGCGCGCCGGCGGGACGGTACGTACTTCGAGATCACCGCGTTCTCGCGACCTGAAGAGCGACTCGTCCGATTCGTTGCTCCGTTCGCACGAGCGGTACAAGTCGCCGTCACGAATCGATACGTCGATTCGCTGGTTCGGCACGTTGGTACACGACCGTAGGCCCGGTGAACCGTGGAGAGTGACGGCCCGCCCGCATTGGCACTAACCCCTCGGTTCACCCGCCTCACAGGTTGTCCGCGCGCGACCCCCGCGGACGCGCCGGCGACCGCCACCTCACCGGCCGCCTACGCCTACGACGCCCAGGGCCGGGTGACCCAGATGACCCCGGGGACGAGCTCCTCGCTCGACTACGCCTACGATCCCTCGGGGAACTTGACCACACTTCCCACCGGGGCGACCGCCAACTACGACAACGCCGGTGAGCTCACGAGCTCCACCCTTTCGAGCATCACCACGTCGTACGGCTACGACGCCGCGGGGAACAGGACCAGCGCCACCGCCGGGTCCACCTCGGCGGCCACCGCCACCTACGACGGCGCGCAGCAGCTCAGCTCGTATGCCGATCCCGCCGCCACCATGAGCACGGCCACCTATGACGGCAACGGGCTCCGAGCCACGGCCACCACGACCCCGGCCGGTGGGACTTCCTCCACCGAACATTTCCTGTGGGACGAGACGGGCACGGTGCCCCGCCTGCTCATGGACTCGACCAACGCCTACGTGTACGGCCCGTCGGGCACCCCCGTCGAACAGGTCGACCTGGCCACCGGGGCCACCACGTACCTGATCGCCGACGCCCTCGGGTCGGTGCGCGACGCCGTCGCGGCGGACGGCTCGGTGATCGCTTCGACCTCCTACGATGCCTGGGGGAACGCGTTCACCGCCGGTGGCCGGCACCCAGCAGGCGAGCTGAACCCCTCCGTCACGTTCTCCATCACGGCTGATGGACGCCCGTTTTCCGGCCTCCAGGTAACATTGACGGCATGACCGAGCTGCGGGTGGTGGTCCCCGATGAGATCGCCGAACGCCTGGCCACCGAGGCCGCTGAGCGAGGCACCTCGACCGAGGAGGTTGCCGCCGAGGTGCTCGTGTCCCACGTACCGACGGCGTCGAAGACTCGTTCGCTGCCGTCGTGGGTGGGAGCTGCCCACTCGGGGCGAGACGATCTCTCTGAGCGTCACGAGGAGGTCCTGAAGAGCGAGCTGGGCCGAGCCGGTTGATCGTCGTCGACACCGGCTTCCTCGTTGCGTTGCTCGATGCCGACGACCGTCACCATGAGCGCTGCACCACATGGCTGGTTGCCAACGACGAGGCGTTGGTCGTGCCGGTCCCGGTCGTGACCGAGGCGTGCTACTTCGTCGAGCGCGACGGCGGTCCTGAGACCGAAGCCGCCTTTCTCGAATCGTTCGGTCCCGGCGAGACTTTCGAGATGGCCGAGGTACGGCCCCGCGACTGGATTCGGGTTGTTGAGCTCATCCGCACCTACGCTGACCTCCCCCTCGGTGTCGTCGATGCCTCGGTCGTGGTGATCGCCGAGCGTCTCGGAGTGACGGAGATAGCCACGCTCGACCACCGTCACTTCACCGTCGTTCGGCCTTCCCACGCCAGCGCCTTCGAACTACTCCCATGACAGGCTCTACCTTGTCGCCAGTGGGTGTTTGCCGCGCCCGGGTCGGGTGCTGCCAGAGACACGCGTCCGCGCGATTTCGGTCACTCGTACGTGCAGACTGGCCACGGTCTCGATGCTTCCACACGTCTGGGCCGTACCGACAGCGCCCTCATCGCCCACGGATAGGCCGAGATCCGCTGATCCACCGCCGCCCGCGAACGGGCCGGTCTCGCTGCTGGTCGCGCGGTGGACGCCGACGGTGTGTCCAATTTCGGGCCGTTCGGCCTTAGGTATGAAACGGCTTTCCGGCTGCGATAGAGCGCCCTGTGGTGCTGGAGTTCAGTAGAGCGGGATGGTCAGGGCCAAGGCATCCAGGATGGCCGTGAAGGTGTCCTCCTCGGATCAGGCGGTTCGTGCCGGGGCAGCCGCGAGGGCCTCGAGGACAAGCGACCACGGGTGGTCGTGCGTCAGCCGGGCCGGAAGGCCCGGCACCGTCTGCCGGAGGCGGCGGCGAAGCCGCCGGCCGACGGTGGGCGGCTTGAATACGTAAGGAAGATTTGAACGAGATGTCTCTCCGCTCTTCGACCTACTTCACTCTCATCAGCTCGGGCCGTCCGTCCGGTTGCGCAGTCGGCTCCGGAGATGGTGCTCTGGCTCGAGCATGTGGAGGTCGGTGAAAGCGGGGTTCCGGCTCCGTTCCCCCCGCCTTCACGCGTGCCGACGTGATGCTCTACGGGCTCCTCGGGCGTCGTCGGTGCGGCGTCGAATCGGCCGGCATTCCGGCCGTCACCGGGCAGTGTGACGATTGTCCGGTGTTCCCCTCTGGTGACCGCTCGTGACCGTTTCGGAGATCGGCGACGCATCCGGGCCCGCTCGCTGACCAATTACCAAGTAGAGGGCGGAAGTTCCGCACCACGGAAGGGGACGACGATGCGACGCTTCGACTTCACGATGCGAGAGCCGGTGACCGACAACCTGCCCGACGGCGTCGAGCGCATCGCCTGGGCCGCCGAGCAGCTCGGCATCGGGACTTCGACGGCCTACCGGCTCGCCGCCCAGGGCAAGATCCCCGGGGCGTTCAAGGTCGGTGCCCAGTGGCGAGTGTCGGTCCCGGCGTTCCGGCGCCTGGTGCACGGCGACCTGCCCGGTGGTGGGCATGACGGCGATGACGAGTGAGTGCGTCCCGACCGGTCCGCTCCATCCCGCCGAGCGGCTACGGCATCGCCGCGGTCCCAGTCGGCTCGGTGGCCGCCATGCCTCGCCCGGCGAGCCAGCTGCGTCGGGCTGCAACTGCCATTCGGAGCTGCTGGCTCGAAGTTGTTCGTTGGCCGGCGCCCGTCCCGGGCAGGCACCGCACCGGCACGTCTCAGCGCTCCGCCCGGGACCGGTGGAGCTTGGGCTGTTGGACCTCCGATCGCGGCCCAGGACCGTCCCCGGTCAGGGCCAGGGTTCGACCGAGGGCGGCGGCCAGGTCGCGGTCGCGCCCCTCGAGCGCGTGGGCGTACACCCGGAGGGTGATCGACGGGTCGGCGTGGCCGAGCCTCGCGCCGACGGTGACCGGATCGAAGCCTGCGGCGATGGCCTGGGTGGCACTGAAGTGCCGAAGGGCGTGCAGGTGCGTGGCCACGCCGGCCGCCTTGGCTGCCCGCTCGGTGAACCTGGTGACCACGTCGGGACGGACCGGCTCGGTTCCGGTGGGTGACTTGCTGAACACGAACCCGTCGGGCAGCACGGCCAGAGCCAGCTCGGCCGCAAGTGCGTCGACGGCCGCCCGGTGACGGCGCAGCACCGCCAGCCCGAGCTCGTCGAGTCCCAACCGGCGGACCTGGTGCGTCTTGGTGGCCTTCTCGGCCCAGTCACCGCCCTCGGTCTCGTACACGCTGCGGGCGATGGAGAGCGTTCCGGACTGCCACTCGACGTCGCTCCACCGCAGCGCGCAGAGCTCGCCCCGCCGGGCCCCGGTGAGCGCGGCGATCAACAGAAGCGGCGCGAGTGTCGGTTCGATCTCCTCGGCTGCAGCGACGAGGGCTCGGACTTCTTCCGGGGAGGGCGCTCGTATCTCTGCCGGCCGGACCGGTGGCGGGCTGGCGCGGCGCGCGACGTTGCGGTCGACGAGATCCCAACGCTCCGCTTGGTGGAGGGCGGCGCCGACGAGGGCGTGGACTCGGCGCACGGTCGTCGCCTTGTTGCCCTTCGCCGTCAGCGAGGAGTAGAGCTTGTCGAGGTCGCCGGCTCCGAGCTTCGAAAGGCGGATGTGGCCGAGCTTCGGGCGGACGACGCGGTCGGCGATGTCGCGGTACTTGCGCATGGTCGTCGGGGCTCGTCCGAGTGCGTCGCAGTGGTCGAGCCAGCGGTCGAGGAGCTCGCCGAGCGTTTCCGTCCCCGTGGAGGTGTGACCCTTGGAGACCTCGGCGATCATCTTCGCGAGCTCACGGTCCGCCAGCCGCGAGCCGGAGCCCCTCTTGGGCTCCGGTCCGTACACGGTCCGGCGGATCTGGATCGGTGAACCGCTCGGCCGGCGGCCCGCGAACACCCGAAGCTGCCACACCCCTGGGCGTACCTCGGTCTTGGTCCCCTTCACACCGGGACATTGTAGTCACGGAGTAGTCACAAGGCTCATTAAACGGAGCAACGGTCCTCGAAAACTGCCGCTGACCTGGTGGGCCGCCCGGGGCTCGAACCCGGCACCTTGGGATTAAAAGTCCCCTGCTCTACCCGATGAGCTAGCGGCCCTGCCTGGCCTTTCGTGTCCCCCATCTGCTACCGTCCAATCATAATCCAATCTTTCGGAGCTGGTATGGGGTTCAGGCGGGTCCAGGTCGACAAAGGTATCCGACAGATCGCACCGGACCGCTGGGAGGTACAGGTTCACGTCGGGCGGGATCCCGAGACGGGCAAACTTCGCCAGGTCAGCCGGACCACTCGCAACGGGATCGCCGACGCCCGGAGGATCCGTGCGCGACTGGTAACCGAGGTGGCCCAGGGGAAGCACGGAGGCAACACGACGACGCTTGGGGACTTGCTCGCCAAGTGGATCGAGCACGGAGAACGACTGGGCAGGAGTCCGAACACAATCACGGGTTATCGGTACAAGGCCGCCACCATCTCTCGGGCTCGCAAGCCGGCGCAGGGTGACCTGCCCGGCCTGGGCGACGTTCCCGTGACCAAGCTCACCGCTCGACATATCGACGCTTGGTACGCGACGATGCTCGCCGCTGGGACCACGCCTGCCACGTTGATGCACTACCACCGGGTCCTTTCTGCGGCTCTTCACCAGGCAGAACGATGGGGATGGGTCGAACGCAACGTTGCCCGACTCGCCCAACCGCCGACCGTGCCTCGGAAGGCCCTTACGATCCCGCCACCGGATCGGGTGCGGGACCTGATCGAAGTGGCGGCATCGTCACGATCTCCCGAGATGGCGACCATCATCACGATCGCAGCCCTCACAGGTGTGCGCCGCGGGGAACTGTGTGGCCTGCGATGGTCAGATGTGGACTGGGACGAATCGGTCATCACGGTGCAGCGGTCCGTCTACCAGACCGCCACGGGGTTGGACACGAAGCCACCCAAAACGCATCAAACGCGGCGGTTGATGCTCGACGAGGTCGCCATGGTGGTTCTGAGGGGTCGTTGGGAACGAGCCACCCGTTTGGCCCGTTCGACCGAGGTGACCCTGGTGCCTGAGGCGTACGTGTTCTCGAACGACGCGGATGGCGGGACGCCCCTTCGCCCTGACAGTCTGACGCATGCATTCGCGCGTCTGTGTCGGCAGATGGAGGACCGGGCGACTCGCGCCGATCCGCCACGCGTCGAGCTCTGGGCCTATCGACTTCATGACCTGCGCCACTACACGGCGACGGAGCTGTTCCGGGCCGGGCACAACCCGAGGACGGTAGCCGATCGGTTGGGCCACGCAGATCCCGCTCTCACGCTGCGCGTTTACACCCACGACACCGAAGATCAAGCCCGCGCGGCAGCGGCCGCCCTGGGAGCTGGGCTGGTACGCTCGGAGGTCCATCGGGTCTGACGGATATTCCAACGCCCCGAGGAGGCTGCCTCGTCACGCCGCCGGCGGAAGGTTTGGGTGCCCGGCGACGAGCCGTTCGACCGCCCGCCGAGGGATGCAATAGCGCCCATTGAGCCGGAAGACCGGTAGTGGGACGTCGCCGCGCTGGATCGCACGGTAGAGAGACGATCGGCTCACGCCGAGGAGTGCCGCGGCGTCTTCCACGCTGACGAGCGGCTTGTGCGTCGCTTGACCCGACATGTCACCGATCCTCCAGTGTCTTCAAGTTCTCGAGCTCAGCGTGCGCCGGCGAGTGCCCCGCCGACTTCCCCAGCAACTTCCCCAGATCGAATTGGACGGAGAATCTCGAACTAGGCATGACGACCTGAGCAAGTGTGCTCGTTGTCGGGCATGACGTCCTCCCATGGACCACGTCAGCTCTTGCGACTGGTCCTTCGGGCCGTGCCGTGTCGACGACGCCTCAATACTGACCCTCTATCGATGGGCGGATTCGCAAGGGGGTCAAAATTCAGCCGTCGTTGAAGGGCCGCTCGCTCTTGAGCTCGCAGGGAGGATCTCTTGGCAGTCCGTCACAGCGTCCTCCTCCCTTCGACAAGGGCCCCTGCCCGCTGCGCCCGCGAGGTCCGCCTTTCGCACCGAGCGCTGCTGGCGTTTTGAACCGGAGCCGGAAGACAGCCTGGCGAGCCGCGTGGAGGTGCTGCCGCCAGCGTCTCGGAGTTCGCCCGGTGCGATCGGTGAACCCAACTTCGCCGGATAGACGTCAATGGCGCGTCACGTTACGTTTCGCCGCAGGTTCCGCTTGCGGAACCTGCCAATGTGTCTCGCCTGGATCGGTGAGCGGCAGCGAGGCGGGACTTTGAGTTGTCATCGTCCTCGGGACGATGGCGATAGAGGCATTGTCGGCGGGTTGGAGGAGTCGATGGTCGTGGTTCGGTGGCCGGGTTGGTGGGGTGAGTCGCTGTTGCCGGAACGGGTAACGCCCGGGGATCCAGCCGGCCGCGCAGCGAGGGACGGGTGGCGCCCACCTGGCCGCCACCGGTGGCCTTGCGGCCACGCCGGGGCACGTCGGCGGCCGACAGTGGCTGCTCGATGTCAACGTGGAGGGCGACCCGTGCCGGGGGGACCAAGCGAGATGATCGGCGACCACCGCGCCGACGGCAGGGAATGGCCGTCGCCGAACCGCCCGCTGAACGGTGAGTTGGCGTGCTGCGCGACGGCTGGCCGAAGGTCGAAGGCGATCGCGGGGACCCCCGGCCGGGCAAGAGGTACGGCCACCGGCACGTCGGCAGGACGGCGTTGGTGGCATAGTTCGGCCGAGGGGAGCTCTGTGTCGTGGGGAGCTCGCCGGGGAGCCATCTGGGGAGGGTGCGGTGTGCGTCCCCCGAGGTGTTCACACCTCGGACCAGGTTGGTCGTCCAGCGGTGCCACCGATGATCACGCTGCCCGGTACTCGGTCCGACGAGATCCCCGGTCGCTGGCCGCGCCGCGCGGGCCAGGGAGACCCGGCCCTCGATGGCTCAGCCGTCAGCCTCGGCCCAGAACCCCCACGGGTCGTGGTCGAGCAGATCGAGCTCGTTGGGCTCGAAGTCCATGGCGGGCACCGGCTCGGTGTCGAACGGGCCCTCGGTGAGATCGATCTCGGTCATGACGGGTTCCTCCTGTCTCTGGGCGGGCCTTTCCCGCCGGTCGTCACCTGAGGAGCCAGCCGGGGACCCCACCGCGGTCAAGGGACGGCCGTGGGCCGAGCGAGGACACAAAACCCGGTCGAGGAGGCGGCTCGCCGCCGACGCCGCCGCCGTCGAGGCCGTGGTGGCGTCCCGCAGCGCCCCTTGAGCGGGGAGGGGGTGGCGGCACGATGGGGAGGTCCGGCAGCCACCACCCTCGCTGGCCAGATTCCCCGGGACGGACACGAGTGGTCGCCCTGGGCTCGGGACTCAGACGGTCTCGATCTCCTCGGCCTCGGCACTGCGGTGCCCGGAGCGCTGGACCTCGGCGGTGGCGAAGCGGAGGCTCGGACCGATCTCCTCGGCCACCAGCTCGACCTTCGAGCGCCGCTCGCCGTCCTCGGTTTCCCAGGAGCGCTGCTCCAGCCGGCCCATGACCAGGACCCTCGTTCCCTTGCTGAGACTGAGGGCCACGTGCTCGGCCAGGTCCCGCCAGGCGATCACGTCGAAGAACGAGGTGGACTCCTCCCACTCACTGTTCCCCGGCTTCTGCCAACGGCGGTTCACCGCCAGGGAGAAGGTGACCGAGGCTTGGCCGTCCCGGGTGTAGCGGATCTCGGGGTCCCTGGTCAGGTTCCCTGCCATCGTGATGGTGTTCATGTCGTGGTTCCTTTCGTGGGTGGTGCTGATGGGCACGACAGGCGAACGGAAGAGACGAGGGGGCAACGGTCTGCCCGCAGGGTCGCCTGAGAAAGTTGCGGCGGGACCGCAGGTCAGGGAGCACCGCGAGCGCCGCCACCGGTTTCGAGGCGCCGTTGCGGCCGAGGCGACCGGGCGCAGGCTGGGACCTCGAGCACCGCCACCCACGTCAGGAGGACTACGACCAACTGGTCACGACTGGGAAAGGGACCCCACCGGGACCCGAGCGCCGATGATCGAGGCCACCTCGACCCGGACCGGCACTCGAGACGGGGGTTCACACGGTTCCCGGGAGTCGGGGGAGGAGTCGTGTCCGCACCCCGGCACCGGGGCGCCCACAGAACGGACCCTCAGCAGGTGATTGCGGCGTTGCAGTCTCGGGCTGGCGCTGATGCGGCGCTGGCGGCGAGCCGCTCGAGCGGCCACCCCCTCGCCGAGGTGGCGCTTTCGGTTGACCCACCCGGGACCACCCCGCTCAGGTGGTATGTCGGGAACGTATCGCTCGGGGACTATCGGCCACGTCGGTGAGTCCCGAGATGATCGTCGTGACACGAGGGCTCCTCCCTCGAGCGAGCGCTCGAGGAGCGAAGAGAGACCAGGCCCCCCCCGATCACGCTGCCTCGTGATCAGGGTCAGGAGATACTGTGGCACCGGCGCCGAGGCTCGAAAGAATCGAGTGGACGGTGGAATGGATCCGTGCGCCGCTCGCCTTGATCCCGGCGATGGCTTCGTCGGTGCCACCGGCCCAGGTGGTGACGTAGCCGAAGCTGTAGGAACCGGTGTCGAGCTCGAGCTCTGCGCAGACGACGAACGCCACGGAATTCTGCCTCGAGCTCCGCCCGAGCCCGGTCGCTGCAGTCCTCGTGGAGCATGGCGTGGGCGATCTCATGGGCGAGGGTCTTCGCCCGCTGGGCTGGCGAGTTGTCGAGCTGGACCCGGATGCGGCGCAGGTCGAAGGCGCAGTCGCCGTTCCTCGCACCGGGCAGGTCGGCGTCCTCGACCCGGTAGCCGAGAGACTGGGCGACCGAGGTGAGCCCTACGTAGGCGTCGTGAATCGGCCTGGGAATCCCGGAGGCTCCATACCTTGGAAGCGAGGATGGAGTCATGGAGCACAAGCCGACGACGAAGCGGTATCCGCCTGAGCTGAAAGAGCGGGCGGTGCGCATGGTGTTGGACCTGCGAGAGCAGGATCCGCACGACAAGACGGTGATCTCGCGGGTGGCCCGCCAGCTGGGGGTCGGCGACGAGTCACTGCGGGCCTGGGTGAAGCGCGCCGAGGTTGACGCCGGCAAGCGCCCGGGACTGACGACCGAGGAGCAGGCCGAGCTGAAACGCCTGCGCAAGGAGAACTTCGAGCTGCGCCGGGCCAACGACATCTTGCAGGCCGCGGCGACTTTCTTCGGGGCGGAGCTCGACCGCCGACACAAGAAGTAGTCACCTTCATCGACGCCCATCGGGACCACACGACCGGTGGGCGTCGATGGGGGGTCGAGCCGATCTGCGAACAGCTCGCAGTCGCCCCCTCCACCTACTACGACGCCAAGAGCCGTCCGCCGTCGCCCCGCGCGGTCCGCGACGCCGAGCTCGGCCCTGAGCTCAAGATGCTCTGGAAGCGCAACTACTCGGTCTACGGGCGGCGCAAGCTGACCAAGGCGGCACGGCGGGCCGGCCACGACGTCGGGCGGGACCAGGTGGCCCGCCTCATGCGCTGCCAGGGCATTCGCGGCGCCAGCCGGGCGAAGAAACGCTTCACGACCAAGGCGGACCCCGCCCACGTCCGCGCCCCGGACCTCGTCAATCGCAACTTCCACGCCAGCCGCCCTGACCAGCTGTGGGCGTGCGACTTCGAGCGCCACGAGGCGCTCCCGAACCCTGCGGTGGTGAAAGGACACCGCCTGCGGCTCGTCGCAGCGAGCCGCTGAAGCTGAGGGCAGCCCGATCCCCGAGACGGGGGTGAGGGTGGACAGCAGCCCTGACAACGACGGGACGGGCCAGCACTGCCAGATGGTCCGGGTCCGGCAAGCAAGACGGAAAGGCGTACGTGAGGAACCAGCGGCTGAACGCCCCTCAAGAGACCCAGCGGCTCGAACCTGGTGGATCTGGGCCGCAGAGCAGCGCGCACCCGCACGCAGTTGTGCGGGGAACTCCCCGGTCGGGTGATGTTGCCGACCAGGAGGCCACGATGAAGGACTGCGGCGTAGTCGTGGCGATGCTGCAGGGGCATAGCTGGGCGCCGACCCCGTCGATGGGATCGGGAGTGAACGTGGGAACCATCCCGGTGGCCCCCTACCCGGCCAGCTGCCAGCTGGTCGGCGGGAAGGCACGTCGTCGGCTGACGCCACCGGGATGGGACGGAGGACCCGTAGTAGTCCGAGGCCGGGAAAGCCGGCTACATGGCAAAGGGGTCCAGCGTGTTCGCAGCTTCCATGCTTATCGAGGAGCCCGCCGGTGAATATCGGTGATCCATGGCCCGACCTCATCGAGGCCGAGCACCGGGTACTCGTGATGCAGACGAAGCTGCACCAATGGGCGAAGGCTGATCCCAGCCGTCGCTTCGATGACCTCGCCAACCTCGTCTATGACCGGGCGTTCCTCGTCGTGGCATGGACACGGGTGCGGGGCAACAAGGGTGCACGCACCGCCGGCGTCGATGGAGTGGCACCTCGCTCTGTCGTCTTCGGCGCTGCGGCGCTGCTGGACCAGCTTCGAGTTGACCTCAAAGCTGGCCGGTTTGTTCCGCAGCGGGTGCGGGAGAAGACGATCCCGAAGACGAACGGGAAGATCCGTTCGCTCGGGATCCCGACGACCGCAGACCGAATCGTGCAGGCTTCGTTGAAGTTGGTGCTCGAGCCGATCTTCGAGGCGGACTTCAAGCCATGCTCCTATGGCTTCCGCCCGAGGCGCCGGGCCCAAGATGCCATCGCCGAGATTCACTACCTCGCATCGCCCAGCCGGAACTACGGGTGGGTGTTCGAGGGTGACATCAAGGCGTGCTTCGACGAGATCGACCACACCGCCCTCCTGGGCCGGGTGCGAGATCGGATCGGAGACAAGCGCATCCTGGGCTGGGTAAAGGCGTTCCTGCGGGCGGGGATCCTCACAGAAGAGGGCCTCAATCGCGAGACGATCACCGGCACACCCCAAGGCGGGATCCTCTCGCCGCTGTTGGCCAACATCGCCCTGTCCGTTCTCGACGAGCACTTCTCCGCCAAGTGGGAGGCGCTCGGCCCTGCATGGACACGCGCCAAGCACCGTCGCGCCGGTGACCCGGTCATGAAGCTCGTCCGCTACGCGGATGACTTCGTGGTCATGGTCTTCGGCACCGCCGACGACGCCGAAACGCTCTGGGATGAGGTGGCAGCGGTGCTCGCTCCGATGGGCTTGCGCCTCTCGGAAGAGAAGACGAGGGTCTGCCACATCGATGAGGGGTTCGACTTCCTCGGGTGGCGCATCCAGCGTCGACCCCAGCGGGGCCGGACCGGCAAGACGGCGATCTACACCTACCCCTCGAAGAAGTCGATGGCTTCGATCAAGGACAAGGTGCGGACGCTGACTCGCAGGGCGAAGCACCGAACGCTTGCAGACCTGCTCCGCCGGTTGAACCCGGTGCTGCGGGGATGGTGCAACTACTTCCGTCACGGGGTGTGCAAACGCACCTTCGGCTACGTCGACCACTTCGCCTTCTGGCGGATCGTCGGCTGGCTGAAGAAGCGGCACCTCGGGCTGAACATGCATACCTTGGTCCGTCGCTACCTCCCGGGTTGGGAGATCAGGGACGGCGGGATCGAGATGTTCCGACCACGAGCGATCGCCATCGAGCGATACCGCTACCGGGGCACCAAGATTCCGACCCCTTGGACGAGCGAGACGACAGGACCGCCCGCACCAGCGGCATGAACACGTGGAGAGCCGGATGCAGTGGAAGCTGCACGTCCGGTTCGGAGGGCGGGCCGGGGAAACCCACTCGATGAAAGTCGAGCAGGGCGCCCCGGTCCGACCCCTACACGTACTGCTCGACGTGGTCGGGCATCGTCTACGTCGCCTTCGTCATCGACGTCTTCTCCCGGCGCCTCGTCGGCTGGAAGGCGGCGCGTTCGATGACGACGGCTCTCGTCCTCGACGCACTGAACATGGCGACATGGACGCGACGCCACAGCGATCTCGCAGGACTGACGTGTCACTCCGATGCGGGCTCGCAATACACGGCAATTTCCTACACCGAGCGCCTCGAAGACGCCGGAGCCGCCCCGTCCATCGGGACGATCGGCGACTCGTTCGACAATGCCATGGCGGAATCGGTCATCGGGCTCTTCAAGACCGAGCTGCACCGCAACCCGGCCGCCCTCGCGGAGAACGGTGGGCCCTGGAAGGGCCTCGACGACCTCGAGATCGCCACCTGCGCCTGGGTGTCGTGGTTCAACGAGGAGCGGCTCCACGGGGAGCTCGACGATCGCACGCCGGCCGAAGTCGAAGCCGAGTACCGTCTCAGATCTCAGCCCGCTGTGGCATGAGGAACCAAACCAACGAGCCTCCGTCAAACCCAGGCCGATTCATCGAGTGGATCATCGCCGAGGAGGCGAGTGGCGAGCTCGGGAAGTGGGTCAGCTTCGGTCTGGGAGAGGTCCCAGACCGGGACGGCCCGGAACCCGACGGGTTGGCGTGGCCCCGTGGTGCGCTCGGCGTCACCGTCGTTGCGGTCGTCGTGCTCGTCGGCGCCGTCGGATCGGCGCCGGGTGATTGGGGCCAGCACCCACAAGGCCTTCTCGCCCCGCGAGACCGAGCGACCCAGCTTTCGCCAGGCGTGGAAGCCTGCGACCCGGGTGGCACGAGGATTCTGGAGGGTCAGCAGGAGGACATTGTTGAACGAGTAGGTGTGGAACGTCCTGGCTGCTCGCAGGTACCGCTCCCAGGCGCCGGTGGTGCCAAGGTGCTCGACGCCGTCGGTGAGCAGCTTGATGGCGTCGGCGGTTCTCGTGTTGGTTGCCATGTCGGGGTCCTCCCTCGGTGCGGTTGCGATACACCCAGAGGGCGGGGAACCGAGGGGCCGCCAAGGCCGAGCGACAGCGAGCCCGGCCCGAGCCTTGCGGCCTCGACGAGGGGACCTGCCACGATGGGGTGCCCGCAACCCCGTGAGGTCACGACGGGGCCCGAGGGACCGATCTGCCGAGTTGGTAGCCTGGAGTTGTCGTCTCGAGAAATAGTCAACGCCTGTGGATGAGAAACCTGGCTGACTACGCGGCGACCTCCGTGTCCTGCTCGTCGGATCGCTCGACGCATCACCCCCTTTTCGAACTTCACGCCGGCCCGAGGGCGACGAGCTGCGGTGCGTTGACCGCCCGCCAACGAGTCTGGGCCGACTCGATCAGCTTGTAGGCCATGGCAAGCCCAGCCGCTCGTGAACCCGGGCCTTTGGTGACCTTGGTCCGCAGGCGAACGGTGGCGAAGGTGGACTCGATGGGGTTGGTATCCGGTATGAAAGGGACCAGGCACTCGCTGGTCCCACGGTGACCGGCATCCCAGGGTGGGGTGAGCGGTCGGCGAAGTATGGTGCGACCCATCCGGAACAGGGGTGACCAGGGGAAACGCAGATCGGGCAAGCCGATCTAAAAGATGGGCTGCGAGCCCATGTTAATAGGTGGACGCCCCTGCGACTCGTCCGGGTGCGCTGCGAGCGCGAATCCGTTGTTGTCGTTTCGCCCGTCGGTTCCCCGTCCAGACCAGCAAGGGGGAGGTAATTATGGGCAGGTGTATCGGCCTCGATGTGCACCGGGACTTCGCTCAGGTGGCCATCTGGGAGAAGGGTCGGGTCAGAGACGCCGGCCGGGTGGCAACGTCACCCGAGCGGCTGCGCGAGTTCGCCCAGACGTTGCGCCGGACCGATCGGGTGGCACTGGAGGCGACGATGAACACCGCGGCGATGGTCGGGCTGCTATCTGAGCGGGCCAGGGAGGTAGTGGTGTCGAACCCCTTCAAGACTCGCGTGATCGCCGAGGCCAAGATCAAGACCGACAAGGTCGACGCCCGAGTGTTGGCCGAATTGCTGGCCGCTGCCTATCTGCCGTCGGTGTGACAGGCGGACGAAACGACCAAGGCGTTGCGCCGCCAGGTCAGCCAGCACCTGACGCTGGTCCGGCAGCGGACCCGGGTCAAGAACCAGGTGCAGGCCATCTTGGCCCGGAACCTGTTGCCCCGCTAACCCTTCGCCGACCTGTTCGGCATCAAAGGGCTGCGATGGCTCGACGATCAGGAGCCGCCCGCCGATGAACGCCGCACGGTCCGCTCCCTGGTGCGTCAGCTGGACTTCGCCGGCGGGGAGCTGAAACTGGTCGACGCCGAGCTGGCCCGCTTCGCGCTCAGCGACACCAACACCTTGCGGCTGATGACCATCCCCGGCGTGGATATGGCCGTCGCCGTAGCCATCGTGGCACCGTCGGAGACTTCTCCCGCTTCGAGTCCCCGGACAAACTGGGGTCCTACGTCGGCTTGAGCGCATCAGTCCGCCAATCCGGTGGACTGATGGCCACGCATGGGCGAATCTCCAAGCAGGGCCGGGCGTGGGCTCGGCGCATGCTGGTCGAGGCCACCCATGCAGTCAGCCACACCCCCGGGACCGCTCCACGGGTACTACGAGTGCGAGTCAAAACCCGCCGGGGCTGGCAGATCGCGACTGTCGCGGTGGCCCGCAAACTGCTGGTGATCTGCTGGCACATGTTCCACGACCAGCGCGCGTACGCCTACGCGCCC
>Ga0307372_10004944_pt1 | contig 20287 bp, 16 predicted proteins | sample OX1MG_FD_202533 | JGI IMG/M metagenome (GOLD analysis project Ga0307372, IMG submission 202533) | Soil microbial communities from Risofladan, Vaasa, Finland - OX-1 | ecosystem: Environmental > Terrestrial > Soil > Coastal area > Acid sulfate soil | place: Finland: Risofladan, Vaasa | collected...
CGCGAGCGGTGCGCCGAGGCAGAAGTGCACGCCGCGGCCGAGGCTCAGATGGGCGTTGGGGTGACGATTGATGTCGAGGTCGTCTGGATTCGAAAACGCCTTCGGATCGCGGTTGGCGGATCCGATGAGAACGCAGAGCGGCGTTCCAACGCCGATATCGATCTCATTGAGCGTGACGTCGACAGCGGCGGTGCGGAGGGCGACCTGGACTGGGGCATCGTATCGAAACGCCTCCTCGACCGCGCCCGGAGCGAGGGAAGGGTTGCTGCAGAGAAGTGTCCACTGGTCTCGGTGCTCAAGCAACGCAAGGAGGCCGTTTCCGATCAGGTTCGTCGTCGTCTCGTGTCCGGCGTGGAGAATGAGCAAATAGGTCGCGACGAGCTCGTCCTGCGTCAACCGCTCGCTCTCGATTGCCGCCCGCAGTGCGGCCCCGAGTTCGTTCCGCGGTTGTGAGCGACGGTTCGCGATGAGCTCGTGGACGTACGCCCGGTACTCCATCATGGCCCGCTTTGCGCGCTGGATCACCTCGGGTTGCACGGACACCCCTTCGCGCTGTCTCGGCGCGAACATGCGGTTACCCCAGCGCTTCAGGAGATCGGCATCCTCGGGTGGCGCCCCGAGCATCGACGTGACCACGAGCAGCGGCAGCTGGTACGCGAGCTCGATCATGTCCGGACACTCCTGTCTCGAGAGCTCGTCCAGCAGCTCGTCCGTGAGCTGCCGCGCTCTGCCTTCGAGCCCCGCCATGTGACGTGCTGTGAATGCAGGTCGTACCGCCGAGCGAACACGGGCGTGTGTAGCGCCGTCGATACGACTCATGTAGCCCCGTTCGAACTCGAGCAGCTCGTCGTACATCTGCTTCTCGGTGTCCGAGAGGAGCGAAAGCGCCTCTTCTGAAAGGACCGCCTCTGGGGGTGTGTTGACGAAACGCTCGGTATCCAGATACGCCGCCTTGGCTTCGGCGTGCGCCGAGACGAAGACCAGCGACCCGAGCCGGTGAACCGGCGCCTCGTCCCGGAGGCGACGGTAGAAGAGGTAGGGGTCCTGCGTGAGTTGCGGGTCGCCGCGAAGGAGTGCGGTCAGGCCCTCGTCGAGAGACAGCTTGGCCACCGACATCCGAGGCAGCTCTCGGTCACGGATCGTTGGCTATGCGACCGCCGCCTCGTACACGTCAGCGACGAAGGCCTCCGTCAGTGCGCGCGCGGTAGCAGCGAACTCGTCGTCGAAGTAGCCGCGTGCTTCGAGACGTTCCTCGATCATCGGCAGGAGATACTTCTCGGTCGGGCAGTCCTGGACGACGTGGCTATCGAAGTTGCGTGCGATCGGGTTCGTGTCGCACGGGCCGCGAAACCTGCATGCTCCGCAGATCGCCGATTTCAGGCGTGTCTCCTCGTCGATCAAATGGCGGTATGCCGCACCGTCGATGATCTCGGCGATCGGAGTCTGCGTCAGGTTCCCGAGCACCCCCTGTTCGCGATAGGCATCGCAGCTGAGGGTTCCGTCGCGGTCGATCACGAGGACGTCGTTTCCCAGTAGCGCTCGGTCCTGCGTGGGCCGGATGAGATTCATCCGGTTGAGCACCACCGTCCGGATGCACGATTCCAGAGGGTCGACCCGTGGTTCCATTCCGGCATCCATCCACAAATCGAAGAACGTCATCATCGCCGCGAGAATGTCGCTTTGTTCGATCGCCACGCCCTCCATCGGCCGCGCCGACGGCCCGCCGAAGAGCGGCAGCAGCCGGACGGGCGTGTTCCACTCAGACACCTCCGCGAACACCCGCTCGATCTGCGGCACGGTGTGGCCCGCGAGGACGGTGATGATGCTGAACGGTACGCGCCGGTCCTCCAGCCGCCGCATGTTCTCACGCACAGCCCGTTCGGTCGGCTGGCCTCCCGCAGTCACGCGGACGCCGGGGGAGAAGTCGACCGAGATCCCGAGCTCGAAGTCGTGCTCGTCGAAGAAGTCGATCAGCTCGTCGCGGATTGCGAACAGGTTGGTTTGCAGACAGTTCCGCACGCGGCGCTGCTCGATCCAGTCGTGCGGGAAGGTCTCCTGTTGCAGATCGACCACGTGCTCGAAGTAGGGGCGCGGCAGCAGGGTCGGCTCGCCGCCGTGCCAGATGATGTCGACGGGAATCTGATAGCCGCACCGCTCGGCCGTTAGCTCTGTGTATTCGCGGATCGCGACGAGTGCGTGCCTCCAGACGTCGAACGACATCCGTTTCGGGTCGGCCAGGTGATCCCACTCGTAGCAGTACTTGCAACGCAGGTTGCACAGCTTGGTGGTCTTGATCACCCATTGCATGGGGGCCCCCCTCGGTTATTCGGCGCGCGGGGTTACCGCTCGGCGATCGCGCGGTCAGCCGGCATGAGCGCGAAGACGGCCCATGCGCGGGTCTCTTCCCCAGCCGCAGCGGTGCCGCCGGTGAGCCTGCCGTCCTTAACCGTGAGCGTCTTTCCGCTCGCGAGCTTGAATGTCCCGGACGGCGTTGCATCAACCGTTTTCCCGCCGGAGACCAGCTCAGCTTTCGACGAGGACTTGCTGCTCAGCGTGCTGATCCTGAGCTGTTGCCCGTCTACGGTCTTGAGCGTGATCACGCTCGGGTGAATCGTCACTGGGCCCTCCCAGTCACGATCCTCCACCACTGCTGCTATGACGGACGCAGGGCTCGCGAACTCCAATGCGTTCCCGACGACCTTCTCGACGTCGCTCCGCTTCGGCTCGGGCATCTCATCGCTCCTTCTAGTCGATGTGACACGAAGCCGCAGCAGCTGCCACACGACCCTACGCCGCGGGATCCGATGAAGTCAAGACTTTTCTCCCCGGACGTACGGCCACTTTGCCCGCGACGCGGAGGACGTTGAGCGCGAGCTGCTCGACGAGTTCGACGCCCGCCTCGACAAGGCAGATCAAGCGACTGCGATAGGGTGACGACTCGAACGGATCCGACAGCCTTCGACATCATCCGAATCAACTGTCGGTCTCGTTCGGAAAAAATCCAAGGTGAATCGGTTCCGCGCGTGGAAGACCGGAGAGAGAAGCCCGACGCACGCGTCGCTCGACGTGGAACCGTGCGACGACCACGGTGGCGACGTCCTCGACCAGTACTACCTAGAGGCGTGGGAACACGATCCCCAGCGCCCAGACGCGTGGACGCTGTCGGCCTGAAGGTTTGGCCGTTTACCGGCCGTCGTCCGCACGAGAAGAGGCCCGGAAGGGGCCCCTTTTTGTGTCAACCATGAGCATGGACCCAGGCGGGCTCGAACCGCCGGCCTCCTGCATGCCATGCAGGCGCTCTCCCAGCTGAGCTATGGGCCCAGAACGGGGCTCAGTTTAGCGGCGAATTCGTAGTCCTTCGGCCAGTTGACGCCGGAGCGCTGGGTGTTCTTGCGTCGCGCCAACACGCAGAAGGAGCCGGCGGCGCAGGACGGGACTAGCCGGCGAGTTCGCGCACCGCGCGGACGAGCTCCTCCGGCGGGAACGGCTTGCGCAGTACCGGCGCGCCGACGTCGACGACGAACTGCTCGCCGTAGTCGCCGGTCATGAGCAGCACCGGCAGCCCGGGATTCGTCCGTCGGAGCCGCTCCGCGATCGCATCGCCGCTCACGCCGGGCATCAGCACGTCCAGAACGGCCGCGTCCACGTTGCCGCTCTCGACCGCGGCGATCGCGGCCATGCCGTTGCTGACGCTCACGACCTCGAAGCCGGCGTCCTCGAGAACGGCTCGGTACAGGAGGACGAGGTGGGGGCTGTCGTCGGCGACGAGGATGCGCATCCCTCCATTGGTACCCGAAGCCGAGCCGGACTATCGTCCCCTCCGTGCGTGGGAGGCGGCTGGTGGTGCCGGTCCGGCTGGCCGCCGTTCGGCTGCGCGCCCATGCCCAGCGGAACCTGCTGGCGGCGATCGGGATCGCCGTCGGCGCGGCCGTTCTCGCGATGACCGCCGTGGGCGCGGTCGCTGTCCAGGATCGCGCCGTGCAGCGCGCCCTCGCGGGCCTGCAGCCGTCCGACCGCGCAGTGCAGGCGTTGTGGAGCGGTGTCCCGGCGCAGTCGAACCTCAGCTACCTGCAGCTCGATCGGCTCGCGCGCCACGCGCTCGAGCCCGTGCTCCACCACCCGGCATTCGCGGTCGAGGTCTTCCGTCAGGCGACCTGGGGCGGCGCGTTCGTCAACCTCGGCGCAGTGGACGGACTCTCGCGCTGGCTCGTCCTCCGCAGCGGCCGGCTCCCGCACGCGTGTACGCCCTCGGACTGCGAGCTGATCCAGATCGGCGGGGCGCCGGCGGCGCCGAAGTTGCCGTTCCTGCACGTCGTCGGCCGCGCGACGTTCCGCAGCGGCGCTCCGCTCTCGGCGTACTTCGCCGCCGCGGGTGCGAACCGGCCGCCGATCCTGCTCGCCGACGGCGTGAGCGCGTTCACGCGCGCGCCGCTGCCGGATGCACCGCTCATCGCGCGCACCTACGGATGGGTCGTGCCGCTCGCACCGGGCTCGATCCACGACTGGGATCTCGCAAGCCTCGGCGCGCGCATCGACAGCGCGCAGTCGCAGCTGGAAGAGAAGAGCGACATCTTCTCCATCTCTGCGCCGCTGGACACGATCGCCGCGGTGCGGGCGACGAGCCGCGTCGCGGGCGAGCGGCTGCTCGTGCTCGGCGGCGATGCCGCCGTTCTTCTTCTCGGCTTCGCGGTGCTCGCGTCGACGAGGTTGCGCCGAGACTCCGACGCGACGCGCCGGCGGCTGACCTGGTTCGGTGCCGGCCGCGGCCAGGTGCTGCTCGTCGCCACGGCCGAGGTGGCGGCGATCACGATTGTCTCCAGCGTCGCCGGCTGGATCGCCGGCAGCGGCGCCGGCGCGCTCCTCGCGCGTCACCTCGGCGCCCCCGGCTGGCTCGCGGTCGACCACTCGCTCTTCACTCTGCGCGCGTTCGGGATCGCCGCCGCGCTCGCTGCGCTCACGGCTCTCGTGATGCTCGCGGCGCTGCGGCTCGAGAAGATCGCGTTCGGTGGCGTCACGCTGACCGCGGCCGACGTCGCGGCCCTCGGCGCGCTCGCCGCGATCCTGCTTGCACTCGCGCGCGGGAAGACGGACACGTCGACGCTCGCATCCGGCGGCGGCACCGGCGTCGTCCTCCTCCTGCTGCCGGGCCTTGTGCTGTTCGTGCTCGCGGTCGTGGCCGCACGCGTGCTCGCGCCGCTCCTGCGCGCGCTCGAGTGGGCAGGACGGCGCAGCCCGCCGCCCGTGCGCCTCGCGCTGCTGTCGCTCGCACGCTCGCCCGGACGCGTGCTGCTGTCGGTCGTGTTCTTCGTCCTCAGCGTCGGCGTCGCGCTGTTCGCGTTCTCCTATCGCGCGACGCTCCAGCGCGGCGAGACGGAGCAAGCGCGCTACGCGGTCCCTGCGCCGTTCGTCCTGCAGGAGGACCTCACCAAGCTCATCACGGTTCAACAGGCCGCGCCGCACCTCGGCACGCCGGTGTTGCGCGACAGCGGATTCGTCACCGCGAACAGAGGCATCGACTTCACGCTCCTCGCGTTGCCGGCGGCTGAGATTCCGCACGCCGACGGGTGGCGCTCCGACTTCTCGCCGCTGTCGCCGCGCGCGCTCGCGCGCGCGCTCGCGCCGCCCATCACGCCGCGGCTGCGCGGCTTCGACTTGCCGGCCGACGCAACGGACCTGACCGTGCCGCTGACGATCACCGGCGACCGTGTCGGCATCCAGCTCAACGTGCTCGATCCGCGCGGCGACTACACGCTCCTCTCGCTCGGCGAGCTCGGTCGCGGCACCCACGCGCCGAGCGTGCGGCTGCCGCCCGAGGCGCGCAGCGGCCGAGTCATCGCGATGCGGCTTTCGTTCCCGCTGACGGCCGCGCTCGTGGCAGGGCATCGTGAGAGCGGCACCACGCTCTCGGTGAACGACGCGTCCGTCGGCACGCTTCGTCTCGACCGCCGCTTCGCCGGCTGGATCGGGACGAACGGAGTGCGCGTGCACGGGACGACGCTGCGCTACGTCGTCAACCGGGCCTCCGATTCGATCCTGCGCCCGACCGAGCCGCTCGAGGGCGTGCCAGTCCCCGTCGTCGTCTCGCCGGACCTCGCGCGTGTCGCCGGCGCCGGCGGCCTCCTGCCGCTGCATGTCGAGGACGAGACCATCGAGGGCCGCGTTGTCGCGGTCGCGCGGAACTTCCCCTCCGTCGACGGCGACCTGGTCGTCGCCGACCTGGCGACATGGCTGACGGCTGCGAACACGATCGAGCCGGGAACGGCGACCGCGAGCGAGATCTGGCTCGACGCTTCCAAGCGGCCGCACATTCCCTCGCTCGCGATCGTCTCGCAACGGGCGACCGAAGAAGCTCTGCGCAGCGATCCGCTCGCGCGCGGCTCGCTTGCGTTGCTGCTCGTGGCGGCGATCGTCGGCCTCGTGCTCGCCGCGGTCGGCGTGTTGCTCGGCGTGGTCGGCGACCGCCGCGACGAGACGGGCGAGCTCTTCGATCTCTCCGCGCAGGGCGTCACGCCGGCCGAGCTGCGCCGCCACCTGGTGCTGCGTGCAGAGGCGGTCGCGGCGGTGGGCATCGGCGGCGGGGTCGCCGCAGGCGCGGTGGTGAGCGCGCTCGTCGTCGCCGTCGTGTCCGTCACCGCGGGCGCGGGAACACCGTTGCCGCCGCTCGTGCTCGTGTTCGACTGGCCGCTCGTTGCAATCGCGCTCGTGTGCCTCGTCGCCGGCTCGACGGCTGCTGCCGGCATCGCCGTGCGGAGGTTGCGGTGACCGCCGTCGAGGCCACCGATCTCTTCCGCATCTATCCGTCCGCGGAAGGCGCAGCCGCCGCGCTCCAGGGCCTGTCTCTCGACATCGAGGAGGGCGAGCTCCTCGTTGTCTTCGGGCCGAGCGGATCGGGCAAGAGCACGCTTCTGCGCATCCTCGCCGGCCTCGACCGCCCGTCCGCCGGAACGGTGCGCGTGTTCGAGCACGATCTGCGCACGCTGCGTGGCCGCGCGCTCGCCGGCTACCGCTCGCGCACGCTCGGCTATGCAGATCAGCACTACGAACGTGCGCTCGCGCCGGAGCTGACCGCGCGTCAGCTCGTTGCGCTGCGTCTCGCGCTGCTCGGCGTCGATCGAGCCGAGAGCGGACGCACCGCCGACCGGCTGCTCGAGCGCGTCGGTCTCGCCGGAAAGCGCAATGCGCTACCGGGCGAGCTGTCCGGCGGCCAGCAGCAGCGCGTCGCGCTGTGCGCCGCGCTGTCGCACGGCCCGCGGCTCTTCATCGCAGACGAGCCCACCGGCGAGCTCGACGCCGCGAACGCCGGCGAGATCTACGCGCTCATCCGCGAGCTTGTGCGCGAGGCCGGTGTGACGACGCTCATCGTGAGCCACGATCCGGAGTCCGCCGCCGTCGCCGACCGCGTCGTGCAGATTCGCGACGGCCGCGTCAGCGCGGTCGACGACGACGCGGTCGTGAACCGCGGCGGCTGGATCCGCATCCCGGAGGAGCTGCTCGGCAGGACGACGCGTGCGCGCCTGGAGCCGAGGCCTGGCGGCGTGTTCGTGCATACCGTCGCCGTTGAGACGGTGAAGAGCACCGCTCCGGTGGCGTCGCGGCCGGGGGCAGTCGTTGCCGAGGCTATGGCTCTGACGAAGGTGCACGGTCGCGGCGCGCGCGCGACCGAGGTCTTCCACGATCTGTCCCTTGCGTTCGCCGGAGGTGCATTCTCGGCGGTCACAGGGCCGTCCGGCACGGGCAAGTCGACGCTGCTGCACTTGCTCGCGGGCCTCGACCGGCCGACCGCCGGCGATGTGCGCGTACTCGGGACCGCGCTCTCCGGCCTGGACGAGACCGGGCTCGCGTTGTTGCGGCGCAAGAGCATCGGCCTCGTCCCGCAGGGAACGGATCTCGTCCCGTTCCTCACCGCGCGCGAGACGGTCGAGCTCGCCCTCGCCCTGCGCGGCGCCGACGCCGGCGGCGCAGTCCCGGCACTCGCCGCCGTCGGCCTCGGCGAGCTCGCCGACCAGCGCGTCGCGCGGCTCTCGATGGGGGAGCGGCAGCGCGTCGCCATCGCACGTGCGCTCGCCGCGAGGCCGGCGCTCCTGCTCGCGGACGAGCCCACCGCGCGGCTCGACGAGGCGAACGCGCGCGCGGTCGGCGCGCTCTTCGCCGAGCTCGCGCGCACAACCGGCACCGCCATCGTGTGCGCGACGCACGATCCGGTGCTCATCGAGCACGCGCAGGTGGAGTTCCCGCTGGCTAGTCTCGCGGCATGAGCCAGGAAGGAGTCGATCTTCTTCTCAGGGGCTACCGCGCGTTCGTCGCCGGCGACCTCGACGCGATCGAGGCGATGCTCGACCCGGAGGTGGAGTGGGTCGGCGCGGAGGCGGAAGGCGCGTTCGATCGCGACGACGTGCTCGCGATCCTCTCCGAGCGGGTCGCGGAGGGATACCACGTCACCGTCGACCGCTGCATCGGCGTCGGCGACCGCGTCGTCATCAGCATGCGCTTCTCGCGCATCGAGCCGGATGAGACCGACGAGCGCCCGCTGCAGTCGCGGCGCTTCTACCTCGTCGGCCGGTACGCGGCGGTTGTGACCACGCATGAAGGTCGCGTTGCGCGCGTCGAGGAGCATCCGCATCTGGTCGCCGCCCTCGCGGCGGTCGGCCTCGAGGACGAGGTGGCGTGAGCGGCGTCCTCGTCACCGGCTTCGAGCCCTTCGGCGGCTCGGACGTGAACACGTCGCAGATCGTCGCGGATGCGCTCGGCGGCGTCGTTCTGCCAGTCTCGTATGCGCGGGTGGCAGACGCGCTCCGCGACGCCGTTCGCGCGGCAGATCCCGACGTCGTCATCTGCTTCGGTCAGGCCGACCGCGAGGCGATCTCGGTGGAGCGGTTCGCCCTCAACCTCGACGGCTCCGAGTCCGACGACAACGACGGCTTCGTCTCCACGGCCGAGATCGACCCCGCCGGGCCGGTCGCGTATCGCTCGACGCTCCCGGTGGACGAGATCGTGGCGGCGCTGCGCTCCGAGGACATCCCGGCCGAGGCCTCGCGGGACGCGGGCGGCTTCCTCTGCAACCACGCCTTCTACGTGCTCATGCGGCTGCTCGAGGAGGAGCGCCCTGGGACTGCCGGCGGGTTCGTGCACCTGCCCGAGGAGATGCCTCTCGACGTCCTCGTGCGGGCTGGGCGCGTTATCGTCGCGGTGTGCGCGGCGCCCATATCAACGCGCTGAAGCAGTCGCCGGAGCTCGTTGAGCTCGCCGACGTCGACGGTGTTCGCATCGAGGCGGTCGCGCTCAACCCACTCGACATCGCGGTCGGCAGCGGCGTCTTCTACGGCGGGCACCCGCCGCTTCCCTACACGCCGGGCTGCGAGGCCGCGGGCCGGCTCGAGGACGGGACGCTCGCCTATCTCTTCGGCGAGGCTCGCGGCGTGGCACGTGACGGCTTCCTCGCCGAGCGGGTCGTACTGCCCGAGAGCCTGCTCCTGCCACTCCCGGAGGGAACGGACGCAGTCGTCGCAGCGGCTCTCGGGATCGCCGGCATCGCCGCCTGGGTGCCCGTCGCGTGGAAGGCAAAGGTGGTCCCTGGCGACCGCGTCCTCGTCCTCGGTGGGACCGGTGCAGTTGGACGCATCGCGGCGCAGGCGGCCGAACTGCTCGGGGCGGACACGGTTCTTGCCGTCGGCCGCAACGAGCGCGACCGCATCCCGGAGACATTCGGCGACGACGGCTTCACGGTCTGCATCGACCCGGTGTGGGGTGAACCGCTCGCAGACGCATTGCAATACGCCCGACGGCACGCGCGCGTCGTGCACATCGGCCAGTCGGCGGGTCCCGTCTCGCCTCTCCGCTCAGCGGACGTGCGCGGCAAGGAGCTGATCATCATGGGCCACTCCAACTTCGCACTGACGAAGGAGGAGCACGACCGCGCGTATCTCGAACTGCTGGAGCACGTCACCGCGGGCCGCATCGACCCGCCGGTCGAGCGCTTTCCGCTCGACCGTGTCGCCGAGGCCTGGGAGCGGCAACGCTCCGGCCCCGGCGGCAAAGTCGTCATCACCTTCTAGACAGCGCCTCTAGCTTCCCACTTCTTGTAGATCGTGTTCACCTGGCTCTTGATGGATGCGACCGACTGGGCCGCGGTCATCTTGCCCTGTGACACCTGCGCGAACATCTGCGGGATGAGGAACGTCGAGAAGACCTCGTCCATCGCCGGGTTCATCGTCCCCGGATAGCCGATGTTGTGCGTGTACTTCTCGGCGATCGTGGTCAGGATCGTGTACTTCCCCTTCGGCGGGTGCGGGTCGGCCGCTGCCGCCTTGCGAATGTCCTTGAAGGGGAAGGTGTTCGTGAACGTCGGGAAGTTGTAGAGCTGCGACTGCAGCGTCGCCTGCTTCCCGGCTTTGAGGAGATCGACGAGGAACTTCTCTGCGTTCGCCTTGTTCTGGGCGAACTTCCAGATGTTCCAGCAGCCCATCAGGTGCTCGAGACCGAGGCGGCCGTTCGGCCCGGCCGGTATCGGCCAGATCCAGAGATCTTTCGAGAACGGCAGGTTGAGGGACTCCGGTGTCCGCGTCGCGGAGATTGCGTTGAGGATCATCGACGCCGTGCCAGCGTAGAGGTAGTTGTTGTTCGACGAGGGGTTCCAGGCGAAGATCGCCGGATCTTCGCCGGTCTTGTAGATCTCGACCATGAAGTTGACGGCCTCGATCGTCTTCTTCGTGTTGAGATCGGGTCGGTTGTTCTCGTTCTGGAGGAACGAGCCGAAGCACATCAGAAAGGCGTAGAGCGCCATGTTCGAGTCGAGCTCCTGCGACTGCCCGATCCCGATCGGGTGGCCGATCGCCTTCAGCTTGGGCGCCGCCTTCAGGACGTGCTCCCACGTGTTCGGTTCTGCTCCGATTCCCGTCCATAGGTCGTAGCGCCACACGACCGGGTCCGGCACGTAACTGTCGGAGACGGCGAAGTACTTCTTCGTCTTGACGTTGTACGTGGATGCCTGCGCGATCGGCATGTACGCACCATGCGTCTTCGCCACTTCCTGGACGATCGGAGCGTGGTTGATGACCTGGTCCTCGTACGCCGCCATGGGGTGGAGGTTGAAGAACAGGTCGTGCCCCGACTGCGCCGCGACCTCTGCTGCCGCCCGCGTGTCGAGGAGTGTGTTGTTGATGTGCTCGACCGTGACCTGGACGTCGTTCTGCTGCCCCCATTGCTGTGCCCATGGGTCGAACCACGCGTCGTAGGACGGGACGAAGTGCACCCACGTGATCAGGCTGAGGTTGCCGCTCAGCCAGCGGCCCGTGTATTTGTGCGGACCTGCGAACGCGAACGGAGCCCCGGCTCCCGCGGCTCCCACCGCGGCCGCGCCCGCACCGGCCTTCTTCAGCAGTTCCCGTCTGCTGAGCCGTCCTTCGTCGGACATGAACCCTCCTTCCGTGCCTTAGCGGAATGCGCCGCCCGTGAAGCCGGCGATGAAACGGTTGAGGAACGCGTTGTAGACGAGGGCGAGCGGAATGCTCGGGATCAGGATCGCGGCCATGATCCCCGGCCAGTTGTAGAGGTCGCCGCGAATGAGATCCGTCGGCACGCCGACCGTCAGCGTCCGGTTGGTAGAGCTGGAGATGAACGTGATCGCGTACACGAACTCGTTGATGACGAGCGAGAACGTGAAGATGACGACAGTGAGGATCCCGGGGATCGAGATCGGGAAGACGATGCGCACGAGCGAGCCGAGGCGCGAGCAGCCGTCGATCAGCGCCGCGTCCTCGAGCTCCTGCGGAATGCTCTTGAAGAAGCCCATCAGGAGCCAGACCGCGAACGGGATGGTGAACGACGGGTAGACGACGATCAGCGCCCACAAGCGGTCGCTGAGGTGCAGGTACTGCGCGACGACGCGCGACAGCGGGAGGAAGAGCAGCGTTGGCGGCACGAGATACGTGAGGAAGATCCCGACGCCGAGCCCTCTCCCGATGCGGCCGGCGAGCCGCGCGAGTGCATAGCCCGCGGGCATCGCGACCGCGAGCGTGATCAGCACGACCATCAGGCCGACGAAGCTCGAGTTGCGCAACCAGCGTAGGTAGTCGGTGTGGTGGAGGAGGTTGCCGTAGTTCGAGAGCGTCGGGCTGAAGCTCCACACCTTCGTCGGGTCATACACCTGCGCCTGGTTCTTGAGCGAAGTGACGCCCATCCACACGAACGGGAACGCGAGCACGATCGCGAAGGGGATGACGATTCCGTACGAGAACGCCTTCTGCCGCCACGCGTTCGTCACGTGACCTCCGCCCGCCGCGCGAAGAAGAGCATTGCGATCGTCACCAACGCGAGCAGCGGCAGCATGAAGAGCGCGATCGCGGCGCCCTCGCCGATGTTGCCGGCGTTGATCCCGGTCTGGAACGCCAGCGTGGTGAGCACCTGCGTCGAGTTGAACGGGCCGCCGTTCGTGAGGATGTACGGGACGACCATGTCGGTTGCGGTGAACACGATCCCGAACAACACCGCGACGATCGCGATCGGAAGCTGCAGCGGGAGCGAGACGTACCAGAACTTCTTCAGGCCGGTCGCGCCGTCCATCGCGGCTGCGTCGTCGACCTCTTGCGGGATGGACGAGATCCCGGCGAGGAAGATGACCGTCGCGAACGGAATCATCCGCCAGGCTTGGACGCTGATGATCGACGACGCTGCGGCGCGTGGTGTCCCCAACCACGTGGGGACGCTCCCGGCCGAGACGAGGTGCGAGTGCACGAGGAGCCAGGTGAAGATGCTCGCCTGCGGGTCGTAGAACCACAGGAAACCGACCGCCGTGAGTGCGATGGGCGCCGCCCAGGGCAGGAGGATGAAGAAGCGCAGAATCCAACGGCCGCGGAACTGGCGCATGAGGGCGTGCGCGAGCAGTCCTGCGCACACGACCACGACCGCTTGCGAGATGGCGGTGAACAGGAACGTGTGCCAGAGCGCGCCGCGGAAGACGGGGTTGTGCAGCTCGGCGCGGAAGTTGGCGAGGCCGACCCACTTGCCGCTCAGCGACCCCGCCGTCGCGTCGGTGAAGCTGAGATAGATCGCGAGGACGAGCGGCACGCCCACGAGCGCGCCGATGAACAGGATGGCAGGAGAGATCAAAAGCGTCGCGAGGAACCCGCGGCGCTCCGTGACATACCAGAGCCGTCTCAAGCGGCTCCCCCCAGGCGCCGTCACCGCTGCCATGTGCGCGTCGAATCTATCCGGATGCGTAACAAGATCGCAACTCGATAGTCTCCCCGGCCGTGGGCACGATCGAGCTCGACCGGCTGACCAAGGTGTACGCCGACGGAACGCGGGCCGTCGACGAGCTCGACCTGGACGTGGCCGACGGCGAGTTCGTCGTGTTCGTCGGGCCGTCCGGCTGCGGGAAGACGAGCGCCCTCCGGATGATCGCCGGGCTCGAGGACATCACCGCCGGCGAGGTCCGCGTCGCCGGCGAGGTCGTCAACGGGCTGCCTCCCAGGGCCCGCGACATGGCGATGATCTTCCAGAACTACGCCCTCTACCCGCACATGAACGTCTTCGAGAACATGGCGTTCGGCCTGAAGATGCGCGGGATCGACCGGGGCGAGATCAAGCGCCGGGTCGACGGGGCGGCGAAGGTCCTCGGCCTCTCCGACGTCCTCAAGAAGCGGCCGCGGCATCTCTCCGGCGGGCAGCGTCAGCGGGTGGCGATGGGCCGCGCGATCGTCCGCGAGCCGGTCGCCTTCCTCATGGACGAGCCGCTCTCGAACCTCGACGCGAAGCTTCGCGTCCAGATGCGCGCCGAGATCGCCCGCATCCAGCGCGACCTCGGCGTGACGACGATCTACGTCACCCACGACCAGAGCGAGGCGATGACGCTCGGCGACCGTGTGTGCGTCTTGCGCGGCGGCCTTCTCCAGCAGGTCGACCGGCCACAGGTGCTGTACGACCGACCGGCGAACCTGTTCGTCGCCGGGTTCATCGGCTCGCCCGCCATGAATCTCGTCGAGGCCGAGCTCGTAGCGAAGGAGGGCGGGCTCGCCGTTCGCTTCGGGCCGCACGAGCTTGCCGTCGTGGGCGAGGGCGCAGCCGCCCGCCCCGCCCTGCACGCCTATACCGGCCGCAAAATCGCGCTCGGGATCCGCCCGGAGGATCTCGACGACGCGCCGGCGGCTGAGGAGTCCCGCCTCGACGTCACCGTCGACATCCGGGAGGACATGGGCGCCGAGGTGTATCTCCACTTCGCCATCGACGCTCCCCCCGTGACGACGGCCGAGGTGCGCGACGTCCTGGGCGAGGAGGCGCTCGCGGCAGCGGACGAGCAGACGCACCACCACGGCTCACCGTTCATCGCGCGCGTGAACAGGGGGACCGGAGCACGTGAGGGCGGCCCCGTCCAGCTGGCCGTGAACACCCGCCTGCTCCATTTCTTCGATCTCGAGACCGGCGCCGGAATCTCCTAGGACGAGAATCCGGCTCCCGCGTAGAGCAGCGCGGACGGGAGCGTCGCTCGCCAGAAGTGCCCGCGGTCCACGGCGGGGAGGCGCCAGAGCCGGAACGGCAGCCCGAGCCCCCGCAGCTCCTGCGCGAAGCTCACCGACCACCGCGTGAGGACGGCGCCGTGGTTGCCCCCGACCGAGATATAGAAGCGTGTTCGGTGGCGGCGCAGCTCGGCAGCCTCGCGCCGCACGAGCAGCGTCGGTGTGTGGGCGTCGAGGTCTTCCTTGTCCGCGTGCGCGAACGGGCCGTCGTGGAACACGGGGGCGAAGTAACCCGCCCACGAGCCGAGCGTCCCGAACAGGCCCGGGTGCCGAAGGCCGATGTCCATCGCGCCGAACCCTCCGGCCGAGAGGCCCTCGAGCGCGCGGTCTCGCGCCGTCGGGATCGTCGGCAGGTTCGCGTCCACCCACGGAACGACGTCGTCGACGACGTAGTCCTCCCAGACGCCGGCCCACTCGCCGCCGCCCGGATGGACGAGCGGCCCGGCGGCCGGCATGACGGCGATGAACGGCCGCGCCTGCCCGGACGAAATGAGTCCATCGGCGACGTCGGCGATGTCCAGGGCATCCCAGAACTCCGACGGCGAGCCGCGCATCCCGTGCAGGAGGTAGACGACCGGATACCGCTTTCGGCGGGAGAAGCCCGGCGGGAGATAGACGGCGCTCGGCCGGCGATCCCAGGCGGCGAACTGGTTCACGATGCGGCCGGTCCAGACCGTGCCGCCGTCGAGCCCGGTGGTCACGTGCGTCCAGCCGGAGGGCAGGAACGCGGCGGCAAGGAGGAGCGTGCGCACCATCCCATGGAACCAGGCCGCTGATTGAGCCGGGATTACGGACTCCACGGAGAGCGTTAAGCATCGGTACAATCCGGATACCTAGTACACCGAATGGAGAGTGACCGAATCGTGAGTGACCTGCTTCTCGTCCCGTTGGAGGACACGGTCGTCTTCCCGGGCATGACCGTCACGCTGACGGTCGAGACCGGCGACGAGACCGAAGTGCTGCTCGTGCCCCAGCACGGGCAGGAATACGCGAAGGTCGGCACCGTCGCCCGGGTGGACGAGCGTGTCCGCCTGCCGCGCGGCGCCGGCACGGCCGTCGTTCTGACCGGCCTCCACCGTGGCGTCATCGGCGCCGCCCGCACCGACACCCAGGGCAACCTGCGCGTCGAAGTCGAGGAGATCGAGGACGAGAATCCGGCTCCCGTCAAGACGCGCGAGCTGGAGCGCGAGTACCGCGCCATCGTCGAAGAGATCCTCGAGCTGCGCGACGCGGACGAGCGCATCGGCCAGTTCCTGCGTTCCATCACCGAGGCCGGCGCGCTCGCCGACACGTGCGCGTATGCGCCCGACATCTCCTTCGCGCAGCGCGTCGAGCTGCTCGAGACGGTCGACGTCGTCGAGCGCCTCGAGTTCGCTGTGAAGCTGCAGCGGGAGCGGCTCGCCGAGCTGCAGGTGCGCGCCCGCATCCGCGAGGACGTGGAGTCCGGTGCGCAGAAGCAGCAGCGCGAGTGGTTCCTGCGCCAGCAGCTCAACTCGATCCGCAAGGAGCTCGGCGAGGACGAAGGGTCCGTCGTCGAGGAGTACCGCACGAAGATCGAGGAAGCCGGCATGCCCGATGACGTCCGCGCACAGGCCGAGCGCGAGCTGCGACGCCTCGAGACGATGGGCGAGGGCTCCGGCGAGGCGTCCATGATCCGCACGTACCTCGAGTGGCTGACGTCCGTGCCGTGGTCGAAGCGCTCCGAGGAGCGTCTCGATCCCGTCCATGCGCGTGAGGTGCTCGACAACGACCACGCCGGCCTCGACGACGTCAAGGACCGCATCGTCGAGTACCTCGCCGTGCGCAAGCTGCGGCAGGAGCGCGGCATCCCGAACGACAAGAAGAGCGGCGCCATCCTGACGCTGATCGGGCCACCCGGCACGGGCAAGACCTCGATCGGCGAGTCGGTCGCGCGTGCGCTCAACCGCGAGTTCGTGCGCATGTCGCTCGGCGGCATCCGCGACGAGGCCGAGATCCGCGGGCATCGCCGTACATACATCGGCTCGCTTCCGGGCCGGCTCGTGCGAGCGCTGCGTGACGCGGAGACGATGAACCCGGTGATCCTGCTGGACGAGGTGGACAAGGTCGGCGCCGATTGGCGCGGCGACCCGTCCGCGGCGCTGCTCGAGGTCCTCGACCCCGCGCAGAACCACTCGTTCCGCGATCACTACCTCGACGTCGAGCTCGATCTGTCAGACGTCTTCTTCATCGCGACGGCGAACATCGCCGACACGATTCCGACCGCGCTCCTCGACCGGATGGAAGTCATCCGCTTCGACGGCTACACGGTGGACGAGAAGACGGCGATCGCACGCGGCTATCTGTGGCCGCGCCAGCGTGAGCGGAACGGGTTGCTCGAGGACGAGGTCTCGATCGGCGACAAGACGATCGAGCTGGTCGTCTCCGAGTACACGCGGGAGGCCGGCGTCCGCCAGCTCGAGCGTGAGCTCGGGAAGATCCTGCGCAAGACCGCGACGAAGATCGCGTCCGCCGAGGTCGAGCCGCCCGTCGAGGTCGGCGTCGACGTCGTGCGCGACGCGCTCGGCCGCCAGAAGTTCTTCCAGGAGGCGGCGGAGCGGACCGCAGTGCCCGGCGTGGCCACCGGCCTCGCCGTCACCGGCACCGGCGGCGACGTGCTCTTCGTCGAGGCGACGTCGATGGAAGGCGGCAACGACCTGTTGCTCACCGGCCAGCTCGGCGACGTGATGAAGGAGTCGGCGCGCATCGCGCTCTCGTTCATTCGCTCGCACGCCGAGGAGATCGGTGTCGACCAGTCCGCGTTCACCGATCGGTCGTTCCACGTGCACGTGCCCGCGGGCGCGATCCCGAAGGACGGCCCGAGCGCCGGCATCACGATGGCCACTGCGCTCGCGTCGCTCCTGTCGGAGCGTCCCGTGAAGCACACCGTCGGTATGACCGGCGAGGTCACGCTGCAGGGACGCGTGCTGCCGATCGGCGGGTTGAAGCAGAAGGTGCTCGCTGCGCACGCCGCAGGGCTGACCGACGTGATCATCCCGGAGCGGAACCGCGCCGACCTCGACGACGTCCCCGCGGACGTGCGCGAGGCGATGAGGTTCCATCCGGTGATGACGCTCGGCGAGGTCCTCGACCTCGCGCTCGAGCCGAAGCAGAGTCCGCTCCATGCGGTGTAGGAACTGTCAGCCGCTCCCCGAGGGGGTCGCCCGTGCGGCCGACCTCCTCGGGCGGCGCTGGGTCCTCGCCATCCTGTGGGCGTCGTCGGAGGCGGGCGCCGTCCGCTTCAACGAGTTCAAGCAGGCGCTGGAGACGATCCCGCCGCGCACGCTCGCGGCGCGCCTGATGGAGCTGGAGGAGGCCGGGATCCTGGAGCGGCGCGTGCTCGACACGCGCCCGCCGCGCGTGGAGTACCGGCTGACCGAGCTCGGCCGCCGCGTCGGCAAGGTCGCGGCCGGCTTGCTCTCCGCGTAACCGCCCCCGCCTCCCAGCCCGAGGCAAGCTACCTTGAGTGGCAGTGTCAGAGCGTCGTCGAGTCGTGGTGACCGGCCTTGGGGCCGTGACCCCGCTCGGTCCGGACGTCGAGACGACGTGGAGCCGACTGATCGCAGGTGAAGGCAGCGGCGCCGCCGTCACCGCGTTCGACACGGACGGCCATCCCGTCCGGATCGGCTGCGAGGCGCGCGAGTTCGATCCCGGGCAGTGGTTGGACCGGCGAACGTTGCAGCGAACCGATCGGTTCGCGCAGTTCGCAGTGGCGGCCGCGCGCATGGCGGAGGCCGACGCACGCGTCGATGTCGCTGCCGCGCCGGACCGTGTCGGCGCGTCGATTGCGACCGCCCAGGGCGGAGTCGCGAGCCTCGCCGAATGTTGCGCCGGCGCGGACTCCGCGCGCATCCACCCGCGCCTCGTGACCGCGTTCATGCCGAACATGGCGGCGGGCTGGGTGTCGATGGAGCTCGGCGCCCGAGGCCCCGTCGGCGCCCCGTGCACGGCGTGCGCGGCATCGGCGATGGCGATCGGCGAGGGCTACGACGCAATCCGGCTCGGCCGGGCCGACGTGATGTTCTGTGGCGGGAGTGAAGCGGGGATCACGCCGATCGCGATCGCCGGCTTCGCCGCGATGCGCGCGCTGTCGCGCCGGAACGACGACCCTGCCCGCGCGAGCCGGCCGTTCGACGCCGACCGCGACGGATTCGTCATGGGCGAGGGAGCAGCCGTCCTCGTGCTCGAGGAGCTCGAGCATGCGCGCGGACGCGGGGCGACGATCTACGCCGAGCTCGCGGGCTACGGGATGAGCTCGGACGCGTTCCACATGACCGAGCCCGATCCCGAGGGAGTCGGGCAGGCGCGAGCGGTCGCGGCTGCCCTCGCCGACGCCGGGCTCCGGACGGACGACGTCGACTACGTGAACGCGCACGCCAGCTCGACCGGCCTCGGCGATGCGACGGAGACGGCCGCGATCAAGCTCGCGCTGGGCGAGGAGAAGGCACGGTCGATCCCGATCTCGTCGATCAAGGGCGCGACCGGGCACTGTCTCGGCGCCGCGGGCGCGGTCGAGGCGGCCGCGACCGTCCTTGCGCTACGCGACGACATCGTGCCGCCGACGATCAACTACGAGACGCCCGATCCCGCCTGTGATCTCGACTACGTTCCGAACGAGGCCCGGCACCTCCCAGTGCGTGTCGCGCTGAGCAACAGCTTCGGCTTCGGCGGCCACAACGCCGTGCTCGTGTTCAGAGAGGAGCTCGCCGCATGAGCGCTCTCCCGGCCAAGGTGTCGTTCGAGAACGGCGGCGACTTCATCCGCGACATACGGCGCGAAGTCGATCTCTACCTCGCCGGGCGACGGACGCGGCTGCGCGGGAACATCCAGCTGTACGTGAAGTCGGTTGTCGCGTTCGGCGTGCTTGCCGCCTCCTGGGCCTCGCTCATCTTCCTTCACCCCGGCATCGTGCTCGGCCTGTTCGCGCTCGCCGGCCTGAGCCTGGGTGCGATCCTCGTCGGCTTCTGCATCCAGCACGACGCGAACCATGGTGCGTACTTCCGCACGCGGCGTGCGAACCACCTGATGGGCTGGAGCGCGGACGCGCTGCTCGGCATCAGCAGCTACGCGTGGCGCGTCAAGCACAACGTCGCGCACCACACGTACACGAACGTAGACGGCTACGACGACGACATCAACCAGACGCCGTTCGCGCGGTTGATGCCGTCGCAGCAGCCGCGGCGCTGGTACCGGCTGCAGCACCTGTACATCTGGCCGCTCTACTGCGTGATGGTGATCCGGTGGCAGATCGGCGCCGACGCCGCCGCGATCATCCGCGGCCGGATCGCGCACAGCGCCCTCCATCCGCCGAAGCGCTGGGATCTGACGGGGCTCGTCGGCGGGAAGCTCCTCTTCATCGGCTGGGCGATCGTCGTGCCGCTCTTTGTCTACCCGTGGTGGGTGGTGGTGCTCGGCTACGTGGGGTTCACGGCGATGACGAGCCTCATCACGGCGACGACGTTCCAGCTCGCGCACTGCGTCGAGGAGGCCGACTTCACCTCAGCGGAGGAGCTGAAGGCGAACCCCCGCGTGTGGGCCGTGCACGAGGTGGAGACGACGGTCGACTTCTGCCCGCGCAACCCGGTGCTGACGTGGCTGCTCGGCGGCCTCAACTACCAGATCGAGCATCACCTCTTCCCGCGCGTCGCGCACGTGCACTATCCGCGCATCGCGGAGATCGTCAGGCGCAACGCGGCGCAGCACGGCGTCCGCTACACCGTGCAGCCGTCGCTCTGGCGAGCGCTGCGCTCGCATCACCG
>Ga0307372_10004945_pt1 | contig 20285 bp, 20 predicted proteins | sample OX1MG_FD_202533 | JGI IMG/M metagenome (GOLD analysis project Ga0307372, IMG submission 202533) | Soil microbial communities from Risofladan, Vaasa, Finland - OX-1 | ecosystem: Environmental > Terrestrial > Soil > Coastal area > Acid sulfate soil | place: Finland: Risofladan, Vaasa | collected...
CTTTCTCAAAAAATTCCTTGCGATCCGATACATCCAGAACAACGCCCTGTACCGCGTACATTGGGGATTGCCGAATCTCTACCACTTGTTCGTAGCGCCCACCCGCGAACGCGTCGAGAGCATGAAGGCACTCATCCTTAGGGAAACGAATGGCGCCGGCGATCGGCATATTCTTTTCAGAGATATTCCCGTTCTTGGCGATGTGCACCGTAGGAGCCGGCCGATGCCAGAGTTATTTAACGAGCCGTGGGAGCGCGCAGGGTATGCACCAATGTGCATTTCTAAAGCAAAATCCCAGGAGAAAATTTAATCCGAGACTTGCGAGAACAGTGCACTCATCAGCTAAGACGCGCGCAGTATACAACGAAGCTGTGTTTACAAAGAAAAAGGGCGGGAACTTGCGTCTCCCACCCCTCTAGCCTGCGTCTGATGTCCTGCGTCAGTCGCCTTTTTGTTCCGCCTGTGGCGGTGCCGGCATGTAGAGTTCGTTGATTTTTGCGGCGGCGGCAACGAAAAGAACTTGAGAAAGGACCTTCACGGCCGCCTCCTTCGTTGACAGTTGGACCGACGAAAAATTATATCCCATCTTTATTTACCGGCCCTACCCGACCGATGACCTGATGATCTCGCCTGGTCTTCGCTAGAGCGGCGGCCGATACCTCGGTCGTGGAAGCCTCGAATGGCAAGCCGGGCGAGTCACCAAGACAACACATCTCGACATCCGCTCGATCCAAAAGCATTACGTGGCGACCTACGAGCGGCCGGCGGTCATGCTCAACGGCGAAGGCCTCAAGCTCATCGAGCGCAAGGAAGTGCAATAACGGGGCTCGGCGGCGCGAATGTTGTATGTGACCAAGGCTGCCGTTATAGTTAGTTCCAATCAATCAAATAAATTACCTGTGGCGCGCGGCCACATCAGAAGCAAGTAGCCGCGCTAGATGGGGGAATAATGATATTTAGCGCCGCCGCCAGGGCTGGCTTTATCTGTAGCGCATTAGTGTTGGCCGGGTGCGGAACCAGCGGTGGGTTCTTGGCCGGCAACAACAAGCCGTCTCCGGTCGTAATCCGGATGTCTGAGAATGTGCAGGACAACAGCATCACGGTTCCCTCACCGCTGTGTACACGCTCTCTTGAAGGCGAGATATGGGTAAACGCCGACCTCGGAATTAATGTTCACCAGGACCTTCTGAAGCTTTTTGAAGGCAGGGGAATCAAGGCCAGCAATTCCTGCCGTCCGGCGCAGCTCGACGTGTACATCCAGCAGATTGGCGAGGCGACCGTCGCCGACACCGACACCATGCTGGCTGCTGGATACGGCTCCGATGTCAAGCTGGCCAAATTCATGCAGGATACGGGCACTGATCGTGATGCCTTAGCGTGGGGGCCTTTCAGCGCGATAGCAAACCCTATCCGCGCTGGGTTTAAGTCTTCCCTGCGCCCCAGCGACAGCGTCTATGTCGTTGTTATCGATCTGCACGTCCAGATCAGTGACGTCCAGGACCAAAAAATTCGCATCGTGGCCTACGTGCCGTACGGGACTCCCGACTGGCGAAGCGCTCTCCTGGGTCCGGTTGAAGTAAAGATAGCCTCCCTCTTCATCCAGAAATAGCTGACGAGCTCAATGGAATGTGGGGAGACAAATGATATATAGCGTCTATGCCAGGATTGGCTTTATTTGTGGCGCATTAGCAGTGGCCGGCTGCGCTTTCGATGTCATGCATCTCAAACAGTCCCCGGCTCAATACGAGGCCGTAACGGCTACCAATCAGATTTGGGTGCTACAGGATGATCTCAAGGTGTCCATCGCTTCCGGGTGGGCGACGCCTCTTAAGAAGGGCACTACTTGGCGACAAGTGGGCAGAATTAAAGAAGGCGACGTTATACGGACTCGCGATCAGATCGTCACCGTCGAGGCTTCAAATATATTCGAGGCAAACCCGGTAATCGACCACGAAAAAGTAGTCGGGTTCTTTTTGGTAGTTGAAAACTCGTTCACGCCTGCTGATCCGCCCGCGCCAATCAACTTGCTGCTAAAAAAACCAATAGAGGGAGGTACGTCATGAACATTCCTAAGCGTATTGCCAATCTGGCTGCATTTTGCGTCCTCTGCCTAATGCTGGCCGCTTGCGCTGGCGGCCCGCGCTTTTCGGAGATGAGCGGGAATATCCCGAATCTTGGCGCCGACAATGGCCGGATCTACATCTACCGCACGACCGTCCTCGGAGCGGCAATCCAGCCGGACGTAAGAGTCAACGGCGTGGTCGTCGGCAGCGCCGCTCCACAAGGATTCTTCTATGTGGATCGTCCCCCAGGAAACTACAAGATCAGCACTTCCACGGAAGTGGATCGAGACTTGAGCCTAACCTTGGAATCTGGCCAGACGCGTTATGTTCGGCTGGGAATCAGCATGGGATTTTTCGTGGGTCACGTCTATCCAGAACTGGTCGACGACGCTGAGGGCAAGCAAGACATCAGCACGCTACATTATACGGGAAAATAATCAGACTTCGACTCATGGAGTTTTGGCTGAAGATATAGAGCGACTTCCGAACATTGAAGAATAAGAATCAATCAGCCGCCCGACTTCGGATGAAAGTAGCGTTCGACGCCCTGTTGATTGCTGGATTCGTCGCAACCTTACTATGGCCAAGCGCAAAAGCCGCTGCTGATGGCGTCGCCGTCTCTGGTGTGAACGGCAAGGCCGCTCTTCTAGGTGGTGTCTCGAAAGACACCGGCGCGGGCTTGGCGGAGGGGTCGCTAAGCGCCCCGCTCGGCGATAGTTTCGGCGTTCAATTGGATGGTGCAATCGGCAAAAGAGAGCCGCGTACGGCGGGCGGCGGCGGCGCGCATGTCTTCTGGCGCGACCCCCAGTCGGCTCTTGTTGGCTTGACGGCTGAACGAGTCTGGATCGGCGGCAGATTCTTCGACCGTTTTGGCGCGGAGAGCGAATATTACAGGCCAGGATGGATGCTCGCCGGCAGCGCCGGGTATCAGGATGGGTTCCCGCCGCACAGCGTGTATACCAAGCTCGACCTTGGTATCTATGTGACGGAAGACCTCCTGGTGTCGTCTGGTTTCCATCAGAGTGGCGGACGCTATTTTGCCGTAGGCGGGATTGAATGGCAGCCAATACTCGTCCCAAACGCTCGGGGAATTGCATTGTTCGCCGATGGCGGCGTCGGCACGCACGATAATGAATTTATCGTGGCCGGCATTCGATGGTATTTCGGTGCGGATAAGAGTCTCGAACGCCGGCATCGCGAAGACGATCCGCCCAATACGGTCGGTTCTGACCTATTTGAGAATGCAGGGTTCATCAACAACTCGACGTTTAACTCCAATGGTAATTCTGGGTCGGGCGGTGGTGGTAGCGGCGGTGGTCCATGCCACGGCCCAAGCTGCGGTGTGGGCGGACCGGGCTAGACCGAGGCTTTAAGCAATCGGGCGATAGCGGTTGTTATCGTGAGATATAGGAAGAACGGTGGTGGCGCTGAACGGCTGCGACGGGGCGCCATCGATCATGAGACGCAGGTAGATGTGATGGTTCGGGAGATTCATGAGGTCGATTGGCTCGAAACGGTCTACGAACTCGCGGCCAAGCAATACGGCGTCCTGCGGACCTACGCGAAATGCGATGAGGGCCCCGACATTGCCGAGCACGGCGTCGCGCACGTCAATTTCAAGTTGGCTGAGGTGCTGATTCGCCAGGATGAGTCCCACACGGTACTTGCGAAGCTCCGAGACCATCGTGGCGACCGAGAGTGTCGTGAAATTCTGGAATTCGTCGAGGTATAGGAAAAAGTCTCGGCGCTCCAACTCTGGCACGTCTGCTCGGCTAAAGGCGGCCAACCCGATCGTGGTCACGAGGAGACTGCCAAGAAGCGACGAGGTGTCCTCGCCGATGCGGCCTCTGGCTAGATTGACGAGAAGGATTTCCTGACGATCCATGATCCGGCGCAGATGCAACATCCGCTTCGGCTCCGTGAGGATGCGGCGCATGAGAGGGTCGGCAAGGAGGGCACCGACCTTGTTTTGGATGGGCGCTATGGAGTCAGCGCGATAGCGGAAGGAGTACTGCTCGAACTCCCGCGACCAGAACTCTTTCACCGGGTCATTGGTGATCCGAGCGATGACGGTCTTCCGGAACGATTTATCGGCTAACAACCTCAAGATATCGGAGAGCGACGCGTCTCCGAATTCAAGCAGCGCGTAAATGGCGTTCCGGAACACATGCTCCATGCGGACGCCCCAGGCGTCGGTCCAGTGCTTCTTGAATGCTTCCAAGAGCCCGGACGCAGCGAGCGGGATCGCCGCCTTTTGTACTCGCTTGAATGGGTTGTATCCGAAGGGTTGGTCCGGATCGGCTGCATTGAGGTATCGAAGGCTCTCTCGTCGGCTCTCGGGAACAAAGGTCGCGAGCCGCTCGACTAAATCGCCGTGGGGATCGATGAGCGCAACACCCCGGCCGGCGAGAATGTCTTGGCGGATTAAGGTATCAAGCAGCGTCGTCTTGCCGGTGCCCGTCTTGCCGATTGCATACATGTGAAAGAGACGATCGGCCTGTTTGATGCCGAAGAGCCTTCGATCAGCTCGAAATTCGACGCGAGCGAAATAGCTAATTTGTGAAGCGTTCTTGTGATGCATGCATGTGAGCTTGTGACACGCCCTCACTGCTACCAAGACTGGCCGATGTGGGTTTGGGACGCATTGTCCCGTCTTCCGATGCACACACAGAGCGACCAGGATAGAATCCTATGAACATCAGCGATGAAGCCCTTCGGGAGTTCATAAAAATATCGAAGGAGGACTATGGCATTGAACTCACAGAGGGAGAGGCGCGCGTTCGCGCCACACGTCTCTTATTGCTCTTCGAACTGATTCATAGGCCACTACCTGCCGAACGAGAAACAACACGAAATGATTTAGACGCTGGGTCACTTTAAAAACCTATTCCTCCCCGCAACAAGTTTGAGCAAAGCTGCCAACAGGAGTAACCTGTGGTTGTGAGGTGTTTTGGGGAAGCCCTATCACTATGCCCAAACCAAAAGCTCAAAAACTCGCTTCGCCGCCTGCGGCTTCACCCGCTGATTCTCAAGCTTCACTTGCTGTGATTGCGCAAATTGTCGATCGCGCGAAAAAGACTAAAGGCGCCGATACCGATTTATTGACAATCCTTGAAAAGCATGTGCTCAAAGCCGATCCAAAGGACAACGCGGCAGACAGCGCAGTTTCTGAAATTGAGGCACTTGCCCGAAAACGGGCGATGCCAGCTGATCAGAAGCCATGAAGACATATCTTCAATCTATTTCGTTACAAGGTTTCCGAGCCTATCTGGTCGAACAGACATTCGAACTTGGTCCGGCAATGAGCCTTGGTATCTACGCACCAAATGCTAAGGGAAAATCGAGCCTCATTGACGCGGTAGAGTTTTTCTTTTCAACCCACGGGTCCTTACGCCGCTTAGGTGAACGCCGTTCTGGCACACAGGCTGGGCCGGATGCGCTTGAACATGTGCTCGCGGAGGAAAAGCAGATTGCGCCCCGGGTCATCTTGAAATTTCGTCAGGGAAAAGACGAATTGGGAGACGAGCGCAAAGTTTCTAGGCCGCCATCGCCTATTCCAAAATCCGGCCAAACCATCCTTGAACTCTGTAAACACGACTTCATAATTCGCGGTCACGACCTGCGGCGGTTTGTCGAAAATCAAACGCCGGAAGACCGATACAAGGAGGTCTCCGGATGGTTTGGTCTCACGCCACTTTTGGTCGTCCAAAAGAATCTGCGCACTCTGCGGCGCAGGGTAAAGGAACTTGCTGAGAGTGATCGCATCGTCGCGCTCCGCGTCGACGAGCTTAAGAGAGCCACCAAGAACGCAATCAATGCCTGGTCTGAGGCAGATGTTGTGTCTTGGGTGAACCAATTCGTCCTAGCGCCGCTAGATAAGAAGTTGACCATCAAGAAATTGGATTCTGGCGACGACGGATACCTTGAGGTGGTAAAGCGCAAGACCGCAGAAGCGGATTCGCTCGGTCTGACGGCGCTGAATCAACTTGAGACCGCTGCCAAGGCGGTCTTTGAACAGTTGGCCAAAGGCGAAGTTGGATCGTTGACCGAATTTGAAAACGCTTGCATAGCACGCAAGGCGGCAGAGGCTGCCGAAGTCAAAGAACGTGCGAAAGCTCAGGGCACAGCGTTTAACAGGCTGCTGAAAAACTCTGATGCGAAGCCGAATCACGCAACATAAGAATCATCGAGAGCCCTCTCGCGAATCGTTCTTGCGTGAACTGGTCGCCATGCGAATCAATGTTGCGTCTTCTCGCGTCCAAAAACGTTTTTCAGCAGCCTGTTAATGAAATATGGGCCCAGGCGGAAAAGATTTTCGCCGACGAAAAAGTCATAATCGAAAATTGTCCTGTTTGTGACACGGCTCTAGGTAAAACTGCCAAAGGTTCGCGTAAACAAATTGCTGCTCATATTCATACAAATCTAGAAACGCTAAAAACCTACAATACTGCTGTCACCAACCTTAAAAACGCCGATACTGCGGCTCGCAGAGCCCATACGAAATTGAAATCCGACAAGGATTCTCTCCTTATTCTGTTGCGGGCAGGCAAGCTCAAAACTGAGGAGCAAGCGCTTAATCCCTATTTCATTGCGATCGATGGCTGGAAACCAGGTGAAGCCGCGCCAGCATCCAAGGCTGCCAAAGAAGCGTTGCAAAAAATAGCAAGTGACGCCTCTACGAAAGCGATAGCAGTAAAGGCGAGGCAGGGAGATAGCACGTACTCAAGCGCGCTGACAAAAATTGACGAGCTGATAAGGATTAAGGCAGCCATCGAACTTGCGGTACGGGAAAAGAGCGAACTTGCGAACCTTCACCAAAAACTTGAATCCTCAGCCTTACAGATCGACAAGGAAATCGCCGCACATGTCGCATCACTTCTGAATGGGCTGAAAGACGAAATAAACGACCTCTATAAAAAAATTCAAGGGCCAGGCACGCATGCCCCATCAATTCGCATTGAGCCGCCTGATCCCGAAAATAAGGGCCAGCTTCAATTAAATCTCGTAGTCGATTTTGCGAAGAACCGACAGGGAGTGATACCGGGCGGGTACCTTAGTGACTCACAGGTTCATACCCTGGCTCTCAGCCTTCGCCTGGCGGCTCTCAAGCTGTTCAATAAGGAGCTGCCGGTAGCCATCCTTGATGACGTTGTGACTTCGTATGATGCGGATCATCGAAAAGTTATCGCATCTGTTCTCGCAGAAAAGTTTCCGGAATTTCAGTTTATCGTCGTCACCCACGACGAGCGGTTTTTCACCTATCTCAAGGAGCATGTATCGCCAAGCCATTGGCGTTTTCAGCAAATCACTCATCTCGAAGAAGGGTTTGGTCCGAAATACGTCCACCACAAGGTGACCGACGATGTGATTGAGGCGAAATTGAAGAGTGGAGAGAAGGCTTCCAACGACATCAGGCAGGCTGAGGACGAATGGCTTCTGGCTAAGGCGCGGGAATTTGGAGTGGATGTTCGTATCCGAGATATTGATAGGCCCTATGCATACGAGCGCAGTGAGCTCGCTTCGGCATTAGCCGCTTTTTTAAAGGCAAAAAAGATCGCGACCCCGGCCCTCGCCGGTTTCAGCAACCCGTTTTGGGATAGTTTGCAAAAGGGCACCGTTGAGAATTTTGGGAGTCATTTTCAGGATAATCCGGGCGCGTCTTGGTCAAGCGGCGATGAGAAGAAGCGGTGGGATGAGTTCAAGACCTTTCGGGATCTCTTCGTCTGTCCCAATTGTGGGCACAGTAAGTTCAAGCGTCCGAAGGTCGGCGTTGAACGGCCGTTGTGCGATAAGTGTGAGACGCCGTTCAATTTCGGCAAAGTCACGCAGCAGGCCTCTGGCACTGTTGGCGGTCCCTCTCCAAAAGCTCCCGAAACACCTCAAGCGCCCTAAGAAGCCGTGGGTCCTGCTTGAACCAAAGGGTTCGAACAGCATCCAAGACGGCCAGCTGATTTGGATGTGGGATCGATTCCGATGTCGCCATAAACGGAAATGCGGCTTCGCATATGAGTTTTCTGTCGATCAGGATTGGGTTCGATCCGACCACTTCCGCGATTTGGCGTTTCGTGCGTCCTTCTCCTTCTCGGAACCAAAAAACCAATCGGTTGCAGCCTGAAATGAAGATTTCAGCGGGTTCGATCCAACTTTTTTCAGCCTCTGCCGACTGCCTAGACGCAACGAGTTTCCGGCCCTCATCCTCGATCCGTTGCCTAGCAAGAGCGAACTCGTCATCACCGATCAGGTCTCGCAGTCGCAACGTTGTGAGATTGGCCCGCTCTTTCTCCAACGTTGACGTTGCATGAGATAGAGAAGCGATCCGGGCGAGCCGCTCAGCGTCCCGATGGTGATCGCCCTTATGGAGTTCGCCGATTGCCCATGAGTACATGGTTTGCTTCAACGTCACCTTTTCGATGAATTCACCCCATTGAGCTTCAAGCGCTTCCGCTCGAATCACTCGCTGCCGGCATGTAATACCCCATCGTTTCTTGGTGCAGTGGTAGTAGGTGTAATGGCTGCCGAAGCGGTTGATTTTATGCTCCGCAGTGATGCCGGCGCTGCACTCGCCGCACCGCATGAGGCCCGTGAAGGGAAAAACATGCTTTTGTGGTTGCGACTGTCCCGGCCGACGCAATAGCGTCTGCACGCGATCAAACTCATCGCGCGTCACCATTTTCTCGTGAGCGCCAGGATATGTCTGTCCATTCCAGGGGATAACGCCCGCATAGAAGGGGTTGGTGAGGATATGATGCACCAGGCTTGGGGTCAGGTACTTGCCGCCCATGCGTTTACACTGCGGGGTCTTCAGGCCCCACGTTCGTGTCTCATGGGTGATTGCAACGATTGAGTAAGCTCCGGTTAGCCCAAGATCGAATATGCGCCGTATCAAAATAAACCGATCAGGGTCGGGCAGTATCGTCTTAGTCGCCGGGTCATTGCGATAGCCGATCGGAGCGTGATTTGGGCGCCAGCCTTTCTCAATTTTGATCCTGTTGCCGCGCTTCACATTCTCCGAGAGGCTGTCCACGTAATATTTCGAATAGCCAAAGATGATGGAGAGCATGAACTTCCCTTGCGGGCTGTTCTCGAAGCTGTACGTGACAAAGAGAAGGTTCTTGAGGCGCTTTTGGTCGAGGGCGTAAATGATTTTCCCGCCGTCGATGGAATTGCGAGCCAGCCGGTCGGGGTGCCACGCGATAATGCCGTCAGCCTCGCCTCGTTCGATACGCTTGAGCATTTCATCAAAAAGAGGTCGCCCAGGCGCCTTCGCGCTCTTGCTCTCCTCATAGCGTCCGACGATCTGAATTTCTGATTTCCCGTCAAACGCTTTTGTCGCTTCTTGCCGCTGACTCTCTATTGAGAGGACTTGTCGATCCTCTGCTTCGCTCGACTTACGGCAATAAAGGAAGTAACGCATAGTTGGATGATCGCGCGCGATCCTCCGAGTCAGGATTCTATCCGACCGGCCCCGGTCGCGCGAATCATGGTGTGGATATCGTAGAACAATGGTCTGAGCGCGGAAGACGGGACTTTGCTGCGAGGGGTGTCATTTGACTGTCTTTCCACATAACAGCGCGGCCGCCACAATGAATTTCCTCTTATGGAAAAAGAAGGAAAGCCGACGCCGCGCCCAACGCTTGTTGTTTCATCCGTCGAGGAGGACGGGACTATCGTCGATACGCTCTATCGGCCCGAGATTGCCGAAACAGCACTCGTTCTCGTTCGCAATGGTAGGATGGAAATTGCCCGGGAATGGCGATCCGGAGAAACGGTCTATGTCCCTGTTCGTCCTTCAAACAACCTCCTTCGGCATGGCGCCCTCATCCTGCCTTCTGAGCCGGCTGAGTATGGGGATTCCGAAGAGCTTCTCCGGGAGATAGAAACCTACATCCGCCGATACGTCGCGCTCTCCGATCACGCTATCGCACTCTCGACAACCTACGTTCTGTTCTCCTGGGTATATGACGCGTTCAACGAGCTGCCATATCTCCGCTTTCGAGGCGACTACGGGACCGGCAAGACTCGTGCGCTTCTCGTAATCGGCTCGCTTTGCTACAAGGCGTTTTTCGCAAGCGGCGCGTCAACCGTTTCACCGATCTTTCATACACTCGATAGCTTCAAGGGCACGCTCATATTCGATGAGGCGGACTTTCGCTTCACGGATGAGAAAGCCGAGCTCGTGAAAATCCTCAACAACGGGAACGTCAAAGGGTTTCCGGTATTGCGGACACAGGTGACGCCCCAAAAGGAGTTTGACCCGAGGGCGTTCGCGATCTTCGGCCCCAAGATCGTGGGGATGCGCAGGAACTATGAGGACCGTGCGCTTGAGAGCCGCTTCCTGACGGTTGAAATGGAACCCGGCCACGCCGCCGGCGTGCCTATAAATCTTCCGGAGGAGCAAAAGGACGAGGCGCTGCGTCTTCGAAATAAGCTCCTCATGTATCGTCTTCGCAATCGGCTCATGGTGACGCTTGATCCTTCGCTCGCCGATACCAGCCTTGAGCCGCGGATGAACCAAATCTTGCTGCCGCTTCTTTCGGTCGTTCCTGACCAAGAGCGGCGCGGCGTAATTCAAGAAATGGCGCAGGCTCTGCAAGCCGGCGTCGTTGCCGAGCGCGGTGCAAGTGCCGAGGGCCACGTGCTTGCCATCCTCGGAACGCTACTTGCTGATAGGCTCGATGATATTTTGCCGCTTGCTGAAATCGCCGCTGCATTCATTGCGGCGTACGTGGGTGAATACGAACGGCCGATAACCAACCGCTGGATCGGTTCGGTACTTCGCCGGCTCAGGATCGTGCTCTACAAGAGCAACGGCGTCTTCGTGGTGCTCCCCGGCCAGGCGGAGAAAATCAAAGCACTCTGCGCCCGCTATGGCGTTGTGGAAACCGTGGGGACAAACTCTGGATAAGCGCCGCGTCAGGGAGATAGGGACATAGGGAGCACCGCAAAGGGTATCCGTCGCCGGATACCCTTTGTGCTACGGGCCCGTGTGATTGCGAGACGCTCGGGTGTCCGCACATCCGAAATCATCTCCCTATCTCCCCACGTCCCTGAATGCACTCCAAGGGGTGCATTGTCCCGTCTTTTGCATGAAGCGAGGTTCGGCGACCATAGGGAAGACCGATGATGCGCCTTAGACATCATCGGGTGTTCTTTGAAACCTATGTCGTCGAAAGTTCTTTGTTACCTGCGGACCCTCAGACTCGGGTGGGACCTGACGCAGGAAGAAGTGGCGTCCTTGTTGCCCAAGGGCAGCCGCAACCGGGTCGGTGACGTTGAGAAGGGGCTCACCCCTCCCAACGCGGAAGAGATAGTAGCCTATCCGCTTATTTTCGGCCTGCCGGCGAAGGACATCTTCCCGGGGTATTGCGCCGAGGTCGAAGACGCGGTGATGCGTGGCGCCTATGAGCTTCACCGAAAGGCGGAGGCTGATACATCGCCAAGCGCTGGACGCAAGCGAAAGCTCGCCGAGGAAATGCTCGCTCGCGCGACGCAGAGAGCTAACGCGCACGGCGTATGAGGGCGCTCTCGCAGCGCGAGCTCGTCCTGGCGATCTATCCTCTCTCGCGGGGATTTGCGTTCACGGCGTTTGAAAGTCCGCTGTCGCCGGTCGATTGGGGCATCAAAACCATACGGGGTGATCGAAAGAATGCGCGCTCGCTTGAAGCGGTAAAGCGCCTCATTGAGCAGTTACAGCCTTCAGCTCTCGTTCTTGAGAGCACTGCGGACCCTCGGTACAGGCGAGGAGATCGAGTGCGGAGGCTTCAATCTCTCGTCGCTAACCACGCCAAGGGTCAAGCGCTCGAAGTATGCACGTTTACGCGCAACGAAATCCGCGAATGCTTCAAAGCTACCGGGGCCGCAACGCGGTACGAGATCGCGCAGGTCATTGCGTCCCAGATCCATGCCTTCAGTCATCGTCTGCCGCCGCCGCGCAAGCCCTGGAAGAGCGAGGACAGCCGCATGGGTCTCTTCAACGCCGCAGCCCTTGTGCTGACCTTCTACTGCCAGACGGGGCCTATCGTGGGCCAGCCCGGCACCCGCTGACGGAGCCTGGTAGGTAATTGCTCCATCAAGCCGCCTCCTGCGGCTGCTGCGCTTCAAATCGTTGGAGCCCAGCTTCGCAGGAGAGACAGATGGAAGTTATCGATGAGAAGAGGGTGGCCCGTATCCGCCACCTCAACGATCTGCTGCGGTGTAAGGGGATCGGAGGGCAGATAATGGCCACCGCTGGCCTCGATGCCATGGGCGAGGAATTCGTCGCTCGGGTATTGCGAGAGATCATCGCCTTCACGGCGTTCACGAGCGAAAACGATCCGCATGGCGAGAGAGATTGCGCTCGGCTTACGGTCGATGGCGTTTCGATCATCTGGAAGATCGACTACTTCGACCGGAACCTCGAATATCATTCCCCCGATCCCGCCGATCCAACCGTCACCGTCCGGGTCATGACGGTGATGCTTGCCGGAGAATATTAGGCAAGCGCAACACCCCGCCCTTGGCGGGGTGTTTTTCTAAAGCTCCCCGTTGAAGGCGCGGTGGAAAAGAGGCTGAAACAATACATCCAAGCGAAAGCGGCTGGTGGCTTGATCGGCTTCTAGCGCGATTACGCCGCCTCTTGGTACAGGTATTTCTGGAAACCAGCGAACACCCTCCCAATCTCGTCCGGCTTACCCAGGTCGGCCACGGCGTCAGCGATGGAATTGTGGTATTTGAGGCGGAGCAGCGGCGTCAGCTTGTCCTGATCAAGCTCACTCACCCCTTCGCTAACGTAATGAGAAAGCACAAAGTCTAAAAAAGTCTGTTGCTTGGTATTGAACTTGGTATTGATTGCCAAGCTGGCTTTATCAGCCCTTTCCTTGCGGGTGAGCGTAGGCAATGCGTAAGCGACGTGAGCGAGCACGTCGAAGAGGTCGCTTTTCTCGGCGTCGATAATTTTCTGCATCTCGGCCATCTGCTCCTTGCCGAAGCCTTTCTCTGCGAGCCCTTGCAGAAGTTTGGCCCGCGTATCAGGTGCGCTCCATAAATCCCGGAGCTCAGCTTCATCCTTGAAGAATTCCGGAAGCTTACCAAAAAGCATTTCCATGAATTGCTGCGCGGACATCGGCGTTCCGTCAGGATGCCAGAACGAAGTCACCATCATGTGCTGAATGGTGCGTGCTTTGCCGTCGGCAAGTTTGACTTTGATTTTTTGAGGGCGAGGAGTTGGTCCAGGTCCCGGCTTTGGCGGCTCGGTCGGTCCAGTGGGCGGGGGCAGTGGCTTGGGTTCCTTTGGCTCTGGCTCAATCGGTTCGCCATCCCATTCGGGATCGCTGAAGTGGTGATGCGCCTTCACGAAGTCGTAAATCGTAAAATAGTCCTTGCCGTCATAGAGGCGCGTGCCACGTCCTATAATCTGCTTAAACTCAATCATCGAATTGATTGGTCGCATCAACACAATGTTGCGGATATTGCGCGCATCCACGCCGGTAGAGAGTTTTTGTGAAGTGGTTAGAATGGTCGGGATGTTCTTTTCGTTATCCTGAAAATCCCGCAGAGCCTGGTCGCCGAGTACGCCATCGTCAGCCGTCACCCGTTGGCAATAATTCGGATCCTTACTCGTCTTCATTTGGTTGATGAGATCGCGTACGGCCAGCGCGTGAGCCTGTGTAGCGCAGAAGACTAGCGTTTTCTCCCGCTGGTCTATCATGTCCATGAACAACTTCACGCGATACGCTTCGCGCTCTTTGATCTCGATGATTTTGTTGAACTCTGGTTCCGTGTAGCGCTTCCCGCTCTCCACTTCGCCTTCAATCAGCTTGTCGTCGGACGTATAGACATACTCGTCGAGCGTTGTGGAGATTTGTTTCACTTTGAACGGAGTGAGGAAGCCGTCGTTGATGCCTTCCTTGAGCGAATAGACGTACACCGGTTCGCCGAAATATTTGTAAGTATCGATATTGTCGTTACGCTTGGGCGTAGCGGTGAGGCCGAGCTGAACGGCGGGTGCGAAATAGTCAAGGATGTCGCGCCAATTGCTTTCGTCGTTCGCTCCGCCGCGATGGCATTCGTCGATGACGATGAAATCAAAAAAGTCAGCCGGATATTCGCCGAAATAAGGGGAGGGTTTCCCGTCCTTCGGTGGGCCGCTCATGAAGGTCTGTAAGATCGTGAAGAACACGCTACCGTTCTTCGGCACCTTGCCCTTCTTGCGGATGTCCTCCGGCGCAATCCGCACCAGCGCGTCCTCGGGGAAGGCAGAGAAGGCGTTATAGGCTTGGTCAGCGAGAATGTTCCGGTCAGCAAGGAACAAGATGCGCGGCCGGCGAGACGGCTCCCGGCTTAGATTCCAGCGACTATGAAACAACTTCCACGCAATCTGGAAGGCAATGAAAGTCTTACCAGTACCGGTGGCGAGGGTGAGTAGGATGCGCTGCTTCCCGCCTGCGATCGCTTCCAGTACGCGCTCGATGGCGGTGTCCTGGTAATACCGACCCTGGAAAAAGCCCCCTTTGTCTTCGAATGGCACGGCGGCGAAGCGGTCGCGCCAGGCACTCTTCGCGGCAAAAGTCAGGCTCCAAAGCTCTTCCGGACTGGGATATTGGGCCACTTCACCTTCAGAGCCTTCCAGCATGTCGATGCCGTAAATGCCGCGCCCATTGCTGGCGTAGGTGAAGCGAACCGCCATCTTGCCCGCATAGCTCTTGGCCTGCGCGACACCTTCTGTCAGTTCCTCATCGAAGGCTTTTGCCTCCACAACACCCAATTTGGTGTTGCGGTACACCAGAACGTAGTCGGCAATCTGAGCCTTCCCACGCCGTCCGTGGCCTTCGAGACGACCCTCCGTGATGTGGTACTCGCGTAAGATACGACTGCCTTCGACCACGCCCCAACCCGCCGCCTTGAGGGCAGGATCAATATGCTCGGCTCTGGTCTCGGCTTCGTTCATAATTTTCAGGATTTAATTCCCTGACCCCAGATCACCTCGCAGATGCTCTTTATGAGAGCCTGCCGTTCGTCTATATCTGTCTTAGTGAACGACTTGTATGGTTTGAACTTAAGTCCCAGTTTCTGGGCCATTCCGAGAAAGTTGGGATTATTTTGATAGGCCTTCGGATGTAGGGACTTCACTAACAAATTTTCTTTGAGATAGTGCTCCATTTTGTCGGCGTATGTCATAGACCCATAGGATTGGTTCGTTCCTTGAGGCAGTAGCACCAGATCGCCGATACGGTTGCGATAGGTCTCAAACTCATGTTGCTGATCGAACTCGTTCCGGTGCTCTTTAAACTTATCGGCCCAGATGTGCTCGACCTCATACGGCTTCGTCCCGGGAGTGACAAAGTACGTAGAGAAGTTTGTTGAAGCCCCGGATTGTTGTTCGATAAATCCGGTAATCCGAGACAGAAGGAACTTTACAAAATAGCGGTTCATCCCGTGCAACCTGAACTCGCTAATCCCGTCCCACGTCTCCTCCATCTCGTTGAGCTTGCCCTGCAATAGCGTCCTCAACGAATCAAGATCCTTGCCTCGAAGTTCTTTCACCAGCGAGTACATCGTGTAACGGATGGAACTAGCTCCAAATTTTTTAAAGTTGACTGAGCGACGAACAGTGAAGGTCTCCATGAAGCGGGCGACCTCGTTGATTTTTTGGCGCGTCACATCAGGTGAATCTGTCGATTTCAAAGGAGCCAGCATCAGCGGAAAACCGAGGGAGTCAGCAATCCCCCAGTTGCTGTGGTAAAAAACTTGTTCCCAGCCCGGTTTCTCCTCCTGCTGTGCATCGAGAATATCGAGATAAGCCCGCAGGTAATACTTCATCTCTTCATGGACAAGTGCCCGGAAGTCTTCCGGCGAACCCGCTTTGAGTCCCATCTTCGAAAGGTTGTCGCGGAACCAACTGTGGAAACGCGTCCCGATCTTCTCAAAGTCTTCATTTGAGGAGCCCGCCTTGCCCTGGCGGATTGTGTCCGCATATTGACTCCGCAACCAGGCCTGGAAGAATTTCTGATCCTCCTCCTTGCTGTAGCGATGCAGCTTCTGATTGGCTTCCTTCCAGAACTGGTTTGCCTTCTCGCGGTCCTTCGGGTTGGCAAATCGGGACAGGATGTAGCCCTTGAGCATCTCGGTTGAAGTTAGGTTCAACCCTCGATCGTTCATCGACTCGAAGATCGTGTAGGCGTTATCGTCCGAGTAGGCCGTGATCTCCACGAGAATGACGTTGTATTTCAGCCAATCGAGAAAATAGGGAAATGCCTTGCCTTTGATTTCATCGGGGAAGGCTTCGCCGATGTCGGCATATCGCTTCGACATGTTGATGGTTGATTCGTCGTCGTCGGGTTGAACTTCATATGAGCCTTCGAGAAAGAGTTTCTCCAGACAGGCCTTCCGCTCCTCCACTTGGATATTGAAAGACTTCTGGCCATATTTCTCGGAGAACACCATTGGCTCTATGGATTCCTTTCCGCCGAGATCCTTTTGCAGGTTGTTCAGAAAAATAAGGAACAGCGTCAACGAGGTCAGTCGTTGCTGGCCGTCGATGATGCTTTTCATGCCGTCCTTGCTGCTGACCACAAACGGCCCGAGGTAGTAATTGTTGTAATGCTCCACGGATGTGCGGGGATCGCTTTCAGCATAAACGTCAAGGAAAGTAGAGGTCAGGTCGGTGACGAGCTGTTCGATATGCTTCTGCTCCCAACTGAATTCGCGTTGGAAGTAATCGACCGTATATTTTCGCTCGTTCAGCACATCGAAAACGGTGCGGTCGTCGGCGTCGATTTTGTGGTCGTCTTTGCTCATGCTATTATCCTGAAAGTTTTCCGGTGAAAGCCTGATGCAGTAGTGACTTTTTCAGGGCCGCCAGTGCAGCGAGCTTCCGCTCGTAGTGGCTCGCGAGGCGTTGGGTTTCTTGCGACAAGGTATCGAGCTTTGTGACAATTGTTTTTTGTTCTTTGAGTGTTGCCGGATACTCGACGGAGAAATCTTGAATCTGTGCCTTGGTAATGGCCTGTCGTGTTGAACCACCTTCTGCGCCAGTTTTAAGTAATAGATCTTTGTAAGGTTTTGAAATGAGAAGGTAGTGTAGAAAATCTGCATCCAGTTTATCGGCAATCGGACGAATAATTGAGACGTGCTGATTCACGCGAGCAGGCAGCACTTCATCTGGAACGATGCAGCATCGCGCAATTGACGCACCCGTGATGTTCAACAAAACATCGCGTGGCTGTACTTCGACGTTCGACAATTCATCGGCTTGAGCATCATCAAGGAAAGCGAGCTTGCGATGTTTGAAATATAAATCGTGGACGTTCAAACTGCGGATTAACGAAACGCCTTCCGCCTTGTAAGAATCTTCACCGCCGCGAGGCGTTGCACCACTGCCTATTTTTGTAGTGAGCACTTTAAGATTATTCTTCACCCAACCCTTACCGCGCTGGGTGAAGACGGATTGGAGGTGGCTTTCGAAGAGGGCGCGGACGTTTTGGAGGTTCTTTTCGGCGTTAGCTTGAGCGGTGGCGATGCCCGCAAATGCTTCGTCGAGCAGCCCGACGATTCGCTGCTGTTCGAAGAGCGGTGTGATGGGAATTGGAATTAGTCCGAGATTGCTGCGACTAATTCGATTGCGAGTTGTGCCAGTGCATTGCTTGGCAACTGCACCGATGTAGTCACCAGACTGCGAGTAATAATTGAAGAACGACGCAAGAAGCTGATCCCGTTTGAAACGGACGATTGTGCAATCCACGGCGGTAATCATCCGCTCGCCGGTGTCTGGAAGAATGCAGCTTCGCCCAACAGGATCAGGCAAACGTGAAATGAGGCAATCACCCTCGAAAATTTCCGTGCAGCGCAGACGCTTGAAGGTCACTTCCGAAATGTAGCGGGCTTTTTCGGCTCGGTCTTTGAAGACACCTTCACCGACATTGCCAGTTTGAATTAAGCGGATTCCGTCTGACGATTGGTCTTTGCTTTCCACCCAATCTCCATCGTCGAAAACTTCACATAGCTCGCCGAGCTTCTTTGTCTGCCAGCCGTTCTTCATAGCAGCGCTTTGATATTCTCCAGCACCTCCGCGCTCTCGGCGTCTAGCGCGGCAATCTCTTTAATGATTTTCTCCGGGCTGCGATGCACGATTTTCTCGCCGCCGTCCGGGTTCTTCACGGAGAGGTCGAAGGTTGTTTGGTCAATCGTCTTAGCGTCCACGCTCCAGCTCTTGGGCGAATCAGTAAAGGTCTTTTGCAGCTTCACGAACTCAGCGAGGTCGTCGTCGTTGAGCGGGTTGGTCTTGCCAAGGTTGCGGCCGGGGTCAAGCTGGTAAAACCAGACGCGCCGCGTCGGAGCACCTTTCTCAAAAAACAGCACCACAGTTTTCACTCCGGCGCCTTGGAACGTGCCGCCGGGGCAGTCGAGTACGGTGTAGAGGTTGCAGCTTTCCAGCAGCAGCTTGCGCAGGCTCACTGAAGCGTTGTCGGTGTTCGAGAGAAACGTATTCTTGATGACGATGCCCCCGCGCCCGCCCGCCTTAAGCATCTTGATGAAATGCTGAAGGAAGAGAGACGCCGTCTCGCCAGTGCGAATGGGGAAATTCTGCTGGACCTCCTTGCGCTCGTTGCCGCCGAAGGGGGGATTGGCGAGCACGATGTCGAAGCGGTCTTTCTCCTGGATGTCCGCGAGGTTTTCCGTAAGCGTGTTGGTGTGGATGATGTTCGGTGCATCGATACCATGCAGGATCATGTTCATGATCGCGATGACATAGGCGAGAGACTTCTTCTCCTTACCGTAGAAGGTGCGCTCCTGGAGCGTCTTGGCTTCCTTGGTGGTGAGGTCGGGCTTGGCCTTCATGAAAACAAACGACTCGCACAAGAAGCCAGCCGAGCCACAGGCGCCGTCATAGATGCGCTCACCGATCTTGGGCTTTACGACCTGGATGATGGCGCGAATGAGTGGGCGGGGGGTGTAATACTCGCCGCCATTACGGCCGGCGTTGCCCATATTTTTGATCTTTGCTTCATACAGATGCGAGAGCTCGTGCTTCTCAGTCTGCGATCGGAAGCGCAACTCATCGACGTGATCAATGATTTCGCGCAGATTATAGCCGCTGGAAATCTTGTTTTTGATCTCCGCGAAGATTTCGCCGATCTTGTATTCGATGGTGTTCGGCCCGCTGGCCTTCTGTTTGAAACCATGCAGGTAGGGGAAGAGCTTGCCGTTGACGAAGTCGCGCAGATCATCACCGGTCATGGCCCTGTTGTGGTCGAGCTTGCCATCCCCGCCTTTGGGCGCGGCCCAGCTTTCCCAGCGATAGGGTTTGTCGAGGATATAGGAGTATTTCTTCCCATCGAGCGCCGCTTCCGTGGCTTTGTCTTCCTCCAATCCGTCCAAATATTTCAGGAAAAGAAGCCACGAGGTCTGCTCGGTGTAATCCAACTCGGTGGTACAGCCGGCTTCTTTCCGGAGTACGTCGTCGATGTTTCTGAAGGCTTGTTCAAACATGGGATAATTAGTCTCCAACAGGACGGCCTTTTTCAGCGGGAAATTCAAACTGGACCTGCCGTGGATTGAGCAAATCCCAGCCGCTGAACTCCAGCGCCTTGTCGATGAGGATACGAGAAAATGTTTCGTTTTGGCCGGTGGGCATGGTGTAATTCTCTTTGAATATTACCTTTAACTGTAACAGCCAATCGATTCCCTGAACAGGAGAGGCTTGTTGTGGCAGGATTGCGCCGCGATCACCAAGAGGATTTTGAAAAAGCTCTTCTGCAACGGAACCGGTCGGTGGACGAGTTTGCTATTTCGGTCACGCCCGAACAGATTGTCCCTGCCGGTGCCGTCGCTGGTCCTCTTACAAGTACTGTTACGATCACTGAGCAAAGCAGCAAAATATCGCGGACCTACACGATACAAAACAGCGTCACTTACGGGCCAGCGGGGGAACCTGTTCCGTGGGTAAAAGAGTTTCTTCGGGAGTTAGACGGCGGAGTTTTCAAGTGAAGATTCCCCGGACACAGGCGGTGGTTCGATGCCCGTTTAAGTCCTAATTTTTGTGGGTAGCGGTGAGGGTAGGGGCATTGACGGCGCAAAGTTTAACCAATAGACCTCGCAGCTTAGATGTGCAGTGGGAATCCGCCCCTGGCACCATCGGCCCGCCCGCCTAGCCCCCCTGCTGTCGGCGCTCCGCCGCCGCTTCCGCGCCGACCACGATGTCGAGTAGCTCGGCGGTGATTTCGTCCTGCCGGACCGCTCGCGCTG
>Ga0307372_10004946_pt1 | contig 20284 bp, 22 predicted proteins | sample OX1MG_FD_202533 | JGI IMG/M metagenome (GOLD analysis project Ga0307372, IMG submission 202533) | Soil microbial communities from Risofladan, Vaasa, Finland - OX-1 | ecosystem: Environmental > Terrestrial > Soil > Coastal area > Acid sulfate soil | place: Finland: Risofladan, Vaasa | collected...
CCCAGGGCGGCGATCCCTCGTAGACGCTGTTCCAGGAGGGATGTTGAGCCACTGGTAGTCAGCGGCGCGGTGCTCGCCCAGCGAGCCCGTCTCCGCATTCCCCTTTCAATCCGGACGTGCGGTTCTCCCGCATCCGGCTTACCGATGGTCTTCCTCGCATGGTTAGGTCTTCGAGGTCGAGCACCACGCTCTCGCCGAGTCTCTGATCGGCGGTGTCTCCCATCATGGGCGGCGTGAGCATGCCTCGCCGACAAGAAGCGTCGGCTTGTCAGCTGGCACGCGGGATTTGTTCATACCCGCTTAACCGCTCGAATTGAATAACCCAGGGTTCCGAACTCTCTAGCGCTTGCCTCTCCGCTTGCGCCCGCAAAGGCGTCGATTGGATTCGCCAGTTCGACGTCAACCAGGCCCGCGCCGCTGATCACCGTCTCCCACCCTGCGCACGGCAGGGCGCCGGCGATTCAACCAGTCCAGAGATCGATGTCTCGCAGGGCTTCCTCGGGAACCGGGCGTTCAAGGCAGATATCAGCCACTGTCATGCGGCCGCCCGCCTTCAGCACCCGAAAGATCTCTCGGTAGACGCCCAGCTTGTCTGGGCAAAGGTTGATGACCCCATTGGAGATGACGACGTCAGCCCATCCATCTTCGACCGGGAGATCCTCGATCAGACCCTCGCGGAATTCGACGTTCTTCAACCCCATCTTCTTTGCGATCGAGCGGCTCCGCTCGAGCATCTCGGGAGTCATGTCAACTCCGATAACGCGCCCTTCACTGCCAACCCAGAGCGCTGCAAGGAGAGAATCCATGCCACCCCCGGATCCAAGATCAACAACCTTCTCGCCGCGTTTGGGGCCGCCCCAATAGAAGGGATTGCCCATGCCCGCGAACGCCTCGCATGCCTCTTCGGGAAGGTCGTTCAAAGGATGCGGTGGGTAGCCCAGCCGAACCGCGTGCGCACGGCCGGTATGGAAATGATGGACATGCTGAACCCCACCTGGATCAGCGGCCACCTCGCGATATTTCTCGCGAACCTGGTGGCGAAGCTCGTCGAGATCGACCAAGTCGAGAATGTCAGCCATCGTCTTCTCCCAGTGTGCGCCCGCTGGCATCCGCGTTGCGGGCTATCGCCATGACTACGTCGCCGCTATACAGGTATTGGTCAGCGCTTCGTGGCCAACCCGTTGCGGATCTGGCTCATCGCCGAGTCGTCGGCCCGTCTCGGGGACTTCTGGATCCCGCAGCGCGGCGTGTTTACCGCGGGGCGAATTTTCTTCGCCGCCTCGTAGCGCCCGGCCCGCTGAGTACTCAGGGAGCTGGTCCCCGATTGTCAGGTCGCCGCCGGCTGACTTCGCCGCGTTTGGAACTTGCGGACCGCCACTCCACACCAGACGAGCTCCACGACTCCGAAGGGCCAGGCCCCAGACAGGAAGCCATAGAGACTGGCCAAAAGGCATCCGAGTGCGAAGGCCAGACTAAAGCCAGCGTGCCGGCCCTCGAGCGCGTACATCACCATCATGAAGGTCACGGCCACGACACCGAACGCGGTGGTCCAATTCATAAATCCATTCTGTCAGCCCTCGTCGTAAGGCTCTCTGCGGAAGCCCTTCGATGGCGGCTTCACACGAGAGAACTGGCCCGCCAAGTTCTGGTGAACACGAGCCAGTCAATGCGGCCCGAGACTGGCGGTGGCTGATACGCGAGACCGCCGCAAGTCAACCTCGTGATTGAAGCCGAGCTAAGCCGGCCGCCAGCCACGCAGCGAGTGGCCAAGCCCACCGAATTCCTCAGGCAGGTTTTAGGTGTTGACGAGCAAACGAGTCCCTAAACGATGCTATTGATCAGGCCCGCGCGCTCACGACAGCAAGGAGTCGATCGGCGGCCTCCTGATGACCGAGGTGCGCAAGACCAAGCTGGATCAGTTGCGCGACATGCTGATCGTCGAGGGTATAAAAGACGATCTTCCCTGCTCGACGCGACGTGACCAACTTCAACGTGCGGAGGACTCGCAGGTGCTGCGACGCAGCCGATTCGCTGACGCCAAGCACCCTCGCCAGATCGCAGGTGCACATCTCCTCATTAAGAAGGAGGTGGACAATTCGAGCTCGGGTCCGGTCAGCGAGAGCGGCGAAGAGCCTTGCAAGGTCCCCATAGGTATCCCCTGCCTCAAGGATGGCGCGGGCGCGGGCGACTGTCTCCGGTCGAACACAGCGGACCTCGCAGTCATCTGGGACTTCATCAACCATTGCGTGTACGCTTAATCGTACTCCAGCATGGCAGCCAATAGTCTCGAACTCCGTTCGCCTCTCCGGCAGGCCCGGCAAGCGCAGGTGCTGGTGCTGGCTTGGATGCTGATCGAAGCGGCAGTTGCGATCGGGGCCGGGATCGCCGCTCACTCGATCGCTTTGAGCGCATTTGGAGCCGACAGCATCATTGAGCTCTTCTCGGCCGGCGTTGTCCTCCGGCAGCTGTTGAAGCGGACCGAAGACGGCCCCGACGAGGTCCTGAGTGACGGCGAACGGCAAGCCTCGCGGCTGGTCGGTTGGGCACTGTACGCGGTGATCGCCTTCATCGTTCTCTCCAGCGCTGCATCGCTGCTGGTTGGGCTCCGGCCCGAGAGCTCCCCGGTTGGGGTCGGCCTCACCGTCACCAGCATCTTTGTCATGGCGGCTCTGTGGCGGTGGCGGTTGAGCCTCGCCGATCGCCTCCGCAGTCCGGCGCTGAAGGGCGATGCCGCCTGTTCAGCCGTCTGTCTCTATATGGCCGGCACCACTCTCGCCGGCTTAGCCCTCAACCAAATCTTCGGCTGGTGGTGGGCCGATCCGCTGGCGGCGCTGGCCCTCGTCTGGTGGATCCGCGGCGAGGCGAACGAGGCTCTCGAGGCAGCCCGCACCGGCCAGGCCTGTTGCGACGATGACCAATGCGCGTAGCAGCGACGGTGCCGCCTGAGACCTCAAACCGATGTCTGGTGCTCGGAACCGGGGTTAAAACCGGATCGTCGCCATTACCATGCGCCCAATGACAGAAGCGGGCGCAAAAGGCGGGGCCGAATCTCACGTCGGTGAACATTTGGAAGCCGTCGTCAGCGGGCGCCTGCGCCAGGCGTTCCTACTAACCCTCCTCATCCTGGTGGTTGAGCTGGGCGGAGGCATCTGGTCCCACTCGCTGGCTCTCTTATCCGACGCAGGGCACGTGACGACCGACATCTTCGCCCTGGGGCTCGCCTGGTTCGCCGTCAAGCAGACCGAGCGGCCAGCCGACTCAACTCGGACCTACGGCTACCACCGGGCTGGGATTCTGGCCGCGATGGTAAACGGAGCGACGTTGATAGTCCTCGTCTTTGTGATCGGTTGGGAAGCGGCCCAGCGTTTCGCACATCCCGAACCGGTCCAGGGCGGCGTGATGATCCTGTCAGCCCTGGTTGGGGTCGGGGTCAACGCCTATGTCGCACTGAGCTTTCGCCGGCAGGGCTCCAACCTGAACATCCGGGCGGCAGTACTGCACGCGATCGGAGATCTGCTCGCCTCGATCGGCGTGATCCTGGCGGGCATAGTCATCCTCTTCACGGGCTGGCTCTTCGTCGACCCTTTGGTCTCGATCTTCATCGCGGCTCTGATCGGCTGGAACGCCTTCAAGATCGTCGGCGAGACTGTCAACATCCTGCTCGAGGGGGCGCCTCGAGGTATGGACTTGACCGCGATCCGGATGGAGATGGCCACAGTCGACGGCGTGATCGGACTGCACGACCTTCATGTCTGGGCGATCTCATCCGAGAACATGGCGCTCAGCGCTCATATCGTCGTCGTGGACCAATCGCTTGCCGACTCGGAGCATGTGATGCGTGAACTGGAGTCGAGGCTTTGCGCCAAGTTCGCGATTGGGCACACCACCGTCCAGGTCGAGTTCTGCCATCCCTGCGCTGCCGAAAGCGATCATCTGGCCGAGCACAACCACCCTCATACGAATTTGACCCGGCTGGCCACTGCGGCCCGCCGTAGGACTCCACTCTCCCGGCGTGGGAAGGCGAAAGCCTCGGGCTAGCCAGCCCAACCTTCACCATCCGACTCGTGCGCCGTTCGGGGCGGAGACGAAGCCACGTATGCGAGCGGCAATTTCTAAGCGGCAGCTGGACCAAACCTACTGCGCAACTTCATCTGCACGGACGCGATGTGATTGCCAACCCTCGTAGCCGTCCTCGATCACGACGAGCTGATCGTGGCCCAGCTGCTCGAGCAGGCTCGCACCAAGCAATGGTCGGCTGCTGCGGCAGCTGCCTCGATGCGCGAGGGATCGCTGGATCGTGGCGTCCCTTCGGTTGGAAACCCCGCATCGATCACCGGCACGTAGAAGAAGATCGCCGGTCCGGCTGTGGCAGCTTGACCAATCGAACATCCCACTGGCACCATTACGCGCACCCAGCGATAACTGGGTCCGCCGGCTTTCATCTGCGTGATCTGCGACTGAAAGCTGCCAAAGGTGGCCGCGTACAGGATCACTAAACCGACGACGGCGGCAAGAATCCCGGCCAGCCTTGCATGCCGAGGCATCAGTCCACGACCTTACCGCGCACGAGGATCTTCGCTCGTCATAAATTAGGTGACGAGACATCCGACGGCGGCATTAGTCGCAGCCGGACGGCGGCTTGAGAGGCGCGCCGAGGGCGTGACGAGTGAAAGAAATACTCGCCGGAGCGCCGTTGAGCTGATAGTCGAATCGGGCTTCATTTGCCACCAACAATGTCATGGCTCCGTCCTGGTAGGGATCGCCAAGTCCGGGTTGGACCGGAGAGGCGAGGTCCCAGTACGAGCCGTCGAAGGACGTCCGCCAATCTGGGCCGCAGTGTGTGTAAAGGCGGAAGGCGTGTGGAACTCCGATTTGGACGTGTCCCAACGGGCCCGGCTGGCCGGTCGGCGGCACTGCGGCGGCCGCACTCATGGCGTCCGTCACAACCAACGCGAAGGCAGGCGGAAGCAGGATTCCGCGCGACAGTTCGCCGGACTTCAGCCAGTAGGATCTCGTGGTCTCGGTGCCGTCATCGAAGTGGAAATCGATGAAGTATTGGGGTCCGGCATTGGATCGTAGAGTTTGGTCTACGGCAGCATTAAGGACCATGCCGATCAGGGCGTCGACCTGATCCTGGTTGTGTACGGCCGCTAGCTCGGTGCGCCCGTCCTGCCCGCTGTTGATACCGACATAGCTCACCTTGTTGACGAGGTCCAGCAGGTCGGCGCCGACCTTGGCATTGGGGCTGGTGTCCGCCTCGTACAGGGTAAGTCTGCCCTGGTCGTGAGCAGCCAGCCTAAAGCTCGGGGCATACCCCTTCAGGGTGTAAACGGCAGTTCCCGGATCCAAGAATCCGGCGTCGCCGTCTTGAGGGTGGTGGTTCGGATCCTGTGAGCCCGCGAGTTTGACCTTCACGAGTCCGTACTGAGGTCCGAGGTCACCCTGCTGGAGTGGTCTGCCAGGAGAAGTCCAGGCGGCTACGTACGTCACCCCACGGAGCTGGATGAAGTCGACCCAGTCGATGCTGATTCCAGATCCCTGGCAGGACGTGCTCAAGGCGACGCCAACCAATATCGGTGCCAGGCGCCTCATTCCTATACGCAACGCCCCTTCTGGGTTGAAGGTAACCATTAACGGTTTCTCTTGGTGGACACCGGGCGTCCTCATCACCTGAGCGCCGCCGCAGCTAACCGTCTGTTCTCGATTCGAGCGCAACGACAGCTCATAGCCGCAACAGCATCGTCATGAGTCGCAACGATGATGGTGGTACGACCGCGGACGGCACGGATCAGCCGAGGCTATCGCGCCCGAGGGTTCACTGTCCCGCTGGCCGGTCGGCTCGTCGGCGAGGAGAGGTCGCGTCTCTTTGACGCGGGCTCGGGCAAGGCAGAAACGCTGGTGCTCGCCGCCTGATCGCCGGCTGCCAGGGGAAGCGTCACCGTGAAGACAGCGCCGCCGTCGCCGGCATTGGCGGCACTTACCTCGCCTCCGTGCGCCGCAACGAGCTCCCGCACCACGGTTAGGCCGATGCCGGAACCTCCTGCCGCACCGCCTTGCCCCCGGAAGAACCTTTCGAACACTCGGTCGAGCTCGGGTTTGGGAATGCCCGGTCCGGAATCGGACACATTCATGACCGCGCGCCTTACTTCCGGCACGAGCTTGATCCGAACCCGCCCGCCCGTGGGGGTGAATTTCAGAGCGTTGGCGAGCAGGTTGCCCAGGACCTGCCGCAGACGGGACGGATCGCCTTCGACCATCGTTGACTCGAGCTCTGTGTCCAGGTTCACGGCCTTCGCATCGAAGAGCTGGCGGAACTCGGCGGCGACGGCCGCAGCCAGCACCGCAAGGTCCATTCGTTCCTTGTGAAGGGAGAAGTGTGCCGCATCGGCGGAGGCGAGCACCTCGAGATCGGCGACCAGCTTCGACAGGCGATGCGTCTCCTCCTGGAGCGAGGTGATCGAGTCAGGCCCCAGGCCCAAAACCCCATCTTCCATCGCCTCTAGCTGACTGGACAGGATCATCAGTGGAGTCCTGAGCTCATGGGCGATGTCGGCCGCGAAGGTCTGCCGCAGGCGGTCCTCTTCGACGATCGTGTCCGCCATCGAGTTGAAGGCGACGGCCATCTGGCCGAATTCATCCCCTGAGCGCTCCACCACCCTCGCGGCGCGATCTCCCGAGGCCAGTTGCCTGGCGGCCCGGGTGAGATCCCGCACTGGGACGGTGGCCCGCCGTGCCAACACCAGGCCCATTGCCAGGGCAGCCATGCCCCCCAGCAAGCCGCCCACCAGGAGCACTCTATTGACTGCGTCGCGGAAGGCGACGTTGACGGCCAACTGGTCTTGCAGCGGGAGGCTGACGAAGGCCGTACCCACCATCGTGCCATCTACCTTTACCGGCAGCCGCTGGGGCGGTCCGAGCGCCGACCTCCCCATCATTGGCCCCATCATCGAACCGCTCGACCCTCCCGCAACGCTCCACACCTGATGGCCGCTGGCGTCTTCGAGGCTGACACCGGCGCCCATCATCGCCAAGGCCGGAGACAGTGTGTCCAGCTCAGCAGGGTCCCAGGACTGGTGCAGCTGGTAGGCGTCCGCGAGAAGGGCCACCACCTGGTCCTGGCGAGCCTGCTGCTGCTGATTGAGGTAACCGTTGAGCAGCCCCCCGAAGGACAGGTTCACCAGGATCGCCGTCAGGATGGCGGCGGCGAGGCCGACTCCGGCGAAGGCAGCGGCCAGCCTCCAGGCGTACGAGTTACGCATCGGGCGGCAGCGCGAATCGGTAGCCGACCCCGGTCACGGTGAGTACGAAGATTGGTTCTCGGGGGTCGTCGCCAAGCTTGTGGCGCAGGTTCTTGATGTGGGCGTCGACCGTGCGCTCGGAGGCCTCCGCATCGTAGCCGCGTACCGCGGCCAGTAGCTGCTCGCGGTTGAGGGTCCGCGGGGCGTTCGCCACCAGGGTGACCAGCAGGTCGTACTCGGTTGCCGTTAACGGCAGCGGCAATCCCTCCAGTCGAACCTGCCGAACACTGCGGTCGATGCGGAGGCGGCCCCCGGCGAACGACGCCTCGTCGCGAATCGACTTCGAGCGACGCAGAACTGCGGCCACCCGGGCGGCAAGCTCTCGCACGCTGAACGGCTTGACCAGGTAGTCGTCCGCACCCAGGCCCAGACCGGCGATGCGGTCGGACTCCGAGGACTTGGCGGTCAGCATGATGATCGGAACGTCCGACACGTCGCGCACAGCTCGCGCGACCTCCTCACCGGCGAAGTCAGGCAGCTTGAGGTCGAGAACGATGAGGTCTGGGCGCTCGCGCAACGCGGCTTGGAGCCCACCCTCGCCTGTCTCGGCGTATAGGACGGAGTAGCCCTCCCTGGCCAGGTAACTCCCGACCACCTCGCGGATCTTGCGCTCGTCGTCGACCACAAGCACCGAAAAGGCGGACATCGGCACCATCCCAGCCTGGATCATCGGCGAAGGCGGCCCCAGGGTCGATCGCCCCGCGTGGAGCGTGCCATTCGGCTGGACGGGGCCGGCCCGGCTGGAAGTGCCAGCCGCGCCGGCTGAGATGTTAAGAGGCAAGCTGCTTCTCTTGAATGAAGTCGCCATGCCAGCTGTGATACCAGACCGCTCCGGTGGACCCGCTAACCGACAGCATCCCTGAGATGTGGCCGTCCTTGTCGAAGTCGACAGTGTAGAAGCCGTAGAAACGATCGGGGGTGTTCGCGCTGGTGCCGGTGAAGTTGACGTCCAGCCACTGCTGGGCGATCTTCTGCGCCTGCTCCGAGCTGACCGCCATGGTGGTGCTTGAGCCGCGAGCGCCCAGCATGCCGCCGCCTGGCATCCCGTACTTGGTGTTCCACATCATATTGGGACCCGGCTCCGGGCCGATCGCGCCGGTCACGGGGTTTACGAGCAGCGCAAAGGCGACAACGCCGGTGCTCTTCTCGGTGATCCCCGCGTAGAAGTTGTCCTGGAACTGGACCAACTCGCCGAGCTTGAGGTCCGAGTTACCGAGGCTGGCCAGGTACTGGTCGACAACCTTTTGCGCCTGGTCGATGGAGATCGACTGGCCGCTCGCGGGCAGCTGCCTGTAGTAGCCGCCCATCGATTCTCCGGGCCCCATGGCGCCCCCGGGACCTGTTTGGCCCATCATTCCGGGGCCTTGTTCAAAGCCGTTGCCGTTCGCGAAGCCCGGTGCTCCCGGCATCCCTGCCGCCCGGCTTATCCCGACGGCGCCGATCGCCACCGCGGATAGCACCAGAACCGAACCGACGATCAGTAAGAGTCGCATTCGCATTTCGTTTCCCTCCTCAGCCCTGGATCGCCTTACGGGACTGCTCGTACTGGTCCTGCGTCAGCTCACCGGAGGCGAGCCGCCGCTTCAGGATGTCCTCGGCACGCTCCCGCGGAACGTTTCTGCCCCCCGAGAAGGCCTTGAACGCCCACGCCGTCAACAGAATGATTCCGCCCCAGAAGAGGAGCATCATCAGGGGCCCAAACAGGCCCATCTCACCAAATCCGCCGTACCACATCATCTCGATTTCTCCTTTGACGGGATCTGCGCCCGCCCTCGTGGAGTCACGTTGGCCCTGCGCTGTGAAGGACCTGTGAAGGAGCTCGACGATCCGGCGCGAGGTCGGTCGCTATCTATGCGGCTCGGTGCCGGCTCCAACGCCAGATCAACAGATCAGCTGCCGACCCGACCGCCACCACGAGCGCGATCGGCACTCGGAAGAACCATGACGGTGTCAACCCCGCGCTTGGGAGCGGCGATACAGGAACGCAAGAGGCAACGAGTCTGCGGTCACGTCTGGACGATCGGCACCGTGAGGAGTTGGATCTTCACAGCGACCGCAGTCTAGAGATCAAATTCTGGAGCCTTCGCACGTAAGGCACGACGTTTCTTGGCCCTGTTGGTGGTTAGGCGGCGCTGTGCGAGGTCTTCGCACCGTCAACGAACTTTCCGGGATCCTTGTCGAAGCTTTCCTTGCATCCTCTTGAGCAGAAGTAATACGTCTGGCCAGCATGAACCGAGCGATACTCGGCATTGGCTGGGTCGACGCTCATTCCGCAGACCGGATCGATTGCAGTTTCTCGTTCCATTTCTCCTCCTGGCATTGCGGCCGTCATTTCCGCATGGCCTGCATCATCACCGTTCGCGTGCCCGGCATGCATCGCGCTGTCTGGTGGTGCGGCACCGACCTCTACCACCGGTTCCGCGACCTTAGCGCCAGCGGCACCGCTGACTGACCGGTGCCGGAAAGCACGAAGCCGGTTGGAGTTAGTCACCACCGACAGCGAGCTGAGAGCCATCGCACCGGCGGCGATCATCGGGCTCAACCGGAGCCCCAGAAACGGGTAAAGCGCTCCGGCCGCGATCGGGATCCCGATCACGTTGTAGCCGAAGGCCCAGACAAGGTTCTGCCGGATGTTGCGCATGGTCGCTCGGCTGAGCTGGATCGCGGTGACGACACCTGTGAGCGCACCCGAGATGAGCGTGATATCCGACGATTCGATGGCGACGTCGGTGCCAGTGCCGATCGCCAGGCCGATGTCAGCCTGAGCCAGCGCCGGCGCGTCGTTGATGCCGTCGCCGACCATCGCCACCCGCCTGCCCTGGGATTGCAGTCGCTTGACTTCCGCAGCCTTGCGGTCGGGCAGGACCTCGGCGAGCACGCGGCCGATCCCCACTTGACGCGCTATTGCTCCTGCGGTGCGCCGGTTGTCGCCGGTGATCATCACCACCTCGAGACCGAGCGCGCGCAGGCTTGCCACCGCAGCCACCGACCCTTCCTTAAGCGTGTCGGCAACCGCGAGAACGCCAGCCGGCTTGCCGTCGACAGCGACCAGCAGCGGCGTCTTGCCGTCGGCTGAGAGACGGTCGGCCTCAACCTCCAACCCGGTGGTGTCGATTCCCGCTTCACGAAGTAGGCCTGGGTTCCCAATCAGGACCGCGCGGCCGTCGATGGTGGCGCGGACGCCCTTGCCGGTGATGGAATCAAATCCGACAGGTTCACTGAGGATGATTTCACGAGATCTGGCTCCCGCCACCACCGCCGCGGCCAACGGGTGCTCGGAAGATCGCTCGGCCGAGGCCGCAAGCCGCACCAGCTCGTCCTCCTTGATGTCTCCCACGGTGAGCACATCCGTGAGCGCGGGCTGGCCGCGCGTGATCGTGCCCGTCTTGTCCAGAACTATCGTGTCCAGCTTTTCGGCGGTCTCGAGGGCTTGCGCAGAGCGGATCAGGATGCCCTGTTCGGCTCCCTTGCCCGTGCTGACCATCACTGAGAGGGGAGTCGCCAGGCCGAGCGCGCAGGGGCAGGCGATGATGAGCACCGCCACCGCACTCACCATGGCTGAGGTGAATGCCGGCTGCGGGCCGAACACGAACCAGGCGACGAAGGTCCAGATCGCGATTCCGATCACTGCGGGCACGAAGTAGCCGGAGACGGCGTCTGCCAGGCGCTGAATCGGCGCCTTCGAACCCTGGGCCTGCTGGACCAGCTTGATGATCTGGGCCAGCATCGTGTCGCGACCGACACGGGTGGCGCGGAAGTGGAAGGCGCCGGTGCCGTTGATGGTTGCGCCGATCACGGTGTCGCCTGATCGCTTGGTGACCGGGATCGGCTCACCACTGACCATCGACTCGTCGACCGAGGATTCGCCGTCGACGACCTCGCCGTCGACGGGGATCTTTTCGCCAGGGCGGACGATCACCACGTCGCCCGTGACCACAGCCTCGACTGGGATGTCGTTTTCGGCGCCATTGCGGACGACGCGGGCCGTGCGCGCCTGGAGCCCGATCAGCTTTCGAATTGCCTCCCCCGTCCCGGCCTTGGCGCGGGCCTCGAAGAGACGGCCCAGAAGTATCAGGGTGATGATCACGCCGACCGCCTCGAAGTAGACGTCGCGAAGGCCCGCGGGCAGGATGCCGGGGGCGACCGTGACGATCAGGCTGTAGCCGAACGCAGCTGAGCTGCCGAGCGTGATCAGCGCATTCATCTCAGCCTGCCGGTGGAGGAGGCTCAGCCAGCCGGTGCGGTGGATCGGCCAGCCCGCGTAAAACATCACCGGCGTGACGAGGGCCAGCTGCACCCAGTGGTTGGCCAGGATCCCGACCGGGACCAGACCGCCGGCCATGACGGCGAAGAGCACGGGCGCGGTGAGCACGGCGCCGACCACTACCCGCCGAGTTAGGTCTCGGATTTCCGCCTTGCGCTCGGCCATCTCGTGGTCGTCCGCCGACCGGTCAAGGTCTTCCGCCTCGGCGGGTTCCGAGCTCGGGGACCGAATTTCGCTTGCTGGTGCAGGAGGTGCGACGTGACCGTCGGCTTGCGGCTCTACGACCAGCTTGCCGTGGACCATGTTCATCCCGCAGGCGAAGCCGAACTCACCTGCGCGGTCTGGCAAGAGCTCGACGGTCGTCTGCGCGTACGCCGGAAGCGATCGGTTCAGAGCGAAGTCCGGGAAAACTACCCGGGAGGTGCACTCACCGCTTTCCTGGCGGTCGAACACGATGCGCAGGGGAACGCCTTGACGAGCCCGGACCAGGTCCGGCGAGTAGCCGCCCTTGACGGTGACCCTGACCTCCTGGACCTTTCCGACCAGTTCTGCTGAGCGCGCCTTCTTCGGGCCGAAGAAGAACCAGCCCAGCAAGCCACTTAGCGCCAGACCTGCGACGACAACTGCGAAGTCCGCCGGGTTCACAGCATCACCGCCCCTTGATCAGGCGCTCGACCGCCTCGTTGAGCTCCCGAACCTTCGTCGAGCCGTCGCCCGCCTGAATCGCCTCCACGACACAGTGTTCCGTGTGGTCCTGGAGCAGCATCAGAGCGACCGCGTCAAGGGCTGCCTTCGCCGCACCGACCTGGGTCAGGACATCGATGCAGTAGCGATCCTCCTCCACCATCTTCTCGACGCCGCGGATCTGACCCTCGATCCGCTTCAGGCGGGCCTCGACCCGGGCCTTGTTCGACTTGTAGCCTGGCATCACATGAGAATACCCCTTGGGGGTATGGATCTGTTTCATGTCTTAGGCCTCCAAGGTGTCGGATCTGGATGAAGCTGCCGTGCCAGCTGTGCTCTTCTCGCGGATCGACCCGATGTCACCGGCGCCGCCGCCGCAGATGCGTCCCATCATTCCGCCGGATGCACCGTCCGACCAGCCGCAGAACTGGCCGGTCCCAGACCCGCAACGCCAAGCAGCAAGGAGGCGCCGATGGCCGCGAGCCCGACGATCAACACGCCGCGTGTGCGCATCGTCCTATCCCTGCAGCGCCTTGCGGGACTTCTCGAACTCGTCAGGAGTGATCTCGCCGCTCGCGAACCGCCGCCTGAGTATGTCGATCGCCTGGTCGCCGGCTTTTGGCCCGCCGAAAGAGCGGAAAGCAAATACCGCCAGGACAGCTATGCCGCCCCAGAAAAGAAGCATCATGGCCGCCATCCAGACCCAGCTCGCCCCGTCGTAGTAACCCCACATCATGTCAATCAACCTCCTTGGTGATTTCTCCAGCCTAGGAGCCGGCGCCCCGGCCACCCAGTGCCGAACGTCCCCCCTCTGGCGAGTCCGGAGACCCTATGGGGGTATGCCGTAGCTGTCTCGCACTCGAGTCACGGACCGTGTTTCCATCAGGACGCCAGACGACACCCGCCCTTGCGTTGAACGCCGATGAGCCACAGCCGAGGTCAAGCAGAAGGAGCGGGAGTTCAATCTGATCGCAGACTTCGACCGAGAGCTGGGTGGGTTTCCTGAACTTTCCCGGAGTCCCGACGGAGTCGAAACTAGGTGGCCGGGCGCGCAGGAGGCGGCTGGCTGCCAAAGCTCACCTGCGGCACGCCCCGATCACCTTCATCGGCCTGGAAGAAGCCAAACATCTTGAAGCCGAGCATCCCGGCGATGAGCGACATGGGTAGCCGCTGCATCGCGATGTTGAAGTCGCGGACGTTGCCGTTGTAGGAACGGCGAGAGGACTCGATCTTGTCCTCGGTGGCGGTCAGCGTCCCCTGAAGGTTGGTGAAGGCGGCGATCGCTTTGAGGTCGGGATAGTTCTCGGAGACCGCGAACAGACTGCGTAGGCTCTGGCTCAGCATGTTTTCGGAGGCGCCGATCTTGGCCGGGTCGCCGGTCGCGCCCGCGGCGACCGCCGCTGCCCGTGCGTTGGTCACCGCCTCGAGCGTGCTCCGCTCGTGGCCCATGTAGCCCTGGACGGTGTTGACCAGGTTCGGGATGAGGTCGTGGCGCCGCTTCAGCTCCACGTCGATCTGCGACCAGGCCTCCTGAGTCCGATTGCGCATCGAAACCATGCGGTTGTACATGAAAACGAACCACAGGCCGACGACGACGACCACGATCGCGACGACGATCCACCAACCCATGCGCCCTATCCTACGGGGGCGAATCCGGATGCTGGCGGGAACCAGGGATTGGTCCCCGCAGGCAGCCAACAGAAGTGCGATGACGACGATGATGGCCGACCGAAGGTGGCCACCTAAAGCTCTCCTCCTGAGCCTGTTCGTGCGTGGAGCCGAAAGGGAGCTGGCGACGATCGCAGCGACCACCTGAAGTCGCATGCAGCAGCGCCGCCGGCCAGCGTCCCCGAACGTTGCAGCGACCCTCCCCACATCTCGGCGAGGGGAAAGTCAAGAGCGCACCAGGTGTTTACGCACAGGTCACTCGCGCCTTGGCTGGCGAAGAACTCGGCCACCGGGCATCTGCGCACCGCGAAGATCACCGCATCATCCGCCTCGACGTCTTCCATCAAATAACCGGGCGGATTGAATGGAAAGCGCCGGAACAGGTCGGTGCAGACGCGCAGTCTTCGCAGTGGATTGCGGGTAGCAGTTCGCGCGAGCAGCCACGGCACCTTACCCCAGGTTCGGTAGACGAGCCAGGCGGTGTCGGCGACCAGCTCGGTTGCCCGCGCGCTGGGCACTCCATCCTCGACCAGGGCCCGGTGAAAGGCTAGGGACAGCGAAGCCAGCCATACGTTCATCCGAGCTCCGAAGGTGGGTTCAACGGCCAGGCGGGGAGCCAGTTGGCTCTGGATCTGCAAGGACCGCGCCAGAAGGCGCCCTGCGTCCTCGTCGGTGAAACGACCCCTTTCGGCGCGTACCTCGCCTCGTTCCCGGCCCACGAGTGCCGACCTCAAGGCTCGACTCAGAACTGCGTTCACCAGCGGACGAGGAAGCGGAGCTGACATCGCTTTCAGCCTGCGGTGACGCTGATGTAGCCTGCCATGAAGCCGTCGACCCCGGGCTGCATCATTCCGCCCCCAGCGGTTCCCCCGCCCATCATGCCTCCGCCCATGGTTCCGTACGTGCCCATCGCCCACCCGCCGTTGTCCTGGTCACAGGGCAGCGCGCAGAACCAGCGGTATGTACCCGACGACGTGGGCGTGAATGTGAAAGTCACCTTGCCGGGATTGCCATTGGCCGCGGCCGGGACCAGGCGGTCGATGCCGAGCTCCGGAATGGTGAAGCTGTGGGGCATCCCATCTCGATTCTCGATCTCGATGGTCACCGGTTGACCCGCCACCACCGCAGCCGACGAGGTCGCCTTGAAGGTGTCATGGCGGCGGCCGTCGGGACCGAGCACTCCGTCCTCTGCTCCGACCACCTGGTAGGTGATGACTTGAGCGCCGGGCTCGGTCCCGAGCCGGCTGCCCGTGTCTTGAAACGGCAGACTGCCGGACTGCGCGCCCGCGCCACCCATGAACGGAACCGTTGGGCTGCAGGCACCCGCCAGCCCGACCAGAGCGCCAATCGCCAAGAAGTACAAAAGACCGCGATACCCGGCGAGAAGGCCTGGCAGCCGACGAATTGGGTGTCTCATCAGTCCAGCCTAGGTCGGTCGGAGTTGACCGGCCAGTGCCGAAGGTCCCGGCTTGGACGAGTCTCAATACCCTATGGGGGTACCGTGTAATTAAACGGGCGCTGATATGGTCCGAACAACAGATCCCGTTGAACGGAAGCTATATGTTCGTGGCGGTCGTCATGACCGCTCCGGAGACCGTTTCCCTGAGTTTCCTCGGGAACCACATGTACCTATACCCCGTTCACCTCGATAAGGGTCCAAGGTTGCCGGCAAAGCCTGCAATCGCGATTGCGATCGGGCTTGGTAGCCGCGGGCACAACCCTCACATTGGTCGGTGACGAAGAGGTGTGTGCGTCAGTGCGGAGCCTCGGCTTCACCACTGTCGTGACCGCTCCCGAACAGATCATTGGGGCGGGGACGGATCCCGAAAAACACGGTTCCCGAAGTTGCGCTCGAGGACCAGGGCCGACTTGTCATCAAGGGCCTTGAAGCCCTCGTCCGCGCGAGTCGCAAACTCTTAGCCCTGAAGGACCCGCCGGGTCTTGTCGTATTCGTCCTGGGTGATCTCGCCCGCGGCAAGGCGCCGCTTCAGAACCTCGAGCGCGTTGTCGGAACTACCCGAGCGCGGTCCGCCAATTGCCCTGATCGCCCAGACCACGAGCAGGATCAAACCACCCCCGAAGACGACCACTATCAGGCTGCCCAAAATCCACATCCAGGGGCTTGCACCGTAACCGTCAAAACCCATCATTTCGATCTACCTCCATAGTTTCAATTCCCATCGGTCGATGGGAACAGCCGAGATATCGCTTCCTCCTGATTAACGTTCGACTAGTCGGCGCCCAAGCGCGCCGCGACGCGGTGCAGTCGCGTGGACGCCTCCGCAGCGATCGGTTCGACAGCGACGTTGCGAACGACGCCGAGGGCCGCGATCGGCTCCATGAAACGTACTCGAGTACCGGCTGCGGCTTCCTCGATGACCACGTTGCAGGGCAGCAGCAAACCGATGCCCGGCTCTGATTGAAGTGCGCGGTGGGCGAGCTGCGGATTGCAGGCACCCAGGATCTTGTACTGCCTGAAGTCCTCGTCCAGCTTTTCCTTCAGGGTCGATCGAACATCGATCTCGGTCAGAACGCCAAAACCCTCTTCCTTTAGAAGTTCCCGGGTGCGCTGCTCAGCGTCCTGGAAGCCTAAGGCGATGTCGACTGTGAATTCGTATCCGGGCTTGCTCATTGTTTCTCCGGTTAGTGATTGATGACTGTTACCGGTTAGTGATTGATGACTGTTACTTGTTGAAGCTATACCCGGCTGGGGTATATTCCAATCCGGGCGCGAGCCATCTTGTCCTAGAGCAGGTTGCGCCGCGAGGTTCATGGCCCCGCCTCAGCTTCCCCGCTCGTTGGTCTGGGTGCCAGGTAGTTGGCCGTTGACTGATAGATGGCGTTCCGCGGTCCAGAAACGCTGCGGCCCCTTTTTGAGCCGGTACCTGGGGTCGCAGATATTGCCGCTCACCTTGAACTTGACCTGGGCGTAGATAGGACCCAAATCGTTGCTGCAGGGTCACGGGAGTCAAAGCGTGATTCGGGTCAGGCGCGTCCGCGCCCAGTCTTGGCGCCTCCAACGTACTTGCCAGGGTCCTTGTCGAAGCTCTCTTTGCACCCCCCAGAGCAGAAGTAGTACGTCTGGCCATCGTGAACCGAGCGGTGGTCGGTATTGGTGGGATCGACGCTCATTCCGCACACGGGATCGATCGCTGACTGGTGTCGTTCCATTTCGCCTCCTGGAATAGCTGCATTTACGGGTGAATCGCCCTGATGACCGGCGTGGACGGCGTCCCCCGCATGCACCATCTGAGCCGTATATCGGGCCGGATCTTTTTCAAAAGCCGACCGGCAGCCGACCGAGCAGAAATAGTAAGTTGCGCCCGCATAATCGACCTTCTCTTTGGCGGTGGCCGGATCGACGGTCATCCCGCACACGGGGTCCTTCACCAACTTCGCCTTCTCCTCTGGCGGGCGGCCCATGGCGCGGAGCATTTCGACGCCGCCCGTGGTGAAGAAGCGCCAAGCCATCACTGCCATCAGGACCAGGAATCCGATATCGAGAAAGGTCGTGTAGTTCCAGGTCGGTTGTGTTTCGAAGACCGCCACGTGGTGGTTCGTCGGCACCAATCCGAGCAGCTGGAACGCACCGCCGATCAGGAATCCGGCCAGCGCCATAGCAAGGTAGGAGACCGCGAGCAGGTAGAGCGACATCCGGCCTCCGTAGTACTTCCGGTAGATGTTCAGGATCGGCAGGATGATTAGGTCGGCGAAGATGAAGCTGATCACTCCGCCGAAGCTGATGCCGCCATTCCAGAGCACGACCGCCAAGGGCACGTTGCCGACCGAGCAAACAAAGCTGAGCATCGAGATCACGGGCCCGATCAGCGGTCCCCAGAACTCGTTCAAGGTGGGGTGGTTGGTCAGGAAGAGCGCCTGCCACCAGCTGTTCGGCACCCAGGCGGCGAGCGCGCCGGCAATCAGGAAGCCCAGCCCCAGGTCGATATAAAGGCTGTAGACATCCATATAGAAGTAGTGGGAGATGGCGGTGAACGCCCGAGGTGAGAAGAGCCGGGCGAGAAAAGGCCCTTCGGTGATGGACATGTCCATCTCGCCGTGGCCCTCCATGGTCGAAGCCACGATTCCGCGCTCCGCCTGGCGCTTCGCGTCCTCGACCATCCGCTGGCGCAGGGTCAGCTTGAAGATGATCCAGAGGGTCACCGCCATGAGGAGGCCTCCCGCGAACTCGGCCGCGACGAACTGCCAGCCCAGGAGGATGAGCAGGACCAGCCCCAGTTCGAAGACCAGATTGGTGGATGCGAACTCGAAGATGATCGCGTTGACGAAGCTCGCCCCCCTGCGGAAGAGCGCCCTCGCGACAGCAACGGATGCATAGGAGCAGGACGAGCTGGCGGCGCCGAAGCCGCAGGCGAGGACGAAACCCTTGAAGTCGGGCTTGCCCAGGACGCTCGCAACGGCTCGTTTCGAGACGACTGTCTGGACGATGGCCGAGAGCAGGAACCCGAAGGCCAACGGCCAGAGGACCTCCCAGAGCATGAACAACGAGATCTGGAGGGCGTGCAGGATTGCGTTGACCACGAACATCCCCGACCTAGCTCCTCACGAGCCGCTCGACTGCTTCGTTGAGCTCACGCACCTTCTTGCTCCCGCCCCCAGACTGGATCGCATCTGCCACGCAGTGCTCGGTGTGATCGGCGAGCAGCGGGCCTGTCATCGCAGGGTAAGGTTGCCGGCAATACCAGCGATCCCGATGCCGGCCGCGAGCACCACGAACGAGATGGCGGTCATGCCCACGAGGCCGACGCGCGAGACACGCGTCTCCATGACCTGGCTGCCCGCATGCTCCATCTCATTTGTCATCTGATCACTTGCCGGTCCTTCTTGCATGGCGTATCCGGCCAGCGCCAGGCCGGCGGCCAGGGGCACCGGCGCACCTTGGGGGCGGACCGTCATCATCCCGTGCTTCAAGCCGCGATCGACCAGCCACCAGTTGATTGGGAAAGCCACGACGAAACCGGCCGTGAGGGCAATCGACATCGTGAACCAAAAATGCGCTGACATTGGCTGCGTGGCCTGCAGATCGTGCGTCATCCAGGGCACCATCACCACCGCCATGCCGGCCATTACGCCGTTCATGGACAGCAGTTCCGGAAGAAAGGTCGCCCGTAGCGACCGTTTGTACGAGCCGCCCATCAGGTTCTTCATGAAGAGCGCCTGGAAGATGGTCCAACCGAAAAGGAAGCCTGCGGCATACTCCACGATCAGGTCAACGCCCCTCGGCAGCTTCAAGGCCGCCGTCACCACCGCGGCCAGCAGGATGCCGATCCCGTCGCCGGCGACGCAATGCATGGTCGAGCCGACAACCTGCCGCCACTTCACGGCGACGAACGCCTCGTGCGTCCCGGGCAGAGGCTCGCGGCAGCTGAGGGCGTAAAGCAGAGCCCCGATCGGACCGCTGTAGAAAGTCACGATCACAAAGCCCCACTTCATGACCTGCGCTTCGGGCGTGCGCTGGATGTCGATGGCCACGAAGGCGGCCGCCAACGCCACCTCGATGAACCAGAGCAGGATCACGCCGTCGATCAGAGTGCTCGCCGTCATATCAACTCAGCCACGTTCAGCCTTAGATTGCGCCAAGGGCGACCCTCAAGTGCCAATCTGATCGTGGGACGCGGCGGTAAGCCCCTTCCACCGGACCACTAGCCAGCCGGAGGCCCCGATCTGCATCGAATCTTCGAACCCGCTCTCCATATTGAGCGACTTGATTCGGCGTGCACGATCGGACCCCGAAAACGAGTCCACCCACTTTGAAGGTTTCGCGATTCTGACGCGAGCCGTGACGAGCGCCATTGCGGGTGCCCCCGGCCAGCCGGAAGGATTGTAGGTATGGTCTGACACTGCGGACCCAACCATCGACGCGTCCACCTAGTCAGGCCCAATCTTGGGCGGCATTGGCGAAATAGTCGGAGGCCTGGATTTGAGCCCGGGCCTCACGGTCCTGCCCCGTGCGACCTCAAGGCTTAAGCCCTTGCGCAGCCCCCGTGGTTCGCTCGAGCGGAGATCAGGACGACACAGAAGGGAGCGCTACTGTTCTCCATGCCATCGGCGCCTTCCGCATGCACACCAAGGCGCGGCGCGAACTCGCCTCATGGACGAAAGGGACACTGTAAGTCGCGCTCCTACTGCCCTTTTTTCGGCGAGCTGTTCCATGATCGTTCCCTCTATCAGCGTGATCGCGACGAAACTGAATTCAAAGCGAGGGTTGTGGGCCGAGAGCAGCGCGTAAGCCGGGTTCTGTATCCCTTGCGGGACGGTGACCATCTGTCTGGGACGCCGGTCTCCCGGCGCCTCTAGCGACCGATACCCGAGGGCTCGGCGAGCCGCCGTGATCGCCCTCCTATTTGGTCTT
>Ga0307372_10004949_pt1 | contig 20280 bp, 18 predicted proteins | sample OX1MG_FD_202533 | JGI IMG/M metagenome (GOLD analysis project Ga0307372, IMG submission 202533) | Soil microbial communities from Risofladan, Vaasa, Finland - OX-1 | ecosystem: Environmental > Terrestrial > Soil > Coastal area > Acid sulfate soil | place: Finland: Risofladan, Vaasa | collected...
CAACGCCCTCTCCGACGAGCATCATCCGTGCCAGGCGCTCGCCGACTTCCTCACGATCGAGCAGGCGCACGGCGGCTTGCGCGGTGCGCGGCTCGCCTTCATCGGAGACGGCGGCGACAACGTCGCGCACTCCCTCCTCGAGGCGGGCGCGCTCGCGGGGGTCCACGTCGTGATCGCGTGCCCACCGGAATACGCCCCGGACCCGGAGATCCTCGCGCGGGCGCGGCAGCTGGCCGAGCTGACGGACGCGACGCTCGAGGTCGTCACGGATCCCGCGGAAGCGGCGACACACGCCGATGTCGTCTACGCCGACGTCTGGACGTCGATGGGGGAGGAGAGCGAGCGCGACGAGCGCGCGCGCGTCTTCCGTCCGTACGAGGTGACGGAGGAACTGATGGCGCTCGCGCGGGCCGACGCGATCTTCCTGCACTGCTTGCCCGCGAAGCGCGGCGAGGAGGTCGATGCGACGGTGATCGACGGACCGCGCTCCGCCGTGTGGGCGCAGTCGGCGAACCGGATGCCGACGGAGGCGGCGCTCCTTCTGGCCCTGACGCACGGCTTCGAGCTGTGAGCCGGCTCGTCGTCGCGCTCGGCGGCAACGCGCTGCTGCGGCGCGGCGAGCCCGCAGAGGCGTACATTCAGCGCCGGAACGTCGCCGAGGTCGCTGAAGCGCTCGCGGACCTCGCCGTGGGCAACGAGCTCGTGATCACGCACGGGAACGGCCCGCAGGTCGGCCTGCTCGCGCTCGAAGCGGACGCGTACCGCGAAGTGCGTCCGTATCCGCTCGACATCCTCGGCGCCGAGAGCCAGGGGATGATCGGCTACCTCGTCGTCCAGGCGCTGCGGAACGAGACGCGCACCGACGTCGTCGGGCTTCTCACGCAGGTCGTCGTGGATGCCGGCGATTCCGCCTTCGGGCGGCCGACAAAGCCCATCGGCCCCGTCTACACGGCGGACGAGGCGCGGAGCCTGGCGGCCGAGCACGGCTGGTCGGTCGCTCCGGACGGCGGCCACTACCGCCGCGTCGTCCCGTCTCCGCTCCCGCAGCAGATCGTCGAGATCGGTGCGATCGAGGCGCTGCTGGACGAGGGGGCCATCGTCGTGTGCGCCGGCGGGGGAGGGATCCCCGTCGTCCGCGACGGCGACCGGCTGCGCGGAGTCGAGGCGGTGATCGACAAGGACCTGACCGCGGCACTGCTCGCCGAGCGCCTCGACGCCGACCGGCTTCTGATCCTCACGGACGTCCCCTGCATCGAGCGCGACTGGCGGACGCCCGCGGCCACGCCGATTCGTCGTGCCTCTCCCGCCGAGCTGCGCCGGCTCGAGTTCGCGTCGGGCTCGATGGCGCCGAAGGTCGAGGCGGTGTGCCGCTTCGTGGAGTCGACTGGCCGGGAAGCCACGATCGGCGCGCTGACCGATCTTTCAGAGGTGGCGGCCGGCCGCGCCGGCACCCGGGTCACCGCTCAGCGAAGCGTGGAGAGGCGGGTTCCGCTTTCCCCGGCGTTGTAACGCCGGGGAAAGCGTTGAAGAGGTCGATCGTCAGCGCGTCGTACGTTCAGCAGGTCGTGTACATCGCGACCCAGTGGCCGCCGATCCACTGATATGTCCAGCCGCATCCGCTGTTCGGGAGCGTCATCGTCACGCCTACGGCCGAGAGCGTCAGCGTCCCCGTGAACGTCTTCGTCTTGATCGTGCCCTTGTAGATCCCTGCCTTTGCGGTGCGCACCACGTGGACGAACCCAGAGACAGGCGTGTTCTTCGCGGGCAGCGTCGAAAACTTGCCCACGATCGTTATGGAGCAGCTGCTCCCGGCCTTGGAGTTACCGGCGAGGATCGCCGTGATGCTTGCCGACCGAGCCCCGGCGTTCTCCGCAGCGCCTGAGCAGTTGCCGGGCCCCCAAGTCGAGCCGTGGCTCGCTGCCAGTGCCACCGAAGCCGCGACCCCCCGGCGGCCATGACGCCGGCCAGGGCGATACCGCCAAGAACCTTCTTCATCGAACCCATCTATTTGCCTCCATCCGAGAACGTTCGACAACGTGAGGACGAGGCGTCCCGCCCTCCCTCGCGGTAACCAAGCAGGCAACAGACTGGAAATCAAATAGGCCTGCGATTCAGTCAGCCGCAGGTGGAGGAGCGAGGGGCCACGGGCGGATCGGCGCGGCCCCGAGCTTCGCAAAGAGGCGCATACGGGATTCGAACCCGTGCCGCCGCCGTGAGAGGGCGGTGTCCTAGGCCACTAGACGAATGCGCCGAGCGCGGGCCAGTGTAGCGAGGCCGGTCAGCTAGCTCGACCGGCGACGGCGCAGAAAGACGAGCGAGCCGACGACTGCGAGCGCAGCGAGCACGAGGCCCAGCATGATCGACGGCCAGCGGCGGCGGGCGGCCACCCGCAGAGCGTCGCTGCTGGTGAAGCGGGAGCTCGCGAGACGCCGTGCATCGACGAACGCCGGGGACTCCTGCGCGGCCGGGAACGGGCGCCGCAGCGACGGCGTCTGCGCGACCTCGGGCTCGCCGTCCGGCATCAGGTGCCGCGCCTTCAGCAGCTCCTGCCACACGACGCCGGCCTCCTGCGACGGCGTGCCGGCCGGCGCGCGCAGCCGCGTCGCGGGCGGGATCGCGCTCGCCGGAAGGTGGACGACGCGCCAGCTCTGGAGATACGTCGTCGGGTCGACGGCGCCGTCGTAGCCGAGCTTCAGGAGTTGTCGCGGGTGGATCTCGAAGTGGAGGTGCGGCGTCGTCGTGAACGCGTCACCGGTGCGGCCGAGGAAGCCGATCACCTGTCCCGCCTTCACGCGCCGGTCGTGGAGGATGGAGCGCGCATAGCCGGCGAGGTGCGCGTAGTAGAAGGAGTTGCCCTTCTTGTCGGTGAGCCAGAGGCGCCAGCCGCCGAGCCCGTCCCAGCCGAGCGGGCTGAGCTTCCCGTTTGCGACCGCGAGCACCGGTGTGCCGAGCGGCGCGAAGAGGTCGTCGCCGTGATGCCAGCCGTCGTAGATGTCGCTCCGGTTCGCCCCGTACGTGTCGCCGTACGACGCTCCGCCGTCGACCGGGAAGACGTAGTGGCGTGGCTTGTAGCCGAGCTTCGGCGTCACGGTGAGCGGCTGCGGGACTCGCGACGTGTTCGCAGACTGCTGCGGGTGGTGGTGCTGGTGGTGGTGCCGATGGACGACCGGCGTGACGACGACGCGCGGCTGCGTCGTCGCCGCGAAGGCGACGTAGATCGTCGTCCGCGCCGGCACCGAGTCGTGCCGGTACACGAAGTGCAGCGCGAGCGGGGCGGAGAGGCGACCGTCCTTCGCGCCTCGCTCGAGCAGTCCCCAGCTCCCGACCGCGACGGTCTGGCCTGCCTTCACGGTCACCGGGGAGCCGTCGAGTTCGAGCCCGGTCACCTTCCCCTTCCCGTCGGTCGCCGTGATGGCTGCGGCTGTGATGGCGCCGCCGAGGAGGGAGACGTTCGTCAGCGTCACGCGGTCGTTGCGGCAGCGGGAACCGGTTGCGGTGGCCGAGTCGAAGGTGAGGAAGGGGTGCGACGCCGGGTACTCGGACGCACCGAGACCGGCGTGAGGCAGACCAAGCGCGACGGCGGCGCGATGGGGCGTCTTGATCGCGGCGACTCCCGCGCCGACGCAGCCGCGCGGCAAGCGTGACCGGACGAGCGGCACGTACGTCGGCGCCGTCGTGGTCGTCGTCTGCGTCGTCGTCGTGACGGTGGTCGTCGTGTCGGTCGTGGTCGTGTCGGTCGTCGTCGTCCCGGAGCCGCCGTCAGCGCGCGCCACCGCAGCGCCGAGCGCCGCGGCGAGCAGGACGATCCCGAACAGTGAGATCCCGCGCCGCATCTGAGACCCAGTGTGCCCACCCTTCCCGTCGGTCGTGTTAGCTATTTGAGAGGAACCGTGACTGCCCCGGGCAGGCGCCGGTAAATGGCGAAGAAGTCACGATCGTCCGGCACAAGGTACCGCGTGGAAGGCTGCTGGTAGTTGTACGCGACCGGCGTCGGCACGAGATGGCCGTTTTTGTGCCGGTACGTGATGAGCGTGTACCACTCGGGATTGATGTCGAGCTCCATCGCGCGCACCGCCCCTGCACGCTTGAGGATCTGGGCCAGCGTGATGACGGTCTGGTAGTTGGCGGCGACGTAGATGAGGTTGCCGTGCTTGTCGATTCCGAGGCCGGTCCGCCAGACACGGATGGCGTTCCCGAGTGTGTAGCCCCACTCGGTGCCGAGGTTGAGATTCGGATTGAGCTTGCCGTTGTCGATGATCAGCGGAAGGCTCTGCCGCGCCCATGCGATGTTCCGCGGAGCGGTCGGGCCGCCCTTCCAGCTGATGATGTTCACCTTGCCGTTCTTGTAGGCGACGACGGTCGCGTTGCCCTGCTTCAGCGGCTCGTTCGTGACTCCGTCGAGGGAGTCGCCGTTCAGCCCGTCGGCGTAGATGAAGCCGCCGTTGAACGACGCGAGCAGGCGGTAGCGCTGCCCGTGGGGGATCTCCGTCGGCCCGCGCAGCGTGGCAGTCGGCGGCTCGTAGCGGCCCGGATAGTAGGCGCTCGCGGTGCGCGTATGGTCGAACCACGCGACGTACGCGAGGATCTGCGGATAGGCGGTCTCCGTCCGGAACGTCGTGACGAGCACGGGCGGGCCGCCGTTCACCGGCGGGCCGGTCGGCTTCCAGACCCCTTCGCCCGGCAGCGCATACCTGAAGACCGGCTTGATGTTCGGCGGCAGATACGCCTTCTTCGGGTGCTTCGGATGGTTGTTGCCGATGCCGACCGACGGCAGCGTCGTCAATCCCGGGCCGCCCTTCTGCGGGGTATGCCACGAGTACCAGTAGTGCTCGACGTTGTCGACGAGCCAGTTGAAGTGGTGCTGGCGGAGCCATTCGACGGAGTTCACGCCAAGCGGCAGGCTCGAGGGGCGCAGCGCCATCTGAGTCCACGAGTAGAGGGCGGGGGAGAGGAAGAGGAGCGCGAGGAGCGGGATCCAGACGCGCAGCCGCGGCCGGCCACGCCCGCGGCGACTGGGCGGCCGGCGGCGCGTCGAGCTCCTCCGTGGCCTCCCTCCTGAGGACTCACGAAGGTAGGGCGGCAGACCGAGATTCGGTTCGGCGTCCAAGGTCTGCGGCGATGGTACGGGCGCGGGGTGACAGCGGCATGAGGAGAAACTGCGGGGAACTGCGGTGACCCAGTTGCGCCGCACGCCGATGGATGTGACGATGGTCGCGTTTCCGCGGGTACATGTGCGCATACCGGATTGGCCGAAGTGGCTGGCCGCCGTATACACGCGCGTTCGCGAGTCGCCCGTTCGCCGCGTGGGGCTCGCGATGGGGCTGGTCATCGCCGCATACGCGTCATGGCAGGCGATGAGGTGGGGGCCGTCCTCGACCGCGAACCTGTTCTTCTATGTCGTCTCGGCTGCGGCCGTAGGCTCGGCGTACTCAGCCTCGCGGCGTTGCCGCGGGAATCGGCGGCTGGCCCGGGCTTGGCGGCTGTTCGCACTCGGGATCGCCGGCCAGCTTGCGGGTCAGGTCGCCTTCCAGGTGTACGACGTGCTCGGGAAGACGCCCTATCCGTCGGTTGCCGACGTCCTCTACCTCTCCTTCTACCCGCTGATGCTCGCCGGGCTGCTGTCGCTGCCAATGGCGCGCGGCGATCGGTCGGGGCGGTTGCGGCTGGGCGTCGACATGGCGGTCGTCGCGATCGCCGGGTCGGCGCTGGTTGTGTACGTCGTCCTTGGGCCGACTCTCGTCGCCGGCAGCGGCAGCTCCCTGCAGGTTGCCTTCTCGGTCGCCTATCCAGCCGGGGACATGGTTCTGCTCGTCGGGATCTCGTCTGCGCTCCTACGCGGGGCGGTGCCATCGTTGCGCTCGCCGCTCCGGCTGCTCGCAGCCGGTCTCGTCCTGTTCGTGGTCGGGGACGTCATCTATGGCTACATCACGCTGCACTCGAGCTATCACACCGGCGATCTCATCGACTCGACCTGGATGGTTGCACTGGCCTTGATGGCCGTCGCGGGCGCGACGCAGACGACCGTGACCGACAACGAGGCGCTCGAGCCAGCTCGCGACCGTGTCAGCTGGCTTCCGACGGTCGCCGTCGGGCTGGGGTTCGGCCTCCTCCTCTTCTCCGACCGGCGCGATCCGTTCTTCCCAGGCCTGACGCTCGACGGGATCGCAATCCTGCTCGCGGGCCTCGTCCTCGCGCGGCAGGCGCTCGTCCAGCGTGACCTCATCAACGCGCAGGGGCAGCTGCGCCACCAGGCCTTCTACGACGCGCTGACCGGCCTGCCGAACAGGACGCTCGTGCTCGACCGCGCCGAGTGGATGCTCGCCTCGGCACGCAGGCGGCGCCTACGTCTGGCCGTGCTCTTCGTCGATCTCGACGGCTTCAAGGACGTGAACGACAGCCTCGGTCACGCGGCCGGCGACAAGCTTCTCCAGGCCGTCGCGATCCGTCTCACGGCCGTGGTGCGCGGCACGGACACCGTCGGCCGCTTCGGCGGCGACGAGTTCGTCGTCCTCCTCGACCCGGATGTACAGATGGATCCCCAGGACGTGGCCGAGCGGATCCTCGAAACGCTCCGCGAGCCGTTCCCGCTCGAGGGCCGGAGCCTGGGCGCGATCGAGATCGGCGCCAGCGTCGGGATCAGCGAGGTGGAAGTCAGCGAGGTGGACGACGCGACCCCCGACACGCTGCTCGGAGACGCCGACCGCGCGCTCTACGCGGCCAAGGCCGCCGGCAAGGGTCGCTACACCGTCTACGGCGCGAAGCCGGTGACCGGTGACAGTCGTCATCCCGCATCGTCGGCTGCGGCACGCCGACCGCAGCGGAACCGTGCGCGCCTCGCCGCCGAGCTCGCTCAGGCGCTCGACGGGGACGCCCTGGAGCTGTGGTTCCAGCCCCAGGCCGACTCGCGAACCGGCCGCGTGCACTCCGCCGAGGCGCTCGTCCGCTGGCGCCACCCCGTCCACGGGCTCCTCCTGCCCGCCGACTTCATTCCGCTCGCAGAGGCAACCGGGCTCATCCACAAGCTGACGACGCGTGTCCTCGATGAGGCGTTCGGCCAGTGCGCCGAGTGGGAACGTGCCGGCCTCCATCTACGCGTCTCGGTCAACGTCAGCGCGTCCGATCTCCTCGGCGACCTCGACGAGCGCGTCGCTGCGGCGCTCGATCGTCACCACCTCGATCCGAGCGCGGTGGTCATCGAAGTGACCGAAAGCGCAATTCACTCTGACCCGGCCCGTTCCGGCGCGATGCTCACGCGACTCCAGCGGCTCGGCGTGGGGCTGTCCCTCGACGATTTCGGGACGGGCTTCTCGTCGCTCCAGCACCTCAAGACGCTGCCCGTCACCGAGATCAAGATCGACAGGAGCTTCGTGATCGAGATGACCCCGGCCGACGTCGCAATCGTCGAGGCCACCACCGAGCTCGCCCACAGGCTCGGCAAGCGGGTCGTCGCCGAAGGCGTCGAAGACCGAACCACCTGGAGCAGGCTCGCCGCAGCGGGCTGCGAGCTGATCCAGGGCTACGCGCTCTCCCGTCCCGTTCCGCCGGAGGAGCTCGAAGCGATACTCCGGAGTACCGAAGCGACTCCGACGCCACGCGCGGCCTGAGCAGTGCTTCGTTGAAACTGCGGGACAGGGATTCGAACCCCAACTTCCGGATTCAGAGTCCGGCGTCCTACCGTTAGACGATCCCGCACAGGTCGGCGTCCAGTCTAGCGCGGTCAGATTTCGAGTCGGTACATCGGCACGAGGCGACGCTCGGTCTCGGTGTCGATGTGCGCGACGACCTCGACGTACGGCTCGAGCCCGCTGCCGCGGAGCTTCGCCTTGAGCAGGCCGTCCACCTGAAAGATCCCCGAGCTGTTGTTCATGAGGATCTCGATCTTGATCGGGCGCTCGTCGCCGTCGCTGATCGTCACGTCCTCGATCGCCGCCGCCGAGAGCGAGTGCATCGAGACGCTGCCCTTCTCGAAGGGGATGCGCGAGCGGCCCTTCGCCATGTCGAGCGCGTCGGCGACACGAAGAATCCCGGCCTCGACCGTGAGCGGCTGCCCGTCGGCGCGGTGGCTGATGATCCCCTGCAGCACTTCCGACGTGATGACGGTCAGATCCGGCTCGTCGTAGATCCCGGCGAGCAGCACGCGGATCTTCGGTTCCGAGAGGAAGAGGGAGAAGTCCTCGTGGCCGTGCCGGTGGATCGACATCCCGACGCAGTGGAGAAGGGCGGAGAGGACGACCACGACCTCGGCGTCGTCCTGCTCGAGCCCGAAGTCGCGGACGAGGCCGGGCTCGATCCCGTGCTTCGTCAGCTGGCGAAGGAGCTTGAGCGCGATGTTCGTGACGATCTGGACGTGAACCCACGAGTGGTCGTTGATCTCCATCCGCGCCACGGCGTTGACGTTCGAGACGTGCCACCAGCCCTTGAGCTGCTCGTCGGCGTTGACGCGCTCGACGAGCGTCCGGAGCTTGCGGTTGCCGCGCACCGGGACGTTGATCTTCATCCGCGCGACCGCCTCGGCCGGTGTCAGTCGCGCCTCGTGCTGCGCTTCCTCCGAGACCGGCTGCTCGATGCGCTCGACGGTCTCCCGGTCGAGATGCTCCTCGTCAGCCACGAGTGTCAGGATAGTGGCGAGGATGTCGGCCCAATCGCCAGCGCCGCGGCTGCGGCCCCTCGGGATCGGCGAGATCCTCGACGTCGGGATCAAGATCTACACGCGCAACTGGCTGACGCTCTGGAAGATCGTCGTCTTCGTCGTCCTGCCCGCGCAGGTCCTCGTCAACGCCATTCAGGTGTCGGCGTTGCCGAACGGCGTCAACCTGTCCGGCGGCGGCCCCGGCTTCTCGAGCGGGCAACCGGTGTTCATCAGCCATCACGACGCCGTGGTGCTCGCCGTCGGCGTGGGCGCAAGCGTCCTCATCTCCTTCATCGCCACGCAGCTCGCCCAAGCCGGGTGCTTCCGGGCGGTTGCGGACGCGTATCTCGGCGAGGAGGCGCACTGGAGTTCCTCGCTTCGCTACGCGCTCCGTCGGCTGCCGGCGGTGGTCGTGCTCACGATCGTCGCCGGGATCTTGGAGGCCCTCGGGCTGATCTTCTGCGTCATTCCGGGGATCTACCTGTGGGGAGCGTTCTCCGTGGCGATTCCCGCGTTGCTGGTGGAGGGAGCCGGACCGTTCCGTGCGCTCGGACGCTCGCGCCGGCTCGTCAAAGGACGGTGGTGGACGACGTTCGGCGTAGCCATCGTCGGCTACCTGCTCGTCGCGATCATCAGCACTGCGCTCACCGCGCTCGTCGTGGGGGTCGCGTTCGCGAATCCCGCCCGGAACACCGCGACGGGCTTCGTCCTCAACACGCTTGCCTCGACCGTCGGCAGCATGCTGACGACGCCGGCCGCCGCGGCCTTTGCGACCGTCCTCTACATCGACCTCCGTGTCCGCAAGGAAGGCTTCGACCTGTTCCTGCTCGCGCAAAGACTCGGCGTCGAGCGCGAGCCGGGGACGGAGGTCGCGGCTCCCGACTTCTTCCCCGAGGCGCCTGCGTGGACGGCGGACAAGCCGCCGTACTGGCCCCCGCCGCCGGGATGGACGCCCGGGCCGCCGGCGCCGCCGGACCCTGAGACGGCGTTCCCGCCGGTCGAGCCCGATCAGCCGCCGTTCTGGCCGCCGCCGCCCGGGTGGAAGCCTCGGCAATGAGCCCGGCAGGAGCGCGCGCCCAGGCGCGCCAGATCCTCTCCGAGCGGCGCTTTCACGGCTCGCATCTGCCGCGGCCGTTCCACGGCGTCCTCTCGTGGCTCGCCCGGCATCTCCACTTCGCCGTGAGGTTCTGGAACTGGCTCTCGTTCGAGGTCGGCGGCGTAGGCCACCTCTGGCTGATCCTCGGCGCGATCGCGGTTGCCGTCGCGGTCTATTTCGCACTCGGGCTCGCGCGGCGCCGGACGGGATACGAAGCCGCCGCGTCGGAGGGCCGGAGGCGAGTCGGCGAGGAGGATCCCGGCGCCCTCGAGCGGGCGGCCGAGGATGCCGAGCGGCGCGGAGATCTCGTGGCCGCGCTCCGGCTCCGTTTCCGCGCCGGGCTCCTGCGGCTCGGTCGCGCGCGGGTGTTGCCGCTGCGGCCGTCGCTCCGTACCCGCGAGGCCCGCAGGCTCCTGCGCAACCCGCGCTTCGACCGGCTCGCCGACGACTTCGACGAGGTCGTCTACGGCGGTCGCAATCCGGTGCCGGACGACGTGGCTACCGCCCGGAGCGAGTGGCCGCGCCTGCTCGAGGAGGCGCGTACGTGAGCCGCGGCTGGAGAGTCGGTCTCGGGCTTGTCGCGGTGATCGTCGCCTTCAACATCGTGCTGCGGGTGCTCGGCACGCTCACCGGCGGAACACCGGGTGGGCCGCGGTCTTCCTCGTACGCGACCGCGCCGGCCGGGACGGCGGCGTACGCCGAGTTGCTCGGGCGCGCGGGACATGCGATCGACCAGGCTCGCTCGCTGCCACACGACGCGCGGCCGAGCGCGGCGGCAACGGTCTTTCTCCTCGACCCTCCGTCGGTGGCGCCGGCCGACCTCGCCGCGCTCGCTGCGTTCGTCCGCGCCGGCGGCCGGCTCGTGGCATCCGGACTGTCGCGGGACGCCGTGCGGGAGCTCGGGGCGAGCGCGCCGCCGCGTGTGCGTCGCGGCCGCCTCGCTCGCGCCGACGGGCTGGCCATCCGGACCGCCGGCTTGACGTGGCGCGGTCACGGCTTCGTTTCTTCCACGAGCCTCGGGCGCGGCACCGTCGAGCTTCTCCCCGATGCATCGCCGCTCCAGAACCGGCTGCTCGGAACCGCCGACAACGCCGCGTTCGGGCTCGTGCTCGCCGGCCCGTCAACTCGGCCGGTCGAGTTCCTCGAGAACTACCACGGCTACGGACGGTCGGCCGGGCTGAGCGCGCTGCCCTTCGCGTGGAAGCTGCTCCTCGGCGGGCTTGGTCTCGCGGCTCTCGTCTGGCTCGTGGCTCGCGGCCGGCGCTTCGGCCCTCCCGAGCCGGAAGTCCGGGACATGCCTCCTCCGCGGCGCGAATACGTCGATTCGCTCGCGAGCGTTCTCCTGCGCGGCGGCCGGCGGGACGAGGCCGTCGAGCCCGTACGGCGTGAGGCGCGGCGGGCTCTCCTCGCCCGCGCGGCGCTGCCGTCCGATGCGGCCGACGCCGATCTCGAGGCTGCGGCGCGGCGTTTCGGCCTGCCCGACGACGAGGCCAGGGCGCTGCTCCAGCCGGCGCGATCCGACGCCGACGTGCTGTCAGTCGGGCGCGCGCTTGCCCGAATGGGAGAAGATCGGCGCTGATGGACGGAATCCGCGATCGCGTCGTCGGCGAGGTGGGCAAGGTCGCCGTCGGCCAGGAGGCGACGGTGGAGCGCATCCTTTGCGCGCTCCTGGCGGGAGGCCACGTCCTGCTCGAGGGCGTGCCGGGCACGGCGAAGACACTCGTCGCCAATGCGGTTGCGCGCTCGCTCGGTCTCGAGTTCCGGCGGGTCCAGTTCACGCCCGACATGCTCCCGTCCGACCTGCTCGGGACGATGACCCTCCACGGCGGCGAGCTCTCGTTCCGGCAGGGTCCGGTGTTCACGAGCGTCCTGCTCGCCGACGAGGTGAACCGCACGCCGCCGAAGACGCAGGCCGCGCTGCTCGAGGCGATGGAAGAGCGGCAGGTGTCGATCGAGGGATCGCCACGCGCGCTGCCCGACCCGTTCCTCGTCCTCGCGACCCAGAATCCGGTCGAGTACGAAGGCACGTATCCACTGCCCGAGGCGCAGCTCGACCGCTTCCTCTTCAAGCTCGCGATCGGCTATCCCGACGAGGAGACCGAGAAGGCGATCCTCGCGCTTCGCCATCGCGGCGTGCGCCCGGCGACGCTCGACGACGTGAAGCCGGTCGTGGCGGTGGAGGAGTTGCTGCAGGCGTCGCGGGAGCTCGACGCGACCGGCGTTTCGGACGAGGTCGCGGAATACGTCACCGCGATCGTGCGCGCAACGCGGACGCTGCCGAGCGTCGAGCTCGGCGCCAGCCCGCGGGCCGGCGTCCATCTCCTCGCGGCGGCGAAGGCGGTCGCGCGGCTCGACGACCGCGGCTACGTGACACCCGACGACGTCGCCGAGGTCGCGCCCGACGTGTTGCGACATAGGCTTCTCCTCCGACCGGAAGCCGAGCTCGAGGGCTACTCACCGGATGCAGCGGTTGCGGCTGCGCTCGACGCTGTCCCCGTTCCGCGGTGACGCCCACGCCGCGCGCCGCGGCCGTCCTTGCGGGCATCGCGGTCTCGCTCGTCATCCTCCCGGTTCCCGTCGCCGTGCTCCTCGCGGTCGCACTCGCGACATGCTTTGTCGTGGACGCGTGGCTCGTGCGCACGCCGCCGGTCGTCGAGCGGTGTGTCCCCGACCGGCTGGCGCGGGGAGTACCGGCGACGCTGACGCTCGAGGCGAAGAAGCCGGCGCGGGTGAAGCTCCGCCAGCCCGTCCCGCCCGATCTCACGTTCACGCCGACCGGGGGTGACGGCGTGCTGGCCGGGCTCCTCGTCGCCCGGCGTCGCGGTAGGCATGTTCTGCCAAAGTCGGTCGTGCGCCGCACGGGGCCGCTCGGTCTCGCCGCCTGGACGCACGAGGTGGGGGAGACGGCCGAGTTGCTCGTCTACCCCGATCTGCCTGCGGCACGGCGGCTCGCGAGCAGCGTCCGCACCGGGCGCTTCCGCGACGAGGGGCTGCGGCGGCGTGGGCCGCTCGGGCTCGGGACGGAGTTCGAGTCCGTCCGCGAGTACTCGCCCGACGACGACATCCGCCAGGTGAACTGGCGCGCGACCGCGCGTCTCGGGAGGCCGATGAGCAACCAGTACCGCGTCGAGCGGGATCGTGACGTCGTCTGCGTCGTCGATTGCGGCCGGCTGATGGCGGCGCCCTTTGCCGACCGTACCCGCCTCGACGCTGCGCTGGACGCCGTGGTCGCCGTCGCCGCCGTCGCGGACGTCCTCGGCGATCGCTGCGGCGTGATCGCGTTCGCGGGTGACGTCATCCGCGCGCTGCCGCCCCGGCGCGCGGGCGCGCGAGCCGTCGTGACCACCATCTTCGACCTCGAGCCGCGCCCCGAGGAGAGCGACTACGAGCTCGCCTTCGCCCGGATCCGTGGTGTCAAGCGCGCCTTCGTCCTCGTCCTCACGGATCTCCTGGAGGAGGCGGCGGCGCAACCGCTCGTCGAGGCCCTTCCCGTCGTCGCGCGCCGCCACGCGATTGCGGTCGCCAGCGCCGCGGATCCCGATCTCGACGCGGCGATTCGCGCCAGGCCGATCGCGCCGGGGGACGTCTACCGCACGGCGGTCGCGCTCGACGTGCTCGCCGCGCGCGCGCGTGCGGCTGCGCGCCTGCAGCGCGCGGGGGCGATCGTCGTCGAGGCCCCTCCTGCCGTTCTCGCCGGCGCCTGCGTCAGGGCGTATCTGCGGGCGAAGTGGACGGCTCGGTTCTAGCGCGGCCCCGCCAGAGGACGAGTCCCCAGTAGACGGCTCCGAGCGCGACGCCCACGCCGACGACTGCACCGAGTCCCGACTCCGCGAGGTTGGCCCGGTTCCCTTCCACCATCCCGGCGACGACGAGCCACGGTGCCGTACCCACGACGAGCAGGAGTGACTGGCGGGCCTCGCGCTGCAACGACGCTCGCCGGGTACGAAGCCCCGGTGACACGATCGACCAGCCGAGACTGAGACCGGCCGCGCCGGCGACGAGGATGCAGCTGAGCTCGAGAACTCCGTGCGCGGTCACGAGGTCTACGAAGCCGGCGCCGTTCCCGGCCTGCGTCATGAGACCGCCGATCACTCCGAGCATGAGCCCGTTGTAGAGGAGCGCGAACGCCGTGGCGATCCCGGCCGTGATCCCGCCGGCAAAGGCCGAGAGCGTGACGAAGATGTTGTTCGTGAAAATCGCCGTCGTGAACGCGGCCTGATCTCCGGCCGACATGTCGTGCCAGGGGTGCCCGGGTTGGAGCGCTCGCTGGAACTCGCCGGGGACGACACCGGCCGCGGCGGCGGGATCGTGCGCAGCCCACAGCGCGGCGAGGGCCGCCGAGCCGAACAGGAGCGCGAAGGCGATGAGGAGCTGCTTTCGCCGCTCGGCGACGAGCCGCCAGTAGTCGGTGCCGTAGAAGGCGAGGATCGAACGGGTCCTCCCGTGCGAGCTGTACACGAGGTGCCGCGCGTTGCCGACCAGCGCCTCGAGGCGCGCCGTCTCCGGCGATCCGGGGGCGCGGCGGCGCAGGCGGGCGAGATCGGCGGCGGCCGCGCGGTAGAGCGCGCCGAGTCGCAAGACGCGAGCCGGGGGGAGCCGGTCCGGCCGTCGGCCCGCCTCCGCGACGAGCCGCTCCAGCTCGTGCCAGTCGTCGTTTCGCGCCGCGATGAATGCGTCTAGCCTCATAGGGGTGGTGTTCGAGGATCGCCTGACGCTCGACACGCCCGAAGGGGTGCAGCTCGAGCTTACGCTCGCCGGCGTCGGCTCGCGGTTCACGGCGGCGCTCGTCGACTACCTCATCCAGGGCGCCGTCCTCTTGGCCCTCGGCCTCGTGCTCGGCTACGGCGCCGGAATCAACCCCGGTGCGGGCGGCTTCGCAGCGGCGATCTTCGCCGTCTGCTTCTTCCTCGTGTTCACGGGCTACGACGTCTCGTTCGAGGTGCTCAACTCCGGGCGCACGCCGGGAAAGCGGCTCAACGGCCTCCGCGTCGTGCGGGAGAACGGCGCGCCCGTGACCTTCGCGACGAGCGCGGTGCGGAACGTGCTGCGCCTCGTCGACATCCTCCCGGGCTGGTATCTCGTCGGCATCGCCTCGATTCTCATCACGGGCCGCAACCAGCGGCTCGGCGATCTCGCGGCCGGCACGATCGTCATCCGCGACCGCCGCGTGCTTCCGCCGGAAGTTCGCGTCTCGCCCTCTCTCGGGGTGCCGGCCTGGGACACGAGCGCGATTCGCCAGGAGGAGCTCGACACCGTCGTCGCCTTCCTCTCGCGCCGCGACGCCCTCGAGTACGGCGCCCGGATGCAGCTCGCGCGCGAGCTCGCGAGCCGGCTTCGTCCCAGGATCGGGGGCTCGGTCGGTGGCGAGAGCGACGAGCTGTTCCTCGAGCGGCTGGTCGCCGCGAAGCGCGGCCACGGCTAGGCGATGGAGTTCGATCTCACCGACGCGCGCGGCGCTGCCATCGCGCTGCTGGGGGCGGGGCCGATCCTCGCGCTCCTGCCCGGGCACGCGGGGCTTCCGTGCCCGCTCCGAACGCTGACCGGCGTCCCGTGTCCGCTGTGCGGGGGCACGACGAGCGTGGAGGACGTCTTTCGCGGCCACATCGTCGGCGCGATCCAGGCGAACCCGGTCGGCGTGGGCGTCGTAGCCGCTGCGCTCTTCCTCATCGTCCGACGCCCCCGCCATGCTCTGCGCGTGCCGGGAGTGGTCGTCGCGTCGACCGTGCTCGGTCTCTGGCTGTTCGAGTTGCACCGGTTCTCACTCATCTGAAAGGAGTGCAGACGTGACGATGTATCCACCGCCTCCCGAGACCGCTTCCCCGGCGTATAGCGGGGGCGCATCAGGTCCGCGTGCGGGATTCTGGCGCCGGTTTGTCGGCGTGATCATCGACGGGATCCTCATCGGCATCCCCGCTTACATCATCGAGCCGCACAACTCGAGCGGGCGATCCGGCATCCAACTCCTGATCGGGCTCGTCTACGCCACCCTGATGATCGGCTCGTCGCGCGGCCAGACGCTCGGACAGATGGCGCTCGGGATTCGCGTCATCGACTTCAACACGGGCGGCTCGATCGGCTACGGGCGCGCCTTCATCCGCTGGCTCGTGAGCATCGTGTCCGCGATAGCCATCCTCATCGGCTACCTCTGGATGCTCTGGGACAAGGAGAAGCAGTGCTGGCACGACAAGGCGGCTAACGACGTCGTGGTGCCGGTCAGCGCCTATCCGATCAAGAGCTAGGCGGCGGCCCAATCCCCATAGAGGCTCGTGTAGAGGCCCTGGCGGGCGAGCAGTTCGTCGTGCGAGCCCTGCTCGACGACCTTGCCGTGCTCGAGCACGACGATGAGGTCGGCGTCGCGGATCGTCGAGAGGCGGTGCGCGATGACGAACGACGTGCGATCCGCGAGGAGCGTGCGGAGCGCCCGCTCGATCGTCCGCTCGGTCCCGATGTCGACGGACGACGTCGCCTCGTCGAGGATGAGGATCCGCGGGTCGGCGAGTAGCGCCCGGGCAAAGGCGATGAGCTGGCGCTGGCCGAGCGAGAGTCGCGAGCCGCGTTCGCCGAGCTGCGTCTCGTAGCCGTCCTCGAGGCGGAGGACGAGCTCGTGCGCGCCGACCATCTGCGCTGCGCGGACGATCTCCTCGGGCTTCGCGCCGGGCTTGCCGAAGGCGATGTTCTCGGCGACGGTGCCGGCGAAGAGGAAGCCCTCCTGCGGGACGATCCCGAGCTGGCTGCGCAACGACTCCTGCGTCACGTCGTTGAGGTCCATGCCGTCGATCGTGATGCGGCCTCTCGTCGGCTCGTAGAACCGGGCGATGAGCTTTGCGATCGTCGACTTCCCGGCCCCCGTGTGTCCGACGAGCGCCGCGGTCGTCCCCGCCGGGACGTCGAGGTTCAGACCATGGAGCACTTCCTCCCCGAGCTCTCCGCCGCGGAGCCCGTAGGCGAAGCGAACATCCTCGAAGCGGACGTGGCCGGCGATGTGCGCGAGCGGCTTCGCCCCGGGAGCGTCGGCGATCTCCGGCTCCTCGTCGAGGACTCCGATGATCTTGTCGAGCGCGGCCGTGGCCGAGAGGAACGTGTTGTACAGCTGCGAGAGCTGCTGAACCGGGTCGAAGAAGTTGTTGACGTAGAGCATGAAGGCGAGCAGCGTCCCGAGCCTGGTCGGCGTGGGGTCGTGGAAGTACTGGTAACCGCCGTAGCCGAGCACGACTGCGAGCGCGAGTGTCGAGAGGAAGCTGACGAACGGGAAGTAGAGGGCGTTAAGGACGACCGTCTGCATGTTCGAGTCGCGGTAGCGACGGGCGACGGTGCCGAAGTTCTCCTTCGCAAGCTCCTCACGTGTGAATGCCTGCACCATCCGCATCCCGGCGATGTCCTCGGCGAGCGTCGCGGTCATGAGACCGAGGCGTTCCCGCACCGCCGAGTAGGCGCGCGCCGAGCGTGAGCGGAAAAGCGCGGTCGCGATGCTCATGAAGGGGATTACGGCGAGCGTCGCGAGCGCGAGTCGCCAGTCGAGGACGAGGAGGATCACAGCAGTGCCGCACAGCAGGAGCGTGCTCTGCATGAGCGTCGTCACGCCATCGGTGACGAGCTGGTCGATCGCCTCGACGTCGTTCGTCATCCGGCTGATCAGGACGCCGGCGCGGTTCCGCTCGTAGAAGCCGAGCGAGAGGCGCTGCAGATGCGCAAACAGCCGGCGACGGAGGTCGGCCAGGATCCGCTCCCCGACCCAGCCGGTCATGTACGTCTCGACGTACGTCATCCCCCAGTTGGCGAGGCCGGCGACGATGAAGATGCCGATGACGACGAGGAGCGTGGTGCCCGTCGTGCCGCGGAGCGCGTCGCTGAACGCGGTCTTCGCGAGGATCGGCGGTGCGAGCGCGGCGGCCGTCGCCGTGAGGAGCGAGAAGACGGAGAGGAAGGTGCGCAGCCGGTACGGCTTCGTCAGGCTCCAGAGGACGCCGAGCCGCCGCCGCGTCGTGTTCCACGACCAGTCCTCGACCTGCGACGTCGTATGCCGGGACATCGCGCCATGGCCTGCCTGATGGACTCTCACAGGACGGCTCCCGCGGACATGTCCGGTAGCAGGTACCGGACATGTCTCGAACGGACACCTGAAAGCGACCGAGATGCAGGCACTTTGCGTCCGTGGCGGACTGAAGGTGCCAAGGCTGGAACGGCCACGGCCGGTAGCAGGTACCGGACGTGGCCCGTTGGGACAGGACTCACGCCACTTCCTCCACCTCGGCACGTGCCTCGACGGCGTCGGCGAACTGACGCTCGAGGAGGCCGTGATCGTGGATCTCGCGGTAGATATCGCTCGTCCCGAGGAGCTCGTCGCGCGTGCCGCGCGCCGCGATCCGGCCTCCGTCGATAACGGCGATCTCGTCGGCGAGTGCGATCGTCGACAGGCGGTGGGCGATGATGAGCGTCGTCCGGCCGCGCATCACCTCGCGCAAACCGTTGCGGATCTGCGACTCCGTCGTCGCGTCGACCGATGCCGTCGCGTCGTCGAGGATGAGGATCCGCGGATCGAGCGCGAGCGCGCGTGCGATCGCGATGCGCTGGCGCTGGCCGCCCGACAGCGTGATGCCGCGCTCGCCGATCACCGTCTCGTAGCCCTGTGGCAGCCGCTCGACGAACTCATGCGCCTGGGCGAGCCGCGAAACGCGCTCGACCTCGTCATCGGTCATGTCCGGCCGGCCGAACGCGATGTTCTCCCGCACCGTGGTCGAGAAGAGGAACGGATCCTGCGGGATGACGCCGATCTCGTGGCGGAGCGAGTTGAGCGTCACGTCGCGGACGTCGACACCGTCGACGAGGACGCGGCCTGAGCCGACGTCGTAGAAGCGCGGGATGAGCGAGGCGAGCGTCGTCTTGCCCGAGCCGGTGTGGCCGATCAGCGCGAGCGTCGTGCCGGCGTCGAGCGCGAGGTCGAGGTGCTCGAGGACGGGCCGACCCGCGAGGTACTCGAAGGAGACGTCCTCGAGGCGGATCTCGCCGTCGCCTGCCGGGAGCTCGGTCGCGCCGGGCTTGTCCGCGACCTCCTCCGGCTCGTCGAGCACCTGGAAGATGCGCTCACCCGATGCCGTTGCGCGCTGCGCCTGGCCGATCCACATGCCGAGCCCACGCAGCGGCATGACGACCATGCCGATGGCGAGGTTGAAGAAGACGAACGAGCCGACGAACGCCGGGTCGCGGGCGACCATCCGCGCCCCGAAGAGCAGGACGGTCGCCTGCGCGAGCAGCGGCAGGAAGGAGAGGAGCGGTACGTACATCGCGCGCTGCCGGTTCGCGTGGATCGTCTGCCCGAACAGCGCTTCGTTGCGGACCGCGAACTTCGCCTCCTCCGCCGGCTCCTGCGCGAAGGCCTTGACGACGTGGACGCCGACGATGTTCTCCTCGGCCACGGTCGCGACGTCGGCGAGCTTCTGCTGCACGTCCCGCAAGGTCGGGTGCGCGATGTGGCTGTACCGGTAGGCGAGCAGGACGAGGAACGGCGTGATCGCGAGAACGATGAGCGCGAGCTTCCACTGGACGAAGAAAAGGACAACGCTCACCGAGACGACGGTGAGGATGTTCTGGAAGAAGAAGATCAGGCCGTACCCGAGAAAAAACCGCACGCCTTGCAGGTCGACCGTCGCGCGCGACATCAGCTGGCCCGTCTGGTGCCGGTCGTAGAAGCCGAACGAGAGGCGGACGAGGTGCGAGTAGAGGCCCTGGCGCATGTCCATCTCCACGTCGAGCGACTGCTTGCCGGAGAGGAGCCGGCGGCCGAGCATGCAGGCGCCCGAGACTGCGCCGAGCGCGGCGATGATCGCGACGTCGAGCCAGAGCTTGTGCGCGTCGTGATGGAGAAGTGCGCCGTCGATCACGTTTCGGCTCGTGATCCAGAGCAGCGCGAGCTGCGCCGCCTGCGAGCCGACGGAGAGCACGATCGAGACGGCGACGCCGCGCCGGTACGGGCGCAGGTAGCCGAGAAGTCGGAAAAGTGTGCTGCGGTATGGGACCGAGCTCATCGGTTTTGAATGTACCGACGGCCTCGTATGCTCCTCCGGTGGCCGACCTGGAGCGGAACAAGGCCCTCACGCGCCGCATCTGGGAGGAGGCGTGGCGCGATCACCGCACCGACGTCGGCGACGAAGTCTTCTCCTCCGACATCCGTCAGCACGTCATGGGTGGCACCGTGGAGGGGATCGAGGCGATGCGGGCGACGCTCGAGCGGTGGCTTGCGGCCTTTCCCGATCTGTCGGCGGAGGTCGACATGCAGGTCGCCGAGGGCGATCTCGTGGCCGAGCGCGTCACGTTCCGCGGCACGCACAGTGGCGGGCCGTTCCGCGATATCGAGCCGAGCGGCGCGGCCTTCACGTTCACCCAGACGACGATCTGCCGCGTGGCCGACGGAAAGATTGCCGAGATGTGGGAAGACGTCGACTGGGCCGGCCTCATGCGCCAGCTCGGCGCCTCCTAGAGAGCCGACAGCTCCTCGCGCACGAGCGCGAGCGCGCGATCGAGCCGCTCCTTGTTCGCCGCGACGGACGGCCAGCTGCTC
>Ga0307372_10004950_pt1 | contig 20279 bp, 18 predicted proteins | sample OX1MG_FD_202533 | JGI IMG/M metagenome (GOLD analysis project Ga0307372, IMG submission 202533) | Soil microbial communities from Risofladan, Vaasa, Finland - OX-1 | ecosystem: Environmental > Terrestrial > Soil > Coastal area > Acid sulfate soil | place: Finland: Risofladan, Vaasa | collected...
AGGAGATCGCGCTCAACGCGGCGCTGGCCGGCGCCGGGTGCGAGGTGGTCGAGACCGACCTCGGCGAGTACATCGTGCAACTGCGCGGCGAGCGCCCTTCGCACATCATCACGCCCGCAATTCATCTCTCCAAGGAGGACATCGGCGCGCTGTTCCACGAAAAACTCGATATCCCCTACACCGCCGAGCCCGCGGCGCTCACCGCGGTCGCCCGCGAACGCCTGCGCGAGGTGTTTCTGACCGCCGACATGGGAGTGACAGGCGCCAACTTCGCGATCGCCGAAACCGGCACGCTGGTGCTGGTCGAAAACGAAGGCAACGGGCGAATGTCGAGCACGTTGCCGGAGACTTTCGTGGCCGTGATCGGAATCGAGAAGGTCATCCCGTCGATGACCGACTTGAGCCACTTTCTGGAGGTGCTGGCGCGCACGGCGACCGGGCAGAAGCTCACGACCTACACCAATTTCGTAAGCGGGCCGCGGCGCGCGGGCGACGCCGACGGCCCGCGCGAGGTACACGTGGTGATGCTCGACAACGGACGCAGCACGATGCTCGCGGACCCGGTGCTGCGCGAGGCGCTGTACTGTCTGCGCTGCGGAGCGTGCCTCAATGTCTGTCCGATATACCGCCGGGTCGGCGGCCACGCCTACGGCTCGACTTATCCGGGACCGATCGGCTCGATCGTAAGCCCGAGTCTGTTCGGCGGCGCCACCGCGGCTTTGCCGTTCGCCTCGACCCTGTGCGGCGCCTGCCGCGAAATCTGCCCGGTGAAGATCGACATCCCGCGCATCCTGCTGCACCTGCGCTGGAAGGAAACGGCGGACAAGGGCGAGAAGGGCAACGGCGACGGCACGCTGCCAACTCCAACGTGGCCGCGCGCGGCGCGCCGCGCACGCTCGGGCGTCAGGATGTTTTCGCGGATGGCGAACCATCCCTTGATGGTGCGCGCGATGGGCCGCATGGCCGCGCTCGCGATGTGGCCGTTTGCGCGCCGCGGCTACGTGCGCTGGATGCCGCCGCCGTTCGGCAACTGGACGCGCGTGCGCGACTTTCCGGCGCCGCGGCTGCGCCGATGGCGCACGGCCCGCGGCCAGGCGCGCCGCGATACCGCCGCCAACAACGGGACGCAAACGTAAAGTGGGCGAGTTCCACAAGCTCATCGCCAACGTGCGCGACGCGCTGGAGCATCATGGCGCGCCGGCGCACAACGGCCCCGCCACCGCTCCGGTCGCGGCGGTGCCGATGGCCGAGGCGGCGCGCAGGGTGGAACTTGCCTCGCAGTTCGCACGCGAACTGCAGACCCTGGGCGGTCACTTTCTCGGTATGCTCACGCTCAAGGAAACGGCCGCGCGGGTGCTCGAAGTCGCGGCGGCGCTCAACGCACGGACGGTGGCCGTCGGCACGGGCCTCGTCGACGACCCCGCGCCGATCGTCGATGGGCTCGAGCGCGCCGGCACAAAGGTCATCCGCACCGCGGCTGTCGCCGACGACGCGGCGCGCGCGGAGTTGCGCGGCAACCTCGCGCGATGCGATCTCGCGGTGGTCGAAGCCGACTACGCGATCGCGGCGACCGGCACGCTCGCGATGCTCGCGACGCCCGAGCGCCCGGGCTCGCTCACACTGCTGCCGCCGGTCAACGTGATCCTGGTCAACGCCGGGCGAATCCTGCCCGACCTGGCCGCCGCGATCGCCGCGATCGGGGCCCCGGCGATCGCGAGCCATCGCCTGGCCCTGGTCACCGGTCCCAGCCGCACCGCCGATATCGAAAAGCGCATCGTGCTCGGAGTCCACGGCCCGCGCGAGATTCACGTCGCAGTGGTATGGCACAGGTGATGACTGAAGTAAGGCTCTTCGGCACCTGCCTCGCGGAGGAATTTTACCCTTCCGCGGTCGACGCGGCGGCCCGGGTGTTACGGGGGCTCAAGCTCAAGGTGCGCCCGATACGCCGCGCGTTCTGTTGCGGGCAGGCCGCCTTCAACGAGGGGATGCGCGAGCAGGCGGGCGAGCTTGCGCGCCGCTTCCTGGGCGCATGCGAGCCCGGTACGCCGGTCGTCATCCCGTCGGGATCGTGCGCCGCGATGGTCAAGATATTTTACGCCGACCTGCTGGCCGGCGACCCGAAACTGGCCGCCAAAGCCGCGGCGCTCAGGCCGTGGGTGTACGAGTTCTCGCAGTTCCTGGTCGGAGTGATGAAGGTGCGCTATCTGGGCGCGCGTTTCGAACGTGCCGTCGCCTACCATCCGGGATGCCATCTGTTGCGCGAGATGGGCGTGCGCGACGAGCCGCGCCTGCTGCTGAGCGCGGTCGGCGGAATCCGCCTTTGCGAGCTGCGTAACGTGCAGGAATGCTGCGGCTTCGGCGGGATGTTTTCGGTCAAGTTCCCGCACATCTCGGGCGGGATGCTCGCCGACAAGGTCGCGAGCGTCCGCGAGAGCGGCGCCGATACGGTGGTGGCCAACGATTGCGGATGCCTGATGCAGATTGGCGGCGGGCTTAGCCGGGCCGGGCTCGATATCGAGACCCGCCATCTGGCCGAAGTGCTGGCGTCAAGATAGGAGAGCGGCCGGAGGGCACGACCGCGCCGCCGACAAGACCGCATCATCAATCTCATCGGAAATTCGCAATATATGTTTTGGCGGAAAGCCTAACGCTCGCAACGATTACTTCTTCGCCGAACTTTAAACTCAGAACGCCAGTGCAACGTGCGACTAATTAAGTTGCACACCGAAGCCTGTCATCCTCAATTGCAGATGCCGCCGCTACGCCTGCCGCCTTGACAAAATTGGCTCTTTCCACGGCCGTGCTCGGCGAACTTTACACCCTCGCGCACCTCGTGATAGCTGATGCCTAAGCTCGGCACGGATGCGGCGCGCACGCACGACGGACTTTTTCGCAGGACAGATTTTTTCGCCAGGGAGGATCATCATGGCCGATCGCGTAAAAGGTAAAGTGGCTCTGATCACCGGAGGCGGTTCGGGTATCGGACGCGCCACCGCGCTGCTCTTTGCCAGCGAAGGCGCCCGGGTGGTCGTCGCCGACTACAACGCCGAAGGTGGCGAGCGCACCCTTAAGGCGATCAAGGAGGCCGGCGGCGACGCGATATTTCACTCCGCCGACGTCGCCAATCCGAAAGAAGTCGAAGCGATGGTGCACAAGACGGTCGAGCACTACGGCCGGATCGACTGCGCGTTCAACAACGCCGGAATCGAGGGCGAGTTCGCGGCCACGCCCGAATGCACGCTGGAGAACTGGCAGCGCGTGATCGGGATAAATCTGAGCGGCGTCTTCTACTGCATGAAGTATGAGATTCCCGAGATGCTCAAGACCGGCGGCGGCACGATCGTCAACACCTCGTCGATTTGCGGCCTCGCCGGGATCGCCAACACGTCCGCCTACACCGCGGCCAAGCATGGGGTGGCCGGATTGACCAAGACCGCGGCGCTGGAATTCTCCAGCAAAGGAATCCGGGTGAACGCCGTCTGTCCGGGATTCATCCGGACGCCGATGGTCGCGCGCGTGATGGACCGCGGCAGCTTCGACGAAAAGGCCGTCATCCAGACTCATCCGATCAACCGGTTCGGCAAGGCCGAAGAGATAGCCGAGGCGGTGCTTTGGCTATCCACGGACGCGTCGTCGTTCGTCAGCGGTGTGCCGATGCCGATCGACGGCGCCTATATGGCCCAGTAGCTACTCGACGGAGAGGCTGCGAACGGGACGGAGACTATTCGTCGGCGCAGCTTTCGCAATCGAGGCAGCCGCCGTGGATTAGGCTGAGCTGCTCGGCCAGCGCGGCATCGGGAAAGCCGACATGTTCACCCACATGATGTCCGCATGAGCGGCATTTTTGCTGGGCGCGAACCGGAAAAAGCGGCTGCCGAGGGGCGAATCGCAAAGCGGTGGCCGACTGGTTCATCGTAACTTACGAGGCGACCGCGAAGGGTTTAAGGCGGGAGCCCCCGGCGATGCCAATGTCGGAGAACATTTGCGTCGCCGGGGGAAGATCTGAGGTTGAGACGTTGTAGCTCATTGGATTGGACGATGGATGACCATCGATAAAGCAAGCGTATCAGTGAGGCAGCACTTAATGTGCCAGCAAGCTCTCGCCGAAAACCTTTGCAATTACCGATAGTTTTCCCCCGCCGGGCGGTTGGCCCGACGACGCGTGTTGCAGCTCTGCAATAGTGGTCGCCGGATGCGCCCTTCACTTCGGCAACATGTCGGCAACACGACCACTTTTTTTCGGCACGTAGAAACGCGCGGGCATAACGGCGCACGCCGCTTGATTTGACACCTGCGCGGCCTGCCTTCTAAGTTACGCACGTCAGTTCCAGACAAATCATCAACTCCGGAGGAAGCATCCATGAAGGCCGCCGTGTTATATGAACCGCACAAACCCCTGGTCATCGAAGACCTCAAGCTCGCGCCTCCAAAGACCGGAGAGGTGCGGGTAAAGGTCGCCGCCAACGGCGCCTGCCATAGCGACCTCCACGTCATGACCGGCGACATGCGGATGCCGCTGCCCCTGGTGCTGGGCCATGAGGGAGCGGGAATCGTGGTCGAAATTGGCCCGGGCGTCGCCTCGGTGAAAGAGGGCGACCACGTGGTGCTGACTTTCTCACCGGTGTGCGGCCACTGCCGCTATTGCACGCAAGGACAGGTGAACCTGTGCGAAACGCGGCCGAAGGGGCTCGGCACGCTGCTGGACGGCACTACTCGCCTGAGCAAAAACGGCACTGAGATTTTTCACTTCGCCTACGCGGCGACCTTCGCCGAGGAGGCGGTGGTGCCGGAGAGTTGCGCGATCAAGATCCGCGACGACGTACCGCTCGATCGCGCCTGCTTCGTCGGCTGCGGCACGATGACCGGGATCGGCGCGGCGATCAACACGGCCAAGGTGCGGCCGGGAGCGAGCGTCGCGGTAATCGGCTGCGGCGGTGTGGGACTCAACGTGATCCAGGGCGCGGCGCTGGCGGGAGCGCACGAGATAATCGCGATCGATCTGCTGCCGAACAAGCTCGAGCTGGCCAAGGTGTTCGGCGCGACCAAGGTGATCAACCCCTCGCACGACGACGCCTACAAAGCGGTGATGACCCTGACGCACGGGCGCGGCGTGGATTACGCCTTCGAGGTGATCAGCACGGCCAAGACGATCGAGCTGGCGTTTCGGATGACCGGACGCGGCGGCACCTGCACCATCGTGGGAGTTTCGCCGGAGACCGCGCGCATCACGCTCAACCCCAATGTTTTCACGATGATGGAGAAGCGGCTGGTCGGTTCCTTTTATGGCTCGACCCGGCCGCGGGTCGACATGCCGCTCCTGATCGATCTTTATATGGACAAAAAGATCAAAATCGACGAACTGGTCTCGCGCACCTTCCCACTCGAAGGCGTGAACGAGGCCTACGATCTGCTGCAAAAGGGCGAGGTCTCGCGCAGCGTAATCAAGTTTTTCTAGATCCCCGCATCGGCGCGGTGCTTCAACCGTCCGGCGGTTCGACGATCAACGCAACGTGTCCAACTTAAGCGGGAGGAGTAAATCGCATGGCCGTTCAGATGCCGACCCCGGAGCAACTGCGCGCGGTGGCGCGCCAGTGCGGACTGTCCCTGGATGACGCGAGCGTGGATTCGTTTCGCGGGCTGTTTGCGACCTACGTGGACGCCTACAACACCGTGGCCGCAATGCCCGACGAAGTGCCGCGGGTCAAGTATCCCCGCACGCCGGGCTATCGGCCCGGCCCCGAGGAGAACAAGTACAATGCCTGGTACTGCAAATCGTCGGTCAAGGGCGCGAGCGAGGGAAAGCTCGCGGGCAAGACCGTCGTTCTCAAGGACAATATCATGCTTGCGGGCGTGCCGATGATGAACGGCGCGGCGACCCTGGAGGGCTACATGCCCGACTTCGACGCCACCATCGTTACCCGCATCCTGGACGCGGGCGGAGAAATCGTCGGCAAGGCCCATTGCGAGTGTTTATGCCTCTCCGGCGGAAGCCATACCAACGCCACCGGAGCCGTACACAATCCGCGCAAGATGGGATACTCAGCCGGAGGTTCCTCCTCCGGCAGCGCCGCGCTGGTGGCGGCCGGCGAAGTCGACATGGCGATCGGCGGCGACCAGGGCGGCTCGATTCGCATGCCGTCGTCGTTCTGCGGCATCTACGGGATGAAGCCGACGTGGGGACTCGTTCCGTATACCGGGATCATGCCGATCGAGATCTTCGTCGACCATACCGGCCCGATGACCGCCAGCGTCGCCGACAACGCGCTGCTGCTGGAGGTCATCGCCGGCGACGACGGCTACGATTCTCGAATCAAGGCGCCGCTACTGCATCCCTACACGCAGGCGCTGGGGCGTGGCGCGAAGGACCTCAAGATCGCAATCGTCAAGGAAGGCTTCGGCCATCCCAATTCCGAGCGCGCGGTCGATGAGAAGGTACGCGCGGGCGCAAATCGCCTGGCCGCGCTGGGCGCGCGGGTCGAGGAGGTTTCGATCCCGATGCATCTGGCGGGCGCCGCGATCTGGACTCCGATCGGCATCGAGGGCCTCACCCAAACCATGATGTACGGCGACGGCTACGGGCTGAGCCGCGACGACCTCTACTCGACCTCGCTGATGGACTTTCATCGCGGATGGCGTCAGCGGGCGGGCGAGCTTTCGGAAACGACCAAGCTGTTCCTGATGTGGGGCACCTACGTGCGCGAGAATTACGGCTCGCGTTACTACGGCAAGGCGATCAACATCGTGCGCCGGCTCCGCGCGGCCTACGACGAGGTCCTGGCGAAATACGACTTGCTGCTGATGCCGACCACTCCGATGAAGGCGACACCGTTGCCCAAACCGGACGCCAGCAGGGAGGAATATGTAACGCGGGCGCTCGAGATGATCGCCAATACCGCGCCGTTCGACCTGACCCATCATCCGGCGATGTCGATCCCGTGCGGCATGATCGACGGGCTTCCGGCCGGACTGATGCTCACCGGCAGACACTTCGACGAGCCCACGATTTATCGCGCCGCGGAGGCTTTCGAACAATCGGCCGACTGGAAAAAAATGTGAGTCTGTAGTGCTCCACGGCGGCGGACGGGCCGGCCAGGTACGAAACGCCGGCCCGCGCGCCGCCGCCGCGCGAGCGGCCCCGCTTCATTCCTGAAATATGTTGATCTCCAGCGCCGCGTACGCCTGCTCGCGCAGCGGCAGCACCTTGCGATAGTCCGGATCGTTGTACCACCCATCGACCCCGGCCTTGTCCGCAAACCGAAGTACGATCCCGATCTCGTACTTGCCCGAGCCATGAAGGCTCCCCAGTCCGCTGCCGCGTGCGATCACTTCGCCGCCATGCTTGGCGATTACCGCGCGCGCCGCTTGCTGGTACTGTGCCAGCGTGTCTTTGCGATCGGGATGCGGGGTGCCCTGGACCAAAACAATCACGCTCATAGACTTTCTCCTTGATCTTCGCGCCGGAGGCCGCGTCATCGCCCTAGAATAGAGCCTGCTCCGTCGCGCCAGAGCCTACTTCATCGATGAACGATTTGCACCCGCCGTCGCCTTCGGGGTGTCCGCGCGCGCGTCTTCACGGCCCGCACGCCCTGGCGGTAGAATAGGCCGCCCGACAAAAGCCACCGGCGAAGCGGACCGAGGAGATCGACCATGACCAAGCGCACGAACGTCGTCCCCAAAGAGATGGAACCGATCAAGCAGCGCTTCCATTACAATCCCGGCGTGAAGGCGGGCAACCTGCTCTTCATCGCTGGCCAGGTGGGGCGCGATGCCAACCTCAACGTGGTCGAGGGCAAGGAGGCGCAATTCGTCCAGGCCTTCGAAAATCTGAAAAAGGTGCTGACCGCCGCCGGCGCGACCTTCGACGACGTGGTCGAGATGGTCACCTACCACACCGACATGCGCGACCTTCAGCTTTTCATCACCGTCAAGGATCGCTACTACACCGGCGAATATCCGGCGTGGACCGGAGTCGGCGTCACCGCCCTGGCGATGCCGGGCCTGATGGTCGAGATCAAGTGCGTCGCGATGCTCAAGGATTAGAGGGGGGCGCGGCGGAGAAGACGGCGCGAAGCGCCGAATCGCTCAGAGCGTCTTGAGGAATGCGACCAGGTCCTCCTTTTCTTGCGGCGTGAGCCCGACCTGAAAGCGGTCGTTGTAGAAGTTCACCACGTCCATCAGGGTGGCCGACTGCCCGTCGTGAAAGTACGGCGGGCGCGAGGCGAGCCCGCGCAGACTCGAGGTTTTGAACCGTCCGATGTCGCCGCACTTGCCGGTAATCAAGGCCTGGCCGGGATCCATCACCTGGTAGGTCCGACCTTTGAGCGCGCCCGCGTCGCATCGCAACGTAAACAGCGGCATGTCGGGCGTGCGGCGCGAGACGTCGGCGGTGCCAATATTCATCAGGATGTCGATCGATCGGTTGCCGACGTTCGGCGTGTCGTGGCAAGTGCTGCAAAAGCCCTCGTGGGTCGGATGGCCCTCCGCGTCGTCGAGGCCCGGTACTCCCCCGATAATCATCGGCGTCGCGTTGAAGATTGCCTGGCCGCGCGCGATTTGCGCCCGCTCCGGGTTGGAATCGCCGCGCCACAAGTCGTAGAGATTGAACACGTGCAGCGAGGTCTGCGCGCCCGTGGGATTGGCGCCAAAGGGATCGTTGATCCCGATGAAGAACGGCTCGCGCGAGAGCGCCACCGGACCGCCGCCCACGCCGCCGTCCTGTAGCGAGCCGGCCTTCGGCACCCACACCTGTGCGTCGTACGTACCGGTCTCGAATTCGATCAGCCGCGCAAGCTGGTCGGGCATCGGCCCGTCGATCGCCTGTTCGTGCCCGCGCACGGCGTCGATGGCCTGATGCTCGAGGTCGGGCATCCGCCCGTCCCACATGATCGAAGTCTCGAAGCGCAGATTGGTCGCCTGCAGCGGGCGGCGGTAGACCGAGAGCACTCCGCTCCTCGGACTGCTCAGCTTGGTGCAGTGGTACGGATCGTCGACTTTGATCACGGAGAATTCGGCGTTCGGCGGTATCGGGATGCCGATTCGGATGAGCCCCTTGTCGAGCAGCAGGCGGTACGCCTTCTTCGTCGCCGCCGGCGTCGATACGTCGTCGTCGGGACAGGTGGCGCCGTCGAACCGCCGAAACAGCGGATCGGTGCCATGGCTCGCCTCGAAGCGCGCGCGGATGCGCACGGGCGTGATCGTCCATCCGGTGCTCGGATCGTGGCAGGTCACGCACGAGCGTCCGTTGGTTCCCATCGGCTTGAAGAAAGGATTGTCGGCGACAAAGGGCCCCTCGGGCTGATAGGTCGCCGACTTGCCGTCGGCATTTTCCCAGGTCACATAGCGCTCGAGGCCGTCGTAGCCGGCTGGCGACGCGGCGTAATCGTGACTCGCGCCATGAACCTCGGCCGTGCGCTTGCCTGCGACCGAGGCAGGAACCTTGCCCTTGTTGGCCGCGTCGTGGGCGCCCGCGTTGCTCGCCGCCCATCCCGCGAACAGACAGGGCGCCACGATCGCGCAGGTCAAGGCCAAATATTTAGCCGCATATTTCACGCCGCCAGGGGAGTCTGTTGACCTTGAGTGCAAAAGCTCGGGCCGTGCCATCCGCAACAGGGCGCTGCGCGTCGTTTCCCTTATCGTGTTTCGGTCATGATTTCCACGACTCCTGCCGCCGTCCCCGTCAGAGACGCACTACCATTTTGCCGGCCTTTGATTCCGTTCGAAAGCCGCTCCAAGATAGGCTTGGGTCGATAAGCCCTTGGAGGCCAGCCATGAATGAGCCCAAAGCAAAGGCAACCCGGTTGATCGAAAATCGACGTTTGATCGTCACGCGGTGGAATTTCGCTCCGGGCGAAGCGACGGGGCCCCATGTTCACGCGCACGATTACGTGGTGGTGCCGCTGACCACGGGAAAGCTGCGAATCGTCGCCCCCGACGGCGCGGCGAGCGACGCCGAACTGGTCACCGGCGCTCCCTACGCCCGCGACGCCGGCGTCGCGCACGACGTGATCAATCGCAACGCGTTCGAGTTCAGCTTCATCGAGATCGAAGTGAAGTAGTGAAATAGCGGCGCGATGCGGTTTGGATTAGCTTTTCCCCGCGCCTGACGATTATCCTGTGGGAGAATCGTTCGCGCGCAAAGGAGTAGTGAAACCTCGATGCGGGATCTGCTGCCTATAGCCGCCAAGCTGGGGGCCCTTCTCAAGGATCGCCATGAAACCATCGCGATCGCCGAATCTTCGACCGGCGGCCTAATCTCGGCGGCGCTGCTTGCGGTGCCGGGCGCCTCCGCCTACTTCCTCGGCGGCGCGATCGTCTATACCCGCGAATCGCGCCGCACCCTGCTCGACATCCCGGACTCGGCCTTCGCGGGTATCCGGGGAGTGACCGAGCCTTTGGCCGAAGTGCTGGCGCGCGGCACGCTCAAGCGCTTTTCGACCACCTGGAGCGTGGCCGAGGTTGGCGCCGCCGGTCCCACCGGCAATCGCTATGGGGACCCGGCCGGCCACAGTTGCATCGCCATCGCCGGGCCGGTCGAGCGCGCGATCACAGTCGAAACCGGCAGCGGCGACCGCGTCGCCAACATGCGCGCCTTCGCGGCCGCCGCGCTGGCATTGCTCTCGCAGAGCCTCGTGTCGTCGCCCGCGACGCATTCCTGAGCGCACCACCGGGCAATCGATCTGCGCCGGCCTCGGCGGCATCCGGCTGACGCGCCCCGTCGAATCACGCGCGCGCGCGAATCCGGTAGCGAATCGGCATGTGCTTGATGCCGCCGACGAAACTCGAACGCATCCGCTGCGTCGGCCCCGCCTGCTCGACGAATTCCATGCGCTCCGCCAGTTGGCGAAACATCACCTGCAGTTCGAGCCGCGCGAGATTGGCCCCCAGGCAGAAGTGCTCGCCGATGCCGAAGGAGATGTGCGGGTTGGGATAGCGCCCGATGTCGAATACCGACGGCTGCTCGAAGACGTCCTCGTCGCGGGCGGCCGAGGGATAGAAAAGCGCGAGCAGGTCGCCGTCGTGGATCTGTTGACCACCGAGCACCGTGTCGGCGGTGGCGATACGGGTGAACTGGATCACGGGCGAGGTCCAGCGGACGATTTCCTCGGCCGCTTTGGGAGCCAACGACGAATCGCGCTTGAGGCGTTCCCATTGGTCGGGATGGCTGATGAGGGCATGCAGGCCGCCGGTGGTGGCGTTGCGCGTGGTTTCGTTGCCGGCGATGATGAGCAAGGCGAAATAGGACAGGAGCTCGAAGGGCGGCAGCGGCTCGCCGTGGACTGTGCCGTTGGCAAGGGCGCTTGCGAGGTCGTCGCGAGGGCTGTTGCGCCGATCTTCGCAGAGCTGGTTGAAGTACTGAAAGAATTCCAACCGCGCGCGCTCGAGGTTTTCCTTGATCGTGGCGCTGCCGCCGTATTCCGGGTCCGCCGGACCGATCATCGCGTTACTCAGCCGGAACATCATCGCCCAGTCGGCGCGCGGGATGCCGAACATCTCGGCGATCACCGCCAGCGGAAGCTTGGCCGAGACTTCGGTCACGAAGTCGCATTGCTCGCGCCCCACCAGCTCGTCGAGCACCTCGGTCGTGATCCGCTCGATCTGGTCCGTCAGTTGGCGCACGGATCGCGGCGTGAAGCGCTGATTGACCACCCGGCGGAATTCGCCATGCTCGGGCGGGTTCATGTTGAGCAGCTGGCGCAGGACCGCCTCGTCGGGAAGGGGCGAGCCCGGCTCCTCCTGGGTGATGAACAGGTACTGGCTGCTTCTGAACAGCTCGGGTTGGCGCGAGACGTTCACGATGTCGGCGTGCTTGGTGATGGCCCAGAACGGCTCGACACCGGGGCGCTGATAGCGGAAGACCGGCGCCTCCTTTCTGAGCAGCGCCCATTCCACGTGCGGATAGCCACGCTCGACGTAAAGGTCGGGATTGATGATGTCGAGAGTTTCCAGTGTGAGAGTGGACATCGGCCTGGTCAATCTTCGATCAGGCGGATGGCCTGACGCGGACAGAGCGTCACCGCGAGCTCGAGTTTGGTGCGCAGCTCCCGCGGCGGTCTCTCGATCAGCACGTAGCTGCGGTCGTCGTCGCGAAGCTCGAACATCTGAGGCGCAATCTCGACGCAGCGGCCGTTCCCTTCGCAAAGATTGTGATCGACAACGACTTTCATCAGATGCTCCCGCGCTTCCCCTGCATTTCACAGGGAGCTGGCAGATGGACTGACGGTCCGGGTGTCCTGCAAGCCAAACGATAGACACACCGGCCGCGGCGCCGCAACGTGCCGCTTTTGACCATCGCGCACGCCCCACGGGAGCCGACGGCGGCGGTCCGGCCGTGCTGGCAGCCCTTGAAGTGCGATCTACGCCTTTCGAGAATCGTAAAGCACGATGTCGGAGCTCGTCAGTTGCCCCACACCGTGCCGCCGTCGACGTTGATCGCCTGGCCGGTTATCCATTTGCCGCGGTCCGTCACCAGGAAGCGGACCAGCTCGGCGCATTCGCCGCCGTCGCCCGGATAGCCCAATGGAATGGAAGTCTTGACGATCTTCGCCCAGTTTTCTCCGCGGCCGAGATCGTCCATGCGGAACGTGTCGATTACGCCCGGGCAGATCGCGTTGACTCGGATGCCGTGCGGCGCCAGTTCGAGCGCCATCGAGCGGCTGAGCGCATTGACCGCGGCCTTGGAGGCCGAGTATGCCGCGGCCTTGGCCGGAGCGATTTTGCTCGCGATCGAGGAGACGTTGACGATGCTGCCGCCCTGGGCCTGGGCGATCATTTTGCGCGCCGCCGCGCGCGACAGCAAAAAAGTCCCATCGACGTTGGTCACCATCACCTTCTTCCAGATTTCGTATGGAAGCTCGACGGCGTCCATGCGGTCCGGACCGCGGGCGGCGCTGGCGTTGTTGACCAGGATGTCGATGCGGCCGAAATCGGCCACCGTGCGATCGATCAGCGCTTCGACGGCGCGCGGGTCGGCGACGTCGGAGACCAGCGCCAGACAGCGTCCACCGGCCTGCCGGATCTCGCCGGCCACGCTCTCGATGTCGCGCCAACCGGCCGCCTTCTCGTCATCGGGATAGCGCTCGGGCGGTCGGCCCGTGCCGGTGATTACGATCGCCGCGCCCGCCCGCGCCAGCAGCTTGGCGATCGGGCGGCCGATGCTGCGCATCCGTCCGGCGCCGGTGACGATCGCGACCTTGCCCGCCAATTCCTGCTCCATCGGCAATTCCTGTCCCATCGGGATGACCCCTCAAGCTGGATGATTTTGATTCGGGCTCTGACACTAGCCAACCGCCAAGCGATCGGACAAGCGCCCGCGCGCCGGATGCGGCCATCACGCGCCGCGCCGGCCCTGTGCTACAGTCGCCGCCGTAACGCTACGAGCGAAGGGCGCATCGATGGATTTCAAGTTCAGCGAGGAAGACGAGGCGCTGCGGCGGGAGTTCCGAAACTGGCTCGAGAAGAACCTGCCGCGCGACTGGCACGACGAGGGCGAACTGCATGATCCCGACACCAGGGAAGAGTTCGAGCGCCGCCGCGGATGGCATCGCAAGCTCTACGACGGCGGCTGGATGTGTATCCACTGGCCCAGGGAATACGGCGGGCGCGGCGCGAGCCTGTTGCAGCAGATCATCTATTCGCAAGAACTCGACCGCGCAAAGGCGCCGCCGACCGTCAACTTCCAGGGCATCGCGCGCGTCGGCCCAACCCTGATGCAGTGGGGCACGCCGGAGCAAAAGCAACGCTACATCCCCAGGATTCCGTCCGCCGAGGAGATCTGGTGCCAGGGATTGTCGGAGCCCAATCACGGCTCCGACCTGGCCGCGGTCGAGACTCGCGCGGTTGACCAGGGCGATCACTTCATCGTCAACGGCTCCAAGGTCTGGACCTCCAACGCCCATCACGCCGACCTCACGACCCTGCTGTGCCGCACCGACCCCACGCTGCCCAAGCACAAGGGCCTCAGTTACCTGCTGGTCGACATGAAAAGCCCGGGCGTGACGGTGCGCCCGCTGGTCCAGATGACCGGCGAGAGCGGCTTCAACCAGGTCTTTTTCGAAGACGTCGTGGTCCCGAAGGCGAACCTGGTGGGCCAGAAGAACCAGGGCTGGATGGTCGCGATGACCAACATGATGTTCGAGCGGACGATCCACGGCGGCCGCACCGACATGATGGTCGAAGTGAGACAGCTCGGCGAGCTGGCCAGGAAGGTCCAGCGCAACGGCCATCCCGCCTGGCACGACAACTACGTGCGGCAGCGAATCGCCCGCTTCGCGTGCGAGGCGGAAGCGCTCAAGTACACCAGCTATCGCCAGCTCACCCGCCAGCTCAAAGGACTACCGCCCGGCCCCGAGGGCTCGATCATGAAACTGGGAACGACCGGCCTCAACCTGCGGATCCAGACCTTCGCGATGGAGCTGCTCGGCGCCTATAGCCAGTTCGAGTATCAGGCCGCCGGAGCGATCGACCATGGCAAATGGTCGCATCGGATGCTCGCAACCCGGCGCGGCACCATCGCGGCCGGCACCAACGAGATTCAGCACAACATCATCGGTGAGCGCGTGCTCGGCCTGCCAAAGGGCTGAGTGCGACCGGCGAACGCGCGGCGCCAATCGGCCCGGCTAACGGCGGCCGCTCACCCGCCCTAAGTCCACCCTTCCAACGAGGTTGGTTAATCGCTGGGAGACACGCGCTTTCGTCGCCGGCGCCAATTCCGGACTTTTGCGGCCTGGGCTCAAACACCGGGCGCGAAATGCATCCTCAGGGACCACATTGGCCCCTCGACCGCCAGAGCCCGCCGCCGGTCACACGCTCGCGCCAAGCATCCAATCTTCCGCCCACTCCGATCCGAACCCGGCGTTAACGATCGCACGGCCGGCGTCCCGATAGGGATCGTTTAGCCGCTTTCGGATACGCTTTGCTGCCTCCGGTCACAAGTCGCTTACCAACGCCATTTTCCACTTATCACTGTGTATATGAGTGATTTGAGCATGGCACGTCTCGTGCTCATTCTCCCGGGCAGGATGTGGATACTTGGCAACCCACAGCACCCGTGTTTAGTAGCGCACAATACTCACATACCCACTTGTAAAGGAGCATTCACATGTCGACATACTTTGCATCGATCGCCACCTTCTGCCAGCGCCGGTCGCGCGGATGGCGCCGCATCCTGAAACCATTCAAGCTTCGCCTGGCCGGCGCGCATCGTGGCCAGTCTATGGTCGAGATGATCTTTACGGTGCTAGGGGTGTCGGTAGTCATGGTCACGGCGATTGAAGGCGCCATCATCTTCAATCGCGGAATGGCGGTAAAACAACTCGCCTACCAGGGAGCTCGCTATGCGGCCGCGAACCCGGGATTCAGCAGCACCACGGTCCTCGCCTTTGTGGCGCAGGCGAAGCCGTCGGCGCTGACGCAGGGCTCCATTCAAATCACGATGAACCCGACAACGACCCCGAGATCGCAAGGCACCCCCGTGTCTGTCTCGGTCACTTTCACCGGCCCTACCGTGACCGTGCCGTCTGTAATCGGTTTTCCCGCAACCATTAGCGCGACTGACATCGCCATGAGTCAGTAGTGACACGAACACCATCGTAAGGAGGTGCATTACCGTGACTTGGACACCGCATTCCGACCTGTCGACAATCATACTGCTGTCGGCCGACGTAGCCTCTATTTATATCAGTCTCCTCTTTTTTTCGAACAGGGTCCGTCGATGGTCTTACCGGAAGCGATGGGGATCTCTACCGGTGGTTAGTCCGCAAGCCGAGTCGATCCCACGGACTGAAAAGGGTTACGCCGACGACCTGTGCGGCGGATTGACGCGGCTTCAGCACGTCAGCCTTCTGCGCAATCCCTTCGAACCAAGGCTCCGGGAAGGCCCGAACGCAACGGCGCCACAGGTCCAGCGGGACGGGTCCCGTCGCCCGAATTTCAGGAGGAGCACTGTCCTGCAACAAAGAATAGCCCAACACGCGACAACTGCCGCGGACTATGCGCCGGCCTCGCCGCAGTGGCAAAGGGAAGCGCTTTCCGCAATTTTGCCGGACAAGGGCGGAAAGCGACACAGCGACTTCGATCTCGCTTTTACCTTCCACCACGGCCAAGAGTCGCAGCCGGCCTAACTTTTCGAGGTGCATTCCATGAAATCATTATTCAAGCGCTATACGTCAAAAGGCCAGGCGATGTTTATCATCACTTTGGCGTTGCCGGTAATAATAGGCGTTCTGACTATCGTGATGGACGTCGGCAATCTGTACTACAACCAGGTAAGCATGCAGGTCGCCGTCGATAGCGGCGTGCTCTCGGGAGCGCTCTATCTGCCGTCGTATCCGTCCCAGGCGGTGTCCGTCGCCGAAGACTACGCGGAGCGCAATGGGATCAAGGCTAGCGAGATTGTCTCGTGCACCGTGAGCCCGGACAACAAGACCGTCCTGATGAGCACCACTCGAAATCTTCCGTGCTTCTTTTGTGCGGTACTGGGTGAGGGGACTGCGCACGCCGATACCGCTCCCAGCTTGGAGACAAGTTCCGGCACCGGCGTCAAGGCAAGTGCGAGCGCACTGATCGTACCGATCAAAGCGGCGACCGGGGTGGTGCCCCTCGGCGTTGACTATAGGACCGACTTGAGCTTCGGCAACGTCGTGCAACTCAAGCAAGGACAGGTTGGAGCCGGCAACTGGGATCCGCTCGCCCTTGGCGGAACCGGAGCGGACAATTATCGAAGCAATGTCCAGAGCGGTTATCCGGGCAAGGTCAGCGCAGGCGACATGCTACTGACCGAACCCGGCGACGTGGTCGGACCCACCACTCAGGCTATCCAGTACCGCATCAGCATGGGCCAGAACCAGTTCTCGACCGGGACGTTCCAGAATCACGACCTGAACGATCCGCGAGTCATGCTGATACCGATCGTGGACTTCAGCAATATCAATGGTTCTTCGCAGGTTCCCATGAAAGGGTTTGCGATGATGTGGATATCTTCCATCGATGGGAATGGCACGATCACCTGCTATTTCATCCAGCAATCGGTGCCCAATGCGCAGCCCGACCCGACCGGTTCGGCCAGCAGCGGAGCGACCACCCCGATCCTCAAATAAGGCCCGCCAAACCAGGTGACGGACATCAGGCGCGTGCAAGTCCCGAAGCTCGCAGGGGAGGAGAGGCCGATGAACCCGCGCAAACCGCTCGAGATTCGCCAAAGCGAGCCAGGAGCCCCGACAGAACAAGGCCCCCGCTCGATCAACTCACGGAGTGAAAATGGTTGGCCTGACCGAGGAGCAACTGGCACGCCTGAGGCGCCGCCCCTGGTTCAGGAGACCATACTTGGCCAGCCTGGCGTAAAGCTTCTTGCGGGATATCTGCATCAGCTCGGCGGCATAGGTCTTGTTGTGGCCAGCGATTTGCAAGACCCGTTCGATGAGCTCGCGCTCGGTCTCGTCGAAGGTCTTGGGCGAAGCCTCGGTGAGATGGAGGACGGGCGCACCTTGCACTCCAGCGGAAGGCGTCTTAGTCGGCGGCGGCGGCGCAACATCCGAGTTCCTTTGCCGGACGTTCTGCGGGAGATCCTTCAATCGGATTCGCGAGCTGCGGCCGAAAGTGACCGCGCTCTCGATCGCGTTGGACAGCTCGCGTACGTTGCCGGGCCAGGAATACCTGAGCAGCGCGGCCATGGCGTCTGGCGCGATACCGGTCACCGGAACGACAGGCGCCCCTTCGGCATTGAAGATCTTGATGAAGTGGCTCGTGAGCAGCGGGATGTCCTCGGAATGCTCGCGCAGCGGAGGAATCTCGATGACGTTCGCCTGCAGCCGGTAATACAAATCCTCACGCAGCAAGCCCATTTTCACGGCCTGCTCGGGCCGCCGATTGGTCGAAGCGATGACCCGCACGCGCACCGGGACCTCGGCGACGGAACCGACCGGCCGTACCGCGCGCTCCTGAAGAGCCCGCAGCAGCTTGCTCTGCGTTTCGAGCTTCATCTCCGTGACTTCGTCCAAAAGCAGCGTGCCGCCCTCCCCCGCACGGAACAGGCCGATGTAATCGAAGTTCGCGCCACTGAAGGCGCCGCGCTTGTGGCCGAAGAGCTCGCTCTCGATCAGATCGCGCGGTATCGCCGGACAATTCACTGCCACAAACGGAGCGTCGGGATTGGGCCCGGCCTTGTGAATCGCGCGCGCCACCAGCTCCTTGCCGGTGCCGCTCTCGCCGATGATCAGCACCGTGCCGCGAGCCCTGCCGGCGGCGTCGATACGGTCGTAAATCCGCTGCATCGCAGGGCTGGCGCCAAGCAGACCATGGAAAAATCTTCGATCGTCGATCGCGGATTGACCGACGTCGTCCCCGAGCACTTCGACCCGGACGCGTGAGCTGGCCTGCTCTGTCTGTATATAGCCTTCGGCCACGAGGGTCGCATGGATGTGACAGAGTTTGGCAAATCCGCAGTCCACAGTGCAGGAGAATTCCGCGGGACGAACGGTCTCGATGCTTTCCTGGCAAAAATGCAGGGAAAGGATGACTTCAAAAAAAGAAACGCCGCGCTTGGCCAGCCGCTCGCCCAAGTTCTTGGCGAGTCTTTCAAACTCTTCGAAATCGCCATCGAGCAACGCCGTCGTGCTGCGGCGAACAAGCGGCGACATCATGCCGGAGAATTCGTCCTCCGGGAACGCCCGATTCTCACCTAGTCGGCTGGCATAAAGTTGATACCAGCGTTCAACCACCTCCTCGGACTGCTCATTGAGGTTCTTTAGCAAAGGCTGTAACGCCTGCAATTCGTCATCCGACAGCGAATGAAGGTGAGGCATATCACTCCACGGTCCCATACATGTCTACAACCTGCCCTGGCTGCTGTGGCGAGAGTTTAGAAGAGCAATCCATCCCCGACCTGACGTGGTCCAAAACCCGCCGAGTCCAGGCTATTCCTCTGCGAGGCCGAACAAGCATAGTTCGTGCCTAAACAAATTTTACTCGGGTGAAACTAAACGCATGGAATAGACGATTAAAAGATATAATAAACAAGAATAGGTGCAGCTCGGAAGAGTCAAGCGTGGCAGATTCGCATCTTCGATCTGCTACACAATTTTCACTTTAAAGACGTAGCCTTATTCCTGAACGGCCTTATAGATGTTGTTTGCACCTTGGGCTTCAGTTGGACCTGCCGACTCGCAATTAGATTCTGTGCCTGCCACAGTAACTTGTTTCTAAAATCAGATTCGCCCGATCTGCATCGAAGAATTAGCGAAGAAGTGCCGTCGTGTCGATTCTCTATCGTGCGAAAATGATCGAATCGCTGCTGCAACCCGCTTTCCCTGAAGGAGGCGCGGAGAAAGTGGCAGGCGGGGGCGCTTCCGCGCCGGAACTCAAGCCGGCCGGTGACCGCGCCGCCTATGAGGCTATCGTGCCGCAGGAAGGCGCGGGGGGGCGACGTAGTGACCCACGGCGAGATGCGGCGCTCTCACATTATCGCGCGGCTGACCGACGTCATCTCCGGGGTGGAGGAGATTCCGGCCTTCAGGCGTGTCGGGCGACGACCGCATGAGCGGAGCGCGCCGGCCGAGGAGATCGAGATCCAGGTCCAATACGCGGTGGTCGGGAAGACTCGGCGCAGGCGCTCGCTCGCCAACGAAGAATTCACTTACGCCCGCAAACGGGGAAACCCGCCGCTGAAGGTCACGCTACTGAGTCTCCTGATGATCACCTTGCGCTCCCTCGACACATGAATCCAACTGAGTATCGTGAACCCGCAAGTCACTATGTATAAGGCAGCTAGCTAATGGCGCGAATGAACAATCGCATTGCCGACCGCGGCCGGTATACGATCAGTGCCTCGCTTCTGCTGTTGACGCAGCTTCTCTTCGCGCCGTGCGGCTGCCCGATGTCAAGCGCCGCCCTGGCGACTGAGGCTTCACCTGCGCCCGCCGCTCAGACGTCCGCGGCTGCTGCGCCGCAGGCGGCGGGCGAACTGGGTGCCGTGATCGCCACCGGAAAGCTGCCTGGCCTGCGCTGGCCCAACTTCAGCGACGTCCGGGCCGACGTCGCCAATTTTTACGCCGCGGGCGGCAACGCGCCGGCCTGGATTCGCGACGGGCAGCCTACCGCGCAGGCGCAGGCGATGATCCGGCTCTTCAAAGAAGCTTCGCTCAAGGGCCTCAACCCGGAAGACTACGACGCCTCGCGATGGGACGGCCGCCGCGCCGCGCTCGCTTCGTCGGGCTCTCATTCGGCCAACACTGGGCTGGTGCATTTCGATCTGGCGCTTACCGTCTGCGCGGCGCGCTACCTATCGG
>Ga0307372_10004951_pt1 | contig 20275 bp, 17 predicted proteins | sample OX1MG_FD_202533 | JGI IMG/M metagenome (GOLD analysis project Ga0307372, IMG submission 202533) | Soil microbial communities from Risofladan, Vaasa, Finland - OX-1 | ecosystem: Environmental > Terrestrial > Soil > Coastal area > Acid sulfate soil | place: Finland: Risofladan, Vaasa | collected...
TTGTTTTTCGCTGGCTCGTATTACACCGCCGTTGCGAGTGTGAGGGGGAATATTGGAGGGCGCATTCAAAACGTCGATCTCGTTTGCGGCTTCGATCGACTTCCCCATGTCAACCGAGTCCGGTATTTTGAGCTGTTAGGCACTCTCGGCGAGTTGGGCCTGAAGCAGGCCAGCAAGATAATTCGCCAGTGCTGAAACATCGAAGTGGCCCTGGTCCCACGCTTGGTCTGCCGCTCGCAGAGCAGCATAGTAAGGTGCCCGATTCTCTCGAATCCGCTCCGGCACGATCTTTTTTCCTGGAAGCAGCCGACCCTGCTTCAAGCAAATCAGGTAATAACAGGCAGCTCTCGCGGTTCGGCCATTACCCTCGACAAATGGGTGGATCCAGTTGAGCCTCCACAGCGCGTATGCAGGAATCACGGTAGGATGGTCAAGAATCGTCCAATTTTCGTGTACAACAGAAAAGAATCGGTCCATCTGATTGGGGACGTCCCTAAAGTGAGGTGGGAAGTGGTTCCCAACATAAATCGGCTCCTCGCGGTAACGTCCCCCAAACTGGGAAATGTTCGAGACAGCCGCGTAATTCAACGCCCAAAGTGTGTACTTATCGAAAAATTCGATGCCCTTCTTCAGGCCAATCTCGATGCAGTTAGACATTAAATCGTACTGCCGCAACAGATTTTGCTCTTGAATCTTCGCGTAGAGCTCAGGATCGTCTTTTTCTCTAACGGACATCAGCGGGAGCCGCGAGAAGGCTTGCCATTCAATCCAGAAGTCTTATATGGTTTGACGCACGGCGCACGCTTTCCTTTGTAATCAACGCCGAATCAGGAGCGTTGCCGAAGGCAAAACTAACTCTTTGTTCTTGGAGCTCTTCCTCTGTCATAGGTTGCTTGCGAGCCGCATCCAATAGACGCATCAATTCAGGATCCGGTGCGGTGACGTTTTCAAACTGCTTTCGATCTGCCATAGTGCATCCCCCTGACTGAGACAATGATAACGCAATCTCGAACTTTTGAGTGTAAAGTTTAGAGTCGGGCACTCTAAAGGTTAGAGTTTTCGGCTCAGTGCGGGGCGGGCAATTCGGTGGTGTGGTCGTTGACGATTCGCCAGCCATGCGCGTGGCGAGTTGGCGGGTGGAGCAGCCTTTAGTGTTTAAGGGGGCGGTTTTTGACTTGTTTTTTGCTGCGCGCACTACAGCGAGTCAATCTTCAACAATCCATCGTTGTGTCCGGCATAAAAACCGTAACTGCCCCAGATTTGCTCCCGTCAGTGCGAAAATCCCCACCCTTCGCAAAGGGCGCTCAGGATGGGGCACCCGCGGAGTAAGTCACAGTTCGGTGAGTGCGAAAATCCCCACCCTTCGCAAAGAACGCTCCCTTCCTGCGTCAAGGCAGGCAGGATGGGGCACCCGCCGAGGAAGTCACAGTTCGGTGAGTGCGAAAATCCCCACCCTTCGCAAAGGGCGCTCCCTTCCTGCGTCAAGGCAGGCAGGATGGGGCACCCGCCAAGTAAGTCACAGTTCGGTGAGTGCGAAAATCCCCACCCTTCGCAAAGAACGCTCCCTTCCCGCGTCAAGGCAGGCAGGATGGGGCACCCGCCGAGTAAGTCACAGTTCGGTGAGTGCGAAAATCCCCACCCTTCGCAAAGGGCGCTCACTTCGCAGGGTTCCCTCAGTGCAAGCAGGATGGGGCACCCGGCAAATCCGAGACGAAGTTGATTAGGTGCGATTTTCCGCGCCACCGTTGATTCAGTCGCGCGCTTGCGGCATCCTCTAGCTCGTTCTACGAGTACGACTGCGTTTTTGCTGAGGAGGAAATACCGAATCGGATGATTACTCGCCGTAGCATGTCGCGCGCGTTGGTCACGTTGGGTTGCATTGTGCTGCTTGTGGCTGCCGCCGTACATTGCGTCGCATATCTAAAGTTTTCCGGTCCGGCCGTGCATGCATCGAATCTGCCGATTGAGCTGCAATCTGTTTTCGAGATTGCCTTTCTGTCGATGGCGTGGAGCTGGATCGTCCTTGCACTCATTGTGCTGGTCGTCACGTTCAGGGAAGCACGCTTGGGCAAGCCTATCGCGCTGATCTGCGGCTTCGCTGTGTTCATTCAGGCTGTATTCACTGTTCCCATGGTGGGGTTCTTCATTGGAAACGAAATGATCGGTGTTGCGTCCTTGCTAATCCTTATCGGTGGCTTTTTGTTCCCGCAGTTTGCCTAATGCTGATGCTTCGACTTCGTTACGTTTCGAAGTGAGCAGCGAATGCCAGGAGTAGTCCATATTTGCTCCCGTCAGCGTGGGGCGGGGAATTCGGTGGTGTGGTCGTTGACGATTCGCCAGCCGTCCGGGAACTTGTGGAAAATCAGGGTGAAGACGCCCTGCGGGTGATCTTTTTCCCTGTCCAGACGGAAGCGGCCGACGACGTAGGCCGTGTCTGGGCAGAGCACGTGGATCTCAAGGCCAGAAAACATCAATTTGCCCATGGCGGCGCGATTCGGGTAGGAGTGCTGATAGCGTTTGAGGACGTCCTGCCAACCCTGGAAGATGCCTGCGGCGTTCACGAATTCGAGGTCGTTTGACTTCCAGTAACCGTCCATGAAGGCGCCGATGTCGCCGCGATCCCACGCCGCCACCTGCTGGTTGAGGACGTTCTTAATGGCCTGGGTGTCAGTGGGGGCATGTGTCTGCGCGAAGACGGGGAGTACCGTGATTCCGAGCATGACGGCGAGTCCGCACGCTGCGATAACCATTCGTGTCGATAGGCGTATCCATGGACGCATTGTTTGCTCCTCCTTGCTGGGTCTGCCGCGGCTCGCCTGTCGGCGGCTGCCAACGGTACTGGTCTAGCTAACTTAGTGAAAACAAGTGGCTTTAGAGTTGGCGTCCCGGGAACCCTGGTTCCAGAGAAACGGTACTGTCGTCCCATTGGTCAGGACCGTTGCCTACGGGAAAATACTCCTGGGAGAAATCAAATGCTCGCAGCCCTTATTCTCGTGATCTCCGGCGCTATGCTGACGCAGTTCGTGGTGTTTTTCTGGCGCGCCAACATGCTGGCGGTGGCCGCGCAGCCGGTTTCCGAGCGTCTGCACTCGGCGGAGTTGAGTTTCCCCAACGCATTGAACCAGAACGGATTCTCGACCATTGCGGCCATGAGCGAAATCTGCCCCAGCATGGGCGATTCCGGCTTCAAACTTTGGCCTGTGCGATGCTATCACCGCGCTATAAGCTCGCTGGCCTATCTGTGCGACGTTGTGCTGCCTCAAGGCAGCGCGTGGGCGCGTCGGGAGATGGCCACCTGCACGCAATACGTGGCTGTTTCCATGGACCTTCGATTGAAGTCCAATCAAGAATTCCTCGCTGAGCTCCGCTCGTATTAATCGACAGTTTCAACCTAGCTGCCGCGTCCGGAAGCGCCCGGTTGAACTCGCTTAGCCCCTGCGAAGGCAAAACCGAAATACCCCACCCTTCGCAAATGACGCTCAGGATGGGGCATCCGCAAAGGCACACAGGATTCAAGTCTGTGCCACATCAGCGACAAGGGCGCACGCACCCCACCATTGCGATGATCAGTAGGCCCAGCGGAGCAGCATGCCGCCTGTCGTGAATCCCGCGCCGACGGAGACGATCATCACCAGGTCGCCCTTTTTCAGGCGCTTTTCGTTGACGGCATCGCGCAATCCCAGCGGAATGGTCGCGGCGGTCGTATTTCCGTAACGATCGATATTGATCATTACCTTGGAATCCTCGATTCCCAGCCGCTCCTGCGTGGCGCGAATGATGCGCAGATTGGCCTGGTGAGGAACCAACAGAGCCAGGTCGCGATTGGAAAATCCGTTGCGTTCCAGCAGCGTCGAGGAAACGTCGCACATTCGCCGGACGGCGTATTTGAAAACTTGCTGTCCTTCCTGATGGACGTAGTGCATGCGTTTATCCACCGTTTCATGGGAAGAAGGATGCAACGATCCGCCGGCAGGCATGTACAGGCTGCAACCGCCGGAGCCGTCGATATCGTTCATAAAGTCGATGATGCCCTCCGCCTCCGATTGCGCCGGCTCGAGAAGCACGGCTCCGGCGCCGTCGCCGAACAGCACGCAGGTGGCGCGATCCGTATAATCGAGGATCGAAGTCATCACGTCCGACCCGATCACCAGCACTTTGCGGTGTGTTCCCGCGCCGACGAACTGCGCGCCCACCGTGAGCGCGTAAACAAATCCCGAACACGCCGCCGACAAATCAAATCCCCAGGCATTCTTCGCGCCCAGGCGATCCTGCACCAGGCACGCGGTGGCCGGGAACATCATGTCCGGCGTCACCGACGCCACGATAATCATCTCGATCTCTTCAGGATTGACGTTCTTGCTTTTCAGCAACTCCGCGGCCGCGGCCGTGGCCATGTGCGACGCGGCCATGCCGGGGTCGACATAATGGCGCTCGCGGATTCCGGTGCGGGTGCGGATCCATTCATCGGATGTTTCGACGATTTTCTCGAGGTCCGCATTGGTGGCCACGCGCGGCGGCAGAAATCCCGCCACACCGGTAATTTTTGCCGCGATTCGCTTGCCCACGTTTGTCTCCTCGCCGTTGAGCCGTTCGGGATTGTACCGCAATCAGCGCGATCCCTGACAAGCGAAACAGGGATGTGAAAGCAAGGAGCAAGCAAGATAAAGCTTCGGCGATTCTCAATCGGAATCAGGCGGGTGAAAGCAGGTACGGAATGCCACCGAGGAAAAAAATTAATTCGATTTGATATCTGGCCCATCGGAGGCACCGCGAGGAGCTTGTCCTTTACAGACGACCGCAGGAGCCTCGGGGGGTCTCGACCGGGGGTCCTCGTCGCATTTGGCTGGGGAGGAGCTGCGGCTACCCTAGGGGCCCGTCTACTTTCGCGGGAGCTTCCCGCGCAGCGGCTTGCGATCCTTGCGCGAGGAGTTCCTCAACGGCTCTGAGTAATGGCAGGCCCGCCGCGGTCTTTGGCAGCACGCGCGATACTCCAGCTGCCTTCGCCGCCAAGGTGTTTTCTGGCGAGTCATAGAGCGTGAACAGGACAATGGGTACGGAAGGGCAGATTTGAAGGATTTCCCGCGCGGCATTCAAGCCGTCCATACCCGGCATGGCAAAATCGAGGATTACGACGTCGGGCCTGCGCTCTCGCGCTTTGGCAATCGCGCCGGGTCCGTCAATCGCTTCGGTAACTGCCCACCCCGCGTCGTGCTCGAGCATGATTCGCAACAGGTTTCGCACCAACTGATTGTCGTCGGCTATGAGAATGTTTTTCGCCATCACGCCTAACATCACGGCCTGGTATTTTTATTATGCGGTCCAGCCTACATAGAGGGGAGGCGCTATGTAAATACAGGAAGTCCTGTAGCGCAATTCCCGACCCGCACGGTTAGACCCTGTACATGAATGGAATCTCCCCCCTAGATACGGTTTCTGCCCGGGCCGCGCGCGTTAGCTCCGTTGCAATTCACTTTTCGTCCGGAAGTATCTCGTAGCGAAAAGTAATGTCGGCTGTCTTTCTGAGTGTGGCCGCCGCTCCGCAATATTTGTTCTGGCTCAGTTCTATCGCCCGTTGCACGGCCTGTGGGTCCAGCTTGCCGCGCAAGCGATAAACCAGCTCCAATTTTACCCACACGGATGGCGGGGCCGTGGCGCGCTCGCCTTGAATCACGATTTCAAGTGATTCCAGCTTCTGGCGCTTTTTCGCGAGTATCAGCACGATGTCCGTCGCGGTGCAGGAGCCGAGGGCCGCCAGCATCATCTCCATGGGGCCGGGCGCGGAATTGTGTTCGCGGTTGGCGTCGATTGGCACCGCATGGCCCGAAGGCATCGTCACCAGAAATTGTTCCCCAGTCACCCATTTTACCGTTGCAGTCTGCATGGAATTAATTCCTCCGAAGGATTAAAGATGCAAGAGAAGGGGCGCGGGACGCAAGGAGCAAGCGTATCGGCGTCAGGCAGAAGCGTTGCCGGCGGGTGAGGACTGATCGTCGGCGGCGAGATGTTCCAGGATTGGATGCGGCTGCCGCCGGATTACGTCAACGAACAAGCGCACCAGCTCGGGATCGAACTGCGCGCCGGCGCAGCGCGCAATTTCCGACAGGGCGTCTTCCGCCGCGCGGGCTTTCTTGTAGACGCGCGGCGAAGTAATCGTGTCATAGGCGTCGGCAACGGCTATGATCCGGGCGCCCAGCGGTATGCGGTCGCGCTCGATCTGGTCAGGATAACCCGAGCCGTCGAAGAATTCGTGGTGATGCTTCACCATCTCGCGCACATTCCGGAGCGCGAGCAGGGGATCGAGAATTCGCCAGCCGAGAACGGCGTGCGACTTCATCGTCTCCCACTCATCCGCATCGAGCGGTCCCGCTTTGTTCAGAATTTCTTCCGGGATGCCGACCTTGCCGACGTCGTGCAACAGCGCGCCGAGCCGGATTTCCTCGACGTCGATGGGTTTCAGGGCCGCCGCCTGCGCGATCAGCGCCGCATACGTGGAGACTTTTCTCGAATGTCCGTGGGTGTACTGATCTTTCGCGTCCACCGCGTAGGCCAGCGAAGTCATCGTCTCCACGACGGCCGTGGGCAACCGCTCGAAAGACAAGGACGGGCTTCGCTCGTTCAGCGACTGGGAGAATTGCTCGATTCTCTTGTAAATTTCATTGAACGCCTCGGGGCCCGTGGAAAATTGCCGGTGCAACATCACGCCGAGGTACGCTTCGAGGACGTCGCGTTTCCAAGTTTTTGACTCTCCCGGCTCGCGATTCTCCGCCGTGAATACCGCGTTGCCGCCCTGATGTTTTGAGAGGTACATCGAAGCGTCCGCGACCTGGATCAATTCCTGAGGCGTCGATCCATGTATCGGATAGGTCGCAATACCGAAGCTCGCGGTGATGTTCTTGTCGCGCAGCAGCGGATCCGACGCCACCCAGCTTCGCAATTTGCCCGCGAGTTGCCGCGCTTGTTCGACGCTTGTCTCCGGCATGAGGATTACAAATTCGTCGCCGCCGTACCGCGCCACGACGTCGGAACGCCGGCAATTTTGCTCGAGAATCAATCCGACGCGCTGCAGGACCACGTCGCCTTCCAAGTGCCCGTAAAAATCATTCACGAACTTGAAGCGGTCCAGGTCCATGAGGACCAGGGAAAACGGTCTGCTGGTGCGCGTCGATCGTTTCCATTCTCCCGATAGCGCCTCCATCAGGAACCGGTGGGTCTTCACACCTGTCAATCCATCCGTGATCGCCTGCTCCTGGGCTTCCTGGAACGTTCTGGCGTTATGCAACGCGCCGGCGAACAGGTCGGCCAAGGTCCGCAGCAACTGGATTTCTTCGTCATCAAATTCGGAGGGCTGCGACGATTCGACGTAAAGCACGCCCAGCAGATTTTCAGCCCAGTTCACCGGGAGTGCGATTGCCGACACGGATCCCGGCAGCACGGGACGAAGACTCGTCGGACTCACCTCGCGGACAATGGCGAGTTCGCCCGTGCGGGCCACCTGGCCGATCAATCCCTCTTCCAGGGAAATTCGCCGGCCCATCGCGTCGCGCCTTTTTCCCGCTTCGGCCTTTACGACCAGTTCCTTTGCCGAGTAATCCAGAATGGCGATTCCGATGTGGTCGTACGTCAATCCTTGTTCGAGTTCCTCGGCGACTTTCGCCAGCATCTCTTCGGGGTTCAACGTGGTGATCGCGTGATTTGAAATTTTGTTCAGCAGCGTCAAGTGACGCGATTTTTTCTGCTCCTGCGCGAATAACCGCGCATTTTCCATGGCGATGCCCGCCTGGCTTGCCAGCACGCGCATGAGCTCGAGGTGGCCTTCGTCAAACGCGCGCTCATGCTTGCTATGGATCGCCATGACGCCAATCGCCCGGTCGTAAAGGATCAGCGGGACGCCGCAAAAACATCCGGCGGAGCGCGTGGTTCGCACGCCCAGCCTCTCCACCTGGCCCGCGAAGTCCTGGCGAATCAGCAGAGGCTGCCTCTCGCGGATCATGTATTCGGTCAGGCGGTTTTCGGAGGCACGCACGCGCTTGGGCTGCCGTACGTTATCGACTACTTCCAGCTCGTAGCAAATTTGCGCGCGCGCGCTGTCATACGTCGCGATATAAAAGCTTCCCAGGTCGAATAGGCGCCGCATTTCCGTGAAGACCGTCTCGAACAACGTTTGCGTATCCAATGTTGAGCTCATCGCGCGGCCAATCTCGTTCAGGATGTGGAGTTCCTCGCTGCGCCGCGAAGTCTGCTGAATCAGGTAGCTGTTCTCGACCGCCATTCCGATCTGATAGCCAAGCGCGAGCAGCAGCCGCAATTCCGGCGGAGTGAACTGGCGGCTGTCCGGCGTTCCGAGCAGCAACACACCCAGCACGCGCTCCTTCGCCTGCAGACTGATTCCCACCACTGTCCGCAGATTTTGCGCCACCAAGAGATCCCGAATGCGCTTGAAGGACGGCTCGCGCTCGAGAGCCTCCCACATGCCCTTTTTCGCGAGGTCGCGCAGCACCACCAATCCGCCCAGCCGCGCCACCAGCTTCACCAGGGAATCACCCAGGTTTTCTTCGAGCACGTTCGAGCTGAACTCATCCGCCAAGCCGGTCGTTACCACGGAGATGGGTCCGCCAGCATCGCCGTAATGGAGGCACAGCGCCCCGCTGGGAATCCGCACCACGTTGAGCACGCGGTCCAGGGCCTGCGCCAGCATTTTCTGAATTTCGCCACCGACAAAGCTCGAAGTCGCGAGATTCAAATTCGAAAGCGCCAGCATGTTGCGCTCGACGCGGTGCCGCTCCTCTTCGTAGACCGCCATCACCATCAAAACACCGCAGAAAAGCTGAGGGACCAGCAAGGGCAGATGAAGATCCAGCCTGCTTAACCATGCGTTTCGCGGTTGCAGCAGAATGCCCAGATCCAGAATGCTCCAGGTGACAAACGAGACGGCAAGCAGGAAATCCGAAGGAGATTCGCGTTTTCGCCCTTCCTGCCAGAAAACGCGCGCGACGACCAATAGCAACAGTGCCGCGCCTAAATACAGCGACACCGATACCCATCCCCTCATGTGGGCCACGGCCCACAGGGCGGCGACCGCGCCTACTCCCAAGGCGGCGCTGATTCGCATTGTTGCCCGGGCATAGAGGCGCGCCGCTGCCAGGAACAGCAGCGCGGCCAGCGCCAGCAGCCATTCTTCCACCGCGGAAATCCAGGGTGGGCTCCCCCACCACGGCTCCAATATGGCGCTGACGGACGAGAGAGCGACAACCAGCCATCCGCCGGCCCATACGAGCAGATAGCTCTGTCGCTTCAACGCGTAGACGTACGTGAAGAACGCGGCGAGAAGCAGTGCTCCGGCCAGCAAAACGACTCCGACGATTCCCGTCTGAGTCAGCAATTCATAACTCCAGTTGAGAAACGGAAGGATGCTCTGCGAGGATAGCAGAAATCACCGCGGGCAAGATGCCGTGTGCTTATCCAGTTGACGTTCCGCACAACGCTCTCCCAAGCGAGCCTTTCCCCCGGCTTGCACCTCAAACAGGCGCGCAAACCACCTCAACCCACCCGACTATACGAACCGCTCCCCCCCTGTGGCAACGGTACGACAGTACTTCTGGAGCTCACGTAGCGCGCTGGGCGGGTCGGCGACTCAACTTTCCGCCAGTTCGCAACGTTCTCGGGACAGCCGCATTTCTTGGGCGCGCAGCGCGGTTATTGCTAGAATGGACTTGCTCGGCGGGATACGTCATCCATGTCTTTGATGAAGAGCGCGATCGGTGTGCTGATGGCCGGAGGCCAGGGCGAACGCCTGTGGCCGCTGACGCGCGATCGCGCCAAGCCCGCGGTTCCCTTCGGCGCGATTTACCGCATCATCGACATCACGCTCTCGAACTGTTTGAATAGCGATCTGCGCCGCGTCTTCGTTCTGACGCAATACAAAGCCCTCAGCCTCAACCGTCACATCCGCCAGGGTTGGTCTTCGCTGATGGGGATTGGCGACTACATCGAGATTCTTCCGCCACAGATGCGCGTCTCCGCGCATTGGTACCAAGGCACCGCCGACGCCGTTTACCAAAATATTTATTCCATTGGCAGCGAGCAATCGAGCTACGTCTTTATTCTGTCCGGCGACCATATCTACAAAATGAATTACCAGAAGATGCTGGAGCAGCACGTCGATAGCGGCGCGGAGGTCACAGTCGCCACGGTGGAAATGGATCCCGCTGAAGCGGCGAATCGGTTCGGCGTCATTGAAACGGACAAGGAAGGCCGAATCCTGGGCTTCGAGGAAAAACCGGGCCAGCCCAAGCTTTCCCCCCGCCATCCCGGGAAAGTCGACGCCTCGATGGGCATCTACATTTTCAACACGCAATTTCTTTTGCCCGCGCTCGTGGCCGATGCGGAAGATCCCGGGTCCTCCCACGACTTCGGCCGCGACATTCTGCCAAAAGTGATCGGCAAATTTCGAGTCTATGCCTACAATTTCTACGACGAAAATAAAAAGGAAAAACTCTACTGGCGCGACGCGGGCACGATCGACGCCTACTACGAAGCGAATATGGACCTCACCACGGTGTCGCCGGTGTTCAACCTGTACGACAAAAGCTGGCCGCTGAAGACCTGGGAGCAGCAGTATCCGCCCGCGAAATTCGTTTTCGCCGATGCGGGCCGCACGGGGACGGCGCTCGATTCCATCGTAGCCGGCGGTTCGATTATTTCGGGAGCGCGTGTCGCGCGTTCCGTGGTCGGGTACGACGTGCGCGTGAACAGCTACTGCGACGTCGAGGATTCCATCATTTACAATCACGTGAACGTCGGCCGCCACTCGCGCATCCGGCGCGCGATTATCGACCGTCACGTTAAATTGCCCGAGCACACCGAAATCGGCTACGACATGGACGAAGATCGCAAGCACTACCACATCAGCGACAACGGCGTTGTCGTGGTCGTGCGCGAGGAATCGATGCTTGAGGAGCCGGAATAGCCAGGTTTACGCCTTTTGACCTCGGACCCGTTCCCGAAGGGGAGGCGGGCCGGAAATTTTCTGCTGGATGAGGGAGTATTTCCTTTATGCGCACCGATCACGCGAAAATCGCTCATGTTGTTGGCCGCGAAATTCTCGATTCGCGCGGCAACCCGACCGTCGAAGCCGACGTGATCCTCGCCAGCGGCCAGCGCGGGCGCGCCGCTGTTCCCTCCGGGGCGTCGACCGGTGAGCACGAAGCCATCGAATTGCGCGACGGCGACAAGTCGCGCTACCTGGGCAAAGGCACGCGCAAGGCTGTCGAAAATATTATCGGCCCCCTCGCGAAAGCCGTCACCGGCATGGACCCGTGCGAGCAAAAAGCGGTCGACCGCAAAATGCTGGACGCCGATGGCACGGCGAACAAATCGAAATTCGGCGCGAATGCGATTCTTGCCGTGTCCATGGCCGCCGCGCGCGCTGCCGCGAACGAGAGCGGCTTGCCGCTCTACAAATATCTCGCGCGTTTTTCGAGCGTCACTGCCGCGAACGCGCTTCCCATCCCCATGATGAATATCCTCAACGGCGGCGCGCATGCGGACAATTCCGTCGACGCTCAGGAATTCATGGTGATGCCCATTGGCGCGCCGAATTTCCACGAAGCGCTGCGCTGGGGCGTCGAGGTTTTCCATCATTTGAAGGCCGTGCTGAAGAAAAACGGCTACTCGACCGCGGTCGGTGACGAAGGCGGCTTCGCGCCGAATTTGAAATCCAACGAAGAAGCGCTCGAGCGCGTCCTCGAAGCCATCACCGCCGCGGGCTACAAACCCGGCGAGCAAATTGCCATCGCGCTTGATCCCGCCGCGAGCGAGTTCTACGATACGGCAACGGAGAAATACGTTTTCAAGAAATCGGATAAGTCGCAGCGCACTTCCGAGCAAATGGTCGAATTCTGGGCTAACTGGGCGCGGCAGTATCCCATCGTGTCGCTCGAGGACGGCATGGCGGAACAGGATTGGGAGGGATGGCAGTTGCTGACGAAAACGCTGGGCGGCAAATTGCAATTGGTCGGCGACGATATTTTCGTCACGAATCCGAAAATTTTCGCTCGCGGCATCGAGCAGAAAATCGCCAACGCAATTCTGATCAAGCTGAATCAAATCGGCAGCGTCACGGAAACAGTGGAAGCGATCGAGATGGCGCGCAAAGCTGGCTACGCGTCGATCGTCTCGCACCGCTCCGGCGAGACCGAAGACACGTTCATCGCCGATTTCGTGGTCGCCATGGGCACGGGGCAAATCAAGACTGGCTCCGCCTCGCGCACCGACCGCATCGCCAAATACAACCAACTGCTGCGCATCGAGGAAGAACTGGGCAAAGAAGGCCATTTGGCGCGCTGGTTCCGAAGGCCCTCCGCCGTGATGTAAATCACCGCGCAGCCCAACCACCCGGCACGATAACCCGCCTTGGTTGGGCAAAAACTCCGGCGGTTCGCCACAAACAAAACCACTCACCACTGGAAAGGCAAAGTTCTGTTAATTCATAGGGTTCGGCGGCAACTACGGCGTTGCTCACCGTGCTACTCTGGGAGCAGTTTCTTCCAGGGTGGGAATGAGACTAGCGAAATCGACTTGGGTGATAATCCTTGCTTGGGTTGTGTTTGTCGGCGGATTCGCCGTCGGGTCCCTCGTGATTCCTCCGGGGGGGGCGCGGACCGCGTTCGGCGATATCGCTCTGTGTATCGTTCCGCTTTTCGCCAATGCCTGCCTGTTGTGGAACGCTTCTTCGGCCTACCGGCGCCAAAACAACTTCTGGATGCTGCTGGCATTCGGTTGCACTTTGTGGCTGGCGGGAAGGTTGATCGCGGCGTACCAGGGGCTGGTGCTGCATACATCGCCGCGCACGCTTTCCGCCGTGGACGTGATATTTTTTCTGCATACAGTTCCGTTGATGGCCGCGCTGGCGCTGCTGCCGCACGCAAGAAAGATGCGCGAGACCTTGCGCTACGGTTATCTGGACCTGTTGCTGCTCGCGGTCTGGTGGACGTTTCTGTATTTATTCATGGCGATGGCATGGGCGAAGGACCCGGGGCATTCCCATCTGGATCGCATCCGCGATTTGCAGGTCTACGCCATGGCCAATCTGGTGTTTCTTGCGGGCGTGGGGATTCTCGCGATTCGGACGAAGCGAGGATGGCGCAAAATTTATGCGAATCTTTTTGGCGCGGCGGCCATGTATGTCTTCGGCGTCGGGCTGTGGGTGTTTGTAGGCATGAGCGGGCAAATCCGGCCGGGGGCGCTCTCCACGCTGCCCATCATGGCCGCTTTCGTGTGGTTCGGAACGGCGGGCATCGTGGCCCACCGGATTTCTCCCGTGCCGGAGGTGGCGGAGGATCGGCCGCCGCGGGATTCGCAGTGGCCCGCGCAGCTGGCCATCCTCTGCATCTTGTCGTTGCCGATGATGGCGGCGTGGAGCGTATTTTTTAGCCACGCTCCGGCGCCGGTACGCAGTTTCCGCCTGATGCTTACGCTCATCGCGATAATCGTGGGGGCGAGTCTCGTTTTTTTTCGGCAGCAATTGGTCGACCGCGAACGATTGAGCCTGATGAAGGGCTTGCGGGACTCATTGGATCATCTGAAGCGTTTGCAGATGCAATTCGTGCAAGCCGAAAAGCTCGCGTCACTTGGCCAACTGGCGGCGGGCGCGGCGCACGAAATCAATAATCCACTGACGGCGATTCTCGGTTACGCGGAACTGATTCAAAGCGACAGCACGGCGAGCGAACGTTCACGCACTCTGGGCGAAAAAATCCGCGAGCAGGCGCGGCGGACAAAAGTGCTGGTTACGAATTTGCTGAGTTTCGCGCGTCAAGTGCCCACCGAAAAGCAGTTGCTGGATTTAAAATCCGTGCTGACGAGCGCGATCGAGTTGCGCCAGCTCGATTTGCGCGACAAGAGAGTTCGCATCGAAGTGGACAATCCCGCCGTGCTGCCCGCGGTGCGTGGCGACCCGAATCAACTGCTGCAAGTCTTCTATAACCTGATCAACAACGCCGTGGACGCGATGGAAACGGTTGGCGGAGGCCTGCTGACCGTCCGGATGCGGACGGAACGTGGCAGCGTGGTGCTCGATTTCTCCGACACGGGGCCGGGGCTGCGCGAACCGGAACGGGTCTTCGACCCTTTCTATACGACGAAACCCGTCGGAAAAGGGACGGGCCTCGGATTGAGTATCTGCTACGGTATCGTGCAAGAGCATGGCGGCCAGATTTTCGGATTCAATCGCGCCGAGGGCGGATGCACGTTCCGCGTAATTTTGCCCGCGGTGCTGGCGCTCTTTCCGCAACTCGCCGCGAACACTCCGGTCGGCACTCGCTAGAGTTTCATTGCACGTCTGCTTCGCCCTGCCATGGCGTTGTGTTAGATTCGTGTGCCATGTGGACTGAACCGGCAATCGTGACGGAAGCATTGACGCGGCGCTTCGGCCAACTGGTTGCGGTGGACCAGGTGAATCTGCGCGTCGACGGCGGGCAGTTTTTCGGCTTCCTGGGGCCAAACGGTGCGGGCAAGTCGACGATGATTAAAATGCTTACGGGGCTGCTGGCGCCGTCCTCCGGCACGATGCGCATTTTGAGTGTGGACCTCGCAGAAAATCCCGTCGAAGTGAAGCGGCAAATCGGAGTCGTGCCGGAGGGCCTCGCGCTTTTTGGCCGTCTGACGGGCGCGGAGTATTTAAATTTCGCCGGCCGCATGTACGGGCTTGAGCGCGCCACGGCTGCGCAGCGAACCAACGAGTTGCTCGAATTCATGCAACTCGCGGACAGGCCAAAATCGCTGATCACCGATTATTCCCACGGCATGCAGAAAAAACTGGCGATGGCCGCTGCGGTGATTCATTCGCCAAGGATTTTGTTTCTGGACGAGCCCTTCGAGGGCGTGGACGCGATCGCCGCGGGCACGTTGAAATCGATGTTGCAGCGGATGATTGCGCGCGGCGCGACGATATTTTTGACCTCGCACGTCCTCGAAATTGTCGAGCGCCTCTGCAGCCACGTGGCGATTATTTCGCATGGCAAATTGGTCGCGCAGGGCTCGCTCGAAGAACTGCGCGCGGGCGTGGAAGCGCGGCAAGGAGCCGTTGGCAATGCGGCGGCGGCTGGCGGCGCCGACGGCAAGCTAACACTCGAACAGATTTTTCTCGACATTGTCGGCGGCAGCCGCCAGACGGAGCAGGAATTGACATGGCTGGGATGAACGCGATTCCGGGAACGCGCGAGCAGATCGGCCTGGTCGCGCGCCTGCGCTGGCAGCTTTTCAGCAATTCGATGCGGACGCTGAAGGGCCGGCTGGAAGCGGTGTCCACCGTTTTGATGGCGCTCATGATGAGCGGCCTCGTCTTCGGCGGCGGAATATTGCTGGGCATCGCGACGTTCGCGCTGGTAAACCGCGGCGCATGGCAGTGGATCGCGGGACTGCTGTGGATTGTTTTTCTCTTCTGGCAATTGTACCCGCTATTTGCGGCGTCCGTGGGAGTGCAATTCGACTTTGCGAATTTGCTGCGCTTTCCGCTGCGCTTCGGGAGTTTTATCGCCCTCAGTTTGATCTACGGGCTGTTCGACCCCGGAGCGGTCACGGCCCTTTTCTGGCTGTTCTGCATGTGGGTGGGGCTGGGAATTGCGCGGCCGGGAATGCTGCTGTGGGGCCTGACCGTCTTGCTTGTGTTTGCGGCGCTGAATTTGCTGCTCGCGCGGATGCTCCTTGCGTGGACGGAGAAATGGCTGGCGCGGCGGCGGACGCGCGAAGTATTGGCAGTCGTTTTCATTCTGATGATGCTGTCGATTCAGTTCATCGGGCCAGCCATCAATCACTTTCAAAATCATCACGCGCAGGTGCGGACCAATTGGGTGGTGATGTTGCTGCCAGTGGCTCGCCTGCTTCCGCCAGGAATCGCTGCACAATCGCTGACGTACGCGCTCGCGGACAACTTTGCACTCGCGCCACGGTGGTTGCTTCTGTTGGCGTTGTACGTCGCGGCGTTTTTCTTTCTGCTGCGAGCCCGGCTGGTCGCGCAATATTGCGGCGAGAATTTAAGCGAAGCCCGGGCGGCCGTGCCGCGTCGCGCGATGGCGCCACGCGCGACCGGAAAGACTCCTGCTTCGTCGTGGGAAATTCCGCTGGTTTCCGGAACGGCCGGCGCGATTTTTCAAAAAGAAGTGCGCTACGCCCTCCGCAGCGGCCCCATGCTCTTGAATTTAGTGATTCCCGTCATCCTCGTGGTCTTTTTCGGAATCACGGCTCATCAGCAGGGAAGACATGCGGATTTTTTCAGCCGTTCGCCGGACATGATGTTCCCCATCGCGATTGCCTATACGTTTTTGATTCAGATGAATATGGTATTCAATAGCTTCGCCTATGAAGGGGGCGGCGTGCAATTCTTGCTATTTTCGCCCGTGCGTTTTCGCGACGTGATGGCGGGGAAAAATTTGTTTCAAGGCGTGGCGGCCGTGATTGAGGCACTGGCTGTGTGGGCCGCGGTCGCGTGGCTTTTCTCGCCGCCTCCCGCGGTGATCGTGACGGCGACGTTTGCGGGGCTTCTGTACGCGACGCTGGCGAATTTCGCGGTGGGAAATATTTTATCCGTATGTTTTCCACGCAAGCTCGATTTTGGCGCGTTTCGGAGAAAGAAATTGGCGGGCGTGACCATGCTCATCGGCATGGCGACGCAAGGCATCTTGATCGGCATGGGCGCGGGCGTGTTTCTGCTGGCGAAACATTTTGATCGCATGGGCTTGGTAATGCCCATTTTTCTCGTATTCGCGGCTGTCGCGGGAGCGGGGTATTTGTTCAGCCTGACAAAAATTGATCGTCTGGCGCTGAACCGTCGCGAAACCCTGACGTCTGAACTTTGCCGAGCCGAGTAGTCCAGGTTAATCCGCTGTTGGCAGCACCGTCTAAATAGAAAGGAAAGGTAGCCATGATGAAGCAATTTTGTTTGGTGGTTTTCGTTTTGACGTTTGCGGCGAGCGCGATGCCAGTCCAGGCGCAATCGAACGGCGCGAGCAAAGTGCCGGGCTCGATGGCGCAGGATATAAGGGAATTCGTCGAGACGCCGGCGATTCCCGGATACGAAGCGGATCTCGCGGCGAAGATTCGCGCGCGGTTGAGCGCGTTGTCGCCGAAGACAGACAACTTGGGCGACGTGATCGTCACGCTTGGCAGCGGTGGACCGAAGCGGCTGATCGTCGCGCCCATGGACGAGCCGGGATACGTCGTCAGCAACATAACGGACAATGGCTACATTCAGCTTCAGCGACTGCCGCAATTCGCGCCGCTCCCAATGTTCAACGAACTTTATTCCGCCCAGCCGGTCGAGATTCAGGCGGCTTCGGGAAAATGGATCAATGGCGTCATGGCGGGTCTTTCGGTGCACTTGTTGCCGGGACGCTTGAATCCGCCGGATCCGTCGGACATTGAGAATATGTGGGTGGACGTTGGCGCAACATCCGCTGCGGAAGTGAGGCGAATCGGCGCAGATTTGCTGAGTCCCGTGGTGATGGACCGCACGCTCTACAACATGGGCTCGGGCTTTGAAACGGCGCCCGCAATTGGCGATCGCTTCGGCGACGTGGCGCTTGTCGAATTGCTGCGACGATTGGACGCGTCGAAATTGAACGGCACGCTCGTCGTGGCGTTCGTGGCTCAACAATGGTCCGGGGCGCGCGGACTCGAACGCGTGGTCGATGCCGAAAAACCCGATGAATTGATTTTTGTGGGGCGTCTAACAGCCAGCCCTCCGATTCCGACCGAGCCGACGCTGCATCGCGGCCCGCGCCGCGATCTGGGTAGCGGCGTGCTGATGGGCGATCAGGACGTCAGCGGGAAGTTTTCAGGACTGGGCGCGGATTTGAAAAAAGTCGCGGCGGAAAACAAGATTCCGTTCGAACAGGATTATTCCGCGGCGTTGATGCCCCGGAGCTATTTGCCTTCTCCGAAGATGCCCGCGCGCACCGTGCATTTGGCGATTGCTACAGCATGGCCTTCGACTCCGGCGGAAATGATAAGCAGCAAAGACTTGGCCGATTTGACGGATTTGCTCCAGGCGTATCTGCAAGGATCGGCTCCGACGAATAATCCGCAACTTCCACACGATTATTTGCCGTTACCGCCTCCGCCGATACACGGAGTCCCAACGAATGAGCAACTTGTTTCGCGTCTTGTTGAAGCCTATGGCGTGAGCGAACACGAAGGGCCGGTGCGCGAAGTGGTGAAGAGTTTGCTGCCGAAATGGGCCAAGCCGGAAACGGACGACGCGGGAAACTTAATTCTGCACGTCGCGACGGCGCCGGCGAGCGCGCACGCGCCGAAAATCATGGTCGTTGCGCACATGGATGAAATTGGCTACATCGTCGAGCAAATCATGCCGGACGGGACGCTCGCCGTCAGCGGCGGGGGCGGAATTCCATATTTTTTCATCGGCCACGCGGCGCTGGTGCACACGAAGACCGGCGCATCCGTGCCGGGAATCATGGAACTGCCGCAGGGATGGGACGAGCCGGGATTCCAATGGCCGCGCGGCCGCGCGTTGCTGTCGCATGTGGACGTGGGCGCGCGTTCGCCAGACCAAGTCGCGAAGCTCGGAATCGCCGTGGGAGATTACATCACGATACCGAAAAAGTATCGCAGGCTGGCGGGCACGCGCGCGAATTGCCGCAGCTTCGACGATCGCGTGGGCGACGCCGCGCTGATTTCGGCGGTATGGGCGCTCGGGCCGCATCTGAAGGGCCGCGACGTGACGTTTGTGTGGTCCACGGGCGAAGAATTGGGGTTGGTGGGAGCGGGTAAATTGGCGAAGCGCCTGGCAGCGGAAGGGAAAGAGCCGGAATACGTTTTTGCCGTGGACACTTTTGTCACCTCGGATTCGCCCCTTGAATCGAAGCGTTTCGGCGATGCGAAAGTCGGCGGCGGATTCGTCGTGCGCGCCGTCGATAATTCCAACGTGGTGCCGCGCAAGCTCGAGGAAAAAGTCGTGGCGCTCGCCCACGCGAATCATATTCCCGTGCAGTACGGAGTCACCGGCGGCGGAAATGATGGCTCCGCGTTTTTGCGATACGGCTCGATCGATGTCGCGCTCGGCTGGCCGCTGCGTTATTCGCATTCGCCCGCCGAGGTGATCGACCTACGCGATCTGGACGCTCTGGCCCATATCGTCGGTGCCGTCGCGCGAAGCTGGTAGGCGGGATAAGCAACGAATTATGCTAGGTTTGCGACCAATTCCAATCGCGGCTGAGCAACGCTGGGGAGCCCTCTGCCGGGCCTGCCGCATAGCCATTTCTAATCGCAACATGTGCGTTATTAGAAATGCGCCTAAGCCGTTGAAAATAAAGGGTAGCGTCGCGTTCTAATCGCAACAAAATTCAATTGCGCCGCATTTTGCGGCGTACAATAATCGTGCCGTGAGCCCCGAAGGCCAACAATCCGCGAATCCAGCGGCTCAGCGCGTCCTCGACTTGCGTTTCGTCGAACTGATGGACAATGTCCGCCGCAATCGTCCCGGCGACGATCTCGATCTTCTGCGCCGGGCCTACGATTTTGCTTCCGAGCAACATCGCATGCAGCGCCGCGAATCGGGAGAGCCGTATCTCTCGCATCCCCTCGCCGTTGCGAACATTCTCGTGGACATGAAGCTCGACGTCACCACGCTTTGCGCCGCTCTACTCCACGATATCGTCGAGGACACGCGAATTCCCGCGGAGCAAATCTCGGAAATGTTCGGCGCGGATGTGGCTCGCGTGGTGGAAGGCGCGACGAAAATCAGCCGCATCGATCTTCTCGCTCCCGAAGCGCGCCAGGCCGAAAACGTCCGCAAAATGCTCCTCGCCATGGTCAACGACGTTCGCGTGATTCTGGTGAAGCTCGCTGACCGTTTGCACAATATGCGCACGCTCGAATATCTGGCGCCCGACCGCCAGGAGCGCATTGCCCGCGAAACGCTCGACATTTACGCGCCCGTCGCAAATCGCCTGGGCATGGGCCTGATGCGGGGCGAACTCGAAAATCTCGCGTTTCGCTATCTCGATCCCCCCGCGTTTCTCGATTTGCAGAAGAAGGTCGTGACGAAAAGCAAAGTGCAGGAAAAATTCCTGCACGAAGTTCAGGACGCTATTCGCAAAAAGATGGTCGAGAACGGCCTGCCCGCTGAAGTCGAAGGCCGCACGAAGGGCATTTATTCGCTCCACCAGAAAATGCAGCGGCAGCAGCGTGCCTTCGATCAAGTTTACGATTTGATGGCCGTGCGCGTGATCACGGACACGGTGAAGAATTGCTACGCCGC
>Ga0307372_10004952_pt1 | contig 20274 bp, 9 predicted proteins | sample OX1MG_FD_202533 | JGI IMG/M metagenome (GOLD analysis project Ga0307372, IMG submission 202533) | Soil microbial communities from Risofladan, Vaasa, Finland - OX-1 | ecosystem: Environmental > Terrestrial > Soil > Coastal area > Acid sulfate soil | place: Finland: Risofladan, Vaasa | collected...
GGTGAGATCGAGGGTGGAAGAAAACACATTTCGACGGCCGGGGATGAGGGCGCCGCCGAAGTTTGCATTGAGGTAATAGCGCTGGGCGAGCTGCCAGCTTGCCCACTCGCGGGCGCGGCCGGGGCAGCCTGCCGAGCCGGCAGTCTGGTCGCCGGTGTCCGCGCAGGGCTGAGCTGAGTTGGGCCTCAGATAGAAGCGCTGGGTGACGGAGTAGCCCACCTCATTGGTGTCGGTTTCGATGTCGGTGGTGTCCACCAGCAGGACGTTGCGCTGCTTGCTGCCGATGCCGCCCACGAAATTCCAGTAGAGCTCCGGCTCGATGACGTGGCGCAACTGGCGATGCCAGCGGTTGAGGGAGAAGTCGCGTTCGAGCGCGGGCGGGCGCACGTCCACGGCGGCTTCGGCGTAGGTGCGGTGCAGGGGGTCGTGGCTTATCGTGGGCACGCCGCCATTGGCCCCGGTGAGATCGGGCGTCTGGCTGCCGGAATAGAAGGTGCCGCGCAGGGCGGCCGAGGGAACGAAGCTCCATCCGCCCGCCACCAGGGGCAGGGAGAGGTGCGGATAAATATCGATCCTGCCCTCGTTGTGGGCGTGGAAACCGGGCTCGGCGCGGCTCAACTGGCTTATTCCCGAGCCGAGGCTCCAATACAGGGGGCCGCCGGCCAGCGGCCGATCCAGCATGTCGTAGCGCAGGTTGGGCAGATGCAGGATGCGGGCCTCATTGCCCTGGGTGGCGCCGTCAAAGGTCTGCAATCGCGAGAAATCCGCCGAGGGAACGCGCCCGTTATGGGAGTGGGTCAGGGACAGATCGCTGGTTACCTGGGAACTGACGGCCTGCCAGTAGTTATCGTTGAACGCGAGGCGGTAGGTGTAGCCGGACAGGTACTCCGCATTGCCGGCAAGGCGGGTTTCGGGCGAGAAATCCCGCCGCCCCTGGGCCACGATGTCGGCGCCGCCCTGGTTGACGTGGACAGTCTGGCCAGCCTGCGGGCCGGTGGTCTGGGTGATCTCGATGCCACGGTCGAACAGCGCGTTCCAGCGAGCGATGACATGGTCGAGGCCCGCGCCCTTGTAACGGAAATCGCCGTTGGGCGCCCAGCCGCGCTTGCTGTAGAAGTCGGCGCCGACAACCATGTCCATGCTTCGATTGATAGCCCAGTAGTATTGCTCGCCAAGGGTAAGCCCGCGAATGGTGTCGTTGCTGATGGTGGGAATGAGGAAGCCGCTCTGGCGGCCGTTTTCGTCGATGGGATGCTTGAGGTAGGGAAGGTAAAACACCGGGATGCCGGCAAGCTTGAAGACGGTGTTGGTGGTAGACGCCTGCCCGTTGGCGACATTGATCCGGTGCGCCAGGAGCTGCCAATCCGGATGGGGCAGCCTGCAGTTGGTCATGGAGCCATCCACCACGCGGTATTTTCCTTCCTCGGTTTCAAGGAGCACGCGCGCATGAATGATGAATGGATTGGGGGTGGAGTAGACAACGGATCTGCCGGTGGAACGTAGGCCCATGGTTCCGGTCACGTCAAAGAACCGCGCCGTGTGCTCATTCAGCCGGAGGGTGCCGCTGGAAGCAGTGATGTTGATGTCTTCCGGGCCGCCGGTCAACCGGATGTTGCCCTCGACGTCGACCTCCGTTGTGTCCTGGTGCCAGACAATCTTGTCGGCGCTGAGAACGTAATCGCGGTAACGGAAATTGGATACGCCGTAGAGGGTGGCCACCCTGCCTGCCCACGTTTGGCGCGCAGCTTCCCAAGTTACGGGCACGCCCTCCGCCTGGCCAGGTTGCGGCTGTGCGACGGGCATGGCTTCCTGTCCGGGATCGTCGGGGAGCTGGGGCGGCGCTGTGGCAGGCGGCGGCGTCTGGGTTTTCGTTCCGGATTGTGCGGGGGGTAACGCATTGGTCAACGTCTGCCCCATCGTAATCGTGTGACAGAGCACCGTGGCCGTGATAAACAGAAAAGTGCGAGGGCGCATCCGCTGACTAAGGCCAGCATAGCAAACGCAGGCCAGGTTCACCGCTGCGGGTCCCCTTGCGCTCTGGCCGCAGGAAAATCCGTTATGACCGCCCCACGGAGCGCCGTCTGCCGTTGGACGCCTGCACATGCCTCCGCGCACTCCTGTTCTTCTTCATCGTCAACCCCGCGGCCATCGGCACGATGGGCTGCGGAACAATGTTCCGGCCCGGGGACGATGGGGCCGGAGTGGAGAGGAAAATCGCATTGAGCACACTTGGCCAGCCGCACATGGAGCCCGCGTGGAAGCAGGAAGTCAGCCGCCGACTTGCCGCGCACCGGAATCGCAAGGGAACGGAACCGGCGCCGCAGCCCGCGCCGGCGGGGCATGCTTTGGGATCGAGCCGCGCCGCGGAGGCAGCCGCGCGGGTGGCGGCGCGCTACGCCCACGCGCCCAGCTACAGCCAGATGCAGGCGGAAGGAGCGCGGGTGGCGGTGCGGGCAGCGGAGATTGCCACGCAGGTGGCGCTGGAGGCCCAGGCAGCGGCGGAAGACGCGCTTGCGGAACTGCACGCCGCGGCGCAGGAGACGCCCATGCGCGGCCCCGCCGTGGTGGAGAGTATCGATCGCTCCGCTTGCGCCGGATCCATGGAGGCCGCGGGCTCGATGGAGACGCCATCGCAGGCCGAGGAAGTCGCAAATCAGGCTGACGAGCCAGGTTCGTCTGCGAGAGGGATGGCAGCCGGCGCGGCGCCATCCGCAGCGCAGCCGGCATCGCAGCCCGAACTCCGCCCGGTGGCGATCCGCTGGGATGCGGATTTTCCGGTGCGCGTGCTGGAGCCCAGGCCCGCGCCGCGGGAAGAGTTTCAGCTCTCCGCCGAAGACTGGTGGACGCCGGCGCAGTTAAGCGATACTCTGCGCAGCGAGCCCATCGCAGTCGATCCGGCGCCGGCGCACGCCAACCTGATTGAATTTCCGCGCGAGCTGGTGGCTACTCGCCGGATGCGGCCGCGGCTGGCGGAGACGCCGTTCGTGGCGCGCCCCAGCGGAGAAGGTCAACTGAGTATCTTCGAAGTCGATCCGGGCGCCGTTTCCACGGACCCGCCCCAGGCGGCGATGGATGTTTCGGCGTGGACCGCGCCGGAGTGGTCGGGCCTGGAACTGGACGAGCAGCCCGCGGCCGAAATGGCGCCGCAACCGGCGACCTCGCCGGAGGCGCCACGGGTGATGCTGGCGCCGCCCGGGCTGCGCCTGATGTCCAAGGTGGTGGACGCTTCGCTCGTCCTGGCCGGGTACTTCGCCCTGGCGACGTACCTGATGTCGCGGCTCGCGCATCCGCCGGCCGCCAAGCCCGCGGAAGTCCTCGCGCTGGGAGGACTGGCGCTGGCCGGTTTCCTTTACCACGCGATCTTTTTCACGCTGGGGCTATCGACACCGGGCATGCGCTACGCCGGCATTGCGCTGTGCACGTTTGACGATCTGAGCCCTACGCGCGCGCAGATGCGGCGGCGGCTGAGCGCGATGCTTCTCTCGCTGGCCCCGGTCGGACTCGGTTTCGCCTGGGCCATCTTCGACGAGGACCACCTGGCCTGGCACGATCGCATCTCGCAAACCTATCTGCGCAAGCGATAGGCGGGGATTGCGCGTGGCGAAACTTGAGGCGCCGCTTACGAATCCGCCTCCAATCTGTCTCAAAAACTGGTCCCGCTCCTCACGGGGCCAGTTTCTCTTTGCCTGGAAGACGCTTTCTTGAACTCTTGACGTTCGCGTTTCGTAACCAGCCGAGACCGTTTCTCTTGTCTTCCCGCCGGAGGTCATCGTGTCCACATTCCTCGGCGACATCCGCCATGCCTTCCGCATGTTTTTCAAGAACCCCGGCTTTACCGTCGCGGTGGTAGCGGCGCTGGCGCTGGGAATCGGAGCCGACACCGCCATCTTTTCCGTAGTGAACGCGGTGCTTCTGAAACCGCTCACCTATCCGGAGCCGGACCGCATCGTCCAGTTTTTGCTTACATATCGTGGAAATCAGGGCAATCCCGGGGCTTCGGCGACGGAGTTCCACGAGTGGCAGGAGCAGGCCAACGTCTTTCAGGACGTGGCCGCATACGACTACAGCAGCAAAGGGCTGAACCTGACCGGCGGAGTTCCGGAGCAGATCAAAGGCCTGCACGTGACCGAGGCTTACTTTAGGCTCTTTGGCGCGCGCATGCTGCTGGGCCGCACCTTTACGCCGCTGGAGGACCTGCCCCACGGCGGCAACGTGGTGGTGCTGAGCTACGGCTTCTGGATGCGCAAATTCGGCGGCAACCCGCGCGCGGTAGGCAAGACCATCTCGCTAAGCAATGAACCGTACACCGTGCTCGGCGTTACCGCGCGCGAATTTGACACCGATCCGGTGACCGATGTCTGGCTGCCGTTCCAGTTTCCGCCCAACTCCGACGACCAGGCGCACTACTTTGTAGCCGCAGGCCGTCTCAAGCCCGGTGTCACGCTCGACCAGGCCAAGGCCCAACTCAAGCTTGCCTATGCTGAGTTCAAACGCAAGTATCCCGAGGCCGATCCCGACGGCGGATTCAGCGCGGAGCCGCTCAAGGACGCAATTGTCGGCGATGCGCGCAAATCGCTGCTGGTGCTGATTGGGGCGGTGAGCTTCGTGCTCCTGATCGCCTGCGCCAATGTGGCAAACCTGCTGATGGTGCGCGCCGCCGGGCGCAAGCGCGAGTTTGCCATTCGCGCCGCCATGGGGGCTCAGCGAATTCGCATGATCCGGCAACTGCTTACAGAGAGCGTCTTGCTGGGGCTGATGGGAGGCGCGGTGGGTCTGGGGCTGGGTTTTGCCGGAGTGCGCTGGCTCTTGAGCATCCGTCCCGGCGATATTCCGCGGATTGGCGAAAACGGCGCCGGTGTTACCGTGGACTGGCGCGTGGCGCTGTTCACCATCGGCATCTCGGTGCTGACCGGGATTCTCTTCGGTCTCATTCCGGCCTTCGGCGCATCGCGCCCTGACCTGGCCCGGACCATGAACGAAAGCGGCAGCCGCTCTGGATTCGGCCTGAAACAAAGCAAGGCGCGTTCCGCCCTCATCGTGACGGAAGTCGGACTGGCGCTGGTGCTGCTGGTGGGCGCGGCGCTGCTCATCCGGACGTTCATCGCGCTGCGCATGGTCGATCCGGGCTACGACACCCACAATGTGCTCACCATGGAGATGGCGCTGCCCGGCGACCGCTACGAAAAGACCGCGGGCGTGGCGCAACTTGTCCGCGACAGCCGCGAGCGCATCGCCGCTATCCCCGGCGTGGAGAGCGTTGCCGTAACCAATTCGCTGCCCCTTGTGGGAGGGTTCGGTCTGCCGTTCTACGTTGTGGGGCGTCCGACCACCAACGGTCCCAACACCGGCGGCGCGGAGTGGAAGGCGACGTCGCCGGGCTACTTCTCCGCATTCAAGATTCCCATCCTTCGCGGCCGCGACTTCACGGAGAACGACGATGCGGCCGCGCCCGGCGTGGTCATCATCACCCAGGCCATGGAGCGGCAGTTCTGGAAAAAGGGCGAGGACCCGCTGGGCCAGCAGATCGTCATCGGGAAAGGTGTGGGGCCGGAGTTTACCGAGCCCGCGCGCACCATCATCGGCATTGTGGGCGACGTGCGTGACGGCGGGTTGAACAGCGACCCCGGCCCGCTGATGATTGTTCCGCTGGCGCAGATGACCGATGGCTTGACCGCCCTCAACTCCCGCGTGGCGCCGCTGACGTGGGTGATGCGCACGCGCGGCGAGCCGCTTCAGTTGGCCCGGGCGGTCAGCGAACAACTGCGCAAGGCCAGCGGCGGATTCCCCGTGGCCCACATCCGCTCGATGGACGAGGTAGAGGCACGCTCGATGGCGCGCGAGGATTTCAACATGCTGCTGTTGACGATCTTCGGCATAGCGGCGCTGGTGCTGGCGGCCATCGGCATCTACGGTCTCATGGCGTACTCGGTGACGCAGCGCGTGCAGGAGATCGGCATTCGCATGGCGCTGGGCGCGGATCGTCAGCGCATCCGGCGCATGGTGGTGTGGCAGGGCATGCGGCTGGCGCTGGCCGGAGTGGCGCTGGGCGTGAGCGCCGCCTTCGGGCTCACGCGGCTCATCGCGAGCTCGCTTTACGGGGTGAAGAGCTGGGATCCGACCGCGTTCGTGATCGTTCCCATTGTGCTCACGCTGGTGGCGTTGATGGCGACATGGATGCCGGCGGTGCGCGCCTCGCGCCTGGACCCGATGAAGGCGTTGCGGGTGGAGTGAGCGAGGTGAGAGCCGGTGCAGTCCGGATGGTACAGCGCAGATTTGGAACATTTCTGGGCGATGAGCGCGTTCCTCGGGGGCTGAACACGCTGCGGAAAAACGCGATTCGCTGATGAATTCGAGGCGAAATGCCTCAGGGGCTAAAGAGGCTGCGGAAAAACTCATTTGTCTGGTCAGATCGCAGCGGAAAGGCGCAGGGGCTAAAGCCCGGCTCTTTATTAGGAAGCGGTTATCGGCACGACTGAAGTCGTGCCCTGACGCGATTCCCTGCGCGGCTGTTTATGAGTTAGTCCCTTACCACGTGAGCGCGCGCAGCGCGCTCACGCCCGCGCCGATCAGCGCGGTTTCGTCGTCGGGCTCCAGCACTTCCAGGCTGAAGCTCTGCAGCGGGCTCATCTTCACCATCTCCTCCATGTGCTCCCGCAGCACCGGCAGCTCCAGGAATCCCACGTTGTGCCCGGTGAAGTAAAACTTACCCGGCCCGGCGAGGTGAATAAATGAGGCCGTGGCCGCGGCCAGCGCGCGATGCCACAGGTCGACGAACTCGCGGCATTTCGCGTCGCCTTGTTTCGCCGCCGCGAACACCTCTTCCGGCTCCTTATCCAGGAAGCGCAGGCGCATGGCGCGATAGCCCATGATGCCTTCCAGGTGGCCCACGCCGCCGCAGCCGCAGAAGCGTTCCTTGGGGTCAAGGCTCACGGTGATATGGCCGCCCTCCCACACGCCTTCCACGTAAGGCCAGCGCCCGTAGCCGATGCCGTTGCCGATGGTCCACACCCGTGTGAGGCGGTTCAGGTGGCCGCGTGTCGCCGCCACGCCCGCGGCAATCGCATCGGCATCGTTGGCCACGTGCACCGGCGCCGCGATTCCTCTTGCGGTCAACACCTGGCCCAGTTCCTGCCCCAGGTGCATGCCTTTCAACTGCTTCAGGTTGGGGCTCTCTTCCACGATGTTGTGCCGCACCACGCCGGGCACGGCCACGCCGATGGCATCCAGCTTGCCGCCGCCCCTGCCCGCCAGCTCCGCCACCTGCGAGGCCAGAATCTCCACCAGTTCGCCGCAGGGAACCGCCTGGAGCGCGTCCACTTCATTGCTGTCAGCCGGGAAGCGCACCGGCTTGCCCACGAGCTTGTGCTCTTCCAGCCGCCCCGCCACAATATGCTCGGTGATCACTACCCCGATGGCGATCGTCATTGCACCCTCCGCATGTTGAGCCTCAGCTTCCCTGGTAACGCATCAGCCGGCCCAGACCGTTGAAGGCCGCGACCTTGTAGCACTCCGCCAGCGTGGGATAGTTGAAGACCGTATCCACGAAATAATCCACCGTGCCGTCCAGGGTCATCACCGCCTGGCCGATGTGCACCAGCTCCGCCGCGCCCTCGCCGATGATGTGCACGCCCAGCACCTTGCGCGTCTCGCGATGGAAGATCAGCTTCAGCCGCCCGGTGGTGTCGCCGCGGATCTGGCCCCGCGCCACTTCGCGGTAATACGCCATCCCCACTTCGTATGGGACGTCCTCATCGGTCAATTGTTCTTCCGTCTTGCCGATGAAGCTGATCTCGGGTATGGTGTAGATCCCGTAGGGATAAAAAGTCGGGTTGGAGGTGGTGCTGTTGTCTCCGAACGCGCGGTGGGCGGCAATCCGTCCCTGCTCCATCGACACCGAGGCCAGCGCCGGGAACCCCACCACGTCGCCTACCGCGTAAATGTGGTCCACCTTGGTGCGGTAATGTTCGTCCACCGGAATGCGCCCGCGGGCGTCGGCCTCGATCCCCGCCGCAGCCAGGTTCAGGTCTTCGATCGCGCCCTGCCGCCCTACCGCGTACAGCAGCGCATCGCCGGAGATACGCTTCTTGCTCTCCAGGTTCGCCACCACCGTCCCATCCGGCAGCTCCTCTACGCTCTCCACCTCTTCTCCCAGGCGCAGAGTCACCCGGCTGTCGCGCAGGTGATAGCTCAACGATTCAATGATCTCCTGATCGGCGAATTCCAGCAGCCTGGCCCGTTTTTCAATGACGGTCACACGCACGCCCAGGATGGCGAACATGCACGCGTATTCGACGCCGATGACGCCGCCGCCAACCACCATCATGGTTCTCGGCAACTGCGGCAGATCGAGGATCTGGTCGCTGTTTACGATGGTTTTGCCGTTGATGGGCACCTTGGGCGATGAGGCCGGCTTGGTCCCCACGGCAATGATGATGCGATCCGATTCGAGGGTGGTATCGCCCTGAGGGCCCTCCACCCGCACCTGCCGCGGATCGAGGAAATGCGCAATGCCGTGCACCACGTCGATTCCATTGCGGGAGAGCTGCGCCTCGGTCACATCCACTTCGGTCTTGATCACGCCCTGCACCCGGAACGCCAGGTCCGCCATGGTGATCTTTTCCTTCACCCGGTAGTTCATGCCGTAAATGGAACGGTAGTTATAGCCGGAGAGGTGCAGCACCGCCTCGCGCATGGTTTTCGATGGGATGGTCCCGGTGTTGATGCACACCCCGCCCACCATGGACCTGGCCTCCACCACCGCCACGCGCTTCTTCATCTTGGCCGCGGCCACCGCCGCCCGCTGTCCCGAAGGACCGGAGCCGATTACGGTGAGGTCGTAGTTGGCGGCGCTCATGCGTCGGTCCTTCCTCCCAGAACACTTCGATGCGATTGGGGCCGGTTGGTCGCGCCGCTTTGGGGAACGGGGGCGCCGCGCGGCCCTTCAACCGGAGGCTAACATAGCGGGCTGTCATGGCAGTCGCTTCGGATCCAGCGCAAGGGAACGGAAGCCGAGCTCCCGTAGGGCTTTGTGTTCTTCGGCGGGTTTCTGAGAACACAAGAGTGCCCCGGCAACGCGCAAGCCGCCGAGGCGAATCAGGAACTGGTGTGGACTTCACGAATGCGCCGCCCGCAGCGTCGACAGCCCCGCGGGCTTGCTCTTCGGCGCCGTGCGACCCCCGGTTCGACCGTCCTCCTCCAGCCGGAACTGCCGGATCATGCCGTCGAGATCGCCCGCCAGGTTAGCAAGGTTCTTGAGCGCCTCCACGGCCTCTTCCGCGGTGTGCGCCGAGTCCATCGCGATCTGCGAAATCTGCCCCGCCGAATCCGAGATCTCGCCCGAAGCCGAGGTCTGTTCCGTCGCCGCCGTGGCAATCAGGTTGATCTGCTGCTCCACTTCCTTCGACGATTCGATGATCGCTTCCAGGCTCTTGCGCGCGCGGCTCGTCTCCTCCAGGCCGGTTTGCACTGAGGCGCGGCTTGCATCCATCACTTCGAGAGTCGCCCGCGTCTCCTCCTGGATACTGCGGATGGTCGCGGCAATTTCCTCGGTGGCGCTCTTGGTCCGTTCCGCCAGCCGCCGCACTTCGCCCGCCACCACTGCGAACCCGCGCCCATGCTCGCCCGCGCGCGCCGCTTCGATGGCCGCGTTCAGCGCCAGCAGGTTGGTCTGCTCGCTGATCTCCTGGATGACGTTCACCACTTTGCCGATCTCCTCGCTTCGCGCCGCCAGCGAGTTCATCTTCTCGCTCACCGAGGTAGTCGCGGACGCAATCCGCTCCATGGTCTCTGCCGCCGCCTGCATCACGGCTCCGCCCTGGTCCGCGGTTTCGGCGGAAAGCCGGCTGGCGCGCGCCGCGTTTTCCGCGTTTTGACTTATCTCCCCGATGGTGACCGTCATCTCCTGCGCCGCCGCGGCAATCTGGTTGGTCTTGCTCGATTGCGTGCCCGCATCGGCCGAGCTCTGCACCGCCCGCGCGCTCATCTGGTTGGTGGCGCTGGAGAGCGTCTCGGCGCCCTTGGCCACCGACTCGATCACTTCGCGCAGGGCCGCCACGCTGGTGTTCAGCGCGTCGCCCAGCCGCCCGATCTCGTCGTTTGCCGAAACTCGCAGGCTCGCCGTCAGGTCCTTCGCCGCCAGCTTCTCCAGCGCCGTCGTCGCCCGCTGAATGCGCGGCGCAATCATCCGCGTCAACCAGACGCCCACCAATGCGCAGAGCGTTACAATCAGCAGCATCACACCGAAATCGATCCAGGTGGCCCGCGAGCTGTCTTGCGACGCGCTCTGCGCATTGTCGTTGGCCAGCTTCTCGTGCATCTGGAATGCCTGGTCCGCCGCCCCCAGCGCGGTCGCCAGCGTAGCCACTGTCCCCTGCGAGGAAAGAAGGTCCAGCGCATCGCCTATCTTCGACATGTTCTCCAGTTCCACCGCGCGGTCGCTGGCGGCCTGGTAGCTCTGGATGGCGGCCACTAATTGCTGATACCGGTCGCGCTCCTCCGACATCAGCAGCGGCTGCATCGCATTCAATTCCTGCTGGTATTCGGCAATCGCCTGCTTGCGCCTGGCCGCATGCACCGTACTGCACGCCGGGGTCTGGCAGAGAAGCAACTCCAGGTCCTCGCTCCGCACCGTGCTCACGGCATTGCGGATGTTTCCAATGTGAATGAGGGCCGGCAGGTGGTTCCCGCTTACCACCGCCGTCTTTCCCGCAATGCCGTGGAAGGCCACATAGGTGTAAGTCCCCAGCACGATGCACAAACTGCAGACAATCCCGAACGCCAGATAGAACTTGCGCGAGATGGGAAGATTGCGGATGGCAGACATAGGCCCACTCCTTCAGATTCGTTTCCATTCGCTTCATCGGCGCACCGCCGCCCGACTTGAACCGGCAAGCTTCCCAAGCGGCTGCGCCGCGCCCAAAAAGCTGCGTTTGCCGGACTTGGGAAATCGGTACGGCCCCCTTGCCTCACCGGAGCTGAATCGATATTCTTCCTGCGCTCCGCCAACGCCCCTGCCGAGGTACCGAGATGCTCTCCCGCGCGCCGCTCTTTGTCCTGCTCATTGCCGCCCTCCCGCTCGCCGCCCAGACGCCGGCTGCCGGCAGCCACGCCACTCGAGATGGCGAGCCCATGCACCTCACCGCCGCCGAGGACCGCCTCCGCCTCATTCGTCTCCTGGGGCTCACCCAACTCCGCCCGCCGCAATCCGGCGACGCCAGATCACCCAACTCCTGCAACTACGACGAGGCGAGGGCCAATCCCTACCACAATCTTCCCGATCCGCTGCAGTTTGACGACGGCAGCCGCGTCACCACCGCAAAGGAATGGTTTTCCCGCCGCCGGCCGGAGATCATGGCGCTCTACGACCGCGAAGTCCTTGGCCACACGCCGCCGCATTTGCCCAATGTCTCCTGGAAAGTGACCGCCAAGTCTGCAGCAAACCTGGGCGGCGTGAACGTGACAATCCAGCACGTCGTAGGCCACGTCGATAACGCGACCGATCCCGCCATCGAGGTCAACATCCAGCTTCTCCTCGCCATCCCCGCGCACGCCCAGCGCCGGGTCCCCGTCGTCATGGAGCTGGAGTTCCCTGAAGACTTCGACGCGGCCCTGGCAAGGCCTCTTCCCGAGGCGTTCATAGGCCCGTGGGCTCACTACAGCGTGGACCCAATCCCCGCGCTGCAACGCGGCTGGGCATTCGCCATGCTCAAGGCCACCAGCATCCAGGCCGATGACGGCGCCGGCTTGACCCAGGGTATCATCGGCCTCATGAACCACGGCCAGCCGCGCTCGCTCGGAGACTGGGGCGCGCTGAAGGCGTGGGGGTGGGGCGCAAGCCGATGCCTCGACTACTTCGCCACCGACCCCGCCCTCGATGCGCGCCACGTCGCCCTCGAAGGCCACTCGCGCTATGGCAAAGCGGTCCTCGTCGCCATGGCCTATGATCCCCGCTTCGCCATTGCCTACAGCTCTTCGTCCGGCGAGGGCGGCGCCAAGCTCTACCGGCACATTTACGGCGAGCCCATCGCCAATCTCGCCAGCACCACCGAGTACCACTGGATGGCCGGCAACTTCCTCAAGTACGATGGCAAGCTCAATGCCGGGGATCTTCCCGTCGATAACCACGAGCTCATCGCCCTCGCCGCGCCCAGGCCCATCTTCATCGGCTCCGGATCCAACAACGGCGACGGCTACGCCAATCCCAATGGGGACGGCTGGGCCGATCCTCGCGGAATGTTCCTGGCGGAGGTGGCGGCTTCGCCGGTCTACCGGCTGCTCGGCGTCGAAGGCCTCGAAACCAGCACGTTCCCTCCCCTCCAAACCGCGCTTGTCAAAGGAAGGCTGGCCTTCCGCCAGCACTCCGATGGGCACACTCCCAAGCCGAATTGGCCCGCGTTTCTCGATTTCGCCGGCCCCTACCTGCAAGGCGCCAACTCCGCGAAGGCTGGCCCGGCAAAGGCGCGAAATCATTAGGCGTGATTCGCGGTGCGGTCTGAATTCGTCTCCCCCGCTGTCAATCCGGCTACACTGAATTCGAACCCGCTATGAAGAAGCTGGCCATTGTCGCCGCAATATTTATCGTTGTCATAGTCGCTATCGGGTTCAACCTCTCGCGTGCAAGCCAGGAGCCATTGATTACCACGCCGGATCCTCTGCAGATAGGGCGGGGGAAGCTTCATGCCCAACTGATTCAATCCGAGCAGCGGGAAGCTGAAATCGAGAAGCAGGACTGGAACTCCATACCGCTGTTGCGCGAACTTGTGGTTGCCCACCAGGCGAGGATCGAGAAGCTGACCGGAAACAGCGAGGCAGTCGAGATTATCGCTCACGACCAGGATGCCATTGCGCGGCTGGAAAAGCGCATTCAGGACCTGACCGCGATCGAATTGGCAAAGCCGACTGTGGGCAACGGGAAAGGCGACTAGAGCCCTTTCTGAATGGGTGTATCCCGACGGGGACGGAACAGGCTGTGGACGAACTCATTCTGTTTTCCTGGTCCTCCGCTGGCGAAGGCCTGACAATTGAAAACGGAGAACTTTGAACCGAGTTGCGTTCCCCTGCGTAGAAACCTTCATGCTTGCCGACCTGAAGCTCGCCCTCCGCCAGTTGGCCAAGTCCCCCGGCTTTGTCCTCACCGCCGTCTTCACCCTGGCGCTGGGCATCGGCGCCAACGCCATCGTCTTCAGCGTCCTCAACGCGCTGGTGCTCAAGCCGCTGAACGTGCCCGATGCGGGGAACCTCTACTCCGTCCAGCGCTTCCAATATCCCTCCCAGTCTTACCCCGATTACAAGGACCTGCGCGACCGCAACCGCACCTTCTCCAGCCTGGTCATGTTTCAAATCATCGGAGCAGTCGGCGTCGATACCGGCGCGCATCCGTCCACGGCCTGGCCATTTCTCGCCAGCGGCAATTACTTCGATGCGCTGGGCGAGCAGCCCTATCTCGGCCGCTTCTTCCATCCCTCCGATGAGAAAGGCCCCGACAGCGCCCCCTACGTGGTTTTGAGTTACGCTTACTGGCACAGTTACTTTCACAGCGATCCATCCGTCATCGGCCGCCCTGTCTCCATCAACAAGCACCCGTTCACCATCATCGGAGTCGCGCAGCCCGGATTCCGCGGGACCGAGCTCTTCTTTGCCCCCGCCATGTGGATCCCCATCATGGAGCAGAAGTCCGTCACCGGCTCCAACGATCTTCAGAATCGCGGCGATCACTCGCCATGGGTCTTCGGCCGCCTTCGGCCGGGCGTCACTCCCGCTGAAGCCGCCGCCGACCTCAACACCATCGGCGCGTCGCTCGCCAAGGCCTATCCCGGCGAGGACGAAGGCATCAAGTTTTCCCTCGCCAGGCCCGGCCTGGTCGGCGACTTCCTCGGCGGCCCGGCCCGCGCGTTTGTGGCCGGCCTCATGCTCCTTGCCGGGCTCATCCTGCTGGCCGCGTGCGCCAACCTCGGCAGCCTCTTCGCTGCCCGCGCCTCCGATCGCGCCAAGGAAATCGCGCTGCGCATGGCTCTCGGTTCGCGCCGCCGCCTGATTGTGCGTCACCTCCTCACGGAGGCCATGCTGGTCTCGCTTGCCGGCGGCGTCATCGGCCTGGCGGGCGGCGTGGTCATTCTGCGTTTCCTCAGCACCTGGCAGCCGCTCCCTGACATCCCCATCAACGTCCCCGTGAATCCCGACCTGCGCACGTACGCCGTCGCCCTCCTGCTCGCGCTGGTCAGCGGATTCCTCTTCGGCATGGTGCCCGTGCGCCAGGTCCTGCGTGCCGATCCCTGGCAGATCATCCGCACCGGCATGAGCTCCGATGTCCTCAAGCGCTTCAGCCTTCGCGACGCCCTGCTGGTAACCCAGATCGCCATCTGCGCGGTTCTGGTCACATCGTCGCTGGTCGCAGTCCGCGGCCTCGTCCGTTCCCTCCACTCGGATTTCGGTTTCAACCCGCAAAACGTGATGCTCGTCGAAGCGGATCTGCACATGTCCGGATACACCGATGACAATTCTCCCCAGATCGAGCGCCGCATGATCGACGCCGCTGCCGCCATTCCCGGCGTCACCTCCGTGGGCACGGTCAACGAGGTTCCCCTCAGCCTTGGCGGCAGCGATTCCGACGTCTACAAAGACACCATCACCGATTTCCGCCCCACCAACGCCGCTGCCGACGCCATGAATTACCGCATCTCGCCCGGCTACATCCAGGCCGCGGGCACCCGCCTGCTCGCCGGACGCGACCTGACCTTTCACGACGACAAGAATTCACCTACCGTCGCCCTGGTGAACCGGCAGTTCGCCATCAAGCTGTTCGGCTCCATTCAAAATGCCATCGGCGGTCACTTCAAATATTGGGGCGGCAAGCGCGCGGAAGTGGTCGGCGTGGTGGAAGACGGGAGATATCGGACCCTCACCGAGGATCAGCAGTCGGCCATGTTCTTTTCCTTCCTGCAGCACACTGACAGCGGCACCGTCCTCGTGGTCCGCTCCGCGCGCGACCCTCAGGAGATGGGGCCGGCACTTGAAAGCGCAATTCGCGGCATCGACGCCACCCTGCCCCTCACCATCCATACCTGGAGCTCTGAGATGGATTCCGCGCTCTTCGCCGCGCGCGTCGCCACCGTTGCTCTCGGCGTGCTGGGCCTGCTCGGCGCCATGCTCGCCATCACCGGCATCTTCGGCATGGCCTCTTACGTGGTCAGCCGCCGCCTCCGCGAGCTCGGCATCCGCGTGGCCCTCGGCGCCGGCCGGAAACAGATCCTTTCTGCCTCGCTCGGCCGCGCCTTCCGCCTGCTCGCCTACGGCTCGGTGGCCGGCATCGTCCTCGGCCTGATGGCGACCAAGGTTCTCGCCTTCATCGTCTACCAGGCCACGCCCCGCGATCCGTTCGTGCTCGGCGGCGTCACCCTAACCATGCTCGTGCTGGGCATGCTGGCCGCGCTCGTCCCCGCACGCCGCGCCCTGTCCGTCGACCCGCTCATCCTCCTCCGCGACGAGTAAGCCCGCGAGCTCTCGTGCGAGGGTGCCCCATCCATTTCGCGCTTTTTGCGAAATGGGTGGGAAGCCACACGGTCCGGCGCACAGGATCTGCACTTGGTCTTGTTTTTCTTTCTGTCATTCCCGCAGGGAATCTGCTTTTGCTTTTGCTCTTGCGACACCGCCAGACGTGCGGTTGTTCATTTCCTTTTGCCGTCGAGTCAACGACCATGGGTGCCCCATCCATTTCACAGCACCATTGTGAAATGGGTGGGAAGCAATGTCGCCCGACGTTAGGTTGTTTTTTGTCTTTGCATTTGTTCTTGCCTTTCTTTCTGTCATTCCCGGCAGGGAATCTGCTTCCAGCCCACGTTTCTCACCGGCCGCTGAAATCGTACCGCCGGTCTCCTGACCGGCTGTACTGAGGGCCTTCCGGCCCTCGAATACTAACCAACCGGCAATCATCCCGACTAAACCTGCTGGAGACTGTCGCGCCACACTGTAAACTGTCCACCGGTCGCCGTCCGCGGTCCACCCATCCATGAAATCACTCGCCGCCACACTCGTCCTTCTCACCCTCGTCCTCTTCGCCATCGCGTGTCCATTGCACGCGTCCGAACCCGTCACCGTCGCCCAGCTCGAGGGAATCGTCACCGCCGCGCGCTCCCAGACCGACGCCAAGCTCGCCGAGCTGCTCTCCGGCTACGAACTCACCCAACGCCTCAGCGCACCCACGCTCGCCCGCCTCCAGTCCCCCCTCTCCGGTCCGCAGTCCCGGCAGGAGCTCTCCATCCTCGCCGCGCAATCGTCTTTCCTTGAGCTGCCGCCCACGGAAATTCCCTCCACGCCGGCCCCCGGTTTTGCCCAGCAGCGCCAGATCATGGCGCAGGTCGTCACCTACGTCACCCAGACCACGCACAAACTCCCTGACTTCATTGCGACCCGCGAAACTCGCAGCTTCCAGGACCGCCCCGCCGGCGCTTATAGTTACCAACCGCTCCACCCCACTGGTCAGATCTCCGCCAACGTGGTCTACCGCGACGGCCAGGAACGCGACACCAACGGCAAAGGCAAGAAGGTGGACATATCAGCCGCGGGGCTCGTTTCCTGGGGCGAGTTTGGACCCATTCTCTCCACCGTGCTTCTTGACGCCGCCAAAGGTCATCTCGCCTGGAGTCACTGGGAGCAGGGCGCTGGCGGCCCCGTGGCCGTCTTCCGGTACTCTGTACCCGCCAGAAAATCTCACTACCAGATTCAGTTCTGTTGTGTGGCCACTCCGGAGGACCTGGCCGGAGGGCACATCCTGCACGAGCAGGCCCCTTACCACGGCGAGATCGCCGCCGACCCCTCTACCGGCGCTATCCTCCGCATCACCGTCATCGCCGATCTCGGCTCCGACAACCCCCTCGTCACCGCTGCCATCGCCGTCCAGTACGGCCCCGTCAACATCGGTGGGAAGACTTACATCTGCCCCATTCGCAGCGAGGCTCTCGCCCTCCGGCACCAGTGGGACCTGACCAACAACGCCATACCCGCCGCTGCCGGCGCAATTCCATCGTCAGCCATCAATCGCGGTCCCATCTGGACCCGCCTGAACGAGGTCACCTTCACCAGTTTCCACATCTACCGCGGCGAGTCCCGCATCCTCACCGACGCCGAAGCCGCGCAGATGACCGGCCAGCCCGCCGCGCCCGCGCCCGCCGCGCCGCCCGCAACGGAATCTGCGGCCAACGACCAGCCTGCCCCGCCTCAACTCGCGCCCCAGCCTCAACCCGCGCCCGAATCTCACCCCGCCAACTCCGCTAACACCGCTAACTCCGCTACCCCCCCTAACTCCCCTAACTCCGCTATCCCCGCTAACTCCGCTAACTCCGCTATCCCCGCTAACTCCGCTAACTCCGCTATCCCCCCTAACTCCGCTAACACCGCTAACACCGCTAACTCCGCTAACACCGCTAACTCCGCTAACACCGCTAACTCCGCCAACCCCGCTGCCTCCGCCAACATCCCCGTCTTCCGCGCCACCGCCCGCCAGGTCCTCGTGGATGTTGTTGTCGACAAGAAAAACGACGATCCCGCTGCCGGTCTGCCCAAATCGGCCTTCACCATCGAAGAAGACGGCAAGCCCCAGTCCATCGACTTCTTTGAGGAACATTCGGCCAACGCTTCCGCGTCGGCCGCCGCTCCCACCATGCCCCCAATGCCGGCCGGTGCCATCACCAACGTCCCCACCGCGGCGCCCACCGGCGCGCTCTACGTCTTCCTCCTCGACTCCCTCAACACCGAGCCCCAAGACCAGGTCTACGTCCGCCTTCAGGTTCTCGCTTACCTGAAAAAAATGGATCCCGGCACCCAGGTCGCCGTCTTTGCGCTCGGCGCGCACCTGCGTCTGGTCCAGGGATTTACCTCCGACGCCGCAACCCTCCTTGCCGCGGTCAAGGGGACCAGTGCCGAGCGCGACCCCATGGCCCAGACCCGCAGCGATAACGCCGACGACGCCCAGCACACAGCCAATCTAGCGGCCATGCGCTCCACCGCCCCGGGCCTGGCCCAGTTCGCCCACGGCGAAACCCCCCAGGGATACAGCTTCGGCGCCCGCGCCTCCATGACCTTCGAAGCCTTCAACGCCCTTGCCCGCTACCTCGAAGGCATTCCCGGCCGCAAGAACCTCGTCTGGTTCGCCAGTTCGTTTCCCGTCGTCTTCTTCCCCTCGCCGAAACAAATGGAAGAGATCCGGAAGAGCCCCAGTCTTACAGGTTACGAGAGCCATGTGAGGCAGACCGCGGACCTTCTCACCGTCTCCAAAATCGCGGTCTACCCGGTCAGCGGCGCGGGTGTCATGAACTCCAACATCGGCACGGCCGATTCCGCCGGCGCCGGCTCGGCCGGCGGTACCGGCCACTTCGGCGGCAACGAGGGCATGACCAGCTCGTTAACCAGCGAATCCCTGAACTCCGCCTCCTCCCTCACCGGCATGGAGCAGCTTGCCAACTCCACCGGCGGCCGCGCCTTCACCACCAACGACATCGGCAGCGCCCTCCACAAGATCGTCCATGACAGCGACGTCTACTACACCGTTGGCTACGCACCCAGGTCGCCCGCCGACGGCAGTTTCCATCGCATCGATGTAAAGGTCTCCGGCGGCAAGTACAGGCTCGCCTATCGTCAGGGCTACAACGCCTCCGAACCCGGCGCCGCTTCCGCCGCAAACCCCATCACCCCGCTGCTCCAATACGGCCTGCCCAACGCCACCGGCCTCCTCTACGGTGCCACCGTCGCTCCGAGCACCAATCCTGACACCACCCCCGCCGGCCAGAACCCCAACCTCAAAGCCCCGCTCACCCGCTACACCGTCTCCTTCACCATCCGCGCCCAGGACGTCTCCTTTGGACAGGCCCCCAACGGTGAGCGCATTGCCAAGCTCCTCATCGGGGTCAAGGCCTACGGCAAGGACGGCGCCGCCCTCAACTGGCAGGCCCTCCAGGAGGCCACCGAGCTCACGCCCGACAAGTACACTTCCATCCTCAAAACCGGACTCCCAGTTACTCTCGACATCGACCTGCCCCCCAACATCCCCGCCCAGCTAGTCACCGCCGTCTACGACTGGAACACCGCCCGCTCCGGCACGTTGGAAATTCCCCTCCATCGATAATTCCAAGCCAGCCGGCACGTGACCGCTGTCACCAGTCGAGTGACTGCTCATCACATGCGGCTGTGATATCCCGAACCCATCGCACGTACCTCGCGTATTCTCACCTGTCATGCTCAGCGACCTGAAACTCGCGCTCCGGCAGTTGGCCAAGTCCCCGGGCTTCGCTCTCACCGCCATCATCACTCTGGCCCTCGGCATCGGCGCCAACGCCATCGTCTTCAGCGTCCTCAACGCGGTCGTACTCAAGCCCGTCAACCTGCCCGGCGCGGAGAACCTCTACCTGGTGCAGCGCTTCACCTACCCCTCCCAGTCCTATCTCGACTACGTGGACCTGCGCGACCGCAACCGCACCTTTGAGAGCATGATCGCGTTTCAGATCCTCGGCCCCATCGGCGTCGATTCCGGCGCCCACCCCTCCATCGCCTGGCCTTACATGGCCAGCGGCAACTACTTTGACGCCCTCAAGGTCCAGCCCTATCTCGGCCGCTTCTTCCACGCCAGCGACGAGAAAGGCGAAAACAGCGCCCCTTATGTTGTCCTCAGTTACGGTTACTGGCACAGCTACTTCCACGGCGACCCAGCCGTCGTCGGCCGTCCCCTCCTCATCAATAAGCACCCGTTCACCATCCTCGGCGTCGCCCCGCCCGCCTTCCGCGGTACCGAGCTCTTCTTCGCTCCCGACGTGTGGATCCCTATCGTCGAGGACCCCACCTTCATCGGCGACTTTCTGAAGAACCGCGGCGATCACTCTCCCGTCGTCATCGGCCGCCTCCGTCCCGGTGTCACTCCCGCCGTAGCCAACGCCGACATCAATGCCATCGGCTCCTGGCTCGCCAAGGCCTATCCCTCCGACGACGACGGCATCAAATTCTCTCTCGCCCGCCCCGGCCTCATGGGCGACATGCTGGCCGGCGCGGCCCGTGCCTTCATGGCTGGCCTCATGCTCCTCGCCGGGCTCATCCTGCTGGCCGCCTGCGCCAATCTCGGCTCGCTCTTCGCCGCCCGCGCCTCTGACCGCGCCAAGGAAGTCGCTCTCCGCCTCGCCCTCGGCTCCCGCCGCGCCCTCATCCTCCGCCAGCTCCTTACTGAAGCTCTCCTGGTCTCGCTGGCCGGCGGCGCGCTCGGCCTCGGCGGCGGAGTCCTCATCCTCCGCTTCCTCA
>Ga0307372_10004953_pt1 | contig 20274 bp, 14 predicted proteins | sample OX1MG_FD_202533 | JGI IMG/M metagenome (GOLD analysis project Ga0307372, IMG submission 202533) | Soil microbial communities from Risofladan, Vaasa, Finland - OX-1 | ecosystem: Environmental > Terrestrial > Soil > Coastal area > Acid sulfate soil | place: Finland: Risofladan, Vaasa | collected...
GACGCGGAGGCTAAATCGTAAGACAGTAATCCCGTTCCCGTCTCACACCGGCCCAGCTTGCCTGGAACGGTGGCCTACCTTGGCGTGGAACCCTGGACCAATTTGGATGGAATACGCAGGTTTGATGTCAGCTGGGTTCGTTCCAGTGGAGGCGCGCCAGACGCACTGCCGGAAAGGGAGTTCGGTGCACGCTCGGCATGTCGTCCGTCTGCGCCGGCGGTTCGAGACTGTGGCGCTCCGGGACGCAGTGCCGGAGGTCGTCTTCTTGAACAGTCATGACGGTACGAGCGCGTACCAGCTGCGGTTGGGGTTGTTCCGGGCCGTCTGCACCAATGGGCTGATTGTCTCGGTTGGGGCATTTCCGGCGTACTGCGTCGCGCATCGTGGCGATGTCGTCGACGAGGTGGTGACGGCGGCGCTGGAAGCATCAGAGCGGTTTGAAGCACTGGCCGGTCGTGTCGAGTGCATGGAGCAGCGCCGGTTGGATCGGAGCGAGCAGATCGGGTTCGCTGGCAAGGCGCTGGCGTTGCGGTTCCCGGAGCTCGACAAGGCCGGCATGCAGCCGTCTCGGCTTCTTGAGTGCCGTCGAATGGACGACACCGGCGACGATCTCTGGACGGTGTTCAATCGCGTTCAGGAGAACCTGCTGGGCGGTGGTCTTGTCAGGCGCACCGAGTCCGGCAGGCTGTCGCGGACTCGGCGTATTACCTCGATCCGTCAAGACGTGCGGCTGAACAGCCGGCTGTGGGATCTGGCCGAGGAGGTTCTGGCCGCCTGAGTGGCACCTGCGGGAGGGGGCGTCTTCGGGCGCTCTCTCCCGGCCGGGAAGACCGTCGGCGAGAATCCACGGGCTGCGGGTGTCGCGCAGCGTCACAAGATCGACGAGGAGCGGAACATGACTGACTTGAGAATAGACGCGGCGTCCCAAGCGGCGCTGAAAGCGCGGCTGGCGAGTCCGGAGGGCAGGGCCGCGCTGGACGAATTGGCTCGGATCATCGCTGGCGCATTTGCGCGGAGCGTGCCTGAAGGCACAGATCTCGGGCTGGATACTCCGGAGGGAGGCGAGGCGTTCCGTGCCGCTTGGCCGGATATCGTGGATGCTTTCCTGTTTCGCCGCGGGCCTCAGCCACACAAGAAGAAGGCTCTCCGAAAGGCAAAGCCGACGGCCGAGAACGTGCTCCCGAAGCTGAAGGACTGACGCCGACGGAATGATGCGATGAGGAGTTTTGACGCGTTTTGGGGGTAGATGCAGGATAGCCTGGCGGCTGCCGTTTGCATCAAAGTCATCGCCATGGCAAATGGCGTTCGCTTGCAAACGTGGCTCGACAAGGGAACCAAAGAACGGTTCTCGGCAGTGGCAAGGCACGAAGGGCTCTCGGACTCGGCGCTCCTGAAGCGCATGGTCGACCTCATGCTCCAGACCGCCACCGCGGGTCAGGGCGCTCTTCCCGATGGAGGCGATGACAGTCGGGCGTCGGCCACGCGGGTGTCCGTGCGATTGAGGCCGGACGATGTGCCGATCCTGCAGCACCGGGCAGCGGCGCGCGGGTTGCGGTCAGCCACCTACATTTCCGTGTTGGCTCGGGCCCATCTGCATCGCCTTGCGCCGCTACCGCGGGAAGAGCTGCTAGCCGTGAAGCGTGCGGTGTTGGAGCTGGCATCCATCGGCCGCAATCTCAATCAGATCGCACATGCCGCCAATCGGGGTGAGCGATCCGCCGGGCCAAACCGGGAAGATCTCAAGGCAATGCTGAAGGTCTGCGGAGCCCTCAGGGACCACATCAGAGGTCTGCTGGCCGCCAATCTCCGTTCATGGGATCAAGGCTATGACGACTCGAAGTGAACCGCTATTCGATCCCCTGAGCTTCGCCCGTCGTGGGCCTGGCCGGCGGGACCACCTGACGCAAGCCCAGATCGCACAGATCGAGCGCACGGTTAGTCGAACGCCAGAAGTCATGGTGAAGGTGCTGCCGAAAGGTACAAACAGCCTTCAGTCGGTGAAAAATCACGTCGGGTATATCGGTCGTCGTGGGAAGGTGGAACTGACTTCCGATGACGACGAAAAACTACAAGGCAAGGGCGTCGCGGACCAGTTGATCGCCGATTGGGATCTGGAACTGGAGTCGCTTAGAGGAAAATCAGATCTGACGGCATCGAGCAAGAAGTCCTCGCCCAAGCTGGTTCACAAAGTACTGTTCTCGATGCCGCCGGGGACGGACCCGGTAAAGGTACTGACGGCGGTGCAGAATTTCTGTCGCGAGGAGTTCGGATTGAAGCACCGGTACGCGATGGCGCTCCACACGGACGAACCGCACCCGCACGTTCATGTTCTGGTCAAAGCAATGAGCGAACAGGGAGAGCGCCTGCATATTCGCAAGGAGTCCCTGCGCCGTTGGCGCCTCGAATTCGCGCGCCACCTGCGGGCGTTGGGAGTGCCCGCCAACGCGACACTGCGCTCTGTCCGCGGAGAAATGCGAACTCAGAAGCCAGACGGAATCTTCCGGGCAAGCCAACGGGGATCATCGACCCACATGCGAGAAAGGGCGATCTCAGTGGCGCGGGAGATATCCACTGGAACGCTTAAAAGTGAACCCGGAAGCGCAAAGCTGCTAAAGACACGGCAGGACATTCGCGGAGCATGGAACGCAATTGCCGACACTTTGAGCAACGACAGACACAGCCATATCGCGTCGAAAGTGCGACGATTCGTTGACCAGATGCCTCCTCCGCGAACCGAGAAGGAGCTTCTCGCTGATGCCGTTGCTTCGAAGTTCCGCGGAACAACGACCGTAGATAGGTCGCCAACTCGGTAGAAGTTGTACGGGCAGTCGGATCCCTGCTCGCCAATGTGATCTACCGCGAAGGCCGAAAATGTGTCGGTGCGTCCCTTAAAGAAATCCTTGGTGTCGCGATCTATCATGCGAAGCACGATCTGTGGGAGGTGGTTGGCCACGTCCGACCCACATGAGGTGGCCGCGGCGAATCCAAAAGTGGCTGTAGCATCCTATGCTCCGCCAAATCGAAGGCGATATCGTGAGGCGACCGTCCTGATATTGGCGCGCACGCCACAGAGGCGGACCAGGAGGAACTAGGTTTAGGTGAATGACAGCGTGGCAACCACAGGGGCAAATCAGCGCGACTTGCCAATAGTGATCATCCTCACCGACCAGATAGATCAGTCCAGCGCCAAGTCGCTCCGGCACGTCCGAAACCGTACGTGTGACAAATGACGGCTTGACTTCGCGCCGCAGGAGGCTCCGCAGGGAATCGCGCAAAGCTCGGAAAATATTCACTGTGACACGACCGGCTCGCTGAGCTGCGGCATACCTAACAATGGGTCGCAGTCCCCGAGTCCTACGAGCTTTGCGGAAATGGGCACGGGCGCTCGGTCTTCCTCGTGATAGTGCTCGCCCTGAATGAAGCTCGTTCGAACTATTGCAAACTCTTCATTCGAACAATATCTGTAGGGATGCAGCCTTGCCAGAAACTCGTTTACCGCAGTCGCGGCAATTTGTGTATTGATACTTATTACCGCTGGGCGATCTTCGTTGACGCCTCGTATGTATCGAGAACGAAGCTGCCGTTCGTATTCGGCACGATCGGAGTGCTGGAGTGCCTCGGACTGAAGTTGGTCGCTCGAATACACTCGTCGGTCGCGAAGGCTGGATGAATCTGGCTGAATATAGTGTACAGCGCCCGCTGCCTCGGATATCCCACCTTCGCCGTCCGCGTCCAATCGGACCCCCAGGTCGAAATAGGGGAGGCTGTAGTAACTGGCCAGTCTGTTCAGAAGGCTTCTCCCCCTCGCGCCGTCCATGCAGCCAAATACAACATCGCACTGCGCGACGGCGCGCACCGCCTCCGGGGTTGCAAGGTCTACACTCAGCAACTGAACCTCTGTTCCCAATCCCATGCGGGCAATAGCCCTTCCCATCACTTCGGTCTTGCGGCGATTCATTACGGCGTCTTCGCGCGTTGCGTTATAGATCCGATTCAGATTCTTGTCTTCGACGCGATCTGGGTCTACGAGAACGAGTCTGCCGACCCCAAGTCGCGCAAGCATTTCGATCAAAGGGCTGCCCGTGCCGGAGCAACCAAGAACGGCAATCGACAGCTGTCGCAGTCGAGACACAGTGTCGCTGCCGAAGAGCTGTGCGTGTCGCTTGACGAAGCCAAGGTGGGGTTGTCGCTCGGAATAGTTCGACCAGAAATGCAAATCCGTGCCCGCAACGGAGACTAGGTCGACCGGCGCGAATCGTCCCTGGACATCAATCGTGCGCGCGAAGATCCGCCCACCCGGAACCATGATCGCACTGCCATGCAGGGAATCGGTATCCATCCAGCCGTATACGGAGCCGAAGAAGTCCCGATCTGAGCGATCGTCAGTATCCGAGAAGTCGGAGTAGCCACCCGGGTGGGAGTGAATCTTGATGACGGCCCAATTCGAACGTGCAGCCCGCTCAAGTAACGGCACTACACAGCTCGGTGCCCAGGTGACTTCGACCTCACTTCGCCGACATGAGGTGTGCGGAACCAGGAAGATCTCGTGGGCCGTCAGCGCGGTGGCATCCCTCGCATTTGATCGGCCACAGGCCAATACGGCAACGGCCTCGTGGCCATCTCCCGGAAATAGGTGTCGTTCAAGCTGAACGTGTTGTCGGCCGGTAAGTCGAAACTTGGTAACCATGGCTTACCGCTTTTTCAGTTCATCAGCCAGCCAACCCTGGGCGTAAGCGCAGTGGGTCGCGAGTCCATCCTCACCCGTGCGCCACGGACTTGCCGCGGGCCGGTGGCGGGACCACTGCTGGAAGGTTCGGCCGTCGATGGGCTGCGGTGAGAGTGCATTGATGGCTTTGCCGTCGGCGCGGGACAAATGGGGCTCGAAGTAGACCATGTCCAATGCCGCGTCCGGGTATCCGCCGACAATCCGGATCGCTGCAATTGCGTGACTTGCGTTGAAGCCGACTGGCAGCTCAAAGCGATGCAAAAGCACCCATTGGGTGCCGCCGTCGACGATGGCCTCCCAACTTTCTCCACGACCTTCCAGGAACTCAAGGTCCTCAGGCGGTAGGCTGAATTGGCGCCGAAAGCCAAGCCCCTCGGTTGCCTCTCGTGGAACGGTCATAAAGCGCTCGACACCCTTCGCGCGCAAGTCAACTTCCTGATCTGCTCCAATAGGGACAGGCGGGCCGCCGGTGACCTTTTGGGATAGCAGGTACATTTCTGGGGTCTTACCAGCGAGCGCCAATATCTCCCGCCCCGTTGGCGTGGGGTTCGGCGTTTCATAGTGCGTGCGATCGATGCGGATACGGTAGCGACGCGCCTTGGGTTTGTCCTTTCCAGCGCGCGCGTATTCCTCAACGTCTAGCAATTCCAGCTCTTCGTCTTCTGCTGACATGTGCGTTATCTCCAAAGTTTCGAATCCAAAAAGTGTCGTGCAAATAGTGACGATATCGTCTATAGTGTATTCCGAAAAATGGGCGCACCAAGCAGGTCGCCCTCGTCATGTCTAACTATACGGAAACGTCTATAGCAATGTCAACCGAAACGCTTTTCGCGGAGCGCCTGAAGTCTGCCCGAGAGACGAAGAAGCTGAGCCAGGCAGAACTCGCCAAGAGCGCCGGACTGCAGCCGTCGCATGTGTCTCATTTCGAGACCGGACGCCGGGCGCCATCGTCCGCAAACCTTCGGGCATTGGCGGATGCGCTTGGCGTAACGGCAGATTTCTTGTTGGGCCGCCAGTCGCGCCAAGGTATGGCGGGGCCGCGGCTAGATCAGGTCGTGACTTATGCCGAGCGGCTTTCCGACTCCGATCTCGATGTTTTGGCGGCCTTCGCGGAGACGCTTGCGGAAAGACGCAAAGCTAGCGATCGGAAGAATCGCTAGTGGGTCGTGGCGCCCGTCCTAGCTATTTGACGCGGTTAGTGCACAGAGGATGTGCCGACGTGCTGAATGGCAGGTTGGTGGACACCAGCAGAATGTCTTCCTAGGAGACGAATGGATGGAAGCGAAAGCGGCAGCAAGAATTTTTCATGATTGGGCAGCGGGTGAGGGCTTGATGGCGGTACCCGTCGCGAAGTCCGAATCGACAGCCCAGCAGTTGCACTTAGTCCAGCCCGTGACAGACAAAGGCAAACAGCTTCTTCGAACGAAGCAGATTCATGCGATTGGATTTGATACTTCCGACAACAAGCTGGTCGTATTCACCCGCCAGGCGGCTCCATCGTCGAAGAAGGCATTGGCGCTGCTGCCGGACCACGTGGACGATGTAACTGTTCAATACCGCCAAGGAAAGACTGCTGCGATTGGAATTGAGCCAACGACCCCTTTCGGAGCGCCGCCCTACACCGTCCGGGTAAGTCCGAATGGCACCGTCTACACTTGTGGGAGCTCCATCTCAGCCGGCAATGCGAGAGATGCTGGCACGATGGGGTGTCTTCTGCGAAATGGTACCGGGGAGGTGTTTGGTCTGAGCAACAACCATGTCTCGGGCAGCTGCAGTTTCGCAGGCGTTGGGCTCCCGATTCTTGCGCCCGGTGTGATTGATGTCGCACCGAATGGCCTAAATCCGTTCACCATCGGCCTTCATCACTCGTCCCTGCCACTAGTGACGGGCGATCCAGGAAATGTCGATCACAAGGCCAACAGAGACTCCGCGATCTTTGGGATTGTCGATCCCGGCCGTGTCTCGTCGTATCAGGGTGACGCGTATGACACACCTTCGACTGTTGGAGCGATTGCAGCTGGAATGATCGTCGAAAAGTACGGTCGAACGACGGGACTGACAAAGGGCACGGTGGTCAGCGAGATATATGGAGCGCACCCAATTCAGTATGCAGCTCCACAGTACGGCTTCTCTGGAATAGTTTGCTTTGAGCCGGTGTTCGCGATTGTGGGCGAAAACACGATCTTCTCGGACAATGGCGATTCAGGTTCGCTAATCACGACCGTAGATCCAACCACGGGCTTGCGATCGGCAGTCGGAATTGTCGTGGGAGGTATGCACGACGGATCGGCGCCAGGAAAGCGGACAACAATAGCCTTGGCTATTGAACCCGTGCTGTCAGGTTTCGGGCTCACATTGGTGACCGGCCACAATGTATGAGTATCAAGCTCGAAGTCGCTGCCGCGCTCTTGGCTCGTGAGCTGACTAGTCCCTTGGGAGCTGTAAACACGATGGCAGTTAGGCAAGGGAAAAAAGGAATTATTCGGGTTTTGATCGATCCGTCACAAGAAAGATTCGTAGGATCTGTGCCGCATAAATTCCGTGGCTATGCGGTCATTGTTGAGCACAGATCGTCTACGACGACAATGAGCTTTTGCGTGGACAATTGACGGAGTTTTGAAACAGGGAAGCCGCGGACCTGACAGCTCGCAATCCCGGGCAAAGATGCTGTAGCGGCGAGCGGAGTCTTGCGTCGGCCACCCTGGAATCTGACGTGGGACGCCAAATCAGCAGGCCATTCCTTTGCGGTGCATGGTGGCCGCAGCACTCCCGGCTGAAACCTCCGGGGCGAATACCCTCGAGTCTGTCGCGGGCCCAGACCGCGAGCCCACAAGGGCCGCATTGACCGACGGCACTTCGATTCCACGTTAGGGCAATCACTCTAAGTCGTTGATTTTACGCGAGCGCGGGGGATTATACCCCTGATTTTCTCCAATCTTCTCTAATTTTCTCTCCGTTTCGTCACGAATGCACTATATTCGCAGGATGACGGAGAGCATTCTTACCATTAGGGAGGTCGCCGACCTCCTCAAGATCAACGAGAAGACGGTCTACAAGCTGGCCGCTGCCTCGAAGATTCCCGGAATGAAAGTCGGCGGGTCGTGGCGGTTTGACCGCACGACCATCACGGCGTGGATGCAACGCACATCGGCGGCGGGAATAGCGTCCGTTGATGATGAGGCGAAGCCGTCGGCTGAAGGCACGCTTCCGAATGCTCACTACACACCCCAACAGGGGACCTTCTTTGCCCACCGCATCACGCTGGAGGGAACGGGCGAGGAAGCGCTGGCGCAATCGCTGTCCACCGCGCGTGTAGACATGAACCCGCACCAGGTGGATGCCGCGCTCTTCGCGTTGTCATCTCCCCTGTCCAAAGGTGCGCTGCTCGCCGATGAAGTCGGTCTCGGCAAAACCATCGAGGCAAGCCTCGTCATTGCCCAGCGCTGGGCCGAACGTCGCCGCCGCATCCTGCTCATCGTGCCCGCCTCGCTGCGCAAGCAATGGAGCCAGGAGCTGTATGACAAATTCTCGCTCCCGTCGGTCATCGTCGAGCGCAAGAGCTACAACGACTTCCGCAAGAAAGGCATCGCTCGGCCTTTCGAACACAGCAATCACGTCGTCATCACGTCCTACGAATTTGCGGCGCTCAAGGACACTGATATACGCGCCGTTCCATGGGACCTAGTTGTCTTCGACGAAGCCCACCGCCTGCGTAACGTCTATAGGAAGGAAGGCGCTGCCCGTGCCAAACGCCTGCGCGATGCCACTCGCAATCGCTTCAAGATTCTGCTGACGGCCACGCCGCTGCAAAACTCGCTCATGGAACTCTACGGCCTCGTTTCCGTGCTCGACGAGCATCACTTTGGCGACGAGGACTCCTTCCGGAGTCAGTATGTCGCGGGGCCGGGAGCGCGCAACGGCCATATCTTCCTGCGCAAGCGGCTGGAGCCCATTTGCAAGCGCACGCTGCGTCGCCAGGTGCAACAGGCCGGTCTTATCCGCTACACCGAGCGCAGCCTGTTGACGATGCAGTACGAGCCTTCCGACGACGAACGGACGCTCTACAACGACGTGTCCGCCTATCTGCAACGCAAGGACACGATTGCGTTCGGTGACAAGCCGAACCAGCTTGTCACGATGGTCGTTCGCAAGATCTTGGGTTCATCAACTTTTGCCATCGCCGAGACGCTCAAGAAGATTATCGAGCGTCTCAAACAGATGCTCCCGCCGACCATAGAGACTGTTGCCGACTACGACGTGGTTGACGAAGAGGCCGAAGAGTTCGAAGAGATTGAGGACGGGGAGACCGAGACCGCGCCACCCATTGACCCTGTCGCACTCAAAGCTGAAATCGCGGAGCTTGAGAGCTACCGCACGCTCGCCATGTCCATCGGCGAAAACGAGAAGGGCAATGCCCTCATCAAGGCGCTTCCCAACGTCCTCGATGAAATCGAAAAAAAGGGCGGGCAGCGCAAGGCCGTCATTTTTACCGAATCTGTTCGCACGCAAACCTATCTGGCGCAGCTTCTCGCGGACAATGGTCACACGGACGATATCGTTCTTCTCAATGGGCAGAACAATGACCCACGGAGCAAGGCCATCTTTCAAGAATGGCTGACCCGCCACAAGGGCTCAGATGCTGTTTCCGGCTCCAAGACAGCCGACATGAAGGCCGCTGTCGTTGAAGCGTTCCGTGACCGCAAGACCATCCTGATTGCCACAGAGTCCGGTGCGGAAGGCATCAACCTTCAATTCTGTTCGCTGATCGTCAACTTCGATCTGCCGTGGAACCCGCAGCGCGTGGAACAGCGTATCGGACGCTGCCACCGCTACGGCCAGAAGATTGACGTGACCGTCGTCAACTTCCTGAACCTGAAGAATCACGCCGAGCAGCGCATTCACCAGCTTCTCGACCAGAAGTTCAACCTCTTCAAGGGCGTCTTCGGTGCGAGCGACGAAGTGCTCGGCGTCATCGAGAGCGGCGTCGATATCGAACGGCGCATATTCCAAATCGTGCAGAACGCCCGCACCGAAACCCAAATCAATGAGGCCTTCGACAAGCTCCAGGACGAACTCAAGGAGCGCATTGACGAGCAGTTGCTCGACGCGCGCAAGCGTCTGCTGGAGAACGTCGATGAAAGGGTCGTTGACCGCCTCAAGGCCCGTAACGAAGAAATAAAGAGTCAGCTCTCGGACTTCGAGAAGCAGCTTCTCTACGTCGCGCGGGCGGAACTGCCAGACGCCCGATTTCACGCCAACGACGAGCGCCGCTTCGACTATCGGAGCGAGACCTACACGACCGAGTGGCCGCTGGCCGACCAGAGGAACTGGCGTTTCTTCCGGCTACAGGAAGGCACCTTGGCGACCGAGGTTGTCAACAAGGCGAAGGAACGCCGGTTCGATGCGCCCTCCTGCCTGCGCTTTGACATGCCTTCCTATCGCGGCGGAAAACTTGCCGATGTCGAACCCTTGCGCGGCAAGTCCGGGTGGGCGCGTATCGGCAAGCTGAGCATCGTGACAAAGGCCATTACGCGCGAACATCTCGTGATTGCCTCTGTCACCGATGACGGCGACACCGTCCATCCTGAGACCTTCGAGAGGCTGTTCCGCGTCCCGGCACAGAACGAACCTCTGGAAGGCACTTCGCCTGACGAGGCATTGCAGGTCAGTGAAGACACGCGGCGCAAGGAGCTACTCGAAGAAGCGGAAAAGCAGAACGCCGAATGGCTGGACGTTGAAAGTGAGAACCTCGACCATTACGCCGAAGACTTGGAGCGCGCCTTCGAGACTGAAATCAAGACCGCCGAAGCGGCAATCAAGGAAGCCAGGAAAGCCATGCGCGGCTCTACCCTGCCGATGGCCGAGAAACTGACCGAGAAGAAACGCATCAACGCCCTCGAAGGACAGCGAGACAAACTAAAGCGTGAGTTCTTCGACCGCCGCGAGAAAATCCGCGCCGATGTCGAAGCGATGCTCGACAAGATTCAGGCGGACTTGCTGCTTCAGCCCACCCTGACGACGCTCTTCACCGTCCGCTGGGAGGTCGTATGAGCAGGGAGCTTATCAGCAAGGCCACGCGCAACGAGTTCCGCGAAGTTCTGACCGGCTATGTCCTGCGCGAAATCGACATGTTCTTCGAGGCGGGTGGCATCACGCCCCGTCGCGGTTATGACGCGCAAGTTGGAGGGCAGCGGCGCAGCCTCGTCGAGTGCTACTACGCGAACCTCGACTTCTCGTCCGCAGCGGACGTCAAAAAGCTCCTGTGCGTCTATGAGGAAGTCATCGAGAACTTGCAGCAAGTCGCCGAGCGGAACCCGGAAAACCAGAACGTCACAATGAACGCCTTGCTGCGCCGGATGGAGCGCGACGGCTTCCGCTTCGAGAACGGACGGTTTATGGCTGCGGACCAGAATGCCGCCATCGTGCATGCCCCGTCGCTGGTGCAACTGACGGAAGAGTCGATTCAGGAGCATGTCGAAAAGGCTCGCCAGAAGGTCGCCAACGGCGATTCAGCGGGCGCGATTGCCAACGCCTATACCTTGGTCGAAGAGTTCCTGAAGCAGCTCCTGCGGAAGACCGGCACAGCGTTTAGCGAGAACGAAGGCGACATCCGCGTCTTGTACAAGGCCGTATGCGCCCCGTTGCACCTTGACCCCAAGGGCAAATCGCTTGAGAACTACCTCAAGGCAATTTTGGAAGGACTCCAGCGGCAAATCGGCGGCCTGTTTGAAGTGGCTAATAAAGCCAGCGACAGGCACGCAAGGCGCTACAACCCGGCACCGCACCACGCGCGGCTCGCGGTGAACGCGGCCTTCACGCTTTGCGAGTTCCTCCTTGAGTCGTTTGAGTATCAACAGAAGAAAGAACAACGGCGGGCATCATGAGCAACCGCAAGCAACGGCTGGAACTGACATGGATTGGCAAGGACGACCGTCCGCGCCTTGAGCCCCGCATTCTTCTTGAGGACGCGGACAAGTCCTATCACGCAAAGGTGCGCGTCACCGACCACGACATTTTCGACAACATTCTGATTCACGGCGACAACCTGCTTGCGCTGAAAGCCCTTGAGCAGGATTTCACTGGGAAAGTGAAGTGCATCTATATAGACCCACCATACAACACCGGTGCTGCTTTCCAGCAGTACGACGACGGCGTTGAGCATTCTGTTTGGCTGTCGCTCATTCGAGACCGCATCGAGCTGCTTAGGAGATTGCTAAGTGAGGACGGCTCTCTCTGGATCAACATCGACGAGAATGAAGGGCACTACCTGAAAGTGCTCTGCGACGAGATATTTGGCCGCGACAATTTCGTTCGCCACATCACATGGCAGAAGAAGTACAGCGTCAGCAATAACTTCAAGGGCATCGCCTCCATCTGCGACATCATTCTGGTCTATCGAAAATCGGAGCAGTTCTCTAACAACCTTTTGCCGCGGTCTGGCGAGGCGGAATCACGGTACAACAATCCAGATAATGACCTGCGCGGGCCATGGAAGGCCGTTGACTATCTCAATCAAGCCACCGTCGAGCAGCGTCCAAATCTGGTGTACGACATCACGAATCCATTCACCGGAGACGTGGTGCGTAATCGCGTTAAGGCATGGAAGTACGACCCAGAAACACACGCTATTCATGTCAAAGAGAAAAGGCTCTGGTGGGGACTCAAAGGTGAAAACACCGTACCAGCACTGAAGCTCTTTCTTTCTGAAGTTAGGGATGGAATGACGCCGCACAACTGGTGGCCTCATACCGAGGTCGGTCACACCGACGAAGCCAAAAAGGAAAGCATCGCGTTATTTGGCGGAGAGAACGCGTTTGATACGCCTAAGCCTGAACGCTTGCTGGAACGAATTCTGTCTCTGGCTTCGTTGCCCGGCGACATCGTCCTGGACTCTTTTGCAGGGTCCGGTACCACAGGTGCAGTTGCCCATAAGATGGGGCGCCGATGGATCATGGCCGAACTGGGCGGCCACTGTGAGACGCACGTCGCCCTTCGCATGCGAAAGATAATTGACGCGTCTGATGCTGGCGGAGTCACCGACTCAGTTCTATGGAAGGGTGGCGGCGGATTCCGCTATTACCATCTGGCACCGTCACTGCTGGAGAAAGACCCTTGGGGCAATTGGGTCATCGCGAAGTCCTATGACGCAGCGAAGCTGTCCCAGGCTGTCTGCAAACTCATGGGCTTTGTCTATCGGCCCAGCGAGACTCACTACTGGATGCATGGCCGCTCCTCCGAGACGGACTTCATCTACGTCACCACGCAAAGCCTGACACACGAGCAGCTCGCGGCACTCTCCGAGGCCGTCGGCGAAGAGCGCACACTTCTTGTCTGCTGCAAGGCCTTCCGCGCGAACGCTGATGCTTTCCCCAATCTCACTATCAAAAAACTGCCACAGGCCGTTCTGCGCAAATGCGAATGGGGTCACGACGATTACAGCCTCAACGTGGCTAATCTCCCCGAAGCGCCGGTCACGGATGACGTGCCCGCGTCGGCGCCGAAAGGCATGAACAAGAGCAATGGGAACGGCAAGAAGCAGGACGACCTGTTTGGTCAGGGGAAGGACAAGTGACAGACCGCATCGCCCGCACCATCAGTCAGCGCCTGTCGCTTCGCAAGCCACAGTCTGAGTCCCTCGAAATCCTCGCCGACGTGGTCAGCAGGATTGAGCTGTCCAAGGGTGGTGACGCCGCCGCTGCGCTCGCCGCCATCCGCGACCTTTATCCCAGCGTCGAGGACTTCGAGCGTGAGTTTCCGTCTCTCTGCTTCGCTCTTGCGACCGGCGTAGGCAAGACGCGCCTGATGGGAGCGTTCATTACCTACCTGTACCTCACGGGCAAGAGCCGCCACTTCTTCGTCTTGGCACCGAACAAGACCATCTACGAGAAGTTAATCTCCGACTTCTCGCCTGAAAGCCCCAAGTACGTCTTCAAGGGCGTTGCTGAATTCGCAGCGAACCCGCCCCTTATCGTGACAGGCGACAACTACGAGAGTGGCGTCGGCGTTCGGTACGAGACTGGACGCTCGACGGACATCTTTGGCTCAGACGTTCATATCAACATCTTCAACGTCGATAAAATAAACAAGGAAGAAAGCCCGCGCGGGAAGCCGAAGATGAAGCGGCTCCAGGAAACCATCGGCGAAAGCTACTACGAATACCTCTCCAAGCTCGACGACCTCGTCTTGCTGATGGACGAGGCGCACCGCTACCGCGCCAGCGCGGGTGCTAATGCCATCGACGGCCTCAAGCCCATTCTCGGATTGGAATTGACGGCAACGCCCAAGACCGTCGGCGCGCGCTCGGTTCCCTTCAAGAACGTCATTTACAACTACACGCTCGGCCAAGCGATGGCCGACAGCTTTGTCAAAGAGCCGGCCGTCGCCACGCGCAAGGACTTCGACCCGAAGTCCGTGGACGAGCGGGAACTGGAGCGCATCAAGCTCGAAGACGCCGTCCATCACCACGACTATGTGGCTGTGGAACTGGACCGCTATCACCGGACGACAGGAGCTCCAAAGGTCACTCCATTCGTGCTCGTCGTCGCGTCAGACACGATCGAGGCCAAGCGCCTGCGGGAGTTCGTCGAGTCAGAAGGCTTCTTCAAGGCACGCTTCAAGGGGAAGGTGGCCGAGGTTCACTCTGCGCTGCGCGGCGAGGAAAGCGAGGAGGCGACCGCGCGCCTTGTGGCGCTGGAGAGGGACGGACGGACGGAAATCGTCATCCACGTCAACAAGCTCAAGGAGGGCTGGGACGTAACGAACCTCTATACCATCGTCCCGCTGCGGGCCTCGACCTCCGAGATCCTGACAGAACAGACGTTGGGGCGCGGCTTGCGCCTGCCCTTCGGCAAGCGTGTATCGAAAGGCGGCGACGATGAGTTTGCAGCAGTAGACCGGCTCACTGTCATTGCCCATGAGCGCTTTGACGACATTATTGCCAAGGCCCGCGAGCCCGGCTCCATCGTTATGAAGACGGTCGAGATTGGCGAGGGTGGCGATATCTCGGTTGCGGGCGCAACGCTGGTGTCTGCCCCCTCCGTTGCCGAAATGATCGTGACCGGAAGACAACCTGATATTCCTGGCTTTGTGGCGGAGCCGCGCGCCAGATACGTCTTTAATTCTATTCAAGAGGGGAAGGCCGCGGAAGTCACGCTTGAAGTCATTAAGCGCTATGAGCGAAAGCTTGGAAGCGCCGAAGGGCTGCGCAGCACTGAAGTTCAGAAGCAGATTGCAGATGAGGTGCGCGAGCTTGTCCGTCCCGTTCAGGGCACTCTCGAAGGTATCATCGAAGATCCCCGCATCGACCAAATTGTCCAGACCGTCGCTGTCACAGTTGCCGACGGCACAATATCCATTCCGCAGATTGTTGTCCTCCCGAAGAAGACAGTCACGTTCACCTTCGAGGACTTCGACCTCGACAATCTATCCTCCATCAATATGAGGCCGATTGAAGACGGCCTCATCATTGAAGACCTGCGCACCCAAGCACGCACTTATCTTGCGCGTTCCATCGGCGATCCGCGGGAGGGGCGGGCGGAGGACTATCTCCTGCGCTATCTCATCGAGCGCAACGAGATTGACTACGACGCCCACGCCGCGTTGCTCTATAAGCTGGCGGGGCAGGTCGTCGCCCGTGTGAGGTCCTACCTCGCCGACGAGGCCGAGGTCGAGAACGTTCTCCTGAGGCACGGACGCCAGCTTGCGGACTTCATCTTTGCGCAGATGATGAACCACTACCGCGAGACGCCGCTTGGCGAGGACGACTACGAGGTTACTGTCACGCGCGGCTTCATGCTGCTTCAGGCGCAGGCGATGAATGTGCCAACTGGACATCGCGTGCGCGACTTCAAGCAGGCAGTAACACCCCTGTCCGATACCCGCAAGCACGCATTCGGTGGATTCACGAAGTGCTGCTATTCCGTCCAGAAGTTCGACACAGACCCCGAGCGTCGCCTCGCCGTTACAATCGACAGCGACCCGACCGCCGAGAAGTGGGTCAAACCCGCTCCCAGGCAGTTTCGTATCGACTACCGCTCCGGCGAGGCCTACGAGCCGGACTTCGTCGTCGAGACGAAGTCCAGGATGCTTATTTGCGAAGTGAAGGCGAGCAATGAACTCGGCGACGCGACCGTCAAGGCCAAAGCAGCCGCGGCGACAAAGTGGTGCAAAACCGCGACACAGCACGCGCCCGGCGGCGGCACGAGACCGTGGGTCTATTTGCTTATCCCGGACGACCAGATCAGAGGGCACGCCACCGTGGATGGCCTGGTCGCGAAGTTCGCTACGTCATAGGGACATGCGTAAGCGAGGATGTACATGAGCACTTGCTGTTTAGTAAAGAAGAGTGGGATGCGGCGCGTCGGCGGGTTGTGGCCGACATGACGGAATATCTTCGCCCCTACCGCACCGCGATTTACGAGCATAAGCATGATTACGGCGACGGGTGGCGTAGCGGTTCGTATCCGCGACTGCTGGAGCGCGTTGTGATCCTTACGAAGGAGCACATTGCTGTAGCGCGCGAGCAAGGGAGATTCTCGGGCATCAATTTGACGGGCAAGAGGATATCCAACGTATCGTTGGAAATCACATCTCTTAGCCCATGTTGACGCGCTGTTCGAAATGGGGCGGCCGATGAGCCCTGGGTTCCCTTCGTGCTGGACCTGGCGGCATCGTCAGAAGTCAGCCGATCGACCACTCGCGAGGTCACCCTTATGAAAAAGACCGGGGAGTCGTTCCAACTCAGCGCGACCGATCTGGTTGGCTTCTTGAACTGCCATCACCTCGCGGTGTTGGATCGCGCCGTGACCGAAGGGGCTTTGCCCAGGCCGAGAGTCTGGGATCCGCTGCTGCAGATCTTGTCGGAGCGTGGTGCAATTCATGAGCAGAGCTACGTCAATCATCTGGTGCAGGTGGGTCTGGAAGTCACTCGCGTCGATGGTGTTGACATAACCAATGAGGCTGTTGCCGAAACGCGCACGGCCATGCAGCGTGGTGTTCCGATCATCGTCCAGGCAGCGCTGGCGAATGGAGGCTGGAATGGACGCGCCGACATTTTGCGCCGGGTGGAGCTGCCGAGCGCGCTGGGCGGGTGGTCATATGAGCCGGTCGATACTAAGCTCGCGCGCAAGACCAAGGCGGGGACAATCATCCAGCTGTGCCTTTACGCCGACCTGCTCGCCGAAGCCCAGGGCAGGCCACCCGAATACATGCATGTGGTGGCACCCTGGTCGGACTTTCAGCCGCAAACCTATCGGTTCCCCGACTATGCGGCGTATTTTCGAAAGGTAAAGCGTGCCTTACAGCAGGCCATGGCCGCCCCAGCGGCGAACGACACCTATCCTGATCCCATCGAGCACTGTGACATTTGCCGTTGGCAGGAGACCTGCGACCAGCGCCGGCGCATGGACGATCATCTTTGCTTGGTGGCGGGCATCTCCAAAATTCAGATCAACGAGCTCAACGCGCATGGCGTGGGCACGGTCCAAGCCTTGGCGGATATGCCGTTACCGCTCCCGTGGAAACCCGAGCGTGGTTCGGCGGATTCCTACGTTCGCGTTCGCGAGCAAGCGCGGATTGTCGTGGAGGCTCGCGCGACGGGCACCCGACGGTTCGAACTCCTGCCTGTGGAGATAGGTTTCGGGCTCACGCGCCTTCCTGAACCCTCCGATGGGGACGTCTTTCTGGACTTCGAAGGCGATCCCTTTGTAGGTGAGCATGGCCTGGAATACCTATTCGGCTACCTCGTCAAGGACGCGCAAGGCACGCTCGTCTACGAAGGGGACTGGGCCTTCACGCGAATCGACGAGAAGCGCGCCTTTGAGAAATTCGTCGATTTCGTCATGGCGCGCTGGGTGCAATTTCCCGACTTGCACGTTTATCACTATGCCCCGTACGAGCCAGCGGCGTTGAAGCGCCTGATGGGCCGTTATGCGACGCGGGAGGAGGAAATCGACCGGATGCTGCGCGGCCGTCTGTTCGTCGATCTCTATCAAGTAGTCCGCCATGCATTGCGCGCCAGCGTGGAAAGCTACTCGATCAAGCAATTGGAACCGTTTTGCGGCTTCCAGCGTGCCGTGCCGCTCGCGGAGGCGAATGTCGCGCTCGCCAACCTCCAGGCGAATCTGGAGCTCGACGATGTGCCTTCGATTGCCGAGGAGGCCAAGACGGCGGTCCGGGCCTACAACGAAGATGACTGCCGCTCTGCTTCAGCGCTGCGTGACTGGCTCGAAGCGCAGCGGGCAAAGCTGATTGCTGATGGCGTTGAGGTACCGCGACCAGGACCTGGCGACGACGCTCCCAATGAGAAGATCACCGACTGGTTGCTCAAGATCAATGCACTGATCGAGAAGCTGACCACGGACGTTCCGGCCGACCCGGAACAGCGAAGTCAGGAACAGCAGGCCCGATGGATCCTCGCCAATATCCTCGATTGGCACCGTCGGGAGGAGAAGGCCGTCTGGTGGGAATACTTTCGGTTGGCGGATCTGTCGGCCGAGGATCTGCTCGAGGAACGAGCGGGACTTTCGGGACTGACCCTGATCGGCGCCGCCGGCGGGACGGCCAAGGCGCCGGTCCATCGGTACCGGTTTCCGCCGCAGGAGACGGAAATCCGTGGTGGCGAGGACTTGCGCTACGTGGGTGGCGAGAGGATGGGTAAGGTCGAAGCGATCTCGTTCATGGATAATACTGTTGACATCAAGAAGCGTCAGGACACGGCAGGACTTCACCCTCCGGCAGTGTTCGCTCATAGCCACGTCGGCGGAGAGGTCATGGCCCATGCGCTGGTACGCATCGGCGAGTATGTCGCCGACCATGGTCTGGATGGCGACGGGCCTTATCAGGCGGCGCGCGACCTATTGCTTCGAGAAGGCCCACGCGTCGGGGGCGAGTCGCTGCACCGATTGGGCGAGATGACTGTTGCGGCCGCTGTTCGGCTGTGCGGACATCTGGTGGGCGGCATCCTGCCGATTCAGGGGCCGCCGGGGGCGGGCAAGACCTTCACGGGCGCGCACATGATTTGCGAGCTGGTGCGCCGGGGCAAGAAGGTCGGCATCACGGCCAATAGTCACACTGTCATTCGCAATCTCATTGATGCGGCCATCAAAGCTGCCGATGAATTTGGCGTCAGCTTGCAGTGCTGCCAGAAGGCCGAGGAGGTCAAGGAACCGCAGCATCGGCTTTTCTTCGCAAAGAGTAATGATGATCTGTTCGCGGCACTGAGGGGCGGAGCATCAGTCGGTGGTGGCACCGCCTGGTTGTGGTCACGGCCAGATGCGTTCGATACGGTGGACGTGTTGTTTGTGGATGAGGCGGCACAGATGTCGCTCGCTAACGTGCTTGCCGTATCACAGGCCGCAAGGGCGGTGGTGCTGATTGGCGATCCACAGCAGCTCGACCAGCCGATGCAGGGCAGCCACCCGGAGGGCACCGATGTGTCGGCGCTGAATCATATTCTCTGCGGGGAGCGGACCATTTCCTCCGACAAAGGGCTGTTCCTTGAGGAGACCTGGAGACTGCACCCGGCGATTTGTGCCTATACATCCGAGCTCTTCTATGACGGCAAGCTCCGTTCGAACGGCGGCCTCGAGAACCAGGTTATTAATGGGTTCGCGCCGATCAGCAAGCCTGGTCTGTACTTTCTTCCTGTCCCTCATGGGGGCAACCAGAATTGCTCGCCGGAGGAGGCACAGGCGATCGGTAAACTTGTGCGAGCCATCCTCGATAGTAAGGCGACTTGGGTCGATCGTGACGGAACCGAGAAGCCCATCACGCTCGATGATATTGTCATCATCACGCCTTACAACGCTCAGGTATTCGAGATCGAACAATGGCTGCCTGGCGCCCGTGTAGGTACGGTAGACAAATTCCAAGGACAGCAGGCGGCGATCGCAATTTATTCGACGGCGACGTCGAGTCACGCGGATGCACCGCGCGGAATGGAGTTTCTCTACAGCCTCAATCGGCTCAATGTCGCGACCTCGCGAGCGAAGTGCGCGTGTATCCTCGTAAGCTCACCTAAGATTTTCGAGGCTGAGTGCCGCACGCCACGGCAAATCCAGTTGGCCAATGCATTTTGCCGCTATCTTGAGATGGCGCAGAGGATTCGGTGAGGCGCAGTGGTTGACACGGGCCGGAACCGGAGGCTCGTGTTGGAATCGTCACGTCCGCGCCGCCGGAGCCACGTAGAACTGAAACCTAAACTGACACCAAGGCACCTAGGCACCTAGGCACGGGTGTCAGGTTGCGGCGTTCCATGCAGCCGCCGTCAAATTCGCGTAGATTTTATGTTCGCCTGCAATAGCCGTGGCGCCCTGGACCCAGCAACTGGGGTTGGTGGCACATTCAGGTGGTACTGAAATTCACAGTTACAAAAAACTACTGTGAAGTCAGCTAGTTAGAGGCGGATGTGGATCCCTCTCTCCCGCCACTTAAAACCCCCAAGCTGTCCTGTCCGCGCGTCCGCGGCAACCTGCCTAACGGCTTTCGAGTAAAAATTCAGAAAATAGCCAGCTCTTGAACGTCGGCATCGTGATTTCTGGCCAATATTT
>Ga0307372_10004954_pt1 | contig 20273 bp, 19 predicted proteins | sample OX1MG_FD_202533 | JGI IMG/M metagenome (GOLD analysis project Ga0307372, IMG submission 202533) | Soil microbial communities from Risofladan, Vaasa, Finland - OX-1 | ecosystem: Environmental > Terrestrial > Soil > Coastal area > Acid sulfate soil | place: Finland: Risofladan, Vaasa | collected...
TTTATCGCCTTTGGCGCATCATGTTTTTCCCGATCGCCATGTTGTGCCTGTTCATCGTCGGGGGCGGCAGAGGCGTGGTTACATGGGTCTCCTTCGGGCTCATCGTGTTCGCGCTGCGGTATGTGCCAGTGGGGCGAATTCGCGGATAAACCCGGCCTGAGAGGAAAAAGGAGCAACCCAGCGAATCCACCATGACGACGCTTCCCAAAGCCGCCTGGGACCAAGGTGTGACCATATCCGAGGCGGTCGAAACCTATTCCAGTGACGAGCTATGGGGACAATTCGAGACACTCCATGAGAAGCTCTTTCCCGAAATTCCCGCGGACCTTCCGCAAGAGCCAATTGATTGGAATCCCCAACCTCTATTAGCGGCTTCGCCAACCGAGGAATTTCCCAAATACCTGGAAATTCAGGAAAGGCTAAAGGCCGAAATCATAACCCTCCTCAGAAATGGGGACCTCTTAGGTGTTGGGTTCCTTAGGCCGAAATATCGTGGCTCAGAACCAATGTGGATATCGGCGGATTGTTGGAATCCGGCTGCCCGAATAAGTTGGGAAAATTCGGAGCTTTGGGTATACGGCAAAATCTTTGCGGAAATTCGCATTGTGCGCCCACGTAATCGTGTCGCAATCAGCGACAACTCAGCGACGGAAGCCATTCGACTCGCACCATTCCCAGGTCGAGATCGAGCTGGACGCCCTACGCGCGCAAACGAAATCAAAGCGGCTTATGACGAGCTGAAACTGGAAGGCAGAATTGACTTTAGTTCGTTACGAGCGAACTTAGGTGAGATTCAGTCCCGCGTTCAGAAACGAGCGGGCGTGGATTCCAATTTAACAACTGGTCTCCGATACAACGCAGTCAGAAAAGCGATTGGCGCGGAATTTCAGAAGGACAAGGCAGAAAGAGCTTCCCAAAAATCGTCGCTCTAGCGTTCTTCTGTTCTAAATCCAAAACCTATTTAGAGTTGTATATCGAGCAACTCGCTCGGTTGCAGACTGGCTCTCAATCGTCCTGCACACATGAGAGCAATCATGGAAACCTCAAGTACCTCACTGGCCCCAGGTTACCAGGATTATCTGGATCGGCTCCTTAACGAAAAGGAAGCCGCCGAGTTTCTCAACTATTCGGTCAGGGCGCTCCAGAACTGGCGCCTTCGGGGCGGTGGTCCACGCTTCGTAAAAGTCTCAAGCCGTTCCATCAGATATCGACGTAGAGACCTCCTCGCATGGATTGAGGAGCATCTCAGATCGAGTACCTCAGAGCCTAGGATTCCCGGAGTTCAGCGGGGATAAAACAGCACGCCTAGCAGCGCAAGGTGAGCACAATCTTCGACGCTGCCGATCTGGAAACATTTCCCCACAATTTATATGATTGGGAAATATTGATGTCCTCTAACAGGCTGCTGAAAAACGTTTTTGGACGCGAGAAGACGCAACATTGATTCGCATGGCGACCAGTTCACGCAAGAACGATTCGCGAGAGGGCTCTCGATGATTCTTATGTTGCGTGATTCGGCTTCGCATCAGAGTTTTTCAGCAGCCTGCTAACGCGCGATGAGCTTCGCTCGTCCGCCGCAAGGTGACGAAACTAATGGATCAGCAAGCTGGCGGATTCTACGAACTGCGATTCAAGACTCAATTTCTTGAGTCGAAAGCGAATGCTTTTCAGGACATGTTTGCCGCCATCATGTCGAAAGTGTATCCCGGCGACTTCATGCCCTGCCGACCCTGGGGAAGCATCGGCGACCGCAAGAGCGACGGCTATTTAAAATCAGAGCGAACACTTTTCCAGGTCTATGCACCAGACGAATTGAAGTTGGCCGAAACCATCAAGAAGATAGTCACGGACTTCACTGACGCACTTCCTTATTGGCGGGATTATTTTGACACCTGGGCCTTCGTTCATAACGCGTCCGCAGGGCTGCCGCCGGACGTAATCGCCAAGCTTCTTGAGCTGGAAAAAATTAATGCTCCCCTCAAACTCGTCCATTGGGGTTATGAGGAATTGCTTCTTCGCTTCCGGCGTCTTCCAATGGAAGCATTACGGTCGCTCTATGGCTACCCGCCTCCTAGCGCTGACAATAAAAAACAGAGCGAAGCTCGACGTAAGTTGAAACTGGCACAAGAAATCGTCCGCGGAGGAAAACATTCGGACGCCATCCGGGAAATGACGGAAGCACTTACTATCGCGCGCGATGAAAAAAACGAAGAAGAAGAGGTCGAGATTCTAGTTGCCCTTTCAATTCTTTCGTCTGACCAGCGCGGACGAGGCGATAAACAGCATTATTTTGAGCAGGCCGAGAAGAAAGCGGACAAGCTGAAGGCGAGCGCAGCGCGGGCAATCTATTTTCGTGCCCGCGCTTCGGCGCTGGAGAAGCGGCAGGATTTACCCGGAGCCGAAGAAGCATATAAGGCGGCCTTGCGTTGCTGCGCCGAGCCTGAAGATGAAAAAGGAAATCTCGCTGTCCAAGCGTGCGTCGTGCGCTCCTCGTTTGTGCACTTTCTTTGCAATGAGAAACGGATCGATGAGGCGCGACCGATTTTAGCCGAATGTGAGGAATATGCACGCCAACATAGAGAAACGGAGGACGGCGAGCTTCTTCAAGCGGCGTTGGGTGCAGGAATTCACTTCTCGTTTGAAGCTGGCGACGAGGTTGGAGCGATACAGCGGATCAATGAACTTGAGCAGTCTGCAACCACATCTCGTCTTGCAGATCGGATCGGCGGTGAACTTGTCAACATTGCTAACCGACTGTCGCATCGTGAGGCACATCGAGCCGCCTTGGCGGCAGCGGAAGCATCCGTGCGCCTTGGACAGCGCGCGTTCGAATTGTCCCCCAATTTTCTCGTTGGTGCGCTTTATGCTGAGGCGATGGTCATCGCCAAGGCACGCAACGATGATGAAACCGCCCTCGCGAAGGCCGAAGCGATCTTAGACCTGTGCAATAGTCCTGACGACGCTCCTATCAAATATGCCGTTCAGCATCTTGTCGCCGAGCTTCGGCGAGTTTCTGGCGATTCACAGACGGCGGTTGATTTGGCCAAGAAGGCTTTTAGTACTGCCAAGGGCAGACCGGAAGACATTGCTTTTTCGAAGTGCGCGCTCGCGCGAGCGCTAAATGATAACGGCCAAACTGAAGAAGCACTCAAGCATGTGAAAGAAGCTTGGGTTCTCGCTTATCCCGCTGACATCCCCCCGGAGGGTGCAGTCCAAATCCTCTCGCAAATCACGAATTATGCTTCGCAGCTAGCAGGCTGCTGAAAAACTCTGATGCGAAGCCGAATCACGCAACATAAGAATCATCGAGAGCCCTCTCGCGAATCGTTCTTGCGTGAACTGGTCGCCATGCGAATCAATGTTGCGTCTTCTCGCGTCCAAAAACGTTTTTCAGCAGCCTGCTAGGGGCTGAAGAAGATGTTGCCGAAGCAATGACCAAGCTTAAAGACATTCCTGACAGGCCGGGAGAGGTAAAGACTGAGAAGCAGCGGGCTGCTGCGCGCGCGAGTGCAAATCGGCAATTGCGCCAAAAGTTGCTTGAGGTGCTGAGAGAGAGTGATCCGGCTGCAAAAGCTGCGACGGGCGAATGCGCTTCGCTGCCGGAGGCGAACGCGATCGTCGCGCGCCCGTTGTTGCGCTTATGGGATGACCTGGCGGAGGCGGGAACTGAGTGCACAGCAGGCGCTTACGATTTTTGGGGGCGCGGAAACTTTGAGCGTATGTTGCTAAACACTCGGTCCTTTCCGAATAGCTTCAATATTACGCTGGAAGTTCGCAGCCTTGACGATGTGAAGCGTGCGCTTCGCTTGTGGGGGCTCTACGCGGACTTCCTTATCCTTCTGTGGAAGGGGCCGACTGAAAATGGGCTGGTGATTATTCCCTTCCCCGACGATTACGAAGACCCGGGCGGTTGGGGATACGCGATTGCGGCTGGTAGCGAGATACAAGCTAAGGGTTCGAAAACTTGGTATCCAGCCTTGGGCTACCTTTCCATTTTTCCAGATGACGTTGCTGCTTTTCTTGCCACGGAGGCTCGCCCTTTCATCCAATCTGGTCGTCTGGTTGTTGTCCCGGCCGTTGGGGCCGGGTGCATCAACCCCGGCCACGGCCCATTCGAACAACTCTTGGCAGAATCTGCCAACGCCATTCCAAGCATCCGGTGGAAAGGAGTTGAAGGTACGCCGATCGGGTATGTTCCTCATTCTCCGAATGCACCATTCGAGCTTCTCGCGGAACTAGCGGAAGCTGAGTCAGAGCGTCTGCGCAAATTACGGCTTCTCCTTCTGAAGCGAAGTCACCAGTTGCGGCCGGATGGCGAGGTCGGCTTACAAGCAAAGACGTTATCATTGGAGATCGATGACGCGCTGCGCGATTTGGAGGACCGCAGGAACGCATTCACTCGAAAGAGAGGATTGGCCGAAGCCAAAGAGCCTCTCACCGGAGCGACGGCCCGTTTTAAATCCGGCGGCGGCAGACTTGCCGATGCGGAGGCGGAGTCACCGTTTGCTCCCCTGCTGGTCTTGCAAAATCTTGGCTATGGATGGCGGGTAGAAGGTCCTCAAGTTCCGAAGTTTCCATCACGCTTTGAACCGCAAAAAAAAGACTTGATTGGAACGTGGCTCGCCCCGCCGTCCGCAGGATGGGTCATTCCCACAATTGCCGCCGGTACGCCGTCGGATTAGGCCATAACCTGCTGCTTCCACAGTGCTTCCATGGAACAAAGAAGCGCTCTGAGCTGAGCGCCACACCTGATCTTAAGTACATGTTATTTAAAGGAATAGCTGGTGCCGACGCGCGGGTTCGAACCGCGGACCTACTGATTACGAATCAGTTGCTCTACCGCTGAGCTACGTCGGCATCTGTGAGTATTTTCAACGGCTTAATTTAATGGTCCACTTTCTTAGGCTCACCATAGGCTCTCGACTCTTTGCCGCTAGGCTTCTCGCAGGACTGCCTCGCATAGCTCCGCCGAGGCGGCCAGACGTTAGCGCCAAAATCGCTGCCGGGCAAACACGGGCGCCGACAAATGTCTCGCGCTTACCTTCTTAAGCTCTCGATACCCAATTCTCGCCACACCCAGCTGAAATCGTAGTCGGCCATGGGATCGCCATGGTTGGCGTGGCGTGCGGTCTGGTTTTCCAACGTTTTGAGCCAGGCGACGAGTTTCTCCCGCCCTTTCTCGGTCCGCGCCGCCGTGCGGGGCGTCAGGTTTCCGAGCATCGGGATCGGCGCGTCCAATTGGTGGCGGTAATGCTTGTCCAGGCTGGCATGGACGACCGTCTTTTGCACGTCCGGCGGCAGCGCGTCGGCGGAGCCCTTTGACGCCCTGGACGGTCGTGACGATTGGAGTTCCGCCAGAGTTTGCCGTTCGACGACCGGGGGTCCGACCAGATGCCCGAGAGCGCGCCCGAGAAGTTCCCGCCCTTTGCCGGCTCGGGCTTCGGAGTTCACCGCCAGGATGACGGTTTTGTCCCTGATTTCGACCGTGCCGAGAACGATCGAGTCGTCTTCGAGCGTGGTACGGAAGGTTAGCCCTGGGCTCGGGGTACCCTTGGCCGAGCGTGATTGCCGCGGCGCCGGTTCGAGCCTGACCCAGTTCCAGAAGGTTTCGTTTTCCTGTCGCAGGTCCGTAACCTTGCACAGGGCGGCGCGGATGGCGGCCGGATCGGTGGAAGCAGCCAGCGGATACCTCATCGTGCAGAAGACGAGGTCGTCGCCCTCGGTGTTGTAGATCTCCAGCTTCGGCGGGTTTAAGACACGGTCGAGGGTGTCGCTCAGCCAGATGGTCGTGAACAAGGGCGCTGCCGATCGCAACAGCATGGTGTCCGAGAACGCCTCCGCGATTGCTGCGTCTTCGCCGTCTCGACCGAACGCCCCTGCAAGCTCGTCCCGCCCCTTGCGAGCGCGCCGCGCCGCGTTTCGCAGGGCCGTGAGCAGCTTTTCGGACGCGTCGCGTTCGAACGGGAGCAGTCCGCCGCCGAGGATCGTCTTCGATCCGACCGGTACCATTCGCGCCGCGATGCGGTCCCATGGCTTCAGCGATTTCGTGGCTGAGTGCTCGCTCACCAGAACCGGCTCGCCGCCACGCACCAGGTCGCGCGCCAGAAGGGATTCGCCGGGGACGATACCGCTGACCTCATAGACGCTCATGGCCGAAGTCCTCAGAGCCGCCATATAGGCCTTGGTGGAGGCGCTCTCTGTCCAGCCGCGGCGTTTCAGGTAGTCGTCGACGATGTTGCGACCGCCGGCGATCTCCCGGGTCAGGAAATCCTCGAAGGCGCATCCCCACAACGTCATGAACCAATCGGCGCCCAGGTGGGTGGAAAGCTCGTCAACCTCGATATCGGCTTTGTCGCAAGCCGGCCCAAGGTGACGAGCCAGTACCTCGTCGAACGCATCCCGCCACTCGTCACGGCGGAGCCATTTCATCAGGCCTTCGAGAGAATGGCTGACGGCCATGGTGGTCGCTCGAATCTGAAATGCGTGCCGGGGTAACGGTGATTGTGGGCCGGATTTCATCGCATTCGCAAGCATCGCAGCTACGAATTCACGCCGGCATGGCGCGGCTCGCGCGTACCGCAGCATGAGGAAGTTCATGGTCGTGCCGGAGACGTGATTGAGCAACTTCTCCGTCACGTGGGTGGGGTGCCCTGCCGTGTTTGCCGACGATCTCAAGGGGCGTGTCGCCCGAGCGTCTTTAGTTTCCGGGCCGCAGCCTGGCGCTGTGCCGCACGTTGCGGATAATCACTTCGTCGCGCCCGACACTGTAGAAGATCACGAAAGGATATCGCCCGAGGGGCAACATCCGCACGTCGTTCTCGATGGCATATCCGATTCTGGGGAACTGGCCGATCCAGGCGATGACCTGCTCGATACGGGCGCCCACCGCGGCGGCCGCAGAAGGATTGCGGGTTGCCAGGTAGCTGAGAATTTCTTCGACTTCGCGGAGCGCGGTTCGGGTGTAGCGGACCCTCATGCGTGACGGAAACGGGCGAAGACCTCTTGGACCTCATCCTCGCTGGCAAAGGTACCGTTGCGAACGTCGTCCAGGCTCCGCTTGAGCGCTGCCCGGTCGTCGTCCGTCAGCTCGTAGGTTTTCAGATACCGGGTTTCGATATCGAAGGCCGAACGCACGAGCTCTTCCTGGGCCTCCTCCGGCCAAGTTTCCGCTCGGGCTATCAATTCCGTCAGCTTGTTGTTCGTCATGCTGCGTAATATACCACGGGCTCCAATTTCGCCGCTATCCCCTCTGCTCGAGTTCCGCGGCCGTTCCGAGTGGATGGAACCTACGCTCGATACCTTTGAATTTGCCGCTGTGCGGCGCGCCAAAGAACGGCAGTGGGGCGAAAGGCCCCCTTGCGGCGCAGCTTGAGCGTTTCTCGCAGACCACATATGCTGCGCTCGCCCAATGGGTATCAACCCTGGGGCATCGCGATGCTCCTCTCACGAGGAGAACCGCGATGCGGATGATATCGAAGCGTCAACTCAAGGAGATGGTCCTCTACAGCCCGCAGCACATCGCCCGCCTGGAAGCCGCCGGGAAGTTCCCCAAGCGGGTCCAACTTGGCCAATGCCGGGTAGGGTGGATCGAGCAGGAGGTACTGGACTGGCTTCAGGAGCGCATCAGGCGCAGAGACACCCAAATCGATGACTCCCGATGAGGGAGTTGGGGCCGCAGCCGCCATGCTGCGGCCCCTTTTATTACAAACAGTTTTCTCTAGCCCGTGTACTCATAACGTAAGAATGGAGAGCCGCGGTTGATCAATTGCCGCTTTATCCCAAAAGCGGACTCTCAACCGCAGTCGCTCAATCTCCGCTTGGTACCACAAGCAGACGTTCGACAGTGCCTGCGATCCACAGAATGTCGCTCGGCATCCGCTTTAGTTTGCTCGTCATGCAAAGACCCCCGCTCGGTTTCATGGGCGGGGGTCGGTTTGCGAAGATTGCTTCGCGCCCGGGGATAATCCCGGGCCAAATCTTGGGCTTTATAGGCGGTCGCCGATGCCAAGAAGGTCGGCAACTCCGGCCATACCCGGTGGAGTCATGCTGGCGAGCATCCCCCTTCCTAGTTGACGACGCGAAATGCTCGCGCCAATTGCCGAGGCTGTCAAGAAGAGGGACGCGGATGAACGGGAGGCTGCTACAGGTATGCGTCGCTCAAGTTTCCGTTATCCTCGCGAGGAGGATGGAACGTAACAGCCTTCTCAGGCTGCACGAGATATTTCTAGCTTTGCCAAGAAAACTAACGATAGTGGGGAAAGAGGGGCTCCGATGAAGCTATCGATGTCGCATGCAGTTCCCACGATTCTCAGCGCTGATCTCGAGGTCGATGGCACTATCATTAGTGAGGGCGAGGTGCACATCCTCGGTGCGCTCAAGGGGAATCTGACCGCTCGTAAACTCGTGCTTGGCGAGGGCGGGAAAATCGAAGGCAAGATCGTGGCCGAGAGCGCTGTAATCAACGGCAATTTTACCGGCAGCATTTTGGCGAAGTCAGTGACGCTGGGTCGAGCGGCGTCAGTCACGGCCGACATCATCTATCACTCGATGGAGATGGAAACGGGTGCCGTCTACGAGGGCCACACACGGCAGGACCATGACGGAGAGATCAATTCCGGCGAAGTAGTGGAGCTTCCAATTATGAAGCACGAGCAATTGCCGAAGATCCGCGTGGTGCGCGGAAAGTCTAACGGGCCAGTTTGAAATTAACGCGGCGACCATGAATGGTTGAGCCTTTTTAAATCCACGTTCTAGCGCGACATACCGGCCAAATGCCGACCCAATCCTGTATCCAGGACTGTATGTAGCCGCTAAATCCGATTTATCCCGTCGTTTCAATCAATTATCAAAAGCCGCCGGGAGCTGTTGCGCCGAGACAATATGATCTGTTCAGCCATATCGGACCTGGTTGTTACCGTCATTCTTGACTCACGAAGATCGATTACCTCTTCCTAAGGATAAGAACAATGGGGGAGAGCAATGCACGTAACCATCGAGCATAAGATAGGCCGAAAATCGTTCGACAAACTCTTCGGCATCATTCCCATAAACCATAGAACCATCTATCCGGTCATCGTGACGATCATCTTTGACGCGAAAGAACGTGAGATCATCGAGCGGACCAAACTGCAGGGGCAAGTCATTTGGGAAAGCCCTCAGTTTTATGGTGTGGACAAGATAACGAACCGCATCGCTCCGAAAACATGGTCGATCCGCGTCCTAAATTTTCTCAGTACTACCAAAGACCCAAGCAATTCCTGCACCATTTTCGAGGCGATGACCCCCGCCAAGGGGACCGAGATCGAGGCGCGATTCCAGGAGGCACTACTCAAATTCAAGGACGTGCTGGTACAGAGCGATAAACCCGTCGAGCGCAAGAAGTCCTTTGAGCTCTAGCTGTGTGGCTATCGCCCCATCCTGACGTTAAGAAAACCAAGGCGCTGTACGCCACCGCGTCAAAGCTACACAAGCAGGCGAACTTCGTTGGTCCCAAGACGTTCGCCGCGATGTTGCAGGAGGCCATCCTGCGCGGCGTCGATCCGATGCCCGCACCTGGCATCATTGCCGCATTCGTTCTCACCGCTGAGTCCGTTTATGAAAGCGAGGGGCTGCATATCCTTCCTCAGCTTCCTCCCGACGAGCTTCTGGTCGAGATTGAAGGGGCACGGTTCCGAGACCGCCTCAATGCCTACATAGCCAAAGTTTCCGACCATGCGGCGACGCGGGATCTGATCTTCACCTGCTTTGCCACGTCGTTTTGCGCGCTTGTGGAATCTCTGCCCGAGTCAGCGCAGTACCGAAGCGGCGAGGCGAAGACCCCTGCGTTCACGCTCGCGCTGATCGATGTGCTTCCCAATCCGGGGCAGGTGATCCAGAACGTCCTCAATCCGTTTCTCACCAGCGACATTGCGCGCCTGAAGCTCTTCAATTCCTTCACCGAGCAGGTGCTCAAGAATCTCTTCAGCGCAAGCGGCTATCGCTATCCCGACGAGGGGATGAAGGTTTCCCAACTCACCTATCCCGCCCACTCCGACGCGCCGGCCCATGAGCTGGTGACCTCCTATCTCAAACACACGCCGTTCTTCGATCTTTTCTTCACGGCAATACCGTTCGATCTTCCTCAGAGCACGAGGTTCGAGCACCATTGGATAGTCGCTGGCTCGGGTCACGGCAAGACGCAGACGCTTCAATATCTCATCGCCCGTGACCTCGAGCGGGTGGCTCGGCGCGAAGCATCAATCGTCGTCATCGACAGCCAGGGCGACCTCATCCGCACGGTCTCCCGCCTGAAGTTCTTCGCCGACCATCCCGATACGCTCTGCCTCATCGATCCGACCGATATCGAATACCCGGTCGCGCTCAACCTCTTCGATGTCGGGATGGAGCGCATCAATCGCTACAGCCCGCTTGATCGGGAGCGCCTCATCAATGGCGTCCTCGAACTCTACGATTTCGTGTTGGGCAGCTTGCTTTCCGCGGAACTGACACAGAAACAGGCCGTCATCTTCCGCTACATCACGCGGCTCATGCTCCATATCCCGAACGCGAATATTCAGACGCTCCGGGAATTGATGGAGCCCCAGGGATACGAGAAATACAAACCGCACATCGACAAGCTCCAAGGCACCGCCCGGGCGTTTTTCGAGACGGAGTTCAACTCCCGAGAGTTCTCGGATACCAAGCGCCAGGTCGTCCGCCGGCTCTGGGGCATCCTCGAAAATCCGACCTTCGAGCGGATGTTCTCCCATCCGAAAAACAAGCTCGATCTCTTCTCCGAGATGAACGCCGGCAAGGTGATCCTCATCAACACGGCCAAGGAGCTGCTGAAGCAGAACGGCACCGAGCTCTTCGGCCGCTTCTTCATCGCTATGATCGCCCAGGCGGCTCAAGAGCGGGCCACCATCGCGAAGCGCATGCCGACGTTCGTCTACATCGACGAGTGCCAGGATTACCTCGACAACAACGTCTCGCTCATTCTGGAGCAGGCCCGGAAATTCAACGTCGGCATGATCCTCGCGCATCAGTACATCGGGCAGCTCGCCCCCAAACTGCACGAGAGCTTCTCCGCCAATACCTCGATCAAGTTTGCGGGCGGCGTCTCGGATAAGGATGCCCGTGCCTTCGCCAACATGCTGCGCACCACGCCCGAGTTCATCGAGGAACAGCCCAAGGGCCATTTTGCCGCCTTCGTGCGCAATATGACCCCGCACGCCGTGTCGCTGCGCGTTCCGTTCGGCCGACTAGAAGCCATGGAGCGGTTGAGCGCGCCGGAGTGGGAGGCCCTGCGCGACCAGATGCGCAGCCGCTACGCGGTGCCATACTCGGACGTGCAGCAGAGCATCGCCGCGCAATTGGAGGCGCCTCAAGCGCAGCCGCAGCCGGTCCCTGAGCCGGCATCAACTCCCGAGGTACGCCAACCGCCTACGACGCGCAAAGAACGGGAGCGGCAACCACCGCAGCCAACCACGCCGAAACCGATCGTACCGAGCGACGATGCGGCGAGCGACTGGTGAAGGGAGCGGCGTTACCAAGAAATATTATTTGAACCGGACATATCGCTTCCTTCGGCAGCGCTCCGTCGCATAGCGGCACATACCGCACGTTTTTCTAGGCTCGGAAATATGCTTCCAATGGCGGCATGCCGCTTCTTGAAGCAAAGCGTCGTTACTCGTCGCGCTGGTCCAATGCTCCGATCCTCGACGGAGAGGGGAGAGGCAAGGTCGTGCAACTCACGCCGCGCGACATCGAGATATTCAAGCTCCTCGGCCGCTACCGGTATCTGCGGGCCGACTTCATTCACGCCTTCATCGGCGGCAACCTGAATGGCCTCATAGCCCGGCTCAACCAGCTTCAGCGGCCGCCGAACCGCCATCTGCGCCGGCCGGAAGCGCAGCGGCACTACGCGTCTGCCAATTACCGCTACCTCATTTACGAGTTGGGACCGCCCGGCGAACGGGTGCTTCAGGAGATGGGGCTCTGGGACTCGGAAGCGGTGAGGGTAGGGGACGAGAAGCAATTCGCCCACGGCATGATGATCAACGACACCCTGTCGTCGATCGAGCTCGGCGTGCGCAGCGGCCCGTCGGTTCGACTGATCGGCTGGCAGGAGATCGTGGCGCGCCAGACGTTTCCCCAGGCGACGCGCTCCGCCCCGCATCCGCACGCGCTGCCGGTCGCGATCAGCTACCGGTTCTCCAAGACGGGCGAGACGCAGCAGGCCCGCTTCAACTACACGGCCGATTGCTACGGGGCCTTCGGCCTGGCCTATGCCGGGGATCGACCCTCGTATCGCTTTTTCAGTCACGAGAGCGAGCACAAGAACGTCCTCGAACGCGGCAATCTGGAGCAAACGAGCTTTCTCAAAAAATTCCTTGCGATCCGATACATCCAGAACAACGCCCTGTACCGCGTACATTGGGGATTGCCGAATCTCTACCACTTGTTCGTAGCGCCCACCCGCGAACGCGTCGAGAGCATGAAGTCCCTTATCCTTCGGGAAACGGGCGGCACCGGCGATCAGCACGTGCTATTCAGAGACATTCCCGTTCTCGGCGACGTGCACCGCAAGAGCCGACCGATGCCCGAGTTGTTCACCGAGCCGTGGGAGCGCGCCGGGTTTGCGCCTCTGAGGATTGATACGGCAAAGTCCTAGAATTTCCGATCGGGGCTTGTGAGAAAAAAGTGCACCCCAAAGTTTGAGGCCTGTCGGGCAGATTGAGCGGGATCAGCGGCTGCTGCGTCGGGCCGTCGAGACCGCCGATGAACCGGTGCATATCCTCGGGCCTGACGCCGTAATCGTGCTGCAGCCTCCCTTTCATGAAGACCGCGGCGGTGGCGCCGAACTGCGTCGTACCGACCCGCTTGCCCTTGAGATCTCGACACGCCCAGCAACAAGCGCTTCCCCGCCGATTATTCCGCGGCGCTATGCGCGGTGCGTCGCAACGTCAATTCATATGGCATTAACCGTTTTACGGGATAGTTAGCATCCCACATACGGCCGTGAGTTGCGATTGGCTGCCATGCAAGCCGTGCAGAAGCACATCACCAGCGATGACGATTCGGCGACACCCGCGACGGCCGATCTGGCGGCGCAACCTGCCATGGCTGAAGCTAGGCTCGCAGCGAGAGAGGCGCGCCTTACCGACGCCGAACAGATGCTCGGCGACGCGCTGCAAAGCTCGCTCAGCTGGCTGTGGGAAGCCGACGAGAATCTCTGCTTCACCCGCATGGTCGGCCCGATCGAGCAAATCTACGGCATACCGGTAGAGAAATTCGTTGGCCGACCAATCGAGGATGTCGCGCGCCGGTCGGACGATCTCTCCATCCAGCAATATCTGGACGCACTTCACAACCACAAGACCTACCGCGATGTCGTCAACCCGATCAGCACTCGGCTGGGTCGCCGTTGGGTCAAGACGAGCGGCAAGCCGTTGTTCGACGCCGAGGGCAGGTTCCTGGGCTATCGCGGCATCGGCAGCGACGTGACCACCCAGGTTGAAACCGAGCACCGCCTCGCTGCGGTTCAGCGTCGCTTCATGGAGGCGCTCGAAAACGTGCCATCGAGCATCTTGCTGTGTGATGCGGAGGACCGGATCGTATTTTGCAATAGCGCCACACAACGTTATTTCCCCACCTCCTCCCACCTGCTCATCCCCGGCACCAAATTCGAAGACCTGCTGCGCGCTCACGCCGTGAGCTATGTGAAGGGCATCGGCGAGAATTTCGAGGGTTGGATTGCGGAACGCATGAAGAGCCACCGCACCGGTTCGACCAACGTCACGCGCGCCTATCAGGACGGCCGCTGGTCGCAGATCATCGAGCGCCGCACCTCGGACGGCGGCATCATCGCGATGCGCCTCGATATCACCGAATTGAAGAAGAGCGAACAGGAGTTCCAGCGCTCCAATGCGGAGCTCGAACAGTTCGCTTATGTCGCCTCGCACGATCTTCAGGAGCCGCTCAGGATGGTGGCGAGCTATTGCCAGCTGTTGCAGCGGCGCTACAAGGACAAGCTCGAGGCCGACGCCAACGAATTCATCGGCTACGCGGTCGAGGGCGCCAACCGCATGCAGCGCCTCATCAACGACCTCTTGAGCTATTCCCGCGTCGGCCGCAAGGGCGGCAGCCCGGAGACCTTCCCCGCCGCCGACGCGGTGAAGACCGCGCTCACCAATCTCCAGGGGGCGATATCCGACAGCGGTGCCAAGGTCGAGTTCGACACGCTTCCCGCGATCCACGCCGACCGCACCCAGATCGGCCAGCTGTTCCAGAACCTGATCGGCAATGCGATCAAGTTCCGCCGCGACGGCGTCGCCCCGCACATCTCGATTACCGCCGCGCCGGAAAACGACCTGTGGCGCTTCACCGTCGCGGATAACGGGATCGGCATCGAGAAGGAATATCTCGACCGCGTGTTCCTGATCTTCCAGCGCCTGCACGAGCGCAACAAATACCCCGGCACCGGGATCGGTCTCGCCATCGCCAAGAAGGTGATCGAGCACCACGGGGGCCGCATCTGGATCGACTCGACGCCGGGCCAGGGCAGCCGCTTCAACTTCACCCTGCCTACCGCAGCCTAGAACGGAGTCTGCCCATGCACGACGTGATCCCCACCCGCCTGATCGAAATCCTCCTCGTCGAGGACAATCCCGGCGATGCGCGCCTGACGCAGGAGGCGCTCAAGGAAGGCAAAATCCGCAACCGCCTGCATCACGCCAAGGACGGCGTCGAAGCGATCGCTTTCCTGAAGCACGAAGGGGCGTACAAGGACGCGCCGTTGCCCGATCTGATGCTGCTCGACCTCAACTTGCCCCGCAAGGACGGGCGCCAAGTGCTGGCCGAGATGAAGCAGGACCCACGGTTCTGCCTCATCCCGGTCGTGGTGCTCACCACCTCCGAGGCCGAGAAAGACATCGTCAAGAGCTACGAACTGCACGCCAACTGCTACGTCACCAAGCCGGTGGACCTCGAAAAGTTCATCGCCATCGTGCGCGCGATCGAAAACTTCTGGCTCGCGGTCGTGACGCTGCCCTCCATACACAGCAATACGATCGCCGCGTGAAGGCATAACGCAGGGTTCGCCACGGCCGCCAAATTAGAACCGCCAACCCTTCATCCCTTCTGATGGGGATGGCGACGATCGCCGCGCCGATTGGATTTGCGAACGTAGGAAATTACGGCATCGGGGTGGTCATGTTTGGCCTTGAGCGCCGCGATTAACGCATCCTCGGCCTCGATCGTCAGAACTTCTGATCGAATCTCAAACCTTAAGCCGACGATGTACTCGGTCGTTGTACTACCCTCCCTTCAGATCACTCTTCGTCATGAACTCCGTGAGTGCGGCAGTATACGCATGTAACTCAGCGTCAAGTTCCTGATACAGCTCTCGTGCATGCCTGTAGAAGATTTCTTTGGTTCTTCGCAGACATCAAGGATCCGGCAAAGCTCGAAGACCTCATCGCTTATCTGAAACAGGCGACGCAGTGACCGCGTGCCGCTGGCCTGCTCCCCTTAATAGCAACCGGTTTTCGTGTAAGGACCGACTGCTGTGCGTGGCTCCAACCTTGGACCATCTGAAGCGAGAAAGTTCGGTCTTTTGATCATTGGCTCTGGCTAGCCTGAGCCAATGATTTCGCTCGTTCGATTGGTGGCCTGTTGTCAATCGCGCTGGTGCTGGCAGCAGAACTCTTAAACTCCGCCTTGGAGGCATTGGTAGATCGGTTACAAGGGAAGGGCGAGAAGCAGCATCGCCGTCGCGACAACCCTCGAGAGCATGCTCATGGGAGCATTCGTGTCTTGTGCGGTCAGAGGGAGGCGCCCGTTCTGCGTTGCCGGTACGGTGCGTCAGACGCGGCGATGTCGATCGGAAAGCGAATGGTGATGGTCGTGCCCTGGTCAATGGTGCTCTCGATGGCGATGTTGCCGCCATGCATCTCGACCAGCCGCTTGGTGATTGGCAGCCCGAGCCCGGTGCCTTCGTGCGAAGCGCTCGTGTCGGTGGTGATCTGGGTGAATGGCTGCATCACCCGCGGAATGTCTTCGGCTGCCATACCAACGCCGGTATCGGCGACCGCGATCGCGATTTCCCGAGGCAATCTGTGCGCCGCGACTGACACCCGCCCGCCGGCGGGCGTAAACTTGATCCCGTTCGACAGCAGGTTGAGCAGGATTTGACGCAAACGAATACGGTCGGCCCTGATGGGCGGCAGCCCGGGCTCGATCTCCGCCGTCAGCTCGAGCTTCGCGGTCTGCGCCCTTTGGCTCAACATCTGCACCGCTTCGGTGACGGCGCAGGCGATATCGACCGGTTCGAGGTTGAGTTCGGTCTTGCCGGATTCGAGTTTCGACATGTCGAGGATGTCGTTGATGATCGCCAGGAGATGCTGGCCGCTGTCGCGGATGATCTCGCCATAGCCGCGGTAATCGGTCGGGATTGGCCCGCGGATCGCTCCCGCGATCATCTCGGCAAAGCCGATGATGGCATTCAAGGGCGTCCGGAGCTCGTGGCTCATATTGGCAAGGAAGCTGCTCTTCGTGCGATTGGCATTCTCGGCCGATGTCCGTGCCTGCCGCTCTGCCTCCTCGCTTTTCTGCAGCGCTTCCTCTTTCTCCTTCAGCGGCGTGATGTTGGAATGGAAGGAGACGACGCCACCTTCCTTGGTCGGACGTTCGCGCGTCAACAGCCAGCGGCCGTCGGCCAGCCTGCGCGTCAGGTCGCAGCCTTCGCGGTGGCGTGCGAGCCGCCAGGCAACGTAATCCGCTTCATTCATGCCGTTGAGATCATGGAGTCCGCTCACGCCTTTCTGCACGATGTTCTCAAACGAATTGCCGGGGATGTGGACCTCCTTGTTCCCGGCGAACAAGGACGAGTACAGTTGGTTTGACAGTATGAGCCGGTCGCCATGGTCGAACAGCGCGAAGCCCGCCGGCATGCTTTCGATCGCGTCGCGCAGCCGATCGTCTGCCTTCTTGATGGCGACGGCCAGCCACAGCGCGACCAGCGTCATCGTCAGGAGCATGCCGGCATCGATGATGACGAACGTTACGAATTCCGGCGATTGCCAGGTTGGTCTTCCGGCGATAACGACGCGCAGCGGAAAGCCGGCAACAGCCTTGATTGTCGTCACCGCCTGGTTCCGCTGGCGGAAGAGGCCTGCATCGGTGCTGTCGAGACCGGTCAGGAGGCGGTTGGCGGCGTCGATGCCCGCCAGCACTGCGCCGTCGCTGCGCTCGATAACGGCGGTTTCGTCCGAGCCCTGGCGGCCGTAGAAGGCGGAGAAATAGCTGGGCTCGGCCAGCGCCAGGACGACGCCGAGGAACTTTTGATTGCTGTCAACGATCGAACGGCTCACGGTGAAGCACGGCTTATGGTCACGACGGGCCGTCAGGGTCTTGCTGATATAGAGGCCAACGCCGCGCCCCTTCTTCTGCTCGGAGAAATAATGGCGGTCGGCAAGATCGATCGGCGGCGCCGGAAACAGGCGCGAATCGTTCACCGTCCAGCCCTGCCGGTTGATGACGACGAGCGCGCGCACTTGAGGCAGTTGCTTCACATACTTCTCAAGCAGCGTCTGCGTGGATGGCGTCGGGCGGTTCAGTGCCGCGCCATTGCTCAGTGCGTCGGCGATCGCTTCGAGCGAAAGGTCGATTGCGCTCATGGCACGGCCCGCATGTTCGGTGAGAAGGCTGGCCCGCGACTGCCGCTCCTCGTAAGCGCGCGCGTTAAGCAGCCGGTAGTAGTGGACGACGAGGACGGCATCTCCGAGGTGCACCAGTGCCAGCAGCGCCACAGTCAGCGGGATGATCCGCCGTGTCAGCGGGATGTGCTGCAGATATCGGCGCCAGCAGCCGATGAGCCCGCCGCGCGACAAGGGGGCGGTCGAAACGCTACCGGCCGCCGCGACTGTATCCGCATCGGGCGGGTTTGAAATCATCGCCGGCTCGGTCGAAGCGCCGGCGCTCGTGCCGAAGGCGTGACCCACCATTACGCTCCCACCCGAAGCCAACAATGGTTAATTTTTGGTACTCCGAGCGTCTCAGTTTAGTGGCCGAGGGTTTTATGATTGGTTAAACCGGAGGGCGTCGGTATCGCGCGAAGTCGTCTTGCGGATGTGGGCGTGGAACTTGAAGTTTCAGGGCCTGCTTGGCGTTCGGGATGATGCCGAATACACACGTCCTAGACGGAGGAGAAAACAGGGAGGATGTCAGTCGGCAACGATGGCCACGATTATGCGCTCGGCTTGACGCCCAGCCGGTTCCGAGTGGAAGAGAAACGCGACCCCAAACCTTACGAGAACGTTTTCGTTTTACCCATACGGCAGACACGATTCCAGAGCTCGTATGCTCCCAGCAATCGAAAAGGCAGCCGCGATCGCCCCCGCCGTTGCGAGCGCCGCGCCCGATGTCCTGGCCGACCACTCAATCGGCAACACTCATGCGGGCCGTAACCGTCCTAAAAATAATACGCGGCCTAATCGCTCACGACACGCACACGTCCGTATTTCGTGTCGTCGTCTTCGGAGATGTCGCAACGGCGCTTCACGCGGCTCACGAACGGGTTTTCAAAGAAGCTGGAAAACCATATGGCCGCCGTCGCACTCTACGTCGCCCATTACAATTTCTGCCGCGTTCACGAGGCTCACCGAGTCACGCCCGCGATGCAGCTTGGCCTCACCGATCATGTCTGGACGATTGGCGAGTTGGTCGAAGCGGCATTACACGGAGCCATTGCCCAGCCGCAAGGGCGGCGTCATGGTCGGTTTACGGTAATAGATGGTGGGGGAAGTGGCGCATGACCGGCATCATCCAATATCTGATCTTCGCGCTGCTGGCGACTGGCGCTGGGGTGAGCTTCGTAGTGCAGCAGGCGGTGAACGCCAATCTGCGCGCCAGTATCGATTCGGCAGCCTGGGCGGGTTTCATCAGCTATCTCGGCGGCACGATCTGCATGGCGGTGCTGGCTTTGATGCTGCGCGATCCTTGGCCGGCGGGCGCGGCTTTGGCACGGAGCAATTGGTGGGCATGGAGCGGCGGTTTCTTTGGCGCGATCTATATCGCAGTCTCGATCCTGCTGCTGCAGCGGCTGGGCGCGGCTACGGTGGTGGCGCTAATCGTGCTCGGCCAGATGCTTGGCTCGGTTGTGTTCGACCATTATGGCTGGATGGGCCTGCCGGAGCATCCAGCCGATTGGCAGCGCATATTTGGCGTGCTGTTGCTAGTCGGTGGCGTGGTGCTCATACGCTTCTAGGCGCCCAGAATTGTCCTAATTCAAATCCGCGAGTGTCCTAAAACGGACAGCACCCTTCTGACGCGTGGTACCCATATGGTAGGACATGAAGCGCTTATCGGTCGTGTTCCGTATCGGGATGGTGGCGCTCTTGTTATGCGGCTTGAGCGGAACGGCGTTCGCCCAGACTCCCGCACAGCGCCTCGCCGCCTGGAGTCAGGCGATCATGCAGCAGCGCATCGACCGTGCTGACGCCGAGAGAGACGTAGCGGTCGCAAAGCTGGAGGCGCAGGTCAGGCAGACGGAACAGAAGCCGGAGATTCTACCCGATGCAGACCAAAACCTCGGATCTCGGCTCCGGGTCTTTGATCACGGCGCTCGACGCGCTGGCGAGTAACGGTCCGGCGGCAGACTGGGAAAACGAATGCGCGTTATAAACATGCGACAACGCGAGGCCAGCGTGAGCGGATTCGCGCCGCAGGCATCGCAAGAAAGCAATGCCGAGGAAGGGCCCCTGTCACGTTGAAGATATACACTGCACCCACGCAGGCATTTTTTTGAAGGAAAACCAAGTGATCAAACTAAAACGTCTGACCGGCCTTGTGGTGCTCGGCGCTGCTCTTGCTGGCGGCGCAACGATGGCATTCGCCTTTAAGGGGCAAGAATACGCAAAGGAGGCGATCCAACAAAAAGGCTGTCCGACTGTATGCACTCACTGATGGAAGATTTCATGACGCTGTCGGGCATTGCCGCGGCGACGGCGCGTAGCTTGGCAGAGGAGAAACGTCCCACCGCGCCGGAAATCAAGATCGCCAAGGCCGCATCCTAAAACCTCCATACGCGCTCCATAAAAAGGCGCGTCGAAAAAGGGCCTCGCCTTAGGGAGGGCGCGGCTCTTCATCTGGTGGCGGCACCTCAACCGGCGGCGGGCGGAGCTTGACGACGAGTTTCGTCTGCTAAACGAGGGCAACAAGCCGTCCACCAACAAGGACGAGGATGCGGCGGTCGCAAAGATGCGCGTGCGCGATTGGATCGCCGAAGTCGATGC
>Ga0307372_10004955_pt1 | contig 20272 bp, 16 predicted proteins | sample OX1MG_FD_202533 | JGI IMG/M metagenome (GOLD analysis project Ga0307372, IMG submission 202533) | Soil microbial communities from Risofladan, Vaasa, Finland - OX-1 | ecosystem: Environmental > Terrestrial > Soil > Coastal area > Acid sulfate soil | place: Finland: Risofladan, Vaasa | collected...
CACCGAGAGCCCGAAAGTGCCGATCTCGGCCAGGCCTCGGATGACATCTTCGGGGATGTCCCCGTTGGTTCGGTGGATGTGCTCGGCCACCGGGCGGATCTTGTCCTCGGCAAAACGTCGGAAGGTCTCCTGGACCATCTCGAAGTCCTCGTCCAGGTGGCGGGGCCCGGGCCGGCGGCCCAGGGAGGCGACGAAGGCGGGATCACGGTGGGCCGCCACGAAGGGCAGGGCGTCGTCCAACTCGGAGCCGTCGATGCCCCAGGCTCCCTCCCGGCCCAGGGTACGGGTCATGAGGTCATAGACGGCTTCGGCAGCAAAGGCGGTGGCGAGGGCGGCTTCATCGTCCCCCTCGGCCCCATAGCTCAGGACGGCGGCGGCGCACTCCACGGCGGCGGCGGCGTGGGCCAGGTCGTAGGCCACCACCTGATTGGCGTCGATGTCTCCGGCGGAGGCCAGGTGGGCCACCGCCCGGCGGACTACGGCGCGGGCGGCGTCGACGGCGCCGGAGGCCGCCTTCAGGTCGGGGGTCGGCATGGCGGCAGGATAGACAGCGTGACGAGCGCCTAGCCTCCCCAGGAGTGGATCCCGGGAGCGACCTGCCGGAGGAATACGCCCGGGTCCGGGCCCTGACCGAGGCACTGGCGGAGCCGCTCTCGGCTGAGGACCAGACCGTCCAATCGATGCCCGACGTGAGTCCCACCAAATGGCACCGTGCGCATACGACCTGGTTCTTCGAGGAGTTCCTGCTGGCTGGCGAGGACCGGGACTACCGACCGTTCCACCCGGATTTCCGCTATCTGTTCAACTCCTATTACGAGGCGGTCGGACCGCGCCATGCCCGGACGGAGCGCGGCCTGTTGTCGCGACCGGGGGTGGCCGAGATCGCGGGCTATCGCGCCTATGTGGACGAGGCTGTCAACGAGCTGCTGGCCTGCCCCCCCGAGCGTGGCGCCGAAGTGGCCATCCTCGGGCTCAATCACGAACAGCAGCACCAGGAGCTCCTGCTCATGGACATCAAACACGTCCTGTCCGTGAATCCCCTGCGCCCGGCCTACCTCAGCCCGGCTGGGACGACGGAGGGCGCCCGGCCCGGGATGCCGACGGTGTCGGGGTCGGCATCGGAGCCGGTGGAAGCGCAGTGGCTGGAGCACACAGGCGGGATCATCGAGGTCGGCGCCGGATCGGAGGGTTTCGCATTCGACAACGAGCGGCCCCGACACCCGGTGATCCTGGCCCCCTTCGAGCTGGCCGCCCGGCCTGTCTGCTGCGGGGACTGGCTGGCCTTTGTCCACGACGGCGGCTACCGCCGGCCCGAGCTCTGGCTGTCCGAGGGCTGGGCCGCGGTCGGCCGTGAGGGCTGGACCGCGCCCCTGTACTGGGCCGAGGCGGAGCCGGGCTGGGACATCTTCACCCTGACCGGTCCCCGGCCGGTTGACCCGGCCGAACCGGTTTGCCACCTCAGCTACTACGAGGCCGACGCCTTTGCCCGCTGGGCCGGGGCACGGCTGCCGACCGAGGAGGAGTGGGAGGCAGTGGCGGTCAGTTACCGGCCGGAGTGCGGCTTCCTCGATCCCGGGGTCCTGCACCCTCGTCCCGCCGGGACCGGCGCCATCTTCTTCGGACAGGTGTGGGAGTGGACGGCCTCGGCCTACCTCCCCTATCCCCGGTTCCGGCCCGGCCCCGGCGCCATCGGGGAGTACAACGGTAAGTTCATGATCAATCAGCAGGTGCTCAGGGGCGGCAGCTGCGCCACTCCATCGGGCCACGTCCGGGCCACCTACCGGAACTTCTTCCCGCCAGCGGCACGTTGGCCCTTCACCGGCCTGCGCCTGGCTCGCGATCCTTCATGAGCCCCACCGGGACCGAACCCGTCGTCGATGTGCACATCGAGCCGGGGGAGCGCCGGCGCCGTCTGGAGAGGGACGTGCGCCAAGGGATGCTCGGAGGCGTCCGGTCCCTTCCGCCTGTGTGGTTCTACGACCACCGGGGCAGCCTGCTGTTCGACCAGATCACCCGACTGGAGGCGTACTACCCGACCCGGACCGAGCGTTCGATCCTGGCCGCCGCGGCGCCGGCCATAGTCGAGGCCTCCGAGGCCGACACCCTGGTGGAACTGGGCAGTGGTACCTCGGACAAGACCCTCCTGCTGCTGGACGCCATGACCGCGGCGGGCCGGCTACGTCGGTTCGTGCCCTTCGATGTCAGCGAGGAGGTCCTCCGGGCTGCGTCCGCCGAGATCGCCGCCCGCTACGGGATCGGGGTCCACGCCGTGGTGGGCGACTTCCACCGCCATCTAGGCCAGATCCCGACCGAGGGGCGCCGCCTGGTCGCCTTCCTTGGCGGAACCGTTGGAAACCTCCGACCGGTCGAGCGTCGACGCTTCTGGGCCGACCTCGACGTGACGATGGGCCATCGGGACCACCTGCTCCTAGGAGTGGATCTGGTCAAGGACCCGGCACGTCTGGTGGCCGCCTATGACGACTCTGAGGGGGTGACGGCCGAGTTCAATCGCAACGTCCTGAAGGTCATCAACCTCGAGCTGGGAGCCGACTTCGAGCCGGCGGCCTTCGACCACGTAGCCCTCTGGAACGCCGATGAACGCTGGATCGAGATGCGCCTGAGGTCGACCACGGATCAGAAGGTGAGGATCGAGGCCCTGGATGTGTGGGTGAGCTTTGCTGCCGGGGACGAGATCCTCACCGAGATATCGGCCAAGTTCACAGTGGACGGGATCCGAGAGGAGCTCTGGGTCGGAGGCTTCGTGCTGGACGAGTGCTTCACCGACCCGAGTGATGATTTCGCCTTGGTGCTGGCCCACCCGTACTGCTGAGCTGCTCAGGCGGAGGGCCGCCGACCGATGACGGTCACCAGAGGGGGAAGCACCACCGAGTCCTCCCCCGGGTCCACGCCGGTCAACGACTCCAGGTAGGCGGCCACCGGTCCGGGTCCGGCCCCGGCCGGCGCCTCGGCCCAGGCGTCGACCAGTTCGAGCCCGGCCCGGCGGACCAGTCTGGGGAGGTCGGCGCCCACGTCCGGATGGGCCGCGTCGGGCATGGACAGCGGGGAGCCGCCCACCCGGCCTGCGCTGGTCACCGGCTCCTGGGCGACCACCCATCCGCCCGGGCGCACGGCTGCGGCCATCCGCCGCAGGACCGGATCCGGATCGGCGACGTGCATCAGCAGGAACCGGCAGAAGGCCAGATCGACCGGCTCGGGCAGGGTCAGGTCCTCGGCCGCCTGGGTTATGGCGATGACCTGGGCCAGAGAGCTGCGGGCGGCGGCCGCCGCCACCGCGTCACGGGAGCCCGGGTCGCGGTCCACGGCGTAGATGCGGCCACTGCCTCCGACCATCTCGGCCAGGGCGACGGTGACATCCCCGCCACCGGCTCCCACATCGGCGCACTTCCATCCGGCGCCGAGCCCCAGTCGGTCCAGCGCGGTGGCCAGGGGCCGGCGGTAGACGTCGTTGCGCAGGCCCAGTTCAGCCGGCGGGCCGGTCACGGCCGGCGGTAGCGGGCCAGCAGGCCCCGGGCGATGACCATGCGCTGAATCTCGTTGGTGCCCTCGCCGATGATCATAAGTGGGGCATCGCGGTAGTACCGCTCGATGGGGAGCTCGGTGGTGTAGCCGTAGCCGCCGTGGATCCGCATCGACTCGGTGGCGATCTCCAGGGCCGCTTCGGATGCGAACAGCTTGGCCATGCCCGCCTCGACGTCGGCGCGCTCCCCGGCGTCGAGCTTGGCCGCCGCCGAACGGGTGAGGAGCCGGGACGCTTCCAGCTTGGTGGCCATGTCGGCCAGCTTGAACTGGATGGCCTGGTGGGCGGCAATTGGTGATCCGAAGGTCCGGCGTTCCTGCGCATAGGCGATGGCCGCCTCGAAGGCCGCCCGGGCCACCCCGCAGGCCCGGGCGGCAATGTTGACCCGGCCCAGTTCCAGGGCGCTCAGGATCTGTGGCAGACCCCGTCCTAAGTTCTGGGCTCCGCCCAGAACGGACTCGGCCGGGACTCTGTGGTCGACGTACGACATCTCGACGGTCTCGATGCCCTTGTAGCCCAGCTTCCCGATGGACCGGGACACGCTGAGGCCGCCGCTGGAGGGTCCAGGCTCCTTCTCCACGATGAAACAGGTGATTCCCTCCGGAGCCCGAGCGGCCAGGGCGATCACCGACGCCCGCTCTCCATTGGTCACCCACATCTTGGTGCCGTTGACGATGTATTCGGACCCGTCCGGCTCAGCCCGGCAGCTGATGTTGCGGGTGTCACTGCCCGCGTCCGGTTCCGATAGGGACAGCGCCCCCCTGAGCTCTCCCGTGGCCATCCGGGGCAGCAGCCGGGACTTCTGGTCGGCAGTGCCGTGCAGGCGGATGAGGGTGGCGGCCATGGTGTGGGTGTTGATGGCGCCGGTCAGCGACATCCACCCGGCCGACAGTTCCTCCACCACCCGGGCGTAAGTGGTGACGTCCATGCCCAGGCCGCCGTACTCCTCGGGGATGGTGCAGCCGAACAGGCCCATCTCGGCCATGGCCGAGATCAACTCGCCCGGATAGGTGTCGGCGTGCTCGAGGTCAGAGGCCACCGGCAGCACGGACCGCCGGACGAAGGTGGCCACGGCGTCGACCATCTCATCGGCCAGGGTCTGCTCCACGGGCCGGGATGGTAGGCCGGGGCGCCGGCCCGGGCTGTCGCCCAGGCTTGGCGGCCCGGATCAGGCGTCGGTCAGATGGAGGTTTTCGCCCGCAGTCCGGCTCCCGGGCCGGGGCCGGAATCGGGGCCGGAGTCGGGGCAGCGGGCCGGAGCGCGGCGCGGCTTCACCCAGGGGCCTGGCGTTCCGACGGGCGCCTCGCGCCCTTCTTCGGGGTGGCCGAGAGCAGCGGCTACCCGCTCCTGGGTATAGCGGTTGATCACCCGGTAGCGTTCGGCCGGAGACAAACCGGCGTTGCGCCGATCCCGAATCCTCCCGCCCAAGCGGGCAGGCAGGGTGATGGGCCAGAGGGCGTAACCAGCGGCGATGGTGCGCCTACGGGGAGCCTCGTAGCCGAGGGCGCCGGCGTTGCGCCGGATGGACAGGGCGATCAGAGCGCGTGCTACCGCGTTGAGATGCGGGCTGTCCGTTCCCAGAGGCCGCACCGGAGCGGTGGCGCCGGCCTGCCACGCAGGGATTCCCCCGAACACGGCGTTGGTCTCCTGACGGTGGGACAGCATGGATGACTCGAAGTCCTCGATCAGGAAGGAGCACACCAGGCCCAGCGTGGTGGCGGGACTGTTCACCAGATCCTCGTAACGCACCTGGAGGTAGTGCTGGGCCCCCCGGGCCATACCGCTGCGGATGTTGGCCACGGTGTAGCGGTCCCATTGCTCAGCCAGCTTCCAGGCGGGCAGGTCGTTGAAGGGCATCTCCATGGTGGAGCTGATGGTCCGCCGCGGCTCTCGCAGCAGGTGGATCACCTGAGCATTCGGGAAGAGCTGCCATATCTGCTCGGCCGTCTGCCACGGCGTCTTCTCTGACCAGCGGGTCTTGCCTTCCCGATGGCAGAGGTCCAGTCCAATCGCATCCAGCAGGCTGGCGTAACTGAGTGGCCCGGCGGGCAGATGGGCCATCAGTCGGGAGACATCGAAGCCGAACCGATCCAAAAGGCCCTCTGGCAGATTGATCAACTCGGAGAGCACCTCCCTCAACCGGGATGGATCGCTCAGGTCACCCCAGTGGTCCGACAGATTCACGATGCGGAACCAGAAGTGCATCTCCGGCAGGGCGGCTATGGAGGGATGGGCCCCCAGCATGGCCTGCAGCAGGGTCGTTCCGCTGCGGGCCGCCCCGATGACGAAGATCGGGCGCGGCGTCGGCTCGAGGGTGCCCGGGGTCAGGTCCGGCTGGGTTAAAGACTCTGTCATCCCCTCCCCATCCTTGCCCATCTCCGAAACGTCAGGAAAGTTGTCCGATCGACCTGGGAGTGACCTGTGGAAGACCGAGAATCTCGGCCATGGACCTACCGGACCCGGGCCGGGTGCTGGTCGGGAGGGGCTCGGGCCCGGGCCCGGGGGTAGCTTCAGGCACCATGACCGTGTACGAGCGCCCCTTCGGGCGGTATTTCGAGGACTTCCAGCCCGGGGACATCTACCAGCACTGGCCGGGCAAGACCATCACCGAGTACGACGACCACCTGTTCTGCATGATCACCATGAACCACCACCCGCTGCACACCAACGAGTGGTTCGCCCAGAACGAGACTGTCCAGAAGCAGAACGTGGTGGTCGGCAACCTCGTCTACTCCCTGGTGCTGGGCATGAGTGTTCCCGATGTCAGCGGCTCATGCATCGCCAATCTCGAGGTCGAGACCCTGAGGCATAAGAAGCCGACCTTCCACGGGGACACCATCTACGCCTCGACCCGGGTACTGGACAAGAAGCTCTCATCGTCCAAGCCCGACCGGGGGATCGTCACCGTCGAGACCAAGGGCGTGAACCAGCGGGGTGAGGAGGTCTGCTACTTCCGGCGCAAGCTCATGGTCTGGACCAAGGAGGCGGCGCCGTCCCGCATGCGCCCCTACGGTGAGGAGCTGTGGGAGGAGTGAGTACGGACCCCCGGTCCGCTCCCGTATCCACCGCCGGCGCAGGCCCCGAGCGGGTCGAGTTCCACTTCGATCCCCTGTGTCCCTTCGCCTATCAGACCTCGCACTGGATCCGCGAAGTCCGCCGCCAGACGGGCCTGCGGATCGACTGGTGTTTCTTCAGCCTGGAGGAGATAAACCGGGAGGAGGGCAAGAAGCACCCATGGGAGCGCGAATGGTCCTACGGCTGGTCCCTGATGCGAATCGGGGCCCTACTGCGCCGGCGGGACATGTCCGAACTCGATTCCTGGTACGCCCGCATCGGTTCGGCCCTGCACCGGGAGGCGGGTAAGCCCCATGACCCCCAGGTGGCCCGGACCCTGCTGGGCGAGATCGGCCTGGATCCGGCCCTGGTGGACGAGGCCCTGGCCGACCAGACCACCCATGACGAGGTGAAGGCGGACCACGACCGGGTGGTGGCCACGGGCGGCTTCGGTGTGCCCACCCTGCTCTTCCCCGGCGGACAGGCCCTCTTCGGCCCGGTCGTGATCGAGCCACCCGAGGGCGAGGCTGCCCTCCGCCTCTGGCAGACCGTCACCGGTTGGCTGGAGTTCCCCAATCTTTATGAGATCCAGCGGCCCAAGGCACCGACGGATATCAAGGCCATTGCCGAGTCCCTCCAGCCCTACCTGCAGGGCCGGGACTGGGACAGCATCGACCGGGGCAAGCGGATCAATATCCCGGGCGATCCCCGCCGCGGCCCCGCTTCGGACCAATCGTGAGCCCCGCCTCCATCCCCAAAAGGGCCGTCGCCGCCGCCCTGGTCGAGGAGTGGGACACTCTGGCCGGCCTGCTGGGGGAGCTGAGCGAATCCGAGTGGCTGACCCCGACCGCGCTGCCCGGCTGGTCGGTGAAGGACGTGGCCGCCCACGTGGTGGGCACCGAGTTGACCCTGATCGGCCAGGCCTCCCCTCCGTTGGCGGAAGAGGTCAGGGCCCAGCCCCACGTCAGGAACGAGATCGGTGCCATCAACGAGGCGTGGGTGGAGTCATTCCGGACCCTTTCGGGCTCCGATGTCGTCGATCAGCTCCGGTCGGTCACCGCCCGGCGCCGGACCGAGCTGGAGGCGATGACCCAGGAGGCATTCGACGCCGACTCCTGGACGCCGGCCGGGCCGGGCAGCTACGGCCGCTTCATGCAGATCCGGGTCTACGACTGCTGGATCCATGAGCAGGACATCCGCCAGGCCCTGGGCCGGCCGGGTCACCAGTCCGGTCCCTGCGCCGAGTTGTCCCTCGATGAGGTCGCCGGGGCGTTGGGTTACATCGTGGGCAAGAAGGCGGGCGCCCCCTCGGGTGCCTCGGTCACCATCGAACTGGACGGGCCCACCCGCCGGAGCCTGCACGTCAGCGTGGACGGGCGGGCGGCGGTGGTGCCGAGCCTGGCCGGCCCGGCCACCGCGGTCGTGCGGATGCCCTTCGGGCTGTTCATGGCCATGGCCTCGGGGCGGGTCCCGGCCGACCCCACCGCCGGGGAAGTGGCTATCGAGGGTGACGCCGAACTGGGCGCCCGGGTCGTTTCCTCCCTCAACTTCACCATCTGAGCCGGCCGCCGAGGCTCAGCCCTCCAGGAAGGCGACGATGCGCCGTCCCACCTCCTCAGGCCTCTCCAGGTGCAGGAAGTGCCCGGCGCCCTCGATGATGACGGTGGCCGAGCCCGGGCCCATGAAATCGGCGGCCGAGCGGGCCAGGTCCACCCCCATGCAACCGTCCTGGTCCCCGTGGAGGTACAGGGTCGGCTGCGGGGTGGGGGCCCCGGTGGCGGCCTGCTCGGCGGCCAGGGCCGGGTCGGGGGCGGCCATGCCGAACTGGGCCCGGTAGTAGCCCAGGGCGGCGGTCAGGCTGGGCGGGGCGCCCAGCGCCTCACGGACGTAGGCCATATCCTCAGCGCAGTCGTAGCCGGGGGACCAGTCCTTCCACAGGCGCTCGATGTAGTCCAGGTCGTTCATGGGGACGGCCACGTCGGCCAGAGGACTCTGGAAGAAGAACATGTACCAACTGCGCCGGAGCTGGTCGTAGGAGAGGAACCCGGCCCCCATGGCCCCGGCCGGAGGCACGGCGGCGGTGACCACCCGACGCCACCGGTTCGGCTCATGGGCGGCGGCCCCATAGGCGGCTATTGCCCCCCAGTCGTGGCCGATCAGCACGGCTTGGTCGGTCCCGCCCAGAGCCCGGTGCAGGGCACAGGCGTCGGCCACCAGGGCCCCGGTCTGGTAGTGGCCGTCCGATGGAACGGACGTGGGCGAATAGCCCCGCATGAACGGTGCCACCACGTGGTAACCGGAGTCGGCCAGGTCCTCGGCTAGGTAACGCCAGGTGTAGGCGGTGTCGGGGAAGCCGTGGAGACAGAGGGCCAGGGGCCCGCCTGGCGGTCCTGCCTCCAGGTAGGCGAAGTCGATCCCGTTGGCGGCCACACGGGCGAGGTTGAGCGTCATGGCCAGGAAGTATGGCCCGACTCCTCAAGAAGCCCCCCCTCTTCTGCCGATAAAGGGGCGTGACCCATCCCTGGCTCGACGCCCTCCTGGGGTTCCTGGCCGATGCCGACGGATCCGATCTGCACATCAAGGCTGGGACGCGGCCACGCATCCGGGTCGATGGCAACATGCGGGTCCTGCCCGTCCCGGACCCGGTGAGCCCGGAGATGACGGCCGAGGTAGTCGAGGCCATCATGCCCCCCGCGGTCAGGGAGCGCTTCGGTTCCACCTACGAGGCCGACTTCGCTTACAGCACCCCCCTGTTGGGGCGCTTCCGGGTCAATGCCTACATGCAACGGGGATCGGTCGCCCTGGTGCTCAGGCAGGTGCGCTCGGTCATTCCCACCCTGGAACAGCTGGGCATGCCCGATGTAGTCCGGGACCTGGCCGACAACCCCCGGGGTCTGGTGCTGGTCACCGGACCGACCGGGTCGGGCAAGACGACCACCCTGGCCGCGGCGGTCGACCGCATCAACCGCACCCGCGAGTGCAATATCGTCACCATCGAAGACCCCGTCGAGTATCTGCACGAGGACGACCTGGCTTCCATCAGCCAGCGGGAGGTGGGCTCCGACACCGCCGGCTTCGCCCCCGCCCTTCGGTCGGCCATGCGCCAGGACCCCGACGTCATCCTGGTGGGGGAGATGCGCGACCTGGAGACGGTCGAGGCGGCCCTGACCGCAGCCGAGACCGGCCACCTGGTCCTCTCCACCCTTCACACGATCGACTCCTCGGAGACGGTCAACCGCATCGTCGACGTTTTTCCGCCCCATCAGCAGCGCCAGGCCCGCTCGACCCTGGCCGGGGTCCTTCGCGGGGTGGTGTCCCAGCGCCTGATCCCCCGGGCCACCGGCCACGGCCGCGTCCCCGCCGTCGAGGTGATGGTCGTCAACGGGCGGGTCCAAGCCAGCATCCTCGAGCCCCAGCGGGCCACCGAGCTGGCTGAGCTGGTCAGCGAGGGCGGCTACTACGGCATGCGCAGCTTCGACCAGTCCCTCTACGACCTGTTCGAGGCAGGGACCATCACCCTGGACGCCGCTCTGGGCAATGCCAGCCGCCCCCACGACCTCCGGGTCCGCCTCGAGCGGGCCGGCCTGGTGGCCACCGGATCCTGAGTTCTGAAGGGGCCCCACGGCTGTTGGGGCACCGCCAAACCGAACCATGGCTTCCGGATCTGACGTGACCCTTGTCACATCCGCTGTTCGGGATGAGTTAACCGAGAGTACATTTCCTCAGCAAGCTCAGGGGGGTCGGACACTGAAGGTCACTTTCTACGGCGTGCGCGGGTCGTGTCCCTGCCCGAGCGAAGCCAACCGGCGTTACGGAGGCAACACCGCCTGCGTGGCGGTCCAGGCCGGCCAGGACGACCCGATCATCCTCGACCTCGGTACCGGTCTGCGGGCCCTGGGTGTGGCCCACGGTGCCGACCGGGACTACCGGGGCGCCGCCCTCATCACCCACATGCACTGGGACCACGTGCAGGGCCTGCCGTTCTTCCCACCCATCCACCGACCCGGGAGCTCTCTCGACATCTACGGTCCGGGCCAGGAGGACGGCCCGTTGGGCGAGGTTTTCAGCGGCTTGATGCGGCCGCCCTATTTCCCGGTCCAGTACAGCGATCTAGAGGCCGCCATCACCTTTCACGACGTGGCCAGCGACACATTTACGGTGGGGGAGGCCAAGGTCACCGCCCGGCCGGTGCCCCATGTCGGGCCAACCGTCGGATATCGCATCGACTGGGACGGGCGCAGCGTCGGCTATGTCAGCGACCATCAGCAGCCCAGGACCGGCCACCAGGTGGCGGACTCCGTGCTGGAGCTCCTCGACGGCGTGGACCTGCTCATCCACGACGCCCAGTACACCCCGGCAGAGCTTTCCGAGCGATCGGATTGGGGCCACTGCACTGTCGACTATGCGGTGTGGGTGGCCAAGGAAGCGGGAGTCAAGGCCCTGGCCCTGTTCCACCACGATCCCGGCCACGCCGATGAGGAGATCGACCGGATGCTGGAGTGGGGCCGCTGCCTGGGGGGCAACGCCGGGGTAGAAGTCCTGGCCGCCGCCGAAGGCGAGAGCCTGGTCGTCTGAGGCATCGGGGTACGGTGCGGCGTGGTCCGCGTCGACATGCCGGGTGAGGACGGCTCCATCGACTCCTCCGAGTTCCGCACCGTCCTGGGCCACTTCGCCAGTGGAGTGACCATCGTGACCGCGGCAGGGCCGTCCGGTCCGGTGGGGCTGACCTGCCAGGCCTTCTTCGGCGCTTCCCTGGAGCCGCCGCTGGTGCTCATCTCGCCCCAACTCAGCTCCACTAGCTGGCCCAAGGTGGCCGAGACCGGGGCCTTCTGCGTCAACGTCCTGTCCGAAGGACAGGAGACGCTGTGCCGAGCCTTTGCCGTCTCGGGCGGGGACAAGTTCAAAGGCGTCGGGTGGTCGGGCGGGCCCACCGGGTCCCCGGTGATCGAAGGCTCACTGGCCTGGATCGACTGCCGCATAGAGGATGTCCGGCCGGCCGGGGACCATTACCTGGTGCTCGGTTGGGTGGTCGACCTCGGTTACTCCCGGGGCAAGCCGCTCATCTTCTACCGGGGCGGTTTCGGCGGCTTCGAGGCCTGAAGCCGTGAAAACCGTCCAACGGAACCAACTCCGCCGCCGCTGGGCGCTCTGAGCGGCAGGAACCACTTAGAGTGGCGGAGAACCTTGAGGAACACCAGCAGGAAAGGATCACCCATGGAGCTGAGGTCCCTCGGTCAGGCCCGGGTTCTGGCCAGCGCCGCCGCCGACGTGGGTATGACGCGGGAACGCATGCGGCGGAGGCGGCTTCGCCGTCTGGCCATGGTCCTGGCCCCGCTGACTCTGTGGCTTCTCTGGCGAGCGGCCACGAATCCCACCGCCGGCCTGAGCCTGCCGCATCTCCCCGCCGGCGCCGGTCCCTACATTCCCGCCTTCCTGCTGGTGGTGCTGCTGGGGGCGGCCATGGTTGTGCCTCTGGCCGGGGCCGGGCGTTCGCCCCATGTGCTGTACCGGCCGGCCGAGATCGACACGCGCTTCAGCGATGTGCGCGGAGCCGAAGTGGTCTTGGAAGAGGTGGTGAAGTCGCTGAATCTCTTCCTGGCTCACCAGACCTTCGCCGACCGGATGGGCGGAACGCCCCGCAAGGCCATCCTGTTCGAGGGCCCGCCCGGCACCGGTAAGACCTTCATGGCCAAGGCCATGGCCGCCGAGGCCGGTGTGCCCTTCCTCTTCGTGTCCTCCTCGGCGTTCCAATCCATGTACTACGGCCAGACGAACCGCAAGATCCGGTCCTATTTCAAGGCGCTTCGTCGTTACGCCCGTCGGGAGGGAGGCGCCATCGGTTTCATCGAGGAGATCGACGCCATCGGCGCCACCCGGGCCGGCCTGGGCAACGGTGGGGGCCGCGAGGGCGTGGCCGGAGTGGTCAACGAGCTGCTGGTCCAGCTCCAATCCTTCGATCACCCCAGTGGGGCTGCCCGGGTACGGGGCTGGTTGATCGACTGGATCAACTCCTGGTTGCCGGCGGCGCGCCAGCTGCACAAGTCGGCCTCGGCGCCGGCCAACGTCCTGGTCATCGGGGCCACCAACCGGGCCGCCGACCTGGACCCTGCCCTCCTGCGTCCGGGCCGCTTCGATCGGGCCGTGTTTTTCGACCTGCCATCACGGGCCGGACGGAGGGACATCCTCGACTACTACCTCGGCCGAAAAGCCCATGAAGCCGAACTCGATGACTCCGAACGGCGCGACACGCTGGCCGCCGTCACCTTCGGCTACTCCCCGGCCATGATCGAGCATCTGCTGGACGAGGCTCTGGTCTGGGCCCTGCGTCGGGGGGCGGACCGGCTGTCCTGGACCGACATCCAGCAGGCCAAGATGACCGAGGAGATCGGCCTGCCTCAGCCGGTGGAGTACACGGAGTCCGAGCGGAGGATGATCGCCACCCACGAGTCGGGCCACGCCACCGTGGCCTGGCTGGTCGGCCGGGGCCGCAAGCTCGACGTCCTCTCCATCATCAAGCGGAAGGAGGCCCTCGGGCTGCTGGCCCATTCCGAGGAGGAGGAGCGGTTCACCCGTACCCGTTCCGAGATGGACTCCCTGGTCCAGATCGCTTTCGGCGGGCTGGTGGCCGAGGAGCTGTTCTTCGGGGAGCACAGCTCGGGAGTGGCCGGGGATCTTCAGGCCGCCACCAACGCCGTGTGTCAGATGGTCGGCAGCCTGGGGATGGGCCGATCGCTGATCTCAGCCGAGGCCGTGTCCGGACCGGGCGGGGCCAACGTGGTGGCCAAGGTGCTGTCCACCGACACCGGCCGGGAGGAGGTCGAGGAGTGCCTGGCCCACGCCCGGGCCCGGGTCCACCGCATGCTGGAGAACAACCGCCACGTGGTCGAGGCCCTACGTGACGCCCTCCTGGAGCGCGACGAGCTCATCGGGGAGGACATCCTGGAGGTCATCCAGCGCGCCGTCGCCCGGGCCGCGGTCGACGGCTCGGGTGTCGGGCGATGCTCTGTCGACGCCTCGGGCGGCGCAGGGGTCTCAGTCGACGCCGAGAGAGTCGAGGAGGAAGGCCAGGACAAAGGCCTCGTCCCGCCAGGCGTCATACCGGCCTGACGGGCCCTGGTGCCCGGCGCCCATCTCGGTCTTGAGCAGGATCGGCCCGGCTCCGGTGGAGCGGCGTCGCAGCCGCTGCACCCACTTGGCCGGCTCCCAGTAGCTCACCCGCGGGTCGTTGAGGCCGGCGGTGGCCAGGATGGCCGGGTAGGCCTGAGCGCACACGTTGTCGAAGGGGGAGTAAGAGGCCATGTAGTCAAAGACCTCGGGATCCTCCACGGGGTTGCCCCACTCCTCCCACTCCAGGACCGTCAGGGGCAAACTGTCATCGAGGATGGTGGTCAGGCAGTCGACAAAGGGAACCTCGGCCACGATGGCCCCGAATCGCTCCGGAGCCTGGTTGGCCACCGCTCCCATCAACATCCCCCCGGCGCTGCCGCCCCGGGCGGCCAGGCGGCCGGGTGAGGTCCAGCCCTCTTCGACCAGCATCTGGGCCACGTCGACGAAGTCATTGAAGGTGTTGCGTTTGCGCAGCATCTTTCCGTCCTCGTACCAGTGCCGGCCCATCTCGCCCCCGCCCCGGATGTGGGCGATGGCGAAGACGAAGCCCCGCTCGAGCAGGGACAGGCGGGCCACGCCGAAGGTCGGGTCGATGCTGTGTTCATAGCTGCCGTAGCCGTACAGGAGACAGGGCGCCCTCCCGTCCCGCTCCAGCCCGGCCGGGTAGACGACCGACACCGGGACCATGGTCTCGTCCCGGGCCGTGGCCCACAGGCGCTCCGTCCGGTAGCGGGATGGGTCGTAACCGCCGAGGACAGGCTGCTGTTTGAGCAGGCGACGGCCACCGGTGGACATCTCATAGTCGAAGACCGAACTCGGGGTGACGAGGGAGGTGAAACCGAAGCGGAGTATCCCATCGGTGTACTCCGGGTTGCCCGCTCCCCAGACGCTGCCCACATCCTCGGGCAGCTCGACCGTGGCCGCCGCCGAGTCCTCGCCTCCTGACCCGCCCGGGGTGGGCATGACCCGCAACCGCTCCAAGCCGCCGGCCCGCTCATAGAGGACGACCCAATCGGCGAAGACCTCGACTCCGTCCAGCTTGACGTCGAGCCGGCCCGGGACCAATTCATTCCAGCGCCGGCGCCCGGGATCATCCACCGGGGCCTCCACCAGCCGGAAGTTGTCAGCCCCGTCGTTGGTCACGATGAGCAGCCGGCCGGCCTGGTGGTCGATGCCGTATTCGACGCCGTGGCGGCGGGGCTCGACCATGCGCCAATCACCCTCGGGATCGGCGGCGTCGAGGATCCGGGCCTCGGTGGTGACCTTGCTGGCCATCTCGCACACGAGGAGGGCGCCGTCTTTGGTGCGATCCACGGCCAGGAAGAAATGTTCGTCTTCCTCGGTCATCACCAGGACGTCGGTGGACGGGTCCGTTCCCATCCGGTGGCGCCAGAGTTGATAGGGGCGCATGGACTCATCCGGTCGGGTGTAGAAGACGGTGGCGTTGTCCGACGCCCAGGCCAGGCCGTAATAGGTGCCCTCCACCGTGCCGGGCAGATCCTGGTCGGACTCGAGGTCCTTGAACCTGAGAGTGAAGCGCTCGGATCCATCGGTATCGGTCGAGTAGGCCAGAAGGCGGGAGTCAGGACTTATCTCGAAACCGCCCAGGGCGAAGTAGTCATGGCCCTGGGCCAGGGCGTTCTGGTCGAGCATGATGACCTCGTCACCGCTCAGGGCCGCGGCGTCGGCGGGCCGGTCATCGAGGGAGATGCCGATCCCGGCGTCCGCCCGCTTGCGGCACGAGATCGGGTACTGCAGGCCCTGCACCGTCCGGCTGTAGTACCACCAGCCGTCCCGCCGGGTCGGCACGGTCAGGTCCGTCTCCTGGATGCGCCCGACTATCTCCCGGTAGAGCCGCTCGCGGCGCTCCTGGAGATGGGCCGTGGCGGTGGCGGTGTAACGATTCTCAGCCTCCAGGTGGGCGATGACCTCCGGGTCGTCGCGTTCCCTCAGCCAGTACCACTCATCAACCCGCTCCCGGCCGTGATGACGCAGGACTATCGGGCGTGCCGGAGCCCGAGGGGCATCGAGCGTCGCCCGGGCAGAGGCATCCGCCGGGGTGGTGTCGGGCTGAGCCACCCCTCAGGCCACGGCGGCGGTGCCGCCGGCCCAGGAGGCGAAGAGAGCGGCGTAGCGGCCACCCTGGGCCATGAGCTCGGTGTGGGTGCCCAGCTCCAGCAGCCGCCCGGCGTCGACCACGCCCACACGGTCGGCCCGCTCAGCGGTGGAGAGCCGGTGGGCGATGACGATCACGGTGCGACCGGACATGAGGGCGTTCATGGCCGCCTCGACCTCGTGCTCGGTGCCCGGATCCAGGCTGGAGGTGGCCTCATCCAGGATGAGGACGTCGGGGTTGGACAGGGCCGCCCGGGCCAGCGACACCAGTTGTCGCTCACCCGCTGACAGCCGCGATCCCCGCTCGCGCACCTCGGTGTGCAACCCGTCGGGGAAGGCCTCGAAGCGTTCGAGGGAACCGATGGTGCGCAGCGCCTCTCGGACCTCCTCATCGGTGGCCCCGTCCCGGCCCAGCCGGACGTTGTCCAGCACGGTGCCGTGGAAGAGGAAGCCCTCCTGGGGCACCACTGCTATGCGCTGGCGCAGGGAAGAGAAGGTGACGTTCCGGAGGTCGGTCCCGCCGTAGGTCACCGAACCGTCCACCGGGTCGTAGAAGCGGGCCATCAGCTTGGCCACCGTCGACTTGCCTGCCCCGGTCGGGCCCACCAGGGCAAGGCGCTCACCGAAGCCGATCTTGAGGTTGACCCCGGCCAGCACCGTCGGCGTCTCCCCCGGACGGTAGGCAAAGGAGACGTCGTGCAGCTCGATGTCGGCATGCTCGGGCAGGTCCACCGCTCCCTGCCGCTCGGCCACGGCCGGGCGGGTGTCGAGGACTCCGTACAGCTTGAGCAGAGCGGCGCCCGAGGACTGGAACAGGTTGAACAGCTGGCTGACCTGCTGGACGGGGTTGATCATGTATGAGAGCAGGGTGATGAAGGTGACTACGGTGCCGACCTCGATCCATTTGGCATGGACCATGAGTCCGCCCACCCCGGCCACGGCCGCCGTCCCGAACGACCCGGCAAACTCCAGGATCGGGAAGTAGCGGGCCGACAGCTTGACGGCCTCGACATTGGCGTCGTACTGGGCCCGGTTGTGGCCCCGGAAGGTTTGGACCATCTGGTCCTCACGGCCGAAGGCCTGGATGATCCGCACCCCGCTGATGGACTCCTGGAGGGTGGACAGGGTCTGGCTGATCCGGTCCCGGACGGACAGGTAGGCCACGTTTGACTTGCGCCGGAAGGTGATGCTGGCGCGCACGATCCAGGGCAACAGGGCCAGGGTGACCAGGAACAGCAGGGGGGACAGGGTGAGCATGATCACGACCACGGCGGCAAAGGTCAGCACGCTGCTCACGAAGATCAACAGACCCTGCTGCACCAGCATCTCCAGGGCGTCGATGTCCTGGGTCATGCGGGACACCAGCCGTCCGGTCTGTTCGGTGTCGAAGAAGGACATGGACAGGCCGAGAATGTGGCGGAAGACCCGGATCCGCAGATCCCGCAGGAAGGACTCCCCTATGCGGTTGACCGAGATGATCTGGGCCCGCTCGAAGATCCCCATCAGAGCCGCCGCGCCCAGATAGACGATGCTGCCGATGGCCACCACCCTCATCGAGTGGTGGTAGCCGAGTCCGTCATCGATCACGATGCCGAGGATGACCGGGCCGGCCACCTGGCAGAGGGTCCAGACGATGATGAGGCCGAGGGCGCGCAGCATGGACCAGCGGTAGGCCTGCATCATCCGCAGGGTCCGACGCAAGACGTGGGCGGCCTGGTCCCGGCCGAGGCGCTCGTCCTCCTCCACAGCCATGTTTCCCCACCAGCCCATCAGGCATCCACCGCCTCGGCCGCCCGGGCGGCTTCGAGGGCGGCGGCCTGGGCCAGCACCTCCTGGTAGCGGGAGTCGGTGGCCGACAGGCTTTCGTGGGTCCCCTCGGCCACGACGCGGCCCCCGTCCAACAGGACGACTCGTTGGGCCAGGGCGATGGTGGCCGGACGATGGGCGATCACGATGGTCGTGCGACCCTCCATCACCGTCTGGAGGGCGGCGCGGATCTCGTGTTCCTTGGTGGCATCCACCGATGAGGTGGCGTCATCGAGGACCAGGACCCGGGGGTTGGCCAGGATGGCCCGGGCCAGGGCAATGCGCTGTCGCTGGCCGCCGGAGAGGGAGAAGCCACGCTCCCCGAGCATCGTGTCGTAGCCCTCGTCCATGTTCACCACGAAATCATGAGCGCCGGCCAGCTTGGCGGCATCCAGGATCTGCTTGGTGGTGGCCTCGGGATCGGCAAAGGCGATGTTGGCCGACACGGTGTCGGAGAAGAGGAACGTCTCCTCGAAGACGATGGCCACCGAGCGGCGGAGTTCGCGCAGCTTGATCTCCCGGATGTCCATACCGTCGATGAGGATGCGGCCCCCGTCGGGGTCGTAGAAGCGGGGGAGGAGCCGGGCCACCGTGCTCTTGCCCGACCCGGTGGCGCCCACCAGCGCCACCGACTCGCCTGGGGCGATGGTGAGATCGAAGTTGTCCAGGACGAGCCGGCCGCCGTCCCCGTAGGAGAAGGCCACCGATTCGAAGCGGACCTCGCCCTGGCCCTTGGGCAGGTGACCGCTGCGGGGAGTGTCCTTGATGACCGGGGCGGCGTCGAGGATCTCCTTGACCCGCTGGGTCGATGCCACCGCCCTCTGGGCCTGGGCCACGATCTGGCCGATCATCTGGAGGGGGGCGATGAGAAGGGCCACGTAGATGAAGAAGGCCGTCAACTGGCCGACCGTCAGTTCATGATGGAGAACCTGGTAGCCGCCGTACCAGAGGACCAGGGCCAGACTCACCATGGGCAGGACGTCGAGGATGGGGGTGAAGAAGGCCCGCAGGCGGGCCAGCTCGATGATGCGGTCGAAGATGCGCCCGGCCTGGGCCGTCAGCTGACGCAGCTGGATTCCCTCGGCGCCGAAGCCCTTGACGGCCCGGATGCCCGTCACCGTCTCCTCCACCACGGTGGACAGCCCGGACAGTTCCTGTTGGAGCTCCATGGACACCGGGTGGATGGCCGTCGAGAACCGCTTGGCGCTCCAGTTGATGAAGGGCAGAGAAGCCAGGGCCACCAGGGCCAGGGTCGGATCGACCAGGAGCAGGACCACGCCGGTGACCGGGATCAGGAGCACGTTGGCCATGGTCATAGGGATCATCACCACCAGCTGGTTGATCTGCTGGAGGTCGGTGGCGGCCCGGGCCATGAGCTGGCCGGTCTGGGACTGGTCGTGGAAACGGAAGTCCAGGCGCTGGAGGTTGGAGAACATGCCCTCCCGCATCTCGGTCTCGACCGAGTAGGCCACCCGGAAGGCGGAGTAGCGGCGCAGGCCAGAGCAGGTGGCCGAGACGGCCCCCACTGCCGCGATGATGACCGCCCAGATGGCCAAGCTGTGCAGGTTGGAGCGGCGGATCCCGTGGTCAATGGCGATGCCCGTGAAGAGGGGGATGACCACCCGGCAGGCGGTCCAGGCCAGGCCGGCGGCCACGCCGGTCACGACCGCGGTCCGGTTGTGCATCGTCTCTTCGAAGAGGAGCCGCCAAGCCGCCCGGCGGTGGGCCCGATCCGGGAGTAGGTCAGCGGCAGCCGGGCCAGCGGCCTCGTCCAGCCCGGCGTCGGCGGGCGCGGCCGTCCCGCGGCGGGTCCTCGATTCCCTGGTCTGCGTCACGCTCCTACCTATCCCCCAGCGGGTTCGGCCGGATCGACATCCTAGAGTAATTAGGGAGTCGAATCATTTCCTTTAGTCACCTACCTGGGCGCATACCCGGTCGGGGGGCCTCCGGCCTTTGTTACTATCCAGATAGGAGAAATTCCCTAGTCGCAGTGGGAGCTGATTCAGCGATGACCAGCCAGGCGCTCGATCTCGGTCGCTACAAGCTCGGGTGGAGCGACGCCGAGGATTACGTCTTCAAGCCCAAGCGGGGCCTCAACGAGGACATCGTCAACGAGATGTCCTGGATGAAGGGCGAGCCTGACTGGATGCGCAACTTCCGGCTCAAGGCCCTGCGCCACTTCGAGCGCCGGCCCATGCCCACCTGGGGTGGGGACATGTCGGAGATCTTCTTCAAGGACATCTACTACTACATCAAGCCCACTGTCGGGCAGGTCGACACCTGGGAGGCTCTGCCCGACTCGGTCAAGGCCACCTACGAAAAGCTGGGCATACCCGAGGCCGAGCGCAAGTACCTGGCCGGGGTCACCGCGCAGTACGAGTCCGAAGTTGTCTACCACCGCAACCGGGAGGACCTTGAGGCTCAGGGGGTCCTGTTCTGTGACATGGATACCGCCCTGCGGGAGTATCCCGACCTGGTCAAGCAGTACTTCGCCACCGTCATCCCGCCCAATGACAACAAGTTCTCCGCCCTCAACTCGGCCGTCTGGTCGGGAGGCTCGTTCATCTACGTGCCCCCCGGGGTGAAGGTGGACATGCCCCTGCAGGCCTACTTCCGGATCAACGCGGAAAACATGGGCCAGTTCGAACGGAC
>Ga0307372_10004956_pt1 | contig 20270 bp, 17 predicted proteins | sample OX1MG_FD_202533 | JGI IMG/M metagenome (GOLD analysis project Ga0307372, IMG submission 202533) | Soil microbial communities from Risofladan, Vaasa, Finland - OX-1 | ecosystem: Environmental > Terrestrial > Soil > Coastal area > Acid sulfate soil | place: Finland: Risofladan, Vaasa | collected...
ACCGCGTGCTCCTCAAGGCTGGACCCGACGCCGACGGCCATGTCCGCATGCGATGCCCGGCCACCAATCCGGCTCCGGCCGTGCGCTGCGAACTGAAGCCTCGGTCGGAGCGCTCCGCGACCCGGGGTAACACGCGGGTTCTTGTGGTGCGCGACGTGCGAGATCACCCACCGGCGATCTGTGCCCAGCAGAGCCTCACCGTGCCGCCTGAGGCCGGGGCCAAGTTCGCCCAGGACCTCCTCTACGGCAGCGACGAGTGGCATGCCCACTATGCGACGTTGCGCAACTCCATCAAGGGCATGAACGGCTTCGTGAAGGATGGGGCGCATGAGGCCCTGGATGACCCCGAGCGCCGTAGGGTCCGGGGTGTCGCCGCCCAGAGCGTGTTCATTGCCCTGCTGCTCATGGCCGCCAATCTGCGCAAGATCGAGTCGTTCCTCGCCGAGGAGGAGGCGGTGGCTGCCGGCAAGGTCCGGACGTTGCCCCGTCGCCGGCGCACCCGGTCGATCCGGACGTGGCGGCCCGAGAACCCGGTGGTGGGAAAGATGAAGGAGCCGGATCCGCCGCTCACGGCGTGATCCCCTCGCTCGTCGCCTCGGAGTAGGACCGCCGGGGCTCAAGCGCGCTCAGAAACAGCTCCGTCGCACCAGCCGACCTCACGAGGCCAGTTGGGCGCGGCCGCAAGCCTCGGTTTCACGGCCCAATTGCACTGACCACCGCTATCTCGCGTGCCGAAGAGCTTCTGCACAGCGGTTTTGTCGTCGGGTCCTGCCTGATTTTGTCGGGACCCCTGGGTGGGTGGGCGAGGGGGGACTTGAACCCCCACATCCTTTCGGACACAGGAACCTGAATCCTGCGCGTCTGCCAATTCCGCCACTCGCCCGAGCGACCCGGTCACGATACCTGACGGCTCCGGGCCCTTCGCCTGTCGGCCGTGCGACTCGCGTGACGAGACGACTGCGGGGTGTGGTCGACCGCCCACTTCACGACCTGACACCTGTGGTGGCCGACGGCGTGTCGTGCCCTCTCACCTCGGCTGACACCGTCCCCGGAACCCCGTCCGGGCACAGCGCGCCGGTAGGCTTGGCCACCACGATGGGACTCCAACAGTTCGAGCAGCGCCTCGAGCGTCTGGTGGAAGGTGCGTTCTCCAAGGCACTGCGCGGCGGGATCCAGCCCGTGGAGATCGCCCGCCGCCTCACACGGGAGATGGACCTCCTGCGCCGGGTGGGCGTGAAGGGGCTCATCGCGCCCAACGCCTTCAGCATCACGCTGTCGCCGCACGACGCCGAGCGCTTCCAGAGCTTCGCCGACGTGCTCGCCCGCGAGCTCGGCGACGCCGCCCGGGAGCACGCCCGGAGCGAGGGCTACGTGTTCGTGGGCCCCGTCGACGTGGAGATCCACAGCGACCCGTCCACGCGGGCGGGCCGCTACCGGGTGACCGCCGAGGTGCGCGAGGGGCCCGACGGCCTGTCGGCCGGATCGCTGGTCATGCCGGACGGCTCCCGGATCGTCCTCGGGACCGAGACGGTCGAGATCGGCCGGCTCCCCGAGTGCACCATCGTCCTGAGCGACCCCAACGTGAGCCGCCGCCACGCCGAGATCAAGCGACACGGCAGCGACGTGGTCGTCGTCGACCTCCGGTCGACCAACGGCACCCGGGTGAACGGGGTCCCTGTCCAGGAGCGGGTGCTCATGGACGGTGACGACGTCACCGTGGGCACGACGACGATCCGGTTCGAGACCTCGTGAGGGGGAGGCAGCCGTGCTCTTGCTGACCTCGCTCGACAACCAGAACCTCCTGCGGGCGCTCGAAGTCCTGGTCGTGGCCCTGATCTGGCTCTTCTTCCTGCGGGTGATCCGGGCCGTCTGGGTGGAGGTGCGGCCCCCCAAGGTGCGTGGCGCGGCGGCCGAGGTCCAGTTGGCGGGGGGCGCCCACCCCTCGGTCGACCGGCGGGACCGTAGCGGCAAGCTCCAACTGAAGGTGATCGAGCCCGCGGACCACCGGGGTCAGGCGTTCGACATCTCCGACGAGGTCACCCTGGGCCGGGCGGCCGGGTGCGGGGTCCGGGTGGAGGACGCCTTCACGTCGGGCATCCACGCCCGCCTGTTCCGGCGTAACGGCACGCTGTGGGTCGAGGACCTGGGATCGACCAACGGGACCTGGGTGAACGCCGAGCGCATCGGGGCGGCGGTGAAGCTGGGCAAGGGAGACCTGCTCCAGGTGGGCGGCACGGTCTTCGAGGTGTCGCGGTGAACCGGGCCCGGACGGAGGGCCGTTGACCGTCCTGCGGTCGGGGTCGGCCTCCGACGTCGGTCGGGTGCGAACGGTCAACGAGGACTTCGCACTCGAGAGCCTCACGCTGTTCGCCGTGGCGGACGGTATGGGCGGCCACGTCGGTGGCGAGATCGCGGCACGGACGGCCGTGGACGCCCTGCAGGCGGGATTCGGCCGCAGGCCGTCGGTGGAAGGCCTGGTGAGCGCGGTGCACGACGCCAACCGGGCCGTGTTCGATCGCGGCCACGCCGAGCCCGCGCTGCGGGGGATGGGTACGACCATGATCGCCGCGGCCCTGGTGGCCGGCGAGGAGGGCGACCGCCTGGCGCTGGCCAACGTGGGCGACTCCCGGGCCTACCGCTTCCACGACGGCGAGCTGTCGCAGCTCACGACCGACCACTCCGTCGCCGAGGAGCTGGTGGCCCGGGGCGAACTGACCGAGGAGGAGGCCGCCGTCCACCCCCACCGCCACATCCTGACCCGGGTGCTCGGCGTGGGGCCGGACGTGTCCGTGGACGTCTGGCAGGTGGTCCCCGAGGAGGGCGACCGCTTCCTGCTGTGCAGCGACGGCCTGACCAACGAGGTCCGGCCCGATCGCATCACCGACGTCCTGTCGGCGACACGCGACCCCCGGGAGGCCGCCGAGACACTGGTGCACCTGGCCGTGGAGGCCGGCGGGAACGACAACGTCACCGCCGTCGTGCTGGACGTGGTCGTGGGCGAGCAGGCGGCGGGGACCGGCGGGGCCGCGGCCACGGTGGCTGCCGCCGCCGGGGGTGCCGGGCCGGGCCGGGCCGCCTCGGCCGGGGCGTCGCCCGTAGGCGGGACGGTCACGGCCCTGGCCGGTTCCGGTGTCTCGCCCGCCCCCGGGGCCTCCGCGCCCCGCGTGCTCGGATCCGGGGTGTCCGCACCGGTAGGCGACACGCCGGTCAGGGCGAACGGCACCGGCACCGCCGTGCTGGGCCGCTCGGCAGCCCCGGGCCCGAGCCGCGCCGCGTCGGGGCGTGCCGACCATCACCTGGGCATCCACGTCCCGCGCCGGGTCACCGTGCGTGTGCTGCTGTTCCTCGTCGTGCTGGGCGGCCTGGGCTACGCCGGGTACGCGGTCGTGCACTGGTACGTCGACAACTCCTACTTCGTGGCCCTCGACCACGACAACATCGTCATCTACCAGGGTCGCCGGGGCGGGTTCGTGGGCATCCAGCCGAAGATCGTGAAGCGCTACGACATCACCACCGCGCAGATCCCGTCGATCGACCTGCCCGCCCTGCGCGGCGGGGTGGAGGAGCCGTCCCTGGAGGCGGCGCACAATTACGTGTCGGGCCTGCGCGAGGCGGTGTGCAGCCTGGCGGCCCCGCCCGCCTACTGCACCACCACCACGACGACGACCGCGCCGGCGAGCCCGTCGTCGACGTCGACCACCACGCGGGGACTCGGCGCGCCGGGCGCCGGCTCCGCCCCCGCGGCGCCCAGGGCGGCCTGAGATGGCACGACGGATCCGATGGCTCGGCGTCGCCATGGTGGCGTGCTTTCTGGCCCTGTTCCTGCAGCTCAACAACGTGCAGGTCGTGAAGGCCCACCAGTACGCCACCTCGCCGCACAATCCGGCGGTCATCGAGGCCCAGTACGACCAGCCGCGCGGGGTCATCCAGAGCGCCGACGGGGTGGTGCTGGCCCAGTCGGTGCGGGCCAAGAAGGGCGCCTACAAGTACCAGCGCGTCTACCCCGAGGGGGCGCTGTTCGCCCACGTCACCGGCTACCTGTCCTACAACTTCGGGGCCACGGGCGTGGAGGACGTCTACGCGTCGTACATGCAATCGCACAACCGCCCCATCAAGACCATCGGCGACCTGCTCACCACGCCGGTGGTGACCGACACCGTCACACTGACCCTGTCGAGCAAGCTGCAGTTGACGGCCCAGCAGGCCCTCGGCGGCCGGGCCGGGGCGATCGTGGTGCTCGACCCGACCACCGGGGCGGTCCGGGCCATGTACTCCAACCCGACCTATGACCCCAACCCCCTTGCCGTGAACGACATCGCCACGGAGGCCGAGGCGTTCAAGGTCGACAACGCGGCCGACCCGGCGACAGGCTTCGCGCCGGCGGTGTCGCTCGCGTACCAGGACATCTTCCCGCCGGGGTCGACGTTCAAGATCGTCACCACGACGGCCGCCTACGAGCACGCCCCCAACCTCGTCAACACCCCCATGCCGTACTACACCTGCATCCCGGGGGGGACGCTCGGGGGCCAGGCCCCCAACCGGCCGCTGTGCAACTACGGCTCCTCCGGGTGCGGGGGGACGATCGCCACCATGCTGCCGCCGTCGTGCGACACCGGCTACGCCATCCTCGGGACGCGCGTCGGCGCGGCCTCGATGACGGCGCAGGCCGACGCCTTCGGCTTCAACCAGCAACCACCCATCGACCTGCCCCACAGCCGGTACGAGGTGTCTCAGTTCCTGCAGCCCGCGTGCTACCGCAACGCCCAGATCTTCCTGGCCAACTCCTCGATCGGCCAGCAGTGCACCATCGCCAGCCCGCTGCAGATGGCCCTGGTGGCGGCCGGCATCGCCAACGGCGGCGAGGTGATGACCCCCCACGTCATGTACGAGATCCGTGACTCGCAGAACAATCTGGTGAAGCGCTACGCCCCCACGCCCTGGCTCCGGGCCGCCACCCAGAAGACGGCCAGTGCGGTGGCCGGCCTCATGCAGAACGTCGTGAAGTACGGCACGGCTTCGGGTGTGGGGTTCCCCCCGCAGGACGACGTGGCGGCCAAGACCGGTACCGCCCAGGTGGGCCAGGGCAACAGCGCCACGACCGACTGGATGATCGCCTTCGCCCCGGCGTCGCAGCCCAAGGTGGCGGTCGCCGTCGTCATCCCGCACCAGTCGCTGTCGGCCACGGGCGCCGAGGTGGCCGGGCCGGTGATGCGGACGATGATCCAGGCCGCCCTGGCGGGCCAGTGACGCCCAGGACCGCCTGCGGGCGCCCCGCCGTGCACCTGGTGGCGGGGCGACCCATCCCCGAACGACCGACGAGGAGACGAACCGTGGCTGTCCCAGCCCGCAATCCGACGAGACGTAGGCTCTGACCCGCATGGAGCCGACGAAGACCCCCCGCGTGCTGTCGGGACGCTACGAGCTGTCGCACCTGGTGGCGCGAGGTGGCATGGCCGAGGTGTACCGGGCGCGTGACCAGCTCCTGGACCGCCCGGTGGCGCTCAAGGTGCTGTTCCCCGAATTGTCGGTCGACCGCTCGTTCGTGGAGCGGTTCCGCCGCGAGGCCCAGGCGGCGGCCAACCTGTCGCACCCCAACATCGTCCCGGTGTTCGACTGGGGCGAGGACGGCGGCACCTACTTCATCGTCATGGAGTTCGTCGACGGCCGGCCGCTGTCGTCGATCCTGCGCACGGCGGGGCCGCTGCACCCCGACCGCGCCGCCGAGATCGCCGCGGACGTGGCCGGGGCGCTGTCCTACGCGCACCGCCACGGCGTCGTCCACCGTGACGTGAAGCCCGGCAACGTGCTCATCACCGAGGAGGGCACGATCAAGGTCACGGACTTCGGGATCGCCCGGGCCGTGAACACCGAGGAGAGCCTCACCCAGACCGGGGCCGTGATGGGCACCGCCACCTACTTCTCCCCGGAGCAGGCCGAGGGCATGGGTGTCGACTCGCGCAGCGACATCTACTCCCTGGGCGTCGTCCTGTTCGAGATGGTGACGGGACGCCCGCCGTTCCTGGGCGACACGCCGGTGGCCGTGGCCTCGAAGCACGTGCGCGAGCACCCGCCGGCGCCGCGCGAGATCAACCCCGCGGTCCCACCCGACCTCGAGGCCATCATCCTCAAGTGCATGGCGAAGTCGCCCGACCACCGTTACGCCACGGGCGACGACCTCCGCATGGACCTGCTGCGCTTCCGGGAGGGACGCGTCGTGGGGGCGGTGGCGCCGCAGGGCGGCCCGCAGACCACCCAGGCCGTGGGGGCGGTCAGCGGCAAGACGCAAGCCATCGGTGCCGTCGGGGCGGGCGCCGTCGAGGACGAGCGCGAGCCCAGCCGCACCAGGCTCTACGCCGCCATCCTGGGCCTGCTGCTGGTGGCGCTGGCGGTCGTCGTCATCTTCCTCGGCAACTCCCTCGGCTGGTGGCACCTCGGGGGGACGAGCTCGTTCTCCATGCCCGACGTCGTCAACCAGACCGTGACCCAGGCCGAGCGCACCCTGCAGCACGAAGGCCTGCACACCCAGGTCCAGGCCGACAGGACCGCCAACAACACCCCCAACACCCAGGTGCTTCGGACCCAGCCGACCAAGGGCACCACCGTCCGCAAGGGCCAGACCGTCACCATCGTCACCGGCAACCGGGGCCCGCAGGTCCAGGTCCCTCCCCTCGTCAACCAGTCGGTGACCGCCGCCAAGGCCCAGCTGCAGCAGGAAGGCCTCCAGGCCAACGTGCAGTTCAGCAACAGCTGCACGCAGCAGAACATCGTCTGCGACCAGAGCCCGAAGTCGGGCACGGGCATCGCTCCGGGGGGAACGGTCAACATCTTCACGGCGCCGACGACGACAGCGGTGCCCGACGTGACGGGGCTCGACCAGAACACGGCGTGCAACCGCCTGGGACAGGCCGGGTTCCAGTGCGGGACCATCACCCAGCAGGCGTCGTCGACGGTCCCGCCGGGCAACGTGATCAGCACGAACCCGGCGGCCGGTGCCCAGGAGCCGGCGAACGCGTCGGTGAACCTGGTGGTGTCGCACGGGCCCTCGTCGGTGCTCGTGCCCGACACGACGGGCTCCACCCAGGCGCAGGCGGTGTCGACCCTGCAGAGTGCCAACCTCAACCCCGTGGTGATCTGCCAGTCGACACAGGACCCGACTCAGGACGGCCTGGTCCAGTCGCAGAGCCCCTCGGGCGGGAAGTCCGTGGGCTCGGGGACCACGGTCACCATCACGGTGGCCAGCTATCCGAGCTGCTCGGCCACGACCTCCACCACGACGGGGGGGACGACGACCACGACGTCGGCGCACCACCGCAAGAGTCGATAGGGCTCAGCCGGAGCGCCCGCCGGGCGGCGGGCGTCACCGGGTCGGAGTCGGCGGACCGACCGACCCGGTGCGGTCAGCGCCGGTCGGCTCCCAACGCCCCGAGGAAGTTGGCGAGGAGGTCGGGACCCGCCGAGGTCAGGATGGACTCGGGGTGGAACTGCACGCCCTCGACGGGCAGCTCGCGGTGGCGCAGCCCCATGACGACGCCGTCGGCGGTCTCGGCGGTGACCTCGAGCACGTCGGGCAGCGAGTCTCGCTCCACCACGAGCGAGTGGTAGCGGGTGGCCTCGAAGGGGTTGGGCATGTCGGCGAAGACGCCGACGCCGGTATGGAAGATGGCGGACGTCTTGCCGTGCATGAGCTCGGGCGCCTGGACGACGCGGCCGCCGAAGACCTGTCCGATGCACTGGTGCCCCAGGCACACGCCCAGGATCGGGAGCTCGCCGCCGAGCTCGGCCACGACGGCCATGCTCACGCCCCCGTCCTCGGGGCGCCCCGGGCCCGGGCTGATGATGACGCCGTCGGCGCCCGACGCCCGGATGCCGGCCACGTCGATGGCGTCGTTGCGGTAGACGACGGGCTCGGCGCCGAGCTCGCCCAGCTCCTGCACCAGGTTGTAGGTGAAGGAGTCGTAGTTGTCGACGAGCAGGACCCGGGTGCCCACGGTGCCCGACTGTACCGGCCCCGGCTCGCGCCCCGACCCGTGGGTCGTCCCCAGCGCCCCCGGCTCCAGACGGCGCCCTCGGTCCCGGACGGCGCCGGTCGTGGCCCACCCGCCGTCCCCGGCCCGGGCTACGACGCCCGCCGTGGCTATCCTCGGTGCATGGCGAGCAAGCAGGGCCCCGGCAACGCGGCGCGCAAGGGTCGTTCCTCCGGGCGGGCGACGGGGCGGGCCGTGACCCGTCCGGCGACGCCCAGTGGGCGATACACCCCGCCGATCCCGCGCAGTGTCAAGGTGAGCCCCAAGTGGATGGGGCCGCTCATCCTGGTGCTGCTGATCGTCGGCGCGCTCGTCATCGTCCTGAACTACTTCAACGTGCTGCCGGCCGGGCCGAGCAACTGGTACCTCGTCGGCGGGATCGTCCTGATCGCCGGGGGCTTCGTCGTCGCCACGCAGTACCGCTGACGACGACGGCGGCGCGCCGTCGTCAGCGTGGCCGTCGGATCAGCCCAGGCGCTCGATGATGGTGGCGTTGGCCATGCCGCCGCCCTCGCACATCGTCTGGAGGCCCCAGCGGCCGCCACTGCGCTCGAGCTCGTTCAGAAGCGTCGACATCAGCTTGGCGCCCGAGCACCCGAGCGGGTGGCCCAGCGCGATGGCGCCGCCGTTCACGTTCACCCGGTCCATGTCGGCGTGGAGCTCCTTCTCCCACGCCAGCACGACCGACGCGAAGGCCTCGTTGATCTCGACCAGGTCGATGTCCTCGATCGACATCTTGGCCTTCTCGAGCACGGCGCGCGTGGCGGGGATGGGACCGGTCAGCATGGTGACAGGGTCGACGCCCGCCAGCGAGAAGGCGTGGAACCGGGCCCGGGGCGTCAGCCCCAGCGCGTTGGCCTTCTCCTCGCTCATGATCAGCACGGCGGCGGCACCGTCGGTGATCTGCGACGAGTTGCCGGCGGTGACCTTGCCGTCGGGCTTGAACGCCGGCTTCAGGTTGCCGAGCACCTCGGCGGTGGTGTCGGGGCGCACCCCTTCGTCGGTCGAGACGGTCTCGGCGGTGGGGGCGCCCTCGTCGTCCTTGACGGCGAGCGGACGGATCTCGCGCTCGAAGCGGCCCTCGGCGGTGGCCTGGGCGGCGAGCTGCTGGCTGCGGGCGCCGAAGCGGTCGAGGTCGTCGCGCGACAGCTCCCACTGGTCGGCGATCATCTCGGCCGAGATGCCCTGCGACACGAGGCCGCCGCGCTCGGCGTAGCGGCCCATCATGGTCGGCCCGAACGGGAACCCGAGGTCCCGGACAACCGAGGAGCCCATCGGCGTGTGCGTCATGTGCTCCACGCCGGCGGCGATGACGACGTCGTAGGCGCCCGCCATCACCCCCTGGGCGGCGAAGTGCATCGCCTGCTGCGAGGACCCGCACTGGCGGTCGATGGTGGTCGACGGCACCGACTCGGGGTAGCCGGCGGCGAGCACGGCGTTGCGCCCGACGTTGAGGGCCTGCTCGCCGACCTGCATGACGCAGCCCATGATCACGTCGTCGACGAGGGCGGGGTCGAGGTCGTTGCGCTCCACGAGGGCCTTGAGCGGCTCGGCGGCCAGGTCCACGGCGTGCCAGCCCCGGAGCTTGCCGTTCCTGCGCCCCCCGGGGGTGCGAACGGCGTCGACGATGACGGCGGTGGTCATGGCTGCGCTCCTTCCTGGTCCGGCGGCGCCGCCCGGTGGGACGCCGTTCCGGCCTGTCGATCTCCGAGCGCCAGAAACTGACCGCTCGGTCAAGATTCTGTCCCGGCGCCGGCGCAGTGGTCAAACCCGAGCCGCCCCGGTGCCCGGCCGGACACCCCAGGGCTACGGTGGCCGCCGTGACGGGGCGCGTGAAGGACATGGACCGCTGGCTGGGCGACGGCGGCATGGAGGTCATCGGGCTGGTGGGCGCCTCGTTCACCGCCTACGGGGTCGACGGCGAGGACCTCGGCTGGGTCGAGGCCACCTGGACCCCCACCGCCCTGGCCTGCAACCCCCACGGCATCGTGCAGGCCGGCATCCACTCGCTGATCCTCGACGCCTCGATGAACTTCGCCATCAACGCCGCCCTGGCCGGTCGGGACCGCACCCGGGGCACGCTCGAGATGAAGACCGAGACCATGCGGCCCGCCAAGCTGGGCGAGCCCGTGCGGGTCCGTGGCGAGGTGGTGCGCATGGCCCGCCAGGTCGCCTACGCCGAGGCCACCACCCGCGACGACCAGGATCGCATGGTGAGCCGGTCGACGGGCACCTTCCTGCTGCATCGCGACGCCGGCTGACCCGGCCCACCGGCCGGGGCCCTCGGGGCACGTTGCCGGCGCACCGTCGCCTTTGGACAGCCGCCGGACATCCGGAGGTGGGAGCGTGTCGGGAGCGATCGCCGGGCTCGCCGGCCCAGCCGGGACCCGCGCCGGGATGGGGATCGACGCCGGTGGGGGTGCCGGGGCCGGTGGTGCGCTCGGGCTTCCCGTCCCCCGCGCCGGCCCGGGGGTGTGCGCCACCTGCCACGGCCCGGCGCGCGACGGGCGCCCCGACTGCTGGTGCTGCCGGGCCGTGGGTGCGGCGCTGGGCCACCCCGGGCGCCCGTGCCCGGTGGTGGTGCCGATGGCGGTGTGCCGCCCCGGCGACCCGCTCCACCGCGTGCTGCGCGGGTACAAGGACGCGCCGGGGCCCTCGGTGCGCCGGCACTTCGCCGGCCGCCTGACCGACCACGTGCAGCGCTTCATGGCGGCACACGGCGGGTGCGCGGCCGAGGCCTGCGGGGGATGGGACGCCCTCGCCACCGTGCCCTCGTCGGCACGGGGCCCGGGCCGCGTCCCGGCGCCCCACCCGATCGATGCCGTGGTCGACGCGGCGCCGTGCTTCGCCGGCCTGCCCCGCCTACGGCTCGAGCGTGAACCCGGGCGCACCGGACGGTTGGGCCATCTCTCCCCGGACCAGGCGGCGTTCCGCGTCCTCGGCGCGCCGCGTGCGCGCCGGGTCCTGCTTCTCGACGACGCCTGGGTCACCGGCGCGCGCGTGCGCAGCGCGGCTGCCGCGCTGGGTGACGCCGGGCACCATGTGGTGGCCATGGTGGTGGCCGGCCGCATCGTCGACACCGGGGCCACTCCGGCGCTCGCCCGGTGGTGGTCATGGGCGGAGCGCCATGCACCGGTCGGCGCGCCGGCGCCGGCGCCTGCGCCTGCGCCTGCGCCGTGCTGCCTGTCCCCCGACGGCGCGCCGTGCGCCCGGTAGCGTGCGGGCCGTGCGGTTCGGAATCGCCCTGGGGCGGATGCACCCGAGCATGTTCGCCGAGGCCGTGACCATGGCCGACGAGCTCGGGTTCGAGTCCATCTGGTTCCCGGAGCACCTCGTGCTGCCGGTCGACATGGCCGGGTCCCCCTTCGCCGGCGCCGAACACCCGCCGGTCCCGCCGTCGACGCCCGTGTTCGACGTGTTCGGCTACCTGTCGTTCCTGGCCGGCCGCACCCGGCAGATCCGGCTGGGCACCCACGTGTACAACCTGGGCCTGCGCCATCCCTTCGTCGCCGCCCGGGCGGTGCAGACCGCCGACGTGGTGTCCGGGGGGCGCCTCGAGGTCGGCGTGGGCGCGGGCTGGCTGCGCAGCGAATGGGAGGCGGCCGGCCTCGACTTCGACACGCGTGGGGCGCGGCTCGACGAGGCGCTGCAGGTGTGCACGCGGCTGTGGACCGAGGACCGGGTGGAGCACCACGGGCGGTTCTTCGACTTCGGCACCGTCATGTTCGAGCCCAAGCCGGTGCAGCGGCCCCACCCGCCGGTGATCGTCGGGGGGGAGTCGCCCGCCGCCCTGCGCCGCGCCGCGCGCCACGACGGCTGGATCGGGCTCAACCACACGCCCGACTCGGTCCGCCCGCCGCTCGAGACCCTGGCCGGGCTGCGCGCTCAGGCCGGCGCCACCGGGCGCTTCACGGTCACCGTCGGCGGCTCGGTGGCGAGCGACGCCGATGTCGACGCCTTCGCGGGCGCCGGCGTGGACCGGCTCATCGTCAGCCCGTGGGCACGTACCCGCGAGGTGCCCGAGGCGCTGGCCGCCTTCGCCTCCCGCTACCTGTCGTAGCGCCCGCGCCCGCGCAGGCTCGGCCCGGACCGAGTTGTCCGAGTTGTCCCGTCCCGGGGCAGCGCCGCCGCCCAGCCGTCTTGCGCTGCTCCTCGCCGGGACAGATACTTGTTTGTACCAAGCAGATGGCCCCCCTCTTCCCTCCGGAGACCTCCCGTTGGCCGTGAAAGCCAAAGCCCCGAGTCCGCCGCGCCCCGTCGGTCCCGGTGAGGGCGTCGCGCCCCCCGGCTCCCAGCGGAAACCGGCCGTCGCCGGCGCACGCACCGACACGGCTGCCGACGAGCTCGAGCTGGCCCTCACCCGCGTGGCGCGGGCGGTGCTGCGCCTCGGCGTCCCCGCCCAGGCGCTGGGCGAGGGCGAGCACGTCGACCGCTCCGGGTACTGGGTCCTGTTCCGCCTGGACGAGTCGGGCGGGTCCGTGCGCCTGTCCGACCTGGCGAGCCTGCTCGAGCTCGACCTGTCCACGGTGAGCCGGCAGGTGCGGCACCTCGTCGACAGTGGCCTGGTGACACGGGAGTCGGACCCCGTCGACGGCCGCGCCTGCCTTCTCGGCCTGTCGGACCGGGGCCGCTCCGTCCTGGACGCGGTGCGCGAGGCGCGCCGCGAGGTCCTGCGCAGCGCGCTGGTCGGGTGGCACGGCGACGAGCGTGTCGCCATCGCCGAGGCCCTGGCGCGTCTTGCGGACGACCTGCAGAGGGGTGGCAGGCGATGAGCATCCAGCGACCCGACGACGAGGCGACCGGCGCCGGGGCGCGTCTCTCCCTGGTCGGCGGGGGCCGCCGCGCGGCGACCGAAGACGCGCCCAAACCGACGCCGGCACCGAAACCGGCGCCCAAACCGGCACCGACGCCGGCACCGACAAATGACGGCGTCGGTGGCACCGTGCCCGGCGTGGCCCTCACGCACCGCCAGGTCCTCATCGTCTTCAGCGGCCTCATGCTCGGCATGCTGCTGGCCGCCCTCGACCAGACCATCGTGGCCACGGCCCTGCCCACCATCGTGGCCACGCTCCACGGCGGGAGCCACCTGTCCTGGGTGGTCTCCGCCTACCTGCTGGCATCGACGGTGACCACACCGCTGTACGGCAAGCTGTCGGACCTCTACGGCCGGAAGAAGCTGTTCCAGATCGCCATCGTCATCTTCCTGGCGGGGTCGATCCTGTCGGGTCTGGCCCACAGCATCGACCAGCTCATCGCTTTCCGGGCCCTGCAGGGGCTGGGCGCCGGCGGGCTCATCGCGCTGGCCATGGCCACCATCGGCGACATCGTGTCGCCGCGCCAGCGTGGTCGCTACCAGGGGTACTTCGGGGCCGTGTTCGCCTTCGCCAGTGTGGCCGGGCCGCTCATCGGGGGCCTGTTCACCGAGCACCTGAGCTGGCGCTGGGTGTTCTACATCAACGTGCCGCTCGGCATCGTCGCCCTGGCGGTGACCACGGCGGTCCTGCGCCTGCCGTTCCGCCGCCTCGAGCACACCATCGACTACCTGGGGTCGCTGCTCCTCGTCATGTCGGTGAGCGCGCTCCTCCTGGTCACGGTGTGGGGCGGCTCGCAGTACGCGTGGGGGTCGGGCGTGATCGTCGGCCTGGCCGTGGCCGGCACCGCCCTCTTGGTGGTGTTCGTGCTGTGGGAGCGGGTCGCCCCCGAACCGATCCTGCCGCCGCGTCTCTTCCGCAACGACATCTTCAGCGTGGCGGGTGGCATCGCCTTCCTGCAGGCCATGGCGATGTTCGGGTCCATCGTCTACGTGCCCTTCTACCTGCAGATCGCCGACGGTGTCACCCCCACGGTGTCGGGCCTGCTGCTGCTCCCGCTCATGGGCGGGCTCCTCACCATGTCGATCACGTCGGGACGCCTGGTGTCGCGCACGGGGCGGTACAAGGTCTTCCCGGTGCTCGGCGCGCTGCTCACCGCCCTCGGGCTGTGGCTGCTGACGTTCCTCACCACGCAGACCTCGCACGTCACGATGAGCGTCTACCTGTTCGTGCTGGGGGCGGGCATGGGCATGGTCATACAGAACACGGTGCTCGCCGTGCAGAACGCCGTGGCGCCGCGGGACATGGGGACGTCCACCTCGGCGCTCGTCTTCTTCCGGTCCCTCGGCGCGGTCTTCGGCACCGCCCTGTTCGGCGTCATCTTCGTCGACCGGGTGAACTCCACGTTGCCGTCGCTGCTCCCGGCGCGTTACCGCGGAGGGATCAAGGTCAGCTCCTCGGGGCTCAACGTCTCGCCGAAGGCCCTGCACTCGCTGCCGACGCCGGTGCGCCACGCCATCGCCGAGGCCATGGTGCGGGCCCTGCACAGCGTGTACTGGGTGGCCGTGCCCTTCGCGCTGCTCACGATCGTGCTCGCCGTGTGCCTGCGCGAGATCCGCCTGAGCGACACGTCGGCGCTGGCGGCGAGCGCCGAGGCGGTTCCGCCCACCGGCTGAGGGGCCGGCTTTCCCGTTGCGGGACCGGGCGGGGGGCGGTTCGGGGGCGGGCTCGGGGGCGGGCAACTCGAAGTGCAGGCCTGGGGGCCGAGGCCGCCCGGACGGGACTCTGCGTGCCCGGCTCTCGGTGGCCGTGCTCGTCCGGACGCGCCCGGCTACAGGACCCGCAATTCGGGGTCGATACCGTCAGGACGCGGCCGCGCCGTCAGGTGCGAGCACCCGGCACCGACGGCGGGTCGATGTCGCGACATGGAGGTCGCTCGTGGGCGACGATCAGGAGCGCGCCGGCTGGTGGATGGCCATGGACGGCAAGTGGTACCCACCCGCCCAGCACCCGTCTCCGGCGGGGCTCGGCGAGGGGTCGTTCACGGCGCCGCCCTCCGGCCCCCCGGTCGTGGCCCCGGGCCCGCCGCCGGGCGTGGCGACGCCGGGCGCGCAGACCAGCAGCTACTGGCGGCCCGTCCTCCAGGAGCCTGCGCCCGTCCCGACGGGGCCGCGCAGCGACATGTTCGTCGTCGGCGCACCGGCCGCAGACGAGCGGGGCGTGGTGCGCCGGCGCCCTCTGCGCTGGGGCGGCGCCGCCCTGGCGGCGGTGCTGGTGGCCATCGGGGTGTTCGTGGCCGTGTCCGGGCGCACCACCACCTGGGACCCCCGCGTGCTCGGGATCGTGCACTTCGACGAGCAGCACCGCGGGCTCACCTTCAAGCACCCGGTCGCCATCGAGTTCCTGGGGAACGCCCAGTTCGACAAGCAGGTCAGCGTCCCGGCGCCGACCGCCAAGTCCGACCGTCTGGCGATGAGCCGGGCCCTGGGAGAGCTGCGGGCGCTCGGGCTCGTGCACGGCAAGGTCAACCTGGCGGCGTCGGAGAACACGCTGCAGCAGGCGGACGTCGTCGGGTTGTACGTCGACGACAAGAAGACCGTCTTCGTGCGGGGCAGAGCCTTCACCCCCTACGTCCGGGTCACCTTGGCCCACGAGCTCACCCACGCCCTGCAGGACCAGTACTTCGACCTGGCGAAGCTGCAGGACCAAGCGAAGGCGACCGACGGCTCCGCCCTCACGGCGCTCGTCGAGGGAGACGCGGTGCGCATCGAGAACGCCTACCAGCAGAGCCTGTCGCCGGCCGACCAGCAGCTGTTCCAGCGCGAACAGGCCCAGCTCGACAAGAGCTCGGGGCAGACCGGCGACGTCCCCGAGATCCTGAGCGACATCCTGAGCTTCCCGTACGCGTTCGGCCCGACCTTCGTCGACTCACTGTCCTCCCAGGGCGGCAACACCGCGGTGGACGCTGCGTTCCGCAAGCCGCCGGTGGCCGAGGCCCAGATCGTGGACCCGGCGGCCTACCCCGTGGGGTGGAAGCCCGTCCGGGTCCGGGTGCCCTCGATCGCCGCCGGCGAGCACCGGATCGACACGCCCAGCCCGTTCGGGCAGGTGTCGCTGTTCGAGGTGCTCGGCAGCAGGTTGGGCTACGGCCCGGCGTGGGCGGCGGTGCAGGGCTGGCAGGGGGACAACTCGGTGCCGTACTCGGACCACGGCAAGACGTGTGTCGCCATCGACGTCGTCATGGGCAGCGCCGATGCGTCGGCCCGGCTGGTGGCGGCCGGCCGCCAGTGGGCGCTGAGCATTCCCGGGGCGGCGGTGACGCAGGCTGGCCGGCGGGTCGACCTGCGCTCGTGCGACCCGGGGGCCACGGCGCCGGCGCCTCCGGTCGTCACACCGACGGCCTTCGACGTCCTGTCGGCGCGCGCCCAGGTCATCGACGCCATCATGACCGGCGCCACGGTGGACTTCGCCATGGGTCGGTGCGTCGCCGACGGTGTCATCGCGGCGGTCGGCCCCGGCAACTACGGCGAGCTGACGTCGACCGACCTGTCGGCCGCCCAGGGGGCCCACCTGCAGCAGCAGGTGGCCTCGGCCGCGGCCACCTGCCGGGCCCAGGGCGTCACCTAGCGGGGCCGCTCACGTCGACGGCGACTCGACCTCGGCCTTGACCCGCTCGAGCGTGGTCCGCATGCCGTTGCGGTTGGTCCGTCCCCGAGCCCAGCCGAGGAGGAACCAGTAGAGGCGCAGGGGTGGGGAGTCGGCCAACCGGAACGACTCGGTGATGTCGGTGCCGTCTCCGGCGGGCTCCATCCGGTAGCTCCACACGTTGAGCGGCTTGTCGCCCGGACCGACGCCGAACGTGAATTCTCGTCCGGGGACGCTGGCGAGGACGGTGCAGGTCGTCCAGTAGACCGGCCCGATGCCGTTGCGCTTCACGTGGCCGCGGAACCTGGCGCCGACGGCGGGACCGGTGGCGCCGTCGAGCCATTCGGCCTCGAAGGTCTCCGGACTGTACTTGCCGATCCGGGTGACATCGCTCACCAGGTCCCAGACCTGGTCGGGGGGAGCGGCGATGTGGACGGTGACCGCGTCGTGCACGGCCCAACCCTATTGCGGGCGGGGCCGGTCGGCACGATCCCGCCCACCGTTTCCGGGCTCAGCGGCTGTGGACGAGCTCGCGCTCGCCGGCGGCCGGTGGCGCGGCAGCCGGCTCCGGCCGCCGGCGCCGTCGACTCGGCCACCACATGGAGTCGCCGATCTCGAGGTTGAGCGCCGTCATCAGGACCGAGCGGACCACGATGGTGTCGAGCAGCACCCCGAAGGCGACGGCGAAGCCGATCTCCACGAAGGTGGTCAGGGGCAGGGTGGCGAGCACGGCGAAGGTGCCGGCCAGCACGAACCCCGCCGACGTGATGACGCCCCCGGTGGCCGCCAGGGCGGTGAGCGCGCCCACCCGCGTCCCCTGTCGCTCGGACTCCTCGCGGACGCGCGACATCAGGAAGATGTTGTAGTCGATCCCCAGGGCGACGAGGAAGATGAAGATGTACAGGGGGAGCGCGGTGTCCGCGCCGGCGAAGCCGAAGACATGGCGGAAGACGACGGCGCTGATGCCGAGGGCGGCCAGGAACGACAGGACCACGGTTGCGATGAGGATGACGGGCGCGACGACGGCCCGCAACAGCAGCGCCAGGATGGCGAACACCACGAGCAACACGATCGGGATGATCACGTTCCGGTCATGGGCGGCGGCGCGCTGCACGTCGAGGTTGACGGCGGTGTCGCCCCCGACCTTGGCGTCGGCTCCCCCCACCCGGTGGACGGCGGTGCGCACCTGGTCGACGACGCTGTACGCCGCCTTGCTGTCGGGCGGAGCGCTGAGGGTCCCCTGCAGGAAGACCTTCCCGTCGCCGGTCACCGCGGGGGCCACCGAGGCGATGCCCGGCGTGGCGGCCAGGGCCCTCTGCACCGGGGCCGACGCCCCGGCGTCGGCGATGACGATCACCGGGCTGCCCACCCCGCCGGGGAAGTGGCGGGCGAGGACATCCTGGCCCACCACGGCGCTCGGATGCCCCCGGTACGACTGGCTGTTGGTGAGCCCGCTGGCGTGCAGGGTCGTCACGCCCACCGCCATGGCCCCGAGCGCCAGGGCCGTCACCACCCACACGCGCCGCGGGTGTCGGGCGATGCGGTCGCCCATGCGCGCCCACGGTCCCGTGGCGGTCGGCTCCGAGGAACCGAACCTCGGGCGCACGGGCCAGAACACCCAGCGCCCGACGGTGACGAGCAGCGCCGGGAGCAGCGTGATCATCGACAGCAGCCCCACGGCGACGCCGATGGCGACCACGGGCCCGAGGCCCTTGGTGGCGTTCGTCTCCGCGAACGACAGGCACAGCAGGCCCAGGATCACGGTGCTGGCGCTGGCGATGATGGCGGGGCTGGCACGACGGAGGGCGACCAGCATGGCCTGGTGCCGGTCCTCGTGCCGGCGCAGCTCCTCGCGGTAGCGCGCCACCAGGAGCAGGGCGTAGTCGGTCCCGGCCCCGAAGACCAGCACGGTCAGGATCCCCGCGCTCTGGGCGTTCACCGTCAGCCCGGCGTGCTTGGCCAGCTCGTAGATCACCGCCTCGGCACTGATGAGCGCCACGCCGGCGGAGATGACGGGCAGCAACCACAACAGCGGGCTGCGGTAGGTCAACAGCAGGATGACGACGACGACGAGCAGCGTCCCGTAGAGCAGCGTGCTGTCAATCCCCTTGAAGGCGTCGGCGGAGTTCGCCGCATACCCGGCGGGCCCGGTGACGTGCACGGCGAGCCCGGGCTCGCCCTGGGCGATGGCCGTCATCCGGTCGACCACCTTGCCCGCCCGCTCCCACCCGTTGGGCCCGAGGTCGAGTGGCACGATCACCTCGGCCGCCTTCCCGTCAGCGGAGAACACGGGTTCGGACAACGGCCCGTCGATGTGCGCCACCGACGCCAGACGGCGCGAGTCGGACACGACCTTGGCCCGGTCGGCCGCCGTCAGTCCGCCAGCCCGGTCGTAGACGATCACGGCGGGGATCAGGTTGGGCGACCGGAACGCTCGCTGCAGCTCGAGGACCTTGGTGGACTCCGCATTCCCGGGCAGCCACGACTTGGCGTCGTTCTTCTCGGACCCCGACAGCTTCCCGGCGAGCGGCCCGGCGACGATCACCACGATCAGCCAGAACAGCAGGACAAGGTACTTGGTGCGTCGACCGACGATCGTCCGGGCGGCAAACGTGGGCACGGTCCCTCCAACTCGCCCTTCCCGGCGCCGAGGCTCGCGCCCCGTTGTGACACGGCGGAGAGCGCTGGGGCGTTCCACCTTTGAGCCGGCGGGCACTGTCTTCGTTCAGGTGGCTCGGTACTGCCTTCCCATCATCGAAGGTCCGGGCCCGAAGCTCCAGAGGCGAAGGTCCCGCGGCGCTCGGGGCCGAGGGGCCTCGCCGGGCGCGCCAGGGGTACTGGCCCCCCCCGAGGCCCGCGACCTAGGTTCCGTGTCGTCACCATCGACATTCCAGGTGGGCGCGACATTCCAGGTGGGCGGAGGCCGGCCTGGGGCCACGGACCCGGGGGACGACCATGACGGCATCGCTGACGTTCTTCGCAGTGCTCGGCATCATGACCACGGCCGCCGCGTTCGCCTGGAACCGGCACCTCTTCGGCGGTGGTCCCGTCAGCCGGGTGTCACCGCTCGAGGGCGTCTATTACGCGGTGGGCCTGGCTTCGTTGTGCCTCGGCTGGTACTTCAACATCCGATACGTCCACACGTACCCGCACCGGGCGAGCTATGTCGACTACACGAAGATGCTCTTCACGAACTGGGCGTCGGACTCCGCCGCCCAGGACTACACGATCGCCAACGTGGTGTTGCTGCCCCTGTGGACGATCGTGGACGGTCGAAGGCGGAAGCTGCGGGCCCCGTGGATCTTCTTCGTGATGAGCCTCTTCACCAGCTTTGCGTTCGCCATGGCCATGTACCTGGCCTTCGTGGAGCGCCAGGTCCGCTACGCGCGGGAACGGTCGGCGGCGTCCAGCACGGCGTAGCCGCAGTTGTAGCCGGGGATGAAGGTGACGCCGGGGCCGCCATGGCAACCGGCCCCGCAGAGGTACAGCCCCTCGATCGGCACCGGGTTGTCCGCCCAACCCCGCGGGCCCGGACGGAACGGCCCCATGAAGGCCGGCTGGAGCAGCCCGTGCGTGAAGTCACCGCCGGTGCATCCGAACATCAGTTCGTAGGTGTACGCCGGGTAGTTGAACTGCCGCTCGATCAGGTCGGGGAAGTCGGGAGCGAAGGAGGCCACCTTGGCGACCATCCGGCCCGCCATCTCGTCGCGTAGCCGCGCCTGGTCGGCGCGGCTGGCGCCGATCGGGAAGTAGAAGGCGAAGCTGCTGGCGGCGTGCTTCCCCGCGGGGG
>Ga0307372_10004958_pt1 | contig 20266 bp, 15 predicted proteins | sample OX1MG_FD_202533 | JGI IMG/M metagenome (GOLD analysis project Ga0307372, IMG submission 202533) | Soil microbial communities from Risofladan, Vaasa, Finland - OX-1 | ecosystem: Environmental > Terrestrial > Soil > Coastal area > Acid sulfate soil | place: Finland: Risofladan, Vaasa | collected...
GAGTCCACCCGGAACGTGGCGGCACGCCCGCCGAACGTCACCGACTGCACCTGGTCGAACCGGGAACCGGTGATCACCACGGTCCCCCCGCCCGAGACCGGGCCCTTGGCCGGGGTCACCCCGGTGACCTCCGGGGCGAAGTACGTGTAGGTCGACACCGCGGTCGCCGGACTGGTCCCGCCGGCCACGGCGGTACCGCTCGTGACGGTCACGGCGGCGGGACCGGCCGCACGGGCAGGAGCGACCACGGTGACCGAGGTGCCGCCAGGATCGTGCGCGAGCACCGTGGCCGGGGTGCCGCCGAAGGCCACGCTGGGTACGGCGCTCCCGAAGCCCGATCCGGTGACGACCACCTGGTTGCCACCGACCGACGGGCCCGCCGCCGGGGTGAGCCCGGTCACGGTCGGGCAGCCCGACGCGGCACCGGTCAGCAGGTCCAGCAGGGCGACCGCCCGGGGACTGCCCCAGCCGGTGGCCATGTCGTAACCGGTGGTGGCGGGGAACGCCGTCGTCGACACCGCGGGCAGTGGCGGCAGCAGGTTGCTCCCCGTGGTGACGTCGTTGAAGTCCCCGGCGGCCCCCGGCTCGTAGAGCGTCGGATCGAGGTAGCCGGCCGGTGCCGCACACCCCTGGTCGATGTCGGCGACGAGGGCGGCCCAGAGGGGCGAGGCCATGCTGGTCCCACCGAACACGTACCAGACCCCGTTGAAGAAGACCACGTCGCCGTAGGCCCGGTCCGCCGACGCCGAGACGTCCGGGACCTCCCGGCACTGGAGGTTGGAGCCGGCCCCGCAGGTGTACGAGGTGAGCCCGGACCGGGCCGCCGCGACCTGCTGCCATGCGGGGGCGGCGAAGGTGATCGAGTTGCCGCCGCCACCGGCCCCGCCGCTGCTGGCGGCGCCGCCCCAGGCCACCTCGGTCGGATGGTCGGCGGCGATCCCGGTCAGCACGGTCCCCCCCACACCGGTGACGAAGGGCTGGACCGCGGGGTCGTCCACGGCGACCGCCGGGACGGGGTTCGTCGGGTAGCAGTCGCTCGACCCCGAGTCGCCGGAGGCGGCGACCACGGTCTGCCCCTGGGTGGCCGCCAGCTGGAACACCGTCTGCTCGGCCAGCTGCGCCTGCAGGGACAGCGCCGCGTTCGCCCCCAGGAGCGACTCGCACTGGCCCCAGCTGGTGGTGAGGACCTTGGCGGTGTCGTCCGCCACCATCCGCCGGTAGGTGTCGAGGGCACCGTTCGACCCGTCGTTCGGTCCGGTGTAGACGTGCACGGACGCGCCGGGGGCGAGGCCGACCACGACCTCGATGTCGAGCGCGGCCTCGCCGTACTGGACCGGGGTGCCGGCCCCACCGTCGACCAGCGTGTCGGTGACGGGCACGTCGGTGCCGAAGCAGGCCTGGTACGTGGCGATGTCGGCCGGCGTGTACTGCTCCAGCTCGAAGATCCCGACGGTCTGACCGGATCCGTTCCTCCCTCCGGCGAACAGCGAGGTGAGGCCGTAGGTGGAGGCCAGATCGGTCGCCGTGCGCGGACTGACGGTGCCCGGCGGACGGGCGGCGGAGGCGGCGGCACAGGGCTGGGGTCCGATCAGGTGTGCCCCCGCACCCGGGACCGGGCCGGCGGGCGCCGTGCCCAGCGGGACCGGGGCGGTCAGGTGGGGCCGGGCGATCGCCTGGTCCGACAGGCCGAGGACCCCTTGGAGCGCCGCCGCCAGGGTCGACGGGACCGACGGGTCCTTCGTGGCCAGGCGCACGGTGCGCCCGTCGGTCAGCCGGGCCTGGACCAGCGGCACGGCGAACGCCGATTCGAGCTGGGCGGCGGTCCCGGTCACCGGGACCACGAGGCCGTCGGGAGTCGTCGCTCCGACGGTCAGGCCGGTGGAGGCGAGCCAGTCCCGGGTGGCCTGCAGCGCCGCCGCCGTCGGTCCGAAGGTCGCGGCCAGGTGCCCGGCGGGCAGGTAGTGGTGGTAGCGGGGATCGCCCGGGGTGGAGACCCCCCGGGCGAACGCGGCCAGGGCCGCCGGGTCCCGGGGACGCAGCGCGACGTCGACCGTGACCCGGGTGGTGGGTGCCGTCGGGCCCAGTACCGCGGCTCCGGACGGGACCGGCGCCACGCTGCCGATGAGCGGCGTCCGAGGCCCGTTCCCGTCGGCGGGAGTGGCGGTGCCGGGTGCGGCCGACGCCGCCCGCGAGGTGCCGGCGACCGCGACCAGTGTGAGGGCGACGACGAGCGCGACCCGGACCGCTCGACCCGCCGTCGAACGGGAGCCGGACTTCCTCACCGGGCGAGTATTGCCCAACCGGGATCCCGGTGCTCGGCGCGGCCGTCCGGCGCGGACCCGTCCACTCACTCCTCGGACCCGGTCCCCCCGGCGCCGGGCGGGGCGTGATCGGGGGTGTCCGCCGATCCCACTCCCCCGGCGCGCCACGTCCGGAGCCGGTCCGCCACGACGGCCTCGTGGCCGCGGTCGCTCGGCTCGTAGTAGGTGGTACCGGCCACGGCCGCCGGCCGGTACTCCTGGGGGACGTACGCACCGGGATGGTCGTGCGGGTAGTCGTAGCCTTCGCCGTGGCCGATGGTGGCGGCGGACCGGTAGTGGGCGTCGCGCAGGTGGGTGGGCACGTCGCCCCTCGGCGCCTCGCGCACGTCGCGCCGGGCGCGGCCGAGGGCGACCGTCACCCGGTTCGACTTCGGGGCACACGCCAGGTGCACCACGGCCTGCGCCAGGTTGAGCTGTGCCTCGGGCAGGCCCACGAACTCCACGGCACGGGCGGCGGCATCGGCCACCACCAGTGCGAGCGGGTCGGCCTCCCCCACGTCCTCGCTCGCCAGGATGACCAGGCGCCGGGCGATGAAGCGGGCGTCCTCGCCGGACTCCAGCATCCGGGCCAGCCAGTAGAGCCCGGCGTCGGGGTCCGAGCCCCGGATCGACTTGATGAAGGCGCTGACCTGGTCGTAGTGGTCGTCCTCGCCGTAGTGCTGCAGGCGGGTGTGCCGGGCGCGCTCGACGTCCTCGAGCGCCACCGGTCGGGTGCCGGCCAGTGCCAGCGCCACCTCGAGCGTGGTGAGCACGGCGCGGGCGTCGCCGTCGGCCAGGCCGACCAGCGCGGCGACCGCGGCGGGCTCGGCCGACGCCCCCTCGGCGGCCAGGCCCCGGGCGACCACGGCGGCGAGGTCGTCGTCGGTGAGCGGTTCCAGCCGCCACAGGGTGGAGCGCGACAGCAGCGGTGCGTTGACCTCGAAGAACGGGTTCTCGGTCGTCGCCCCGATCAGCACGAGCAGTCCCTCCTCCACCGAGGGCAGGAGCGCGTCCTGCTGGGACCGGTTGAACCGGTGGACCTCGTCCAGGAAGAGGATGGTGCCCCGTCCCTGCTCCCCGAGCAGGCGCCGCGCCCCCTCGACCACCTCCCGCACGTCCTTCACCCCGGCGGTCACCGCCGACAGGGGCACGAAGTGCTTCGAGGTGGCCGTCGCCACCACCGTGGCCAGTGTCGTCTTGCCGGTGCCGGGCGGCCCCCACAGGATGGCCGAGGTCAACCGGTCGGCCTCGATCAGCGCCCGCAGGGGCGCCCCGGGACCGACCAGGTGGCGCTGGCCGATGATGTCGTCGAGCGTGTGCGGCCGCAGGCGCGCCGCCAACGGCGCCCGCTGGGCGACGCGCTCGGCGGCGGCGCCGGAGAAGAGGTCCTCGCTGGCCACCGGTCGCTCAGTCCGGCTTCGGGATGGGCTGGAGCCCGAGGTCGCGCAGTGCGCCCGGGTCCACCGGCTTCGGGGCGTCGGTCATGGGGTCCCAGCCCGACTGGGTCTTGGGGAAGGCGATCACCTCGCGGATGTTGTCCTCGCCGGCGAAGATGGCCACCAGGCGGTCGAGGCCCACGGCGAACCCGGCATGGGGAGGCGCTCCGAACCGGAAGGCACCGAGCAGGAATCCGAAGCGTGACGCCGCCTCCTCCTCGCTGATCCCGAGCACCGAGAAGATCCGGCTCTGGATGTCGGCCCGGTGCACGCGGACGCTCCCCGAGCCCAGCTCCCAGCCGTTGAGGACCAGGTCGTAGGCCTGGGAGCGCACGGAGGCGGGGTCCGACTCCAACCGGTCGAGGTCGTCGGGATGGGGCATGGTGAACGGGTGGTGGGCGGCGATCGGGTTGCCGGCATCGTCGACGCCGTCGAAGAGGGGGAAGTCGACGACCCACAGGTACTCGTAGGGCCCCTCCGAGACGGGGCGTCCGCCGAGTTCGAGGCGCAGTGCGCCGAGCACCGTGCAGGTCAGCCGGTACTCGTCGGCCACCACCAGCACGAGGTCGCCAGCGGACGCGCCGGTCCTCCCCACCAGGCCGGACCGCTCCTCGTCGGAGAGGAACTTGGCCACCGGGGAGTCGACGTCGGTGCCGCCGTCCTCACTCCCGGTGACCCGGAACCAGGCGAGTCCCTTGGCGCCCAGGGCCTTGGCCCGGTCGGTCAGGGCGTCGAGGCGGGACCGGGTGAGGGTCGCCCCCCCGGACAGCACCACGGCCTTCACGCACGTGGTGGTGAACGCCCGGAAGCCGGTCGTGGCGAACACCTCGGTCAGGTCGACGAGTTCCATGCCGAAGCGGAGATCGGGCTTGTCGGTGCCGTAGCGGTCCATGGCATCGGCCCACGTCATGACGGGCACCTCGCCCGGGCGCGTACCGGTGGCGGCTTCGGCCGCGTCCAGCACCGCCTCGGACACGAACCCGAGGATGTCCTCCTGGTTCACGAACGACGCCTCGATGTCGAGCTGCGAGAACTCGAACTGCCGGTCGGCCCGGAGGTCCTCGTCGCGCAGGCACCGGGCGACCTGGAAGTAGCGGTCGACCCCCGCCACCATGAGGAGCTGCTTGGCCAGCTGCGGGCTCTGGGGGAGCACGTAGCACGAGCCGTGGTGGAGCCGGCTCGGGACGGTGAACTCCCGGGCGCCCTCGGGTGTGGGCGCCCACAGCAGCGGAGTCTCGACCTCGACGAAACCCTGGCGGTCCATGGCGGAGCGCAGGGCCGAGGTCACCCGGGCCCGCAGGCGCAGGTTGGCCTGCATCTTCGGCCGCCGGAGGTCCACGAAGCGGTGGCGCAGGCGGATCACCTCGTCCACCTCGACCCGGTCGTCGACGGCGAACGGCGGCGGCTCGGCCGCGTTCAGGAGGGTCACGGTGCAGTCGGCCAGCTCGACCTCGCCGGTGGGCAGGTCCGGGTTGCCGGTACCGGCCGGACGCCGCCGTACCTCGCCCTCGACGGCGATCACGTACTCCGACCGCACGTCGACGGTGCCGGGGACCACGCACTGGACGATGCCCGTGTGGTCCCGCAGGTCGAGGAAGGCCAGGTGCTCACCGTGCTCCCGCCGCTTCGCCACCCAGCCGCACACGGTCACCCGGGCACCCTCGTCGGCCGCCCGCAGCGTCCCGCACAGCCGAGTCCGCATCGACGTGGCCCCGCTGGACGGGGTGGGCTCGGTCGGGTCGGTCACTGCTGGTCCTTTCGTGCGCCCCGGTCACGGGGCCGGTGGTCGTGCGCCCCGGTCACGGGGCCGGTGTGGAATCCCCCGGGTCCGGGGACGACTCCCGGGTCGCGGACCGGACGGCGGCCACCACCTCGCCCACCGGGACGGTGCGCTGGTCCCCGCGGCCACGCAGGGGTCGGAGTGACACCGTACCCGAGGCCGCCTCGTCCGGACCCACGATGACGACCCACGAGGCGCCCGACCGGTCGGCCGCCTTGAACTGGGCCTTCATCGACCGGCCGTCGTAGGCCCGGTCCGCCGACAGTCCGGCGTCCCGTAGCTCGGCGGTCAGGTCGCGGGCGTGCGTGCCGCCTGCGGTGTCCACCACGAAGGCGTCGAGCGGTGGCGGCCTGGTGGCGAAGACGCCCTCGGCGTCGCAGGCCAGCAGGATCCGCTCGATGCCCACGCCGAAGCCGATCCCCGGGGTGGGCGGTCCACCGAGCATCTCGACCAGGCCGTCGTAGCGCCCGCCCCCGCCGATCCCGTTCTGGGCCGACTCGAGGGCCCCGGAGGCGAACTCGAACGTGGTGCGCGTGTAGTAGTCGAAGCCCCGCACCAGCCGGTGGTCGAGCACGTAGGGGATCCCCCGGGCGTCGAGTCCGTCGCGGACCCGCGCGAAGTGGGCGGCGCACGGATCGCACAGGTGGTCGGCGAATCCGGGGGCGCCGTCGGTCGCGGCCCGGCAGGCCGGGCGCTTGCAGTCGAGCGCCCGCAGCGGGTTCGACTCGAGGCGGTCCCGGTGCTCGTCGCACAGCTGTTCCCGGCGCTCGGCCAGGTACCCGGTGAGCAGGTTCAGGTAGCCGGGCCGACACGTGTCGTCTCCCATGGAGTTGACCCGGAGCGCGAATTCGGACAACCCGAGGCTCCGGAAGAAGCCGTCGGCCAGTTCGACCACCTCGACGTCGAGATCGGGGTCGGACGGCCCGAGTGCCTCCACACCCAGCTGGTGGTGCTGGCGGTACCGGCCGGCCTGGGGTCGCTCGTAGCGGAACGCCGGCGTCGCGTACCAGGCCTTCCACGGCAGCGGCGGCCGGTGCTGCACCCAGGCCCGCACCATCGGGGCCGTGCCCTCGGGGCGGAGGGCCAGGGTGCGGCCGCCCCGGTCCTCGAATTCGTACATCTCCTTGCCGACGACATCGCTCCCCTCGCCGATCCCCCGGCGGAAGACTCGCACGTCCTCGAAGATCGGGGTGTGGGCCAGCCCGTAACCGGCCCGCTCGACGCGGTCGGCGAAACGGGTCACCAGCGCCTCCCACCGGGTGGACTCCGGCCACAGGACGTCATGGGTGCCGGTCGGGGCGCGCGACCCCAGGCTCTTGTCGGACACGACCGTTCAGTCCTTCTTGCCGGGGAGGATCCGATAGACGTCGTACACGGCGTCGAGGTGGCGGATCAGGTTGAGGACCGACTCGAGGTGGGCCGGATCGGCGAGCTCGACGTCGAACCGCATCCGGCTGATCCGGTCGGCGTCGGTCTGGGTGTTGGCGCTGACGATGTTGAGGTGGTGCTCGGACACCACCTTGGTCACGTCGGCCAGCAGGCGGGACCGGTCGATGGCCACCACCTCGATGGTGGCCACGAACACGCCCGACGAACGGTGGTCCCACTCGACCTCGATCAACCGCTCGCGGGACTTGCTGGCCAGCGACGCGGCGTTGGCGCAGTCGGCCCGGTGCACCGAGACCCCACGGCCACGGGTCACGAAGCCGATGATCTCGTCGCCCGGCACCGGCGTGCAGCACCGGGAGAGGCGGACCATCATGTCGTCGAGGCCCTCGACGTAGACCCCCACGGAGGCGGCCCGGCCCGGGCGTGAGGTCAGGTGCTGCTGCCGGGCGGTGACGGGGAGCTGCTCCTCGATGATCCCGCCCCGCAGTTCGCGCAGGATCCGCTGGGTGACGGCCCGCGCCGAAATCCGGTTCTCCCCGATCGCCGCGTGCAACGAGTCCACGTCCGCATAGCCCATGGCCGTCGCCAGGTCGGACAGTGTGTGCTCCGAGGCCAGCTTCTGGACCGGCAGCCCCTCCCGTCGGAGTTCCTTGATGAGCTCGTCGTGGCCCAGCTCGATGGCGTCCTCGCGGCGCTCGCGCGAGAACCACTGCCGGATCTTGGACCGGGCCCGGGACGAGGCCACCATGTGCAGCCAGTCCCGCGACGGCCCGGCGGTCTCGGACTTGGAGGTGAAGATCTCCACGGTGTCCGCCGAGTTGAGTCGGGTGTCGAGCGGGACGAGCCGGCCGTTGACCTTCGCCCCGATGCACTTGTGGCCGACCTCGGTGTGGATGCTGTAGGCGAAGTCGACCGGCGTGGAATTGGCGGCCAGGGCGAGGACCTTCCCCTTCGGCGTGAAGACGTAGACCTCGTCCTCCTCGAGGTCGAGCTTCAGGGCCTCGAGGAACTCGATGGGGTCGGTGGTCTCGTTCTGGAAGTCGACGATCCGCTGCATCCACTCGACCTCGGCGGTGGTCGACGACGTCTCCTTGGCCAGGGCGAGACGCTCGGCGCGCCGGTCCCGTTCGACCAGTTCGGCCCGCTGCGCCGGCGAGACCTGGGGCCCCTTCCGCTCGGCCTTGGCCTTGGCCCTGGCCCGCCGCGACCGGCCCGGGGCGCCACCGGGCGCCGCGTCGACCGTCCGGGCACCCCCGGACCCGTCGCGCTGGCTGCCGTCCTTGTAGCCCCAGTGGGCGGCGATCCCGTACTCGGCCCGCCGGTGCATCTCGTGGGTGCGGACCTGGACCTCGATCGGCTTGCCGTCCAGTCCGATCACCGTGGTGTGGAGCGACTGGTAGAGGTTGAACTTCGGGGAGTTGATGTAGTCCTTGAACCGGCCCTGCACCGGCGGCCAGATGGCGTGGATCGACCCGAGCGCGCCCCAGCAGTCCTTCTCGGACTCGACGATCACCCGGATGCCGACGAGATCGTAGAGCTCGTCGAACTCCTTGCCCCGGACGACCATCTTCTCGTAGATGCTCCACAGGTGCTTCGGGCGGCCGGTCACCTCGGCGTTGATGCCCGACCCCTCGAGGCGTTCGCGCACGGCGACGAGCACCCGTGCCAGGAACTCGTCGCGCAGCGGAGCCCGGCTGGCCACCATCTGCTCGATCTCCGCGTAGCGCTTGGGGTGCAGGGTGGCGAAGGAGAGGTCCTCGAGCTGCCACTTCACCCCTTGGATGCCGAGGCGATGGGCCAGCGGAGCGTAGATGTCGAGGGTCTCCTGCGCCGTCCGGCGCTGCTTCCACTCCGGCATGACCGACAGGGTCCGCATGTTGTGGAGCCGGTCGGCCAGCTTGATGATGAGGACCCGCCAGTCGTTGGCCATGGCCACGAGCATCTTGCGCACGGTGGCGGCCTGCTGGGCCTCCTTGGAGTCGAACTGGAGGCGGTCGAGCTTGGTGACCCCCTCGACGATGAGGGCCACCGCGGGCCCGAAGTCCCGCTCGATGACCTCGGTGGTGACCCCGGTGTCCTCCACCGCGTCGTGCAGCAGGGCGGCGGCCACCGTCTGGGCGTCGAGGCCCAGGTCGGCGACGATGCCGGCCACGGCGATCGGGTGGGTGACGTAGGGCTCGCCCGACCGTCGCAACTGCCCGGCGTGGGCCACCGTGGCCAGCTCCGCGGCGTGCACGATGAGGGCGGTGTCGTCGCCCGGATGGCGGCGCAGGAAGGCCTCGAGCACCGGTACGAGGAGCTCCGCCTCGGCGGCGGGCAGCGAGGTGTTGGCCAGGCTGTCCCCGGCGTCGTGCGTCGCCCCGTCCGCGGGGGCTGGTGTGGCCAGGGCCATCCCTACACGGTACCTGGACGGGCCGCAGGACCGGTACGACCGGACCGCGCCTCAGGTCTCAGCGCCGCTTGCCCTTGCCCTTGCCCTTGCGTGGCCGCGGAGGGGGGCGGTTGCCGGCGGGTCGGGTCGAGCCCGGCGACGTCCGGCTGCCCGACGAACCCGACCCGGTGCCGCCACCCGCGCCGGTGCCGGTCGGTGCGGACGTGCCGTCGGGCCGTCCGCCCTTCCCCTTGGACGCGCCGGGCCGGATGACTCCGCCGGCGGAACGGGCCTTCGACGAGCCACGGCCCGGTCCGCCGGCGGCGCCGGCCATCGCCGCCGCCATGGCCGGGGTGAGGGCCACGCTGCGTTCGCCACGGGCCTCGAGGCGCTGTCGGATGGTGACGTAGCGGGGCTCGCGTTCCTTCATCCAGGCCAGGAGCGGCGACGCGATGAAGATCGACGAGTAGGCGCCGCTGGTCAGCCCGATCACCAGGGCGAGGCCGAAGCTCTGCAGGGTGGTGGCGCCCAGGAACAGCGACCCGATCACCAGCACCGAGAGCACCGGGATGATCGCCACCATCGAGGTGTTGATCGATCGGGCCAACGTCTGGTTCATCGACAGGTTGACCATGTCGGAGTAGGTCAGCCGCCCGGACGCACCCAGCCCCTGGGAGTTGTCGCGGATTCGGTCGAACACGACGACGGTGTCGTACAACGAGTAGCCGAGCACGGTCAACACGGCCACCACCGTGTCCGGGGTCACCAGGAACTGGAAGATCGAGTAGATCCCCACCACGACCAGGATGTCGTGGAAGACGGCCACGATGGCGGCGACGGCCATCTTGAACTCGAACCGCAGCGAGATGTACGCGGCGACGACGACGAAGAAGATGATCAGGGCCTGGATGGCCTTGTTGGTCACGTTGGAGCCCCACGTGGCGCCCACCTGATTGACGCTCACCGTGCTCAGGGGCCGATGGGCGGCGTCGGCCAGGGCCTTCTGGACCTTCAACAGCGTCGCCTGCTGCTCCGCCGCCGTCCCGGACACCAGGTCGGCCGTCACCTCGATCTGCTTCTGGCCGTTCAGCTGGTTGGTGAGCTGCACCACCGTCGGGGACGGCACCCCGGCCGCCTTGGCCACCGTGGTCGCCTCCGACACGGTGAGCGTCTGGGACGACACCAACCACGACTGGCCACCCCGGAAGTCGATCCCCTCGTTGAGCCCCCGGGCCGACAGGGAGACGATGCCGATCACGATCACGAGGGCGGAGATGCCGATCCACCACTTGCGGTTGCCGATGAAGTCGAACGACGTCTCGCCCCGGTAGAGGCGCAGGAACACGTTCGGGCGCTTGGCCCCGGTCTCCTCGGCCTGGTCGAGCTCGGCGGCGAACTCCAGTTCCTCCTCGAACTCCTCTTCCAGCTCTTCGCCGAGGGCAGCCTGGAACGCCTCGGGATCCGAGGCGTCCACGTTCTCCAGATCCTCCTCGTCCCTGCCGTCCATGTCGTCCTCCGGTCGGTCCGGGCTCACCGGTCCGCCCCCGCGTGGATGCCGAGGCCGCTGGCCACGCCCATCGTCTTGGCCTCCGTGGCACCCCGGCTACGGCCGAGCAGGATCACGAACGGCCGGGTGAAGAAGTAGGTCACGATCACGTCGAGCACGGTCGAGAGTCCGAGGAACAGTGCGAAGCCCCGTACCGGTCCGATCGAGAAGAAGTAGAGGACGACGGCGCCGAGAAGTGACACGAAGTCGGCGGCCAGGACCGTGCGGAACGCGCTCTTGAAGCCGCGGTCGACGCTGGTACGGACCGTGCGGCCCGACCGGGCCTCGTCTTTCAATCGTTCGAAGTAGACGATGTACGAGTCGACCGTGATGCCGATGGACACGATGATGCCGATCACGCCCGCGAGGTCGATGGTGGTGTTCTGGGTCTGACCCATGATGGCGATGATGGACCACAGCAGGGCACCGGTGAGGGCGAGCCCGGACACGACCACCAGCCCGAGCAGCCGGTAGTACATGATCGTGTAGATCATCACGAGGATGAGCCCGATGAGGCCCGAGATGAGCCCGGCCTGCAGCGACGACTTACCGAGCGACGGCGACACGGTCTGGATCGTCTGCTGGTCGAGCTTGACGGGCAGGGCGCCGTAGTTGAGCTCGGTGGCCAGCGTCTGGGCCTGGCTCTGGGTAAAGGTGCCGGAGATCTGCACCTGACCGGCGAACGAGGTGAAGGACTGCTGGCTGGGCTGGGTGATCGGGGCCGAGATCACCTGGCCGTCCAGGTCGATGCCGATGATGGCGTGGAACTGCTGCTGGGCGAGGGCGTCCCAGGCGGAGGCCCCGGACGGACTGAAGGTGATGTTGACCGTCCACTGGCCGCCCTGGTTCAGCGAGGCGTTCGCCGACTTGATCTGGGAGCCGGTCACCTGGGCCGGGCCGAGGACGTAGCGCTGGGTCCCCTGGCCCGGCAGCCCCGGCAGCAGCACCGTGGCCGACTTGGCGTCGTTGAGCGGCGACGTCGACGGGTAGGTGGCGAACGCCGTGTCGGGCGGCGGGTTCCCCGTGGCCTGGCCCGAGCTGGTGTTGACGGCGAGGTTGGTCGCGGAGAGTTGCGAGGTCGTGGAGCAGGCCGGCAGGGCGCCGGTCGAGGCCGTCTGCCCCTTGGCCACGGCGAACGCCGGCGCGTAGCACAGGGCCGGTCGGAAGAAGAGCTGGGCCGTCTTGCCGAGTCGGTCGAGGGTCTGCTGGGTGTTCTTCTGGCCGGGCACCGAGGCGCCGATCAGCGCGCACTTGTGGACCTTGTCGGGGCAGGTGGCGGTGCCCTGGCTCGAGACCGTCGCACCGCTGGACCCGCCGACCCGCTCGTTCAGGATGGTGGTGATGGTGTCGACCTCCGCCTGGGTCACCGGAGTGTGCGTCTCGTAGACCACGGACAGGCCGCCGGCGAGGTCGAGGCCGAGCTTGGGCGCCCAGCCGGCGGCCAGCGTGGCGCCCAGCATGATCGCCGTCACGATGACGACCGTCAGCAGACTGACCCAGAGGGAGCGCTTGTCCTTCATCGTGCTCAGATGATCGGGGGGCCGTCAGCCCCGCTCGCGTCCGTTCCGTCGCCGGCATCCCTGGCCGGGCGGGCGGGCGGCGTCGGTCCGCCGGTCGTGCCGTCGGCCGACGTGCTGTCGTCGGAGGTGCTGTTGTCGGGCGTGACGTCCGGAGACGTGTCCGCACGGGCCGGCGGCCCCGGTTCCGGCGGCGGTTCGGGTTCGTGCCCGTCCGGCTCACCCACCACGTCCTGGGGTGGTTCGGCCGGCTCGAGCTTGCGCAGCACGTAGGGCCGAAGCACGGTGAACGATGCACCGACGCTCGTCTCGAGGGTGACCCGGTCGTCGGTGATGTCGAGCACACGGCCGACGATCCCGCCCGCCGTCACGACCTCGTCGCCGACCTCGTACGCCGACGCCTGGGCCCGTGCCGCCTTCTGCTTCCTCTGCTGGGGCCGGTAGATGAGGAAGTAGAACGCGGCGCCGATCACCACGAAGATGAGCAGGGTCGACGAGGGGTTCGAACTCTTGGTCGCGGCGAACAGGAGCGGGGTGACCGCCCCGAGGGCGTGCGTCATCGAGCGTCGGAAACGGGGGCGGGGTTCGTCACAGCCCTTCGACTGTAGCCCAGGCCGCCTCGGGGGCGGAGCCAGTGAGATCCCCGGTTCGACGTCGTGCGTTCACGAGCCCCACACGGTCGCCGTGCGGGCCCGGAGCGTGGCCAGGTCGCCGGCGGCGACGGCGGCCCGGGCCTCGTCCATCAGGCCGAACACGAAGGTGAGGTTGTGGATGCTCAGCAGGCGCCACGCCGTCGGCTCCCCCACCGCCAGCAGGTGACGCAGGTAGCCGCGCGACCAGCGTGCGCACGTCGTGCAGGGACAGGCGGCGTCGATCGGCCCGTCGTCGCGGGCGTGCAGGGCGTTGCGCAGGTGGAGCGGTCCGGTCGAGGTCCACAGGGAACCGTGGCGGGCGGCCCGGGTGGGAGCCACGCAGTCGAATTGGTCGACGCCGAGCGCCACCGCCTCCAACAGGCCCACCGGGTCTCCCACCCCCATCAGGTACCGGGGCCGGTCCGACGGCAGCAGCGGGACGGTGGTCGCCAGCACGTCGAGCATCTCGGCGCGCGACTCGCCCACGGACAGTCCGCCGATGCCGTACCCGTCGAAGTCGAGCGCCACCGTGCGGGTGGCGCTCTCGGTGCGGAGGCCGGCGTCGGTGCCACCCTGGACGATGCCGAACAGGGACTGCCCCTCCGGGCGCCGCTCGACACGGTCGAAGTGGGCCCGGGCCCGCGCCGCCCACGCCGAGGTCCGGTCGACGGCCAGGCGGAGCACGTCGGGCCCGGCCGGCAGCGACGCACACACGTCCAGCACCATCTGGATGTCGGCGCCCAGCAGCCCCTGGACCTCGACGGCGGACTCCGGCGTGAGGCGCGTCGACGCCCCGTCGTACACCGATGCGAACGTGACCCCGTCGTCGTCGACCTTCGGCCGCAGGGAGTGGACCTGGAACCCACCCGAGTCGGTCAGCATGTGACCCGACCACCCGGTGAACCGGTGCAGTCCGCCCAGGTCGGCGACGACGTCGGCACCCGGCCGCAGCATCAGGTGGTAGGTGTTGGCCAGCACCACTTCGGCTCCCAGGTCACCGAGATCCGCGCTGTCGAGCGCCTTCACCGCACCACGCGTGCCCACCGGCATGAACGCCGGCACCCGGTAGGACCCCCGGGGCGTGACCACCCGTCCGGTGCGGGCGGCCCCGTCGGTGGCGGACACATCGACGACGAGGGGGTTCACCAGCCGGACCCCGCCGGGACGCGCCACACGGGCGCCGCCTTCACCCCTGCCCGGGCGACGACCATGGCATCGCCGAACGAGAGGAACCGGTACCCCTCGGCCAGCGCCGTCGCGTACAGGTCGCGCCACTGCGGCCCGCAGAACGCCTCGACCAGCAGCAGGAGACTGGAGCGCGGCAGGTGGAAGTTGGTGACCAGCACGTCGACCACCCGGAACGCGAAGTCGCCGTGGATGTAGAGGTCGGTGCGCCCGGACAGGACGCCGGTGGCTGCGGCCGACTCCAGCGCCCGCACGGCGGTCGTCCCGACCGCGATCACCCGGCGGGCCCCGGCGCACGCCGCGACCGTCGAGGCCGGCACCGTGTAACGCTCGGTATGGATGGTGTGCTCCTCGGCGGTGGCGGCGGTGACGGGGCGGAACGTATCGAGCCCGATGATGAGGTCGACGCGGGCGAGCCGCGCCCCGGCCGCCTCGCAGGCGGCCAGGAGGTCGGCGGTGAAGTGGAGACCGGCGGTCGGGGCGGCGGCCGAGCGGTCCGTCAGTTCCGAGTCGGCGGAGTAGACGGTCTGGTAGCGGTCCGGGTCGCCGAGCGCCCGACGGATGTAGGGAGGCAGGGGCATGGATCCGACCCGGGTCACCACCGTCGGGTCGAGCAGGCGGATCCGCCGGGTGCCGGGGCCGTCCGTGTCGCGGTCGAGTGGCTCCCCCACCTCGACCACGGGGCCGCCCGCCGGGCCGGAGGCGCCCGTGCCGCCCTCGACCAACAGGGTCCCGGGCGCCAGCCGCCGGCCCGGCCGCACCAGGGCCGCCCACTCGGACGTCCCGTCGGTGTCGGGTGGCCCGAGCGGTTCGAGCAGGAGCACCTCGGCCCGTCCTCCGCTCACCTTGGCCAGGTCCAGCCGTGCCGTGAGCACCCGGGTGTCGTTCACCACCACGACATCGCCGGGACGGAGCAGGCCGGGCAGGTCGTCCACGGTCGCATGGCCGACCGCGGGGACCCGCTGCTGTCCGCGCGTCGGATCGACGGCGTCGGTCAGGCCCGGTCCGATCAGCAGCCGCGCCGCACTCCGGGGCTCGATCGGCTCCTGGGCGATGGCCGACTCGGGCAGTCCGTAGTCGTAGGCGGACATCGGCGTGCACGAACGGGCGGGCGCGTCGTGCACCGTGGGTTCGGAGGCGGCGGGCACCGCACCATGGTGCCAGACGCCGTCCGGGCCCCATCTCGCGTGTCCGCCCGGAGGCGACGTCACGGCGGACGGACGGCGGCCGGGGCGCGGTCGGACGGGGGTCGGACGGCGGCCGGAGGAGCGTGGCGTCGACGGGGGTCAGAGGAGCGTGGCGTCCACGGGGGTCAACCCGAGGTGGGCCCACGCCCGCGGACCGGCCATCCGACCCCGGGTGGTGCGCTGGATCAGGCCCTGCTGCAGCAGGTACGGCTCGTAGGCGTCCTCGATGGTGTCGGGCTCCTCGCCGATGCACTGGGCCAGGGTCGTGAGGCCCACCGGCCGGCCCGCGAACCGACGGCACAGCACGTCCAGGATGGCCCGGTCGACCTTGTCGAGGCCGAGCTCGTCGACCCCGAACACGTCGAGCCCGGCGCGGGCCGCCTCCGAGGTGATGGCCCCGTCGGCCCGCACTTCGACGTAATCGCGCACGCGCCGCAGGAGGCGGTTGGCGATCCGGGGTGTGCCCCGCGACCGCTCGGCGATCCTGCGGGCCCCGTCGGGGTCGACGGGGACGCCGAGGATCCCGGCCGAACGCAGGACGATCGCCTCGAGCTCGGTCGCGTCGTAGAGGTCGAGACGGCCGACGAACCCGAAGCGGTCGCGCAGCGGCCCCGCCACGAGCCCTGTCCGGGTGGTGGCCCCGACCAGGGTGAACCGGGGCAGGTCGAGCCGGATGCTGCGGGCCGTCGGACCCTTGCCGATGAGGATGTCGAGTTTGAAGTCCTCCATGGCCGGATAGAGGATCTCCTCGACCGAGCGGTGCATCCGGTGGATCTCGTCGATGAACAGGACGTCTCCCTCCTGCAGATCGGTGAGGAGCGCGGCGAGGTCGCCCGAACGGACCAGCACCGGGCCGGAGGTGATGCGGAGGCCGACGCCCAGTTCCGACGCCACGATGCCGGCCAACGACGTCTTGCCGAGCCCGGGCGGGCCGGCGAACAACAGGTGGTCGGCCGGCTGGTCCCGCTTGAGGGCGGCCTCGATCACGATGCGGAGGTGCTCGGTCAGCTGCCCCTGGCCCACGAACTCTGCCAGAGCCCGTGGACGGAGCCCTGCCTCGTCCGCCTCCTCGGCCGGCGCGGCCACCGGGTCGACCGGTCGCAGCGGGTCACGTTCCACCCCGGCGTCGACCCCGTGGGGTGCGAGCACCTCCTTCCGGGCGTCGGGAGTCACCGGTTCCGCACCAGTTCGCGCAGGGCGGCCCGGACCTGCTCCTCGACCGAGGCCCCGGCGTCGAGCCCGTCCAGGGCCCCCGAGATCTCGTCGGGTCCGTAGCCGAGTTCGGACAGCGCGGCGCGGGCCTCTCCCCGCGCCGAGCCGCCGGCGACCGGAGGGGACGCTCCGCCATCGAGGCTCGGGAGGTCGAGCCTGGCCTTGAGTTCGAGCAGCAGGCGGGCCGCGGTCTTCTTGCCGACACCCGGCACCAGGCAGAGGGTGTCCACGTCGTCCTCGAGGACTGCGGTCGACAGCGCGGCGGGCGACAGCGCCGACAGGATGGCGAGGGCGAGGGACGGTCCCACCCCGTGGGCCCCGAGAAGCGCCTCGAAGCAGCGGCGCTCGTCGGCGTGGGCGAAGCCGTACAGCACGATGGCGTCCTCGCGCACGTGGGTGTGCACGTGGAGGAAGACCGCGGAGCCGGGCGCTCCCAGCCCGGCCAGCACGTTGGTGGGGACCGACGCCCGGTACCCCACGCCCTGGACCTCGACGACGACCTCGCCAGGCGACGGGCGGTCGAGGAGCGTGCCGCGCAGCGAGCCGATCACCGGGCCACCGCCTCACCGGCCGGGTCGGGAACTGCGGCGGCACCCGCCCGCGCCGCGTCGACGGCCCGTCGTAGCCCCTGCGCGGTGAGGTGGCAGGCGGCCAGGGCGAGGGCATCGGCCACGTCGGCCGGACGGGGTGACTCGGACAGACCCAGCAGGGACGCGACCATGCGCTGCACCTGGTCCTTGGTGGCGCCGCCGTATCCGACGAGCGCCTGCTTCACCTCGTTCGAGGTGTACTGGGCCACCTCGCAGCCGGCCTCGGCCGCCGCCACCAGCGCCACTCCGGCGGCCTGGCCCGTGGCCATGGCGGTGCGGGCGTTGACCTGGAAGAAGACGCGCTCGACGACCACGGCATCGGGACGGAACTCGGCCACCAGAGCACGGAGTTCGTCGGACAGGGTGCGCAGCCGGTCGGGCAGGGGCATCGTGGGTGCCGACGAGATCACGCCCCCGGCCACGGCGACCAGTGATCCCCCGTCACGGGTCACCACGCCGTAGCCGCAGCGCGACAGGCCGGGATCGATTCCGAGGACGAACATGCGTTCGATGGTAGCCGGGGCGACACCGCCGCGGGGTGATCCCGGTGCGACCCTGGCCGGTCTCCGAGTCACGGGTACCGGGTGGCCGGGGACCGGCCGGCCGCTCAGCCCTCGTAGGCGGCCATGACCTCGTCGGGGATGTCGAAGTTGGCGTAGACGTTCTGCACGTCGTCGTGGTCGTCGAGCGCCTCGATCAAGCGCAGCACGCGTTTGGCCTCCGACTCCGAGGCCACCTCGACGGTCGTGGTCGGGACCATCGACAGCTCGGGCGCGCCGGGTTCGAGCCCGGCCTCCTCCAGGGCGGAGCGCACGGCCATCAGGTCGGACGGGTCACTGCTGACCAGCCACCGCTCGCCCTCGTCGGCCAGGTCCTCGCCGCCCGCCTCCATCGCCACCTCGAGGATCTGCTCCTCGTCGTGGGCCCGGGGTACGGCGATGACGCCCTTGCGCTCGAACTGCCAGCTGACCGAACCGGGCTCGGCCATGGCCCCGCCGTTCTTGGCGAACAGGTTGCGGATTTCCGCGCCGGTGCGGTTCCGGTTGTCCGACAGGCACTCGACGATGACGGCCACACCGTCGGGGGCATACCCCTCGTAGGAGATCGACTCGTACCGGACGCCCTCGAGCTCGCCAGAGCCGCGCTTGATGGCCCGCTCGATGGTGTCGATGGGGACCGAGGAGTCCCGTGCCTTCGTGTACATCGTGCGCAGGCTGGCGTTGGCGGTCATGTCACTTCCGCCCTCGCGGGCCGCCACCTCGATCTGGCGGATGAGCTTGGCGAACACCTTGGCCCGCGCCGCGTCCTTGGCGCCCTTCTGGTGCTTGGTGGTCGCCCACTTCGAGTGTCCCGACATCGCCTAACGCCTTTCTTCCTTCGTCATCTCCACGAACAGCCGTTGCAGCCTACGGTCCGCGGTCAGCTCCGGATGGAAGGACGCGACGAGGACCGAACCCTGACGGCACACGACCGGCTGGTCGGGCGCGCCTTCTTCGCCCGGCAGCGTAGCCAGGACCTCCACTCCGGATCCGCACTCCTCGACGACCGGGGCCCGGATGAACACGGCGGGCAACGGGGGGCCGCCCAGCGTCGGAACGTCGACCGTCCCCTCGAACGAGGCGACCTGGCGCCCGTAGCCATTGCGCCGGATGGTGAGGTCGATCACCCCGAAATTGAGCTGGTCGTCCCGCCCGTCGAGCACCGCGGTGGACAGGAGGATCATCCCGGCGCAGGTGCCGAACACCGCCAGCCCCCCACCGAGGGCTCGGGCCAGCGGATCTGCGAGCCCGGAGGACCGGAGCAGCAGCGACAACGTGGTCGACTCGCCACCGGGGACCACCAGGCCGGCGAGGCCGTCGAGGTCGTCCGGACGCCGGACCTCGCGGACGGGTTCACCGAGGTCGGCGAAGGCAGCGGCGTGCTCGCGCACGTCGCCCTGGAGGGCGAGGACCCCGATGGTCAACGGACCGGGGGCCGGTCGAGGCCGGCGGGCGTGCGGCTACCAGCCACGATCGGCCAGGTGCACGCCGAGCGTGCCGATCTCCTGGCCCGCCATGGCGCCGCCCAGACCGGTGGAGACCTTGGCCACCAGCCCGGCGTCGGCATAGTGGGCGGTCGCCTCGACCACGGCGCGGGCCATGGCCGACGGGTTCGAGCTCTTGAAGATGCCCGATCCCACGAACACGGCCTCGGCCCCGAGCTGCATCACGAGCGAGGCGTCGGCGGGCGTGGCGATGCCACCGGCACAGAACAGCGGGACGGGCAGGCGGCCGGTCGTGGCGATCTCCTGGACGAGCCCGATGGGGGCGGCCAGCTCCTTCGCCCACCCATACAGCTCTGCCGAGTCGGCCTCGGTGACCCTGCGGATGTCGCCCAGGATCGAGCGGAGGTGGCGCACGGCCTCGACGATGTTGCCGGTACCGGCTTCACCCTTCGAGCGGATCATGGCCGCCCCCTCGGAGATCCGACGGAGCGCCTCGCCCAGATTGGTCGCGCCACACACGAAGGGGACCTCGTAGGCCCACTTGTCGATGTGGTGGGCCTCGTCGGCCGGCGTGAGGACCTCGCTCTCGTCGATGAAGTCCACGCCCAGTGCCGCCAGTACCTGGGCCTCCGCGAAGTGTCCGATGCGGGCCTTGGCCATCACGGGGATGGTGACGGCGGACTGGATCCCCTCGATCAGTGCGGGGTCGCTCATGCGGGCCACCCCGCCGTCGCGCCGGATGTCGGCCGGCACCCGCTCCAGCGCCATGACGGCCACCGCGCCGGCATCCTCGGCGACCTTGGCCTGCTCGGCGTCCACCACGTCCATGATGACGCCACCGCGGAGCATCTCGGCGAGTCCCCGCTTGACGGTGAAGGTGCCGGTCGGACGGTCGGTGTGGGTGGCGTCGGTCATCGGCCCAGTCTATCCGTGGCTGTGACCTGGCCCTCCGTCGGCGCACCGGCGCACACGCAACTCTCACCCGGGACCTCCCCTGCGCCCGTCGTCACGCTGTCACACCCCCGTGGAAGTCTCGTCCCATGGCGCTCGCCACCCGTTCCGAAGCACTCTGCGACGCACTGCCCGACGCACTGCCCGATGCGCTGGCCGATGGGCTGGCCGACGCGCTGCCCGATG
>Ga0307372_10004959_pt1 | contig 20263 bp, 18 predicted proteins | sample OX1MG_FD_202533 | JGI IMG/M metagenome (GOLD analysis project Ga0307372, IMG submission 202533) | Soil microbial communities from Risofladan, Vaasa, Finland - OX-1 | ecosystem: Environmental > Terrestrial > Soil > Coastal area > Acid sulfate soil | place: Finland: Risofladan, Vaasa | collected...
GGGTGAGGACCGGGACGTCTATTACTCGCACCTAGAGGCGGTGCTGGCGACTAAGCCCCAGATCACCATGGACGACGGAGCCGACCTGGTCGGGCTGCTGCACCAGCGGGGCCCGGCGGAGTCCGCGCACGTGATCGGCAGCACCGAGGAGACGACCACCGGGGTGATCCGCCTCCGCTCCATGGCCAGGGCGGGAGTCCTGCGCTTCCCAGTGATCGCGGTCAACGAGGCTTTGACCAAGCACCTGTTCGACAACCGTTATGGGACCGGACAGTCCACCATCGACGGACTAGTTCGCGCCACCAACATCCTCCTGGCGGGGCGCACCTTCGTGGTCTGCGGCTACGGTTGGTGTGGTCGGGGTCTGGCCGCCCGAGCCCGGGGGATGGGGGCCCAGGTGATCGTCACCGAGGTGGATCCCACCCGGGCGCTGGAGGCAGTAATGGAGGGCTTTCGGGTCATGACCCTGCTCGAGGCCGCCCCCCAAGCGGACGTGGTGATCACGGTCACCGGTGACTGCAACGTGGTCGATCGCCAGCACTTCGAGTCGCTCAAGGACGGCTGCATCGTCGCCAACAGTGGCCACTTCAACTCGGAGATCAACCTGGCGGCGCTGGACGAGTTGACCGTCGAGGCCTCGGAGGCCCGTCCTTTGGTAGCCCAGCACTCGCTCGCCAATGGGCGGCGCGTCTACCTGCTGGCCGAGGGTCGCTTGCTTAACCTCTCGGCTGCCGAGGGTCATCCGGCTTCGGTGATGGACATGTCCTTTGCCAATCAGGCGCTGGCTGCCGCCTACCTGGCCGCCCATGCCAGCGAGCTCACTCCCAACGTCCACGACGTCCCCCAGGAGATCGACCAAGAGGTGGCCCAGCTGAAGCTGGCTGCTCTGGGAGTCAAGATCGACGTCCTGACCGAACAGCAGCAGACCTACCTCTCCTCCTGGGAGCAGGGTACCGACTGACGCCGCTCCCGGAGGCGAGCTGCGGTTTGGCTAAGATGGCCGCAACCCTCGGACAGGAGAAGGTCCGCTCCAACAAACGGATGGCTTCCGGTGAGGGTGGGAGGAGAGACGATTGACACGTCAACGCAATCGGCGATTGTTCACCTCGGAATCGGTCACCGAAGGTCATCCCGACAAGCTAGCTGACCAGATCTCCGACGCCATCCTGGACGCCATCTTGGCCCAGGATCCGATGGCCCGGGTGGCCTGTGAGACCGCCCTCACCACCGGTACCGCCATCCTCTTGGGCGAGATCTCCACCGATTGCTACGTCGACATGCCCAAGGTGGTCCGCCAGACCATCCGGGACGTTGGATACGTGCGCGCCAAGTACGGCTTCGATTACGAGACCTGCGGGGTCCTGGTGTGCATCGAGGGCCAGTCGCCGGACATCGCCCAGGGTGTCGACACGGGTGGGGCAGGCGACCAGGGAATGATGTTCGGGTTCGCCTGCGACGAGACCCCGGAGCTGATGCCGGCTCCGATCCAGTACGCGCACGGCGTCAGCCGGCGGCTGGCGGAGATGCGCAAGGACGGGACGCTCAAGTGGGCCCGGCCTGATGGCAAAAGCCAGGTCACCGTCGAATACGACGAGGCCGGGGTGCCGATCCACATTGACACTGTGGTGGTGAGCGCCCAACACTCCGAGGAGGTCTCCCACGAGGAGATCGAGGCCAACATCCGCGAGCACGTGATTCGGCCGTCGCTGCCCGGACATCTCTTCGACGAGGAGACCCGGGTTTTGGTGAACCCCACCGGGCGGTTCGTGATCGGAGGGCCTCAGGGGGACGCCGGGCTGACCGGTCGCAAGATCATCGTGGACTCCTACGGCGGCCTGGGCCGTCATGGGGGCGGCGCCTTCTCCGGCAAGGATCCGACCAAGGTCGACCGCTCGGCCGCCTACGGGGCCCGCTACGTCGCCAAGCATCTGGTCGCGGCCGGGCTGGCCCGGAGGGCGGAGGTCCAGCTGGCCTACGCGATCGGCGTCGCCAAGCCGGTCTCGGTGGGACTCGACACCTTTGGGACTGAGGCGGTGCCCAAGAGTCAAATCGAGGAATTGATCGACGAGTACTTCGATCTCTCACCCTCCGGGATCATCAAGGAGTTGTCGCTGCGACGTCCCATCTATCGCCAAGTGGCGGCCTATGGTCACTTCGGGCGCTCCGACCTCGATCTCCCTTGGGAACGCACCCCCTACCGCGATGACCTGGCGCGCGACGCGGGCTTGACGCCCCAACTCAACGTCGGCACCGGGACGGCCAGCTGACCCAGGCTGGAGATCCCGGGGAGGGGGTCCCGGTGGCTCCCCCGGAATTGGTCGTCGTGGTGCTCGCCGGTGGTTCGGGCACCAGGCTGTGGCCGCGGTCCCGCTCGCGCGAACCGAAGCACCTGAGCCCCCTGGCGCCCGATGGCCGATCGCTGCTGCGGCACGCCTACGACCGGGCGGCCCGGCTGGGGGGAGCGGTGCTGGTGGTCACGGCGGTCAAGCAGGCGGCCCAGGTGCTGGCTGAGATACCGGAGCTGGAGCCGGATCGCCTGCTGTTGGAGCCCGAGCCCCGGGGCACCGGACCCGCGCTGGCCTGGGCCGCCAGGGCGGCCCTTCAGCTTCATTCCCGGGCGGTGATGGTCTCGCTCCATGCCGACCACTACATGCCGGACGAGACGGCCACCACCAGGGCTCTGCTCTCTGCCGCTGCCTGGGCCAGCCGCTCTGAGGTGCTGATCACGATCGGGATCGAGCCGACCTGGGCGGCGTCCGGCTTCGGGTACGTGGAGGCCGGAGCCGAGCTCCCCCGTCCGCCGCAGCTGGGACCGGCACTGCCACTCTTCCATGCCTCGGGCTTCGTGGAGAAGCCCGAACCGGACCGGGCGGAGGAGATGCTCGCCAGCGGCCGATACTTCTGGAACACCGGGCTCTTCGCCTGGCAAGCCGAGCTGTTCCTGGCGGAGATGTCCGGCCACGCGCCCGAGGTGGCGGAGGGGGTGCAGGCGGCGGTCACCAGCCAGGAGCAGGGCAGTGCCGCCTTTGCCGAGGCCTGGGCTAGGGTGCCCGGCGGGGTGGTGGACCGGCTGGTCCTGGAGCGCAGCTCCAAGGTGGCGGTGCTGCCGGCCCAGTTGACCTGGAGCGACCTCGGGACATTCCTCGACCTCTACCGAGCGGCCGTCGACGCCGGAGAAGGCGACGCTCGAGCCAACGTGGTCCGAGGCGAGGCCCTGGTGCTGGAGAGCCAGGGGAGCTATGTGGACGCGGCCGGAAAGCGGCTGGTGGTGGTGGTCGGCGGGGAGGAGTTGGCGGTGATCGACACTCCGGACGCCCTGCTGGTCTGCCCCTTGTCCCAGGTCCAGGAGGTGACCCGGGTGGTCGCCGAACTGCGCGAGCGAGGTCGGACCGACCTGCTTTAGGAGTCCGGTGCGCCGCTGAGGTCACGGCCGGCTACCCCTACAATTACCGTGCTCCGCGTCCCAACCTGTCCCAGGGAGATCAAAGCTGACACAAGCCAAGATCAGTTTCGGCACTGACGGTTGGCGGGCGGTGGTGGCCGATGACTTCACTTACGCCAACGTGCGGGCGGTGACCCAGGCGGTGGCCCAGTACCTGGCGGCGGCTCCCGCCGAGGGCAAGGTGGTGGTCGGACACGACACCAGGTTCTCCGCTGAGCTCTTTGCTCAGGAGGTGGCCAGGGTGCTGGCCGCCAACTCCCGCCAGGTGTTGCTCAGCGACCGCCCCAGTCCCACCCAAGTCTCAGCTTGGTTAGTGGTAGATCGCCAGGCGCTGGGCGGGGTGGTGGTGACCGCCAGCCACAACCCCCCCGAGTTCAATGGGATCAAGTACAAGCCTGACTACGGGGGCTCCGCTTCGCCCGAGGTGACTGCCCGGCTGGAGGAAGAGCTGGCGCTGGTGCTGGCCGGCGATTTGGTCCGCACCATGGCCATCGAGGAGGCGATCTCCCAGGGGCTGGTCGAGCTGGTGGATCCCCGGCCCTGGTACCGGGCCCAGATCGCTCGACTGGTCCAGCTGGACCAGATCAAGGGGGCGGGACTGCACATCCTGCACGACCCCATGTACGGCTCGGGGGCGGGCTACATCACCGACCTGGTGGCCGGGGGCACCACCCGAGTGACCGAACTGCACTCCGAGCGCAACCCCGGATTTGGCGGGCTGCACCCCGAGCCGATTCCGCCCAACACCGACGAGGCCGCGCGGGTCTTGCGGGGCGGTGGTTTCGACCTCGGCATCATCAATGACGGCGACGCCGACCGGGTGGGGATCTTCGACGAGAAGGGCAGCTTCATCGACCAGCTGGAGGTCGCCACCCTGTTGCTCTGGCACCTCTGCGAGAACCGCAAGCTAAGGGGTCCGGTCGAGCGGTCGCTGACCATGACCCGCCGCCTCGACATCCTAGGCCAGCACTACTCCTGCCCGGTGGAGGAGTTGCAGGTCGGATTCAAGTACCTGGGGACCAGGATGCGGGAAGTAGATGGCCTGTTCGCCGCTGAGGAATCAGGCGGGTTCGCGTTCCGCGGCCACATCCCCGAGCGGGACGGGATCCTCAGTGGGCTGTTCTTCGCCGAGATGATCGTCATGACCGGCAAGCCGCTCAGCGAGCTCCGCCAGCAAGTGGCGGAGCTGGTCGGGCCCCACGCCTACGCCCGCCGGGACCATCGTTTCTCGAGGGAGAGCTATTTCGGCGCCCGGGAGAAGCTGATTCATCGAATGACTGTGGCCCCTCCCCAGGCGGTGGGGTCGGAGCCGGTCACCGCGACCCGGAGCGATGACGGCTACAAGTACTGGATGGGCGAGGACTCCTGGGTTTTGGTCCGGATGTCGGGGACCGAACCGCTGATGCGGGTTTACTGCGAATCCACCAGCTCCGAGCGGGTCCAGCAGCTGCTCAATGACTTCGAGAGCGAGCTGGGCGTGGTTGGGGATCACGCTGAGCACGGTGGCTGACCCGCCCTCCGCCAACCTGCCCGAGCGGCGCGTCGAGAAGCCCTGGGGATACGAGATCTGGTACGCGGTCACGGATCGCTACGCGGGGAAGATCCTCCACATCGCCGCTGGTCAGGAGCTGAGCCTGCAGTACCACGAGCGCAAGGACGAGACCATCTACTTGCTCTCTGGTGCCCTGGAGCTGGAGCTCGACGACGACGCTGGTGAGCTCCAGACCCTGCGGCTCTCACCCGGACAGTGCCAGCGGATCCGGGTGGGACGGCGGCATCGGATGCGGGCCTTCGAGGACACGGACGTGTGCGAGGTGTCGACCCCTGAACTAGACGATGTAGTCCGGCTGGCGGACCGCTATGGTCGGGTCGTACCGTCGGGGGGCTGATCTCCGGCGCCTGCTCGGGGGCCCCAGACTAGGGTCGCGACCGGGCAGCGGCCACCGACCCCAGGATCAAGGTTTCCCCCACTATCCACAGGTGAACGTGGAAAACATCAAAGCGGAGGCGGAGCTCTGAGCTGGCGTCCCGGCGGGGCGGCGGCACTCCGTCAGGATGCCGAGACGGGACTCGGTGTGGCGCCGGTCGATCACCAGGCCGACCTCCACCTCTCCCCGCCTCGGATTGTGCCGTTCTCCCTCATGGCGGCGGCGGTTTGTGGCCTGTCCGGGATCGGGGTTCTGCCTCTCGCCGTCGCCATCCTGCTCGATTTGGGGGCGGTGCTCTGCTACCTGGTGGCGCTCCGCGCGGCGCTACCCCGCTGGCCCGAACTCCCCTGGCCGAGACTGCAGATCCTGAGCGGAATGCAGCCGGCGCTCCTGCCGTTGACGGGATTCGTCGCCGCCGCGGTGGCGCTGGCGGAGCAGCCGGGGTTGCCCGGCGAGCTGGTGCTGCCGCTGGGGGTTCTGGTGCTGCTGACCTGGGGCCCGTGGCTCGAGGTGGGGGAGGAGAAGCGGTCCTCGTCCCGCTTGGGTCCGACCGCCCTGGCGCTGCTCGCCCTGGCGGTTCCCCTGCCCCTCTTCATCCTGGCGATGAGCCCCTCGGTCCCGGCCCCAGCTCGAGCGGCGACGGTGGCGGCGGCGGTCCTGATTCCCTCCTGGCGGCTGATCAGCCTCACCCATCGCAGCTGGGCCCAGGCGTGGATCCGGGCTGCGGTGGTGGCGGTGCTGCTGGGGCTGGCCGGTGGGCTTTCGGTGATCCTCCGGGTGCCGATCCCCCTACTCCCGGTGGCGCTGCTCCTGGGCTGGTACGGGCTGTCCGGGGTTGTCAGCCAGCCCAACGGGCGCTCCACCGGGGCCTTCGCCGTCTTCGTCGTCCTGGCCGCCGTGATGTTGGCGGTGGCCAACCCGATCTGACGACGGCACCATCCCCGCCTAAAACAATGTAACGTGGGGCGCCTATGGGAACCGACTCCTTGGGGCGCTGGTGGGACGCGGATGGCTTGCCGCCGCCGGCCGCGGGCGGGCGGCCCTAGCCCGTCGGCACGCTCGAGGTCGGCCTGGCGCCGCCCTTGGCGATCCCCGATTCGAACATCCACGTTGCCAGCCTGAGGAGGCATCCCATGGCTACTACGGTTTCCCAGTCTGACCTGACCGCCCGCGCCCTGGTGGCCGGTACCTCGGAGCAGTGGCGGGAGCGTGACCGGCGCGCGGTGGCCTCGGTCTGGTCTCGCTACACCGATCTAGTGATCAGCTCGGCGGAAGGGTCGTTCCTGATCGACGTCGAGGGTCGGCGCTACCTGGACTTTGCCTGCGGCATCGCGGTGACCAGCCTCGGCCACCGCCATCCCGACGTGACCGAGGCAGTCCACCGCCAGCTCGATCGTTACTGGCACACCAGCATCGTCACCCAGAGCGTGGTCATGACCGAGGCGGCCGAACGGGTGGCGGCCATCTGTCCAGATCCCCTGGACGTGGTCTTCTTCGCCAACTCCGGGGCGGAGGTGGTCGACGGGGCGCTCAAGCTGGCGCGGCGCTCCACCGGTCGTCAGGGGATCGTCGCCTTCCGCGGGGCCTTCCACGGGCGCACCTTCGGCGCCTTGAGTGTGACCAGCAGCAAGGCGATGTATCGGGCCCAATACGGCCCGCTGCTACCCGGCGTGCATATCACCCCTTACCCCTACTGCTTCAGAGTCTGCGACCATGCTCCCGGCCAACCCTGCCCGATCGCGGCCGGGGAGGAGCTGGAGCGGCTTTTCCATCAGGTCGTGCCGGCCAACGAGATCGCCGCGATCCTGGTGGAGCCGATCCAGGGCGAGGGTGGGTACGTGGTCCCGCCAGCGGGCTTCCTCCAGACCTTGCGAAGGATCTGCGACCGGCACGGCATCCTGCTGATTTGTGACGAGATCCAGACCGGAGTCGCCCGAACTGGCCGCTGGCTGGCGGTCGACCACGAGCCGGTGCTGCCCGACATCGTCACCCTGGCCAAGGCCCTGGGCAGCGGACTACCGGTGGGAGCTATCGTGGCCAGCCACCACTTGATGGACCGCTGGGAATCGGGCAGTCACGGGAGCACCTTCGGGGGGAATCCAGTGGCGGGGGCGGCGGTTATCGCCACCTTGCAGGTGATCGAGCGCGACCATCTCCGGGAGCGGGCGACCGCCATCGGCGAAGTTGTTCAGGCACGGGTCGAAGGCTGGCAGAGAGCTGGTCACGGTCCCGCCGACCTGAGGGGCAAGGGCGCGCTGATCGGCCTGGAGTTCCTCGATCAGGCCCGCAGGCCGGATCCCGACCGAGTCCGTCAGATCAAGCACCTCGCCCTCGAGTCCGGGCTGGTCCTGCTCTCCTGCGGCATCGATGACAACGTGATTCGCCTGTTGCCGCCGCTCACCGTGAGTGATGCCGAGCTCACCCAAGGGCTCGACGTTCTGGAGTCGGCGGTCTCGGAGACGGGGAGAGCTGGATGAGCCCATCCGAGGCCATCGAGACTCGTACCTACGGCCACCTGATCGCTGGGGAGTGGCGCGACTCCCAGGCTCATCGGACCTTCGACTCGCTCAATCCGGCGCGCCGGATTGAGGTCATCGGGCACTTTGCCCGCGGCACCGCTTACGACGTCGACCTGGCCGCTCGGGCTGCGGTTGAGGCCCAGCCGGCATGGGCGAGCACTCCGGTCCCGGCTCGGGCGGAGATCCTGGCCCGGGCCGGCCGGATCCTCGAGGAGCGCAAGGAAGAGCTGGCGCAGTTGATGACCCGCGAGATGGGCAAGGTGCTCACCGAGGCCCGGGGCGATGTCCAGGAGGGCATCGACATGGCCAAGTACATGGCGGGCCAGGGCCGCAATCCGATCGGCGAGGTGGTGCCCAGCGAACTCCGCAACAAGCGCGCCTTCGCCGAGCGGGTCCCAATTGGGGTGGTGGGTTGCATCACCCCTTGGAACTTTCCGATGGCCATCCCTTGCTGGAAGCTGATGCCGGCTCTCTTGGCCGGCAATGCCGTCGTCTTCAAGCCCGCCGAGGACACGCCTCTGGTGGCGATCAGGCTGGCGGAGGTGCTCGTCGAGGCCGGGCTGCCCCCGGGAGTCCTCGGGTTGGTGACCGGATTCGGTGAGGAGGCGGGCGCCGCCTTGGTCGAACATCCCCAGGTCCGGGCCATCTCCTTCACCGGCTCGGTGGCGATCGGCCAAGAGATTGCCGCCCGCTGCGGCCGGCTGGGCAAGCGGGTGTCCCTCGAGTTGGGGGGCAAGAACGCCATGCTGGTCAGTGCGGACGCCGACTTGGAGCTGGCCCTGGAGGGCGCTATCTGGGGCGCCTTCGGCACCACCGGCCAGCGCTGCACCGCCACCTCCCGGCTGATCGTGCAGGAGCAGGTGCTGAAGACCTTCACCGACCAGCTGGTGAGCCGGGTCGGGAATTTGCGCCTGGGGGACGGACTCGATCCCCAGACTGATGTGGGTCCGGTGATCAACGAGGTTCAGCTGCGGCGAATCCACGGTTACACCGAGGTCGGCCAGCAGGAGTCAGCCCGGCTCCTCACCGGGGGAAAGGTCGCTATCGACGGAGCGCTCGCCGAGGGCAACTTCTACCAGCCGACGGTCTTTGCTGACGTGAGCCCCCAGATGAGGATCGCTCAGGAGGAGATCTTCGGTCCTACGGCGGTGATCATGCCCGCCGCCGATCTGGAGCAGGCGATCAAGATCGCCAACGGCACTCCCTACGGACTCTCGGTGGCGATCTACACCAAGGACATCGATAAGGCCCTGCAGGCGGTTGACCGCCTGGAGGCGGGAATCGTCTACGTCAACGCGCCGACCATCGGCGCCGAGATTCAGCTTCCCTTCGGCGGCGTCAAGGCGACCGGCAACGGCCACCGGGCCGCTGGCACCACTGCGCTCGACGAATTCACCGAGTGGAAGACGGTCTACATCGACTACTCCGGGCACCTGCAGCGGGCGCAGATCGACACTGACGCCGGCTGAGCGAACGGAGCCGTGCTCGACTTCAGCCTCGGCGAGGAGCTACACCAGTTCGAGGCGATGATCCGCGAGTTCGCCAGTCGCGAGCTGGCCCCGGAGATTCCCCGGCGCGACCGGCAGGCGGACCCGGACCCTGATCTGTTCGCCAAGCTAGCCAGCGTCGGGATCCCCGGAGTGGTCACGCCCCGCCGTTACGGCGGGGCGGGGCTGGACTGGATCGCCCTCGGGCTGGCCTGCGAGGAGTTGGAGTACGTGGACGCCTCGTGCCGCACGGCGCTCTCGGTCCATGCCGGGCTCTGCATGACCGGGATCTACCAGTGGGGCACGGAGGAGCAGCGTCAGCGGCTGCTCCGTCCGCTGGCCGAGGGGCGCCGCCAGGGTTGCTTCGCGCTCACCGAGCCCGACGCCGGCAGCGATGTGCGGGCGTTGCGGACCAGCGCCACCAAGGAAGGGGACGTCTACCGGATCCGCGGCCAGAAGGTGTGGATCTCGATGGGAGATTTCGCCGACATCCTGCTGCTCTTCGCCACCGTTGATCCCCACGCGGGACCGGCCGGGATCACCGCCTTTGCCCTGGACCGCGAGCTGGCGGGGGAGGGGCTCCGAACCCAGCCGATCCACGACAAGTACGGCCTGCGGGCGAGCGATACGGCGGTTGTCTACCTGGACGACGCCCTGGTCCCCGAGGCCAATCGGATCGGAGCGGAGGGGGACGGCTTCAAGGTGGCCATGAGCTGCCTCGACAGTGGCCGCTATTGCGTTGCCAGTGGGGCGGCCGGCACCATCCGCGCCTGCCTGGACCTCAGCGTCGACTACGCCCGCTCCCGGATGGTGCAAGGCCAGCAGATCGGACGGCTGCAGTTGGTCCAGCAGATGATCGCTGGCATGCAGCGGGACTACGACATCGGCCGGCTCCTCTGGATGCGCGCGGGCTGGCTCAAGAATCAGGGCCAGCGCAGCTCCCGGGAGTCGGCGCTGGCCAAATGGGTGAATTCCGAGCGGGCTAATCACGCCGCCGACGACGCTCTCCAGGTCCACGGCGCGACTGGATTCAGCGAGGAGTGCCCGGTGGCTCGCTACCTGCGGAACAGCCGGGCCACCCTGATCTACGAGGGCACCCGGGAGGTCCAGACGCAGCTGGCCGCGGAGTACGCGCTCGGATATCGCGAGGACCATCCCGTCGCCCATCCTCTGCCAGCCTGGCCTGACGAGGGTGAGTCGGAGCCGACGGCTGATAGGTCAGCGCCCTGACCCCCGAGGCGCCGTCGATTCAGCCGCTGCCGGAGGCTCTGGCCGCCGGCTGGCACGAGGGGTGGATCGACCGTCCCCAGGGGCGCCTGCGCTACGTGACCGCGGGAGAGGGGATCCCGCTCGTCCTCTGCCACGGCTTCATTGGCTCGGCGGAAAACTTTGAGACCTGGGTGCCGCGGCTGGCCCGGCGCCGCCAGCTGGTGATTCCTGACCTCCCCGGGTTCGGGAGCTCGGCCCCGTTGCCGAGCGCTCACACCAGCCGGGCCCTGGCGGCCGAGGTGCTGGTGCTCCTGGACCAGCTGGAGCTAAGCCGGTATGAGCTGGGCGGGCTCTGCCTGGGGGCGGCGGTAGCGCTGGAGCTCTTGGCCTTGGCGCCGGACCGACCCCGACGGATGATCCTCCACACCCCGCTGCTCGATCCCACCAGCGTCTCCCGCAGCTTCCAGCTCCAGGTTCGGTTGGCGACGACCCCGGGAGTCTTCAAGGTGATCTCCTTCCTCGGTCGTCGCCGCGCGCTCGCGGACTTCTATCGGCGGATCGCCGTGGAAGGCAGGACGGAGATCGACCGCCGCGCTGCCGACCTCAATTTCGCCAATCAGGTGAGAGCCGATCCGCGAGCGGCGAGGGAGTGGCTGCGGGACGGGATGAGGGCAAACTTCCGACCGTTGCTGGACGGCTGGAAAGGTCCGGTGGAGGTCATGGCCGCCGCTGACGACCGGCTTTTGGAGCTGGACCGGGTGGAGGAATACTGTGCCGGTAGACCACAGACCGAGATCTCGGTCATCACCTCCGCCGGCCACGGCTGGGACGCGGAGCTCATCCGGCGCCAACTAGACGTCCTGGAGCAGTTCCTGGCCGGTGATGAGCCGGGCCCCGGGCAGGTCGCGAACGCCGGTTGAGCGACGCCCGAATGCGGTTCCTGGCGGTGCCGCTGCCGCCGGCCTTGCACCGCCAGCTGGCACCCCTGCTCGGTCAGCTGGCGGCGGTGGACCCCAAGGTGCGCCCGGCGCGGCTCGATGGGCTGCACCTGACGCTGCGGTTCTTGGGGCCGGTCGAGCCGGCGGCGGAGCCGGCGCTCCGGCTGGTGGCGGAGCGGGTGGCCCGGGAGACCCCGGCCTTCCCTGTCGAAGTCCAGGGTCTGGGGGTCTTTACCGAGTCGCTGCGGCCGCGGATCGTCTGGGCCGGCGTCGGGGAGGGCCAGGCGGAGCTGACAGGGTTGGCAGAGACTTTGGCGGTGGGTCTCTCGGCTCTAGGCTGGCCGGCAGAGCGCCGTCCTTTCCTCGCCCATTGCACCTTGGCCCGGGTGTCCCTGCCTTTCGGCGACCACGCGCGAGCGGCCCTGGCCGAGCTCTGCCAGCGGAGTCAAGGGGGGCCACCGCTCGTGATGCGGGCGGGGTCCCTGGACCTGCTCGAGTCGGTCAAAGCACCGGGAGGGCCGAATCGCTACCCGCGTCTCGCCCGCTGGCGGTTCCCGCCCCGCTAGGGGAGTGGGTCAGTTTCAACGTCACTCGGTGGCGCGCTCGGCCGCTGATCTGCGAGATGCCTAGACTCGTGGTCGAGCTGCCGCTTCGGCCAGTGCGATCGCGAACCCCACGGAGCCTCCCAGCCGGCCCCAGCAGTCCGGCGCCAGACCTGCTCGGTCGCGGATACGGGCTGGGCCAGGATATTCCGGATGTTGGGAAGCGAGACGTCGCACCGTCAGAACGCGTGCAGCTGGCCGAAGCCAGGTAGTACAACCGCCCTTCCGGCCGGCAGCGCCTCGACTGCCAGGTCGGCGGCGCCGTCCCTGTCCTCGAGCTCCCCACAGAGGATCAAGGTGGGCGCCTGGATGTGCTTAAAGTACGAGTACGCGGTGGGAGCGTCGGCCTCGGCCTCAAGCGCGATAGCCAACATCTCGGTCGGTGTCGCGGCGAGATTTTCCATCGGCCAGGTTGGGGCCTGCTCGGACTCAGTTGCCGACATCCGTTCTCGCAAAGCGGGGCAACCAATCTGGCGTACTTCGCTGGCCGCCTCGCGTCGGCAAGCGGATTGAGGTCAGCCGGCTGTCTTGACCGCTTGCGCCTGACCCCGTCCTAGATCGATCTTCGATCGGAGTGGAATCAAACCGACCCAATACTCAGGTTAGGCTAGCTCACCATTCGAACGGTCGCCCATGCCACTGGTGCAGCTCGGGGTAGGTCCCCTCGGTCACCAATGCGGTGGCTCGTCGCTCGAACGCCTTGATCTCGGCGCTGTCGAGCAGGGGCTGCAGCGCGCGGCGCAGCATGGCTAGCCGTGCCTGATCAGACAGCAGCTCGGAGACGGCACCGAGCCAGAGTGGGGGCACCGGGGTGCCCCCCAGGTCGATCAGTGCCGTGCGGAGCTTAAAATCCGTGTGAAAGGTGACGCCATGGTCAATCCCGCGCAGGCCTCCCTGGGGGTCCACGAGGAGGTGGGCCTGCTTGCGGTCGGCGTTGTTGATTAAGACATCGAGGGCGGCTATACCCCGCAGGCTGCTCTCCATCTGCTCGGTGTCCAGATCCAGATCCCTGGGTGGGTCAGGGATGAACTCCTGGATCGAGCCTTCGCCGAAGGGGCCCACTTCCCGGAGGACGGTGGTCGGAGTGAAGCGCCAGCCCAGGGCGTGATCGACCACGTTGGTGGCCACCTCCCGGCGGTGCAGGGTCCCCGAGGGGAAGTCCCAGAGAGGTCGTTCCCCACGCGCCGGCTTGTAGACCGCTAGCAGCTCGCCCGCTGGTCCGTCAAGCCGGACCAGGAAGACGGCGTTACTGCCCCATGGCATCCGTTCCACGTTGAGGATTGGTGAGTCCCTGAGCCAACGGCCGAGGTCCTCCGCCTCCGCCCCCTCGGGTACTTCCCGGGATCCCATTTACGGCCCAGCCTACCGGTGCCCAGCTATCCTGGCTCGCCGAAGGCCGCCTCGGGCTGCCCCCGGCAGCGATCTGCTCCCGTCATGAACCCGGAGGATGGCGCTTGGTCCACTCGCTCGAGCATCTGCTGACGACTTTCGGATACCTGGGCCTCTTCTTCCTGACCGTGGCCCAGTGCACCGGGATCCCGGTCTCCAGCGAGGTGGTTCTCCCGTTCGCTGGACTGCTGGTGGCCAACGGGACTCTCTCTTTGCCGCTGGTAATCGTGGTTGCGGTGCTGGGGGAGCTGGTGGGAGCCCTGATCGCCTACGCGATCGGCGCCTGGGTCGGTCGCCCGGCGGTCTTGGCGGCGGGACGGAGGTTCCGCTTCCGGGAGAGCCACCTGGAGGCGGCGGAGCGCTGGATCGAACGGCGGGGGGTGGTCGCGGTGGCGGTGGGGCGGTGCGTACCCATCATCCGCAGCTACACCAGTTTTCCCGCCGGATTTGGCCACATGCCACTCAGTCGCTTTCTGCCGGCCACCTTGGTGGGGGCACTGGTCTGGGACAGCGTGCTGGTGGTCGCCGGCATGGAACTGGGCAAGCATCTCTCGGAGATTTCGAAGATTCTCCAGCCCGTCGGCTACATCGCGGTGCTGCTGCTCGCGCTGGTGCTGGTCTACGGCGTGTACCGCTGGAACAACCGGGAAGGCGAGCCTCCGACCAATCAGAGTTAGTTCCCGCAAGTCGCGCGAGGGGGCGCCTCGCGCCCGAGCGGGATTTGGTGGCGCGCCCAGAGGGATTTGAACCCCCGCTCCCAGATCCGTAGTCTGGTGCTCTATCCGGGCTGAGCTATGGGCGCAGGCGCGACTTGGATTCTAGTGCCTTGGTCGCCCGGGTCAGTCGGCCAGGAGGTTCGCCTGTCGCTGTTCCAGCGCCCGGGTGGCCGCGATGCGGCACCCCAATTGGTCGAGGACGGCGTCTAGCTCGTCGCGGAGCCCGGGCTCAAAGTTCACGGGGTGGTTGTCCAGTTCTCGCAGTAGCGCTGAGAGCTGGAGTGCCTTCTGCTCGATCTTGGCCACCGTCTGCCGGGCGTCCAGTCCCAGCGCCGATGGCGAGCCCACCAATTCCACCATGCCGCCCTCCATGGAGGGGTCATCCGGCCCCGGGGAAAAGTTGCTGCTAGCACCAGCAACCCTGTCGGTCATGCTATCGCGGCGGGCGTCCGGTGTCGCGGTTCGCTCGCGCTGCGCCGCCGTCGCGGCGGGCCCGACCTAGCGCGGTCGGGACCCCGCCTCATGTATTCTTGAGCGCCCGGCTCCGGAGAGGGTTACTCACTAGGTGGATGAGCCGCAGCAGCACCAGCGCCGCCACTGTGTAAATGGCGAGCGCCAGGATCGCTGCCCAGAAGGTGGTGTGACCGACCTGGGGCACCCCGGGTCGGAAGATCCCGGCAAAGGGGCTGGCGAGGGCGCCTCCGACCCGGCTAACGACGGAGACAAAGCCATCATCGGTGGCCGCCGTCGCACGGAAGACGAAGTCGAGGGCCAAGAACGCGTCCACGATCGCCACGCTGAGCAGGATCAGCTCGCCGACCCGGAAGCCCCGCCAAGGACTCGACTTCCCCGGTCGGCGCTCACCGACCTCCGGAGAAGCGGCCGGCTTCGTCGGCGCCTGTACGGGCGGCGGTGGATTGGGCTGGTATTCCGGCGGTGCCTGCACTTCCATGCTCACGGCAGTTCCTCCCTGATCAGGTAGGCCCGTGCACCGGTCTGGGGCGGGCACCTACCCTCACCAATATCAACGGCGGGAGGCGGCGACCGTTTCAGCCGCCTTCCGCCGAGTGACCCCTGGCGAGATCCCACCCAGGGGCCGTGCGGGAGGGCCGAGCTCCTGGCACGGACGAGGTCCGTTGGCCGACGATTGGCTATACTCGGCGCCGCGCTGCGGCTGCCCCGCAACCGGCTGGCGCGGATGGCGAAATGGTAGACGCGCGGGGCCTAGAACCCCGTGGGGTAACCCGTCCGAGTTCGATCCTCGGTCCGCGCACCGGTACGCTTACTCAGAGCAGGATGAGCCCAAGTAGAACTGACGTCGCGGAGCTGGAGGTGAGCGTCGAACGCCTGGCCGGATCCCAGGCGAAGCTGACGGTCGAAGCCCCTGCAGCCGATGTGGACCGAGCCCTCGTTTTGGCACTGGGGCATCTCGGTCGGCAGTACCGTCTGCCTGGCTTCAGGCCTGGGAAGGCTCCCGCGGCGGTGGTGGAGCGGGTGGTCGGATGGGACGCGCTCCGCCAGCACGCCATCGAGGATCTCCTCCCCGAGGTCTGGTCGCGAGCTGTCGCGCAGGTTGAGCTAGAGCCGGTCTCCACCCCTGACGTGAGCGAGGTGGTACTGGAGCGAGGCGAGCCCTTCCGGTTCACGGCGACAGTGGTGCTCCGCCCCCAAGTTGAGCTCGGGGATTACCGGAAGATCAAGGTGCCGGTGATGGCGCCGGCGGTCTCCGAGGAGGATGTCGACGGCACCGTGCACGCGCTGCGTCAGCGCTATGCCCAACTGGAGGACGCCAGCGAGCGCGAAGCCCGTCTGAGCGACGTGATCACCGCCGATCTGACCATGCGCCACAACGAAGAGGTGGTGGGCACTCCGGCTCAGCCGCAGACCCTGGATCTGGAGCGGGGTGACCTGCTGCCGGGAATGGCGGACCAGCTTGTCGGCGCCCGGGTGGGAGAGCCGGTTGATCTCACCCTCACCCTGCCGGAGGAGTACGGGCGCGAGGACCTGAGAGGGGAGTTGGTGGTGATCACCGCCGACGTCAAGCAGATCCAAGCGAAGGAACTTCCCGCTCTGGACGACAACCTGGCAGCCATCGCCGGGCATGGTGAGAACTTAGCCGAGCTGCGGCAGTTCGTTCGTGAGCAGCTCACCGAGGAGGCTCGGATCGAGAGCGAGCAGGTCCAGGCGGCCAAGGCGATGGAGGAGCTGGTGGCGATCTCCCGGGTAGAGGTACCGGAAGTGATGATCCAGGCCGAGATCGATCGCCAGATCAAGGACCTCGAGCTGCGTCTCTCGGCTTCCGGGATCTCGCTGGAGCAACTGCTCGCGACCGATGACAAGCAGCTGGACCAGCTGCGCGGGGAGCGGCGCCAGCCCGCTGTGGAGCGGGTGCAGATTGAGTTGATCCTGGAGCAGCTGGCGCGGCGCGAGGAACTGCAGGTCTCCGACCAGGAATTGGACGAGAACCTGGGCCGCATCTTCTCCAAGGGTGCCTCCAAGGAGAGCCGACGTCGGGCCCGCGAGCCACTGCGCCGGGAGTTGCTGCTGGGTGAGGCGCGCCGCTTGGTGGCGGCGCTCGCCCGGGGCGAGTCAGGCCCGGAACCAACTCAGCGATAGTTTCCGGACCCCTGGGTATACTCGCCGTGCTGGCCCAGCAGAGCCGGTCCCGGTCATCCCGCGACACCAGGAGGAGATCATGGCCCTCGTTCCGATGGTCATCGAGACAACCAGTCGGGGAGAGCGCGCCTTCGACATCTATTCGCGGCTCCTAAAGGACCGCATCATTTTCGTGGGCACCCCGATTGACGACCAGATCGCCAACTTGGTGATGGCCCAGATGCTCTACCTCGAGAGCGAGGATCCCGAGCGAGATATCAACCTCTACATCAACAGCCCGGGAGGGTCGGTCTCGGCTGGTCTGGCCATCTACGACACGATGCAGTACGTCAAACCTCGGGTGAGCACCTTCTGCATGGGGCTGGCCGCCTCCTTCGCCTGCCTGCTGCTGGCGGGCGGCGACAAGGGGCTGCGGTTCAGCCTTCCCAACACCCGGATCATGATGCATCAGCCCTCCGGCGGCTTCCAGGGCCAAGCCTCTGACATCCAGATTCAGGCCCAGGAGATTCTGCGGTTACGGCGGATCCTCGACCAGATCCTGGCCCACCACACCGGCAAGCCGGTTGACCAGATCACCCGGGACTCCGATCGGGACTTCTACATGTCGCCAGACGAGGCGAAGGAGTACGGGCTGATCGACCACATCATCACGGGCCACCGCGGACTGGACCAGGTCGTTGCGCAAGAGGAGTCGGACGCTCCGACCCCTGAGCCGGCACGGGTCGAGCCGGCGGCCGTTCCCGCGACGGAGAAGGGTTCACCCGCCCGTTAGAGGGGCGCGGACCCAAAGGATCAAAGTGACAGTGCGAAAGAGTTCGAGCCCGGGTTCCCGGCGGGACTTGGGTCGGCTGCCCCTGCTGGTGCGGAGCCCGGGCCAGCGCTGTGACTTCTGCGGGAGTCAGACCACCACTGCGGCCGTCGCGGTCGGGCGAGAACCGGCCGGAGCCGTGATCTGCCCGCGCTGCGTGCAACAGGCGGCTCTGCAATTGCTCCGGCCCGGGGGAGGGGACGCGGCATGACCGAGCGAGAGGATCGTCGTCGCCACACCCGCTGCTCGTTCTGCAACAAGGGCCAAGAGCAGGTCCGCAAGCTCATCGCCGGACCAGGTGTCTACATCTGTGATCAGTGCATCGAGCTTTGTCAGGAGGTGTTGGAGGAAGACTCCCGGGTCACACCGGTGCGGCGCCCACGCAGCAACGTGGTGCCCAATCCCCAGGCCATCTGGACCTCGCTCAATCAGTACGTGGTGGGGCAGGACCCGGCCAAACGGGTGCTTTCGGTCGCTGTCTACAACCACTACAAGCGCATCAACAGTACGCGCGAAACCGGCGATGTGGAATTGCAGAAATCCAACGTCCTCTTGGTCGGTCCGACCGGATGCGGCAAGACCCTCTTGGCCCAGACCCTGGCGCGGATTCTCGATGTGCCCTTCTCGATCGCCGACGCCACCTCCCTCACCGAGGCGGGTTACGTCGGCGAAGATGTCGAGAACATCCTGCTGCGCTTGATCCAGGCCGCGGATTTCGACGTCGCCCGGGCCGAGCGGGGGATCATCTACATCGACGAGATCGACAAGATTTCCCGCAAATCCGACAATCCCTCGATCACCCGGGATGTCTCCGGCGAGGGCGTGCAGCAGGCCCTCCTCAAGATCCTGGAGGGGACTGTGGCCAACGTGCCCCCGCAGGGAGGGCGCAAGCATCCCCATCAGGACTTCATTCAAATCAACACCGCCAACATCCTGTTCCTCTGCGGCGGCGCATTCGACGGTTTGGAGCGCATCATCGACCAGCGGGTGGGGCAGCGCACCATCGGCTTCGGCAGCGCGCAAGCGGGGTCGCGCAACAAGGAGAACGCGAAGATTCTCCATGAGCTTTCCGCGCAGGATCTGTTGCGCTACGGGTTGATCCCCGAGTTCGTCGGCCGGCTGCCGATCACGGTCACCCTGGACTGCTTGGACGAGGACGACATCACCCGGGTTCTCACCGAACCGAAGAATGCCTTCGTCAAGCAATACCAGAAGTTCTTCTCGCTCGACGACGTGGAGCTGGTTTTCGAGCCCGGGGCCCTGCGTGCCATCGCCCGCAAGGCCCTGGAGATGGGCACCGGGGCCAGGGGGCTGAAGAGCATTTTGGAGTCGGTCCTGCTCAACAGCATGTTTGACGTGCCCTCGCACCCCGAGATCAAGCGTTGCGTCATCACCGAGCGTTCCATCCTGGAGGCCACGGAGCCTGAGCTGTTCCGGGAGGAGGAGCCCCAGGCCGCCTCTGCCTGACCGCCGGGAGCCCGCCGCCGCGGCGCTCCGGTTAGACTGGGGAGCCATTCCAGCTGAGTTGTGCACGGGCGCGCAGCGGCACCGTCAAGGATCTGATCAATGTCGATAGCTAGCATCCTGGGATTCCCGCGCATTGGGCGAACCCGCGAGTTGAAACGCGCCCTGGAGGGCTACTGGTCGGGACAGCTTTCGTCCGGGCAGCTGCTGGCCGCTGCTGCCAGCCTCAAAGCCGATCGCTGGCGCCGCCAACAGGCGGCTGGAATCGAGCACATTCCGAGCAACGATTTCTCCCTTTATGACCACGTCCTCGACGCGGCACTCACCGTTGGGGCCGTCCCCGCCCGTTTCGGATGGTCGGGAGAGACCGCTGATCTCGATCTGATGTTTGCCATGGCGAGGGGAACCAGGGGTCAGGTCGAGGTGGCGCCACTCGACATGACCAAGTGGTTCGACACCAATTACCACTACTTGGTCCCGGAGCTGGCGGCGAACCAGAGCTTCAGCCTGGCCTCACGCAAGCCCGTCGACGAGTTTGCGGAGGCCCAGGCACTAGGGATCACCACCCGGCCGGTGCTGCTGGGACCGGTGACCTTCCTCCGGCTCAGCAGGGGACCGGTTCCGGGAGGCTCGAATCTCGAGTTCCTAGACCAGCTGCTCCCGGTGTATACCCAGCTCCTGGCCGAGCTGCGGCAAGCGGGGGCAATCTGGGTCCAGATCGACGAGCCCTGCCTTAGCCAGGATCTCCCGGTGGAGGCACTCGAAGCGCTCGAGCGCACCTATCAAAAGCTGAGTAAAGCCGCCCCCGGGCTCAAGCTGCTGTTGGCCTCCTATTTCTCCGGGATGGGGGGGAACCTGGCGACCGCCCTGGCGCTCCCGGTCGACGCTCTGCACCTCGACCTGGTGCGGGGGGCGGCAGATCTGGACGCCGCCCTAGAGTTGATCCCTGAGGACATGGCCCTCTCGCTGGGGGTGGTGGACGGGCACAACGTCTGGCGCACTGACCCGGATCGGGCGCTGGGCCAGATCCGCAGGGCGGTGGCGAAGCTGGGAGAGCACCGGGTACTAGTCGCTCCCTCCTGCTCGCTGCTCCACGTGCCAGTGAGTTTGGAGGCGGAGACCGAGCTAGACCCCGAGCTGTGCTC
>Ga0307372_10004960_pt1 | contig 20260 bp, 18 predicted proteins | sample OX1MG_FD_202533 | JGI IMG/M metagenome (GOLD analysis project Ga0307372, IMG submission 202533) | Soil microbial communities from Risofladan, Vaasa, Finland - OX-1 | ecosystem: Environmental > Terrestrial > Soil > Coastal area > Acid sulfate soil | place: Finland: Risofladan, Vaasa | collected...
AAGATATGAGTGTGAAAGAATAGGCATTATGTATCCAGATATGAGAAAGGTGCGATTTGTCTTTAGATAATTTTACAGTAAACCAACAAATAATCTGTATTTCTTTTTTTTCAATCCATGAAAGTCTCACCCCAACCCCTGTCTGACTTCATCAAACAGGCAGGCTTCTCCGAAAGAGAAGGGAATGCTCTGTTAGAAATTCGTGAAAATCCTTGTAATCAGTGGCTATCTTGTTTTTAAATTCGTGAAAATTTGTACAATTAGTGGATAAACAAAAAAATAAATTTGTTGCTTTCAATTTCTAACTTATTTTTGCGCAGCAATTATGATCACAAAAGCAAATACCGGCTTCTTTTACTTTAGCTACTATTTTAGAAATAGCCCGGGATGCCTTTGTTAATACTGAAACAAACAGATAACGATAAAAGAATCCCGGCTGAAAAAGTCGGGATTTTTGTTTTTATGACCCGAACATGATGATAAAAAGATGATAAGATAAATGAAGAATAATATCATCATGTGAGAGCCATCTGGCAATTAAAAAAATGAAAATGTTCAGATGAAAAAGAGAATAGCCATACAGGGTTTTGAAGGTAGCTTTCACCAGGCTGCAGCCCGTAGATTTTTTGGAAATGATGTGGAAGTAATTTGTTGCTCCACCTTTCGCGATGTAGTTAAAATTGCTGATGACGAAAGTAAGAGCGATGGAGGTTTGATGGCTATTGAGAATTCTATTGCCGGAAGTATTTTACCAAATTATAATTTGCTTCAAAAGAGTAATTTAAAAATTACGGGAGAGATCTATCTCCAGATTGATCAAAATCTTTTGGTGAATCCCGGTGTTTCATTGGAGGATATCCGCGAAGTGCATTCGCATCCGATGGCGTTATTGCAATGCCTGGATTTTTTGGAAAAATATAATTGGAAATTAATTGAAACAGAAGATACCGCTCTCAGCGCTCAACATATTCATCAGCACAAAAGCAAGCACATAGCAGCCATCGCAGGTGAATTTGCTGCTGAACTTTATCAATTAGATATGATTGCGCCAAACATTCACACGCAAAAAAATAATTATACCAGGTTTTGGGCTTTGGAAAATAAAGCATCTGCAAAAGTAGTTGTTGAAGCAAACAAAGCTTCACTGATTTTTGAAACAGATCATTCAAAAGGCAGCCTTGCTAAAGTGCTTACCAAGATCTCAGAAGGAGGGATAAATCTAAGCAAACTGCAATCCATGCCTATACCTGGTAGCGATTGGAAATATGCTTTTCATGTTGACTGCGAATTTACCAGCCTGGAACATCTTAATAATGTTCTGAAAAATATAAAACCTTTTACAGCGGCGGTTAAAGTGTATGGTGTTTATAAAAATGGAAAAACACCGAGAACCTGATTTAATGTAAAGAAAGAAATATGAATGACAAATCAATAAATGCTATGAATAATGATTCTCAAATAGTCGGGAAGGTATCTGAACGACTCGAAGGAGTTGAAGAATATTATTTTTCAAAGAAACTGAGACAAATTGATGAAATGAATAAAGCCGGGAAGAATGTTATCAATCTGGGAATCGGAAGCCCCGATCTTCCGCCCCATCCCGATGTGATCAAAACATTGCAGGAAGAAGCTGCCAAGCCCAACCAGCACGGTTATCAGAATTATAAAGGAAGTCCGGTACTTAGGAATGCGATTTCTAAATGGTACAAAAGATGGTATGATGTAGTATTGAATCCTGAAACAGAAATTTTGCCATTGATCGGAAGCAAAGAAGGTATCATGCATATTTGTATGACTTATATTAATAAGGGAGATACGGTTTTAATTCCCAATCCCGGTTATCCTACTTATATGAGTGCAGCAAAAATTGCAGGAGCTAACGTGAAGGCATATACGCTCACAAAAGAAAATAACTGGTGCCCTGATTTTGGAGAACTGGAAAAGCTGGATTTACAAAATGTAAAATTGATGTTTGTAAATTACCCTCAAATGCCTACAGGGCAGTTACCCATAAACGAAATGTTTGAAGAATTGATTTCATTTGCTAAAAAGCACCGGATTCTTATTGTACACGATAATCCTTATAGTTTTATTCTCAATGATCATCCAATGAGTTTATTAAAATTTGAAGGAGCTAAAGAGGTCGTGGTTGAATTAAATTCCTTCAGCAAAAGCCATAATATGGCAGGATGGAGAATGGGCATGCTTTGTGGAGCCAAGGAAAGAATTGGTGAAGTGCTTCGTTTCAAAAGCAATATGGATAGTGGAATGTTTCTTCCTCTACAACTTGCTGCAGCAAAGGCTTTGGAGCTAGGTAAGGATTGGTACGATTCTGTAAACACTGTTTATAGAAGGAGGAGAGAGAAAGTATTTGAATTATTAAATTGTCTGAACTGTTCTTTTGATAAAGACCAGGCAGGATTATTTGTCTGGGCATCAATCCCATCAGGATATAAAGATGGGTATGAATTAACAGATAAAGTTTTAAATGACTGCAATGTATTCATTGCACCAGGTGGAATTTTTGGAGATGCAGGTGATACATATATCCGCGTTAGTTTGTGTGCGACAGAAGAAAAATTAAATGAAGCAATAAAAAGAATTAAAAAATAATTGACAGATCATGTTTAACAATGTCACAATTGTTGGGGTGGGATTAATCAGTGGCTCTTTTGCATTGGCTTTGAAAGATACAGGCTTTGCAAAAAACATTATTGGCGTGAGCAGAACACAGGCAAGTTTAGATAAGGCCAAAGAACTTCGCATCATAGATGAAGCATTACCATTAACAGAAGCAGTGAAAAAAAGTGATTTTGTCTATGTGGCGATTCCCGTAGATGCTACCATAACAGTTGTGAAAGAAATAATGGATCTTATTAGTGACCAACAAATTGTGGCGGATGCCGGTTCTACAAAATATGCTTTGTGTAAATCATTGGAAAATCATCCGAAAAGAAAACGTTTTGTAGCTACGCATCCTATGTGGGGTACGGAATATAGCGGCCCCGAAGCCGCCGCAAGAGATGCTTTTCGGGGTAGGTCATGTGTAATTTGTGAAAAAGAAAAGAGTGACAAGGAAGCGGTAGCTATTGTCGAAAATATTTATGAATCGCTTGGTATGAATATCGTTTATATGAATGCTGAAAATCATGATATACATGCTGCTTATGTAAGTCACATATCTCATATCACTTCTTTTGCGCTGGCCAATACGGTTTTGGAAAAAGAAAAAGAAGAGGATGCTATTTTTGAATTAGCCGGGGGTGGTTTTGAAAGTACCGTTCGTCTTGCAAAAAGTAACCCTTCTATGTGGGCACCAATTTTTATGCAAAACAAAGAAAACGTGTTGGATGTTTTGAATGAGCATATTTCACAGTTAAGAAAATTCAAGGCAAGCCTGGAAAAAGAGAATATGGAATACCTTATTGAGTTAATGGAAAATGCGAATAAGATAAAGAAAATTATAAAGTAAGATGTGAATAGAAATCTTTATTAAATGTTACTCTATAATGAATTTATTAAAAAATAATTCATGTTAATTCGCGAAATTCGGTACCAAAAAAATTAGAATAATAAAAAATAAAAAACAAATAAAAAATGAACGAAACGATCCAAAAATTATGGAATAAACGGCCGCTGATCATCAGTGGACCGTGCAGTGCTGAAACTGAAGAACAAGTGGTAGAAACTGCTACCAGGCTTGCTAAAACAGGAAAGGTAGATGCGCTTCGGGCAGGAATCTGGAAGCCTCGAACCAAACCAGGAATGTTTGAAGGCATTGGTGTAAAAGGTTTACCATGGCTTGCCCAGGCAAAGAAAATCTCCGGTTTGCCTATTGCTGTTGAAGTAGCTACTGCCAAACATGTGGAAATGGCTTTGCAGTTTGATGTGGACATTCTCTGGATAGGCGCAAGAACTACCGTAAATCCTTTCAGCGTGCAGGAAGTGTGCGATGCATTGCGTGGATCAGATGTGCCCGTGCTCATCAAAAATCCGATCAATCCTGATATGGAATTGTGGAGCGGTGGAATTGAACGTTTGCAAAAAGTAGGTGTGAAAGAAATTGGAATGATCCATCGCGGATTCTCCAACTATGGTAATACAGAATTCCGCAACGCACCTATGTGGCATCTTCCTATTGAAATGAAAAGAAGATTTCCTGATATGCTGATCATTTGCGATCCTTCACATATATGCGGTAACAGGATAGGGCTACATGCAATTGCACAAAAAAGTATTGATCTTGATTTTGGCGGATTGATGATTGAATCTCATATTGATCCGGATAAAGCATGGAGTGATGCCAAACAACAAATTACTCCTGAGCGCTTGTCAGAATTGCTGGATGAATTGAAATGGCGTACGGAAAATACAGATGAAAAAGAATTTGTTACAGCATTAGCTAAATTAAGAGAACAGATCAACCAGATAGATGATGAACTAATGGCGCTTCTTGGACAACGTATGAAAATTTCTAACAAAATTGGTGTGTACAAAAGAGAGAATAACATTACGATATTGCAAACTAATCGTTGGAATGAAATTCTTGGGAAGGCCTTTATCAAAGGAGAAAAATTAGATTTGAGCAAAGATTTTATCACTAAATATTTTGATGCAGTGCACATGGAAAGTATCAATCACCAAAATAGAGTAATGAATGAAGAATAAAGAAATGGATTCCAAAAAATATCAATTTTCAGGGAAATCAATTAGTTGTTATTTCAATGCAGATTTTGCAAAGATTTCGGATGTAACGGATAAAGAAAATACGATCCTTATCACGGATGAAAATATTTTTGCAAAACAACCTGGAAAGTTTTTAGGATGGAAAACCATTGTTTTAAAAGCAGGCGAACAATTTAAAAATCAGAAAGCAGTTAATGAGGTTATTGATCAGTTAATAAAATTGAATGCAGACCGGCAGAGCTTTATTGTAGGCGTAGGTGGAGGGGTGGTCACTGATATTGTAGGTTATGCTGCCTCGGTTTATATGCGCGGAATTAAATTTGCTTTTGCCCCAACAAGTATTCTTGCAATGGTAGATGCCAGCATTGGTGGAAAAAATGGGGTGGACGTAGGTGTTTATAAAAACCTAGTTGGCGTTATTAATCACCCTGAATTTCTATTGTACGATTATTCTTTTTTAGAAACCTTGCCTCATGAAGAATGGATCAATGGATTTGCGGAAATCATAAAACATGCGTGTATAAAAGATGAAAGTATGTTTCGTTTGCTGGAAGAAAATACAGTGCAGGATTTTCAATTTTCAAAAGAGAATATTGGGAAATTGATTGAGCGGAATGTGGATATAAAATGCAAAGTGGTTGCTATTGATGAACGTGAAACCGGCGAAAGGAAGTTATTGAATTTTGGACATACGATTGGCCACGCCATTGAAAATTCAGCAAAACTTCCTCACGGTAGTGCTGTAAGCATTGGGATGGTAGCAGCTTGTGTTATTTCTGAAAAAATAAATGGATTTTCGGAAGCCGATACTGCAAAAGTGAAGCAACTTATTTTGAGATATAAATTGCCAATTGCTTTTGATATTGATAAAGAAAAAACGTGGAATATCCTTTTGCATGATAAAAAGAAATCGGGTACTGATATGAATTTTGTGGTGCTTGATGAAATAGGTAAAGCTTCCATAAAAAAAATCTCTTTAACCGACTTGTACGAAATATTTTATTCTCTTGCATAAATTATTCTATTACTTTAATTTTCAATTTTCAACTCTCAATTTTCAATTAAAAAAGTGAACATAACAATAACGCCTTCTGCTGTTTTTGGAAAAATAAAAGTGCCTCCCTCTAAAAGCTCGATGCAGCGGGCTTGTGCGGCGGCTCTAATAACACCGGGTACCACTGTGATTGATAATTTCGGCGACAGCAATGACGAAAAAGCTGCTATGGATATCATTTCCAAACTCGGCGCTACCATTAATATGGTGAGTAATAAAATGGCCATCACTTCAAACGATTATATATTTCGCTCTCAGTTTCCCGAAAAAAACGTGATACTAAATGTTGGCGAAAGCGGATTATCAATGCGGATGTTTGCTCCTATAGCCGGGCTGTTTAATTACGATATTATTTTTACAGGAAAAGGAAGTATTTTAAAAAGGCCAATGAATTTTTTTGATGAAATTCTTCCTTTGCTGGATGTGGAAGTAAATTCAAATGATGGAAAATTACCGGTAACATTACGAGGGCCGCTTCATCCAAAGAATATTACTGTGGATGGTTCGCTGAGTTCACAATTCTTAACAGGGTTATTATTTGCTTTTGCAAAATCGTGTACAGCTCCTGTTCGTATTACCGTTAGAGACTTATCCAGCAGGCCTTACATTGATCTTACTATTTCTGTTTTAAAAGAATTTGGCTTTCGTATCGATAACAGAAATTATGAAGTTTTCACCATTCATCCGCGCAAACCGTTGCCTGCACACAGTATTAAATATACCGTGGAAGGTGATTGGAGCAACGCGGCATTTCTCTTAGTTGCGGGTGCTATCGCAGGGGAGGTTACTTTAAAAGGAGCCGATCTTAATTCTGCCCAGGGAGATAAAAATATTATGGAAGCATTATACGATTGTGGCGCTGAGGTGAACATTCACAATAAAGAAATTTCGGTAAAGAAAAATAATTTGAATGCTTTTGAATTTGATGCTACGCATTGCCCCGATCTTTTTCCGCCGCTTGTTGCGTTGGCAGGTTATTGCAAAGGTTCAACAACGATCAAAGGTGTCAACCGGTTATTGCATAAAGAAAGCAACCGCGCTATTGCATTGAGAGATGAATTTAAGAAGATGAATGTGGAAATAGAATTGAATGGCGACCTGATGACTATTTATGGAGGCAAGGAAGTAAAGGGTGGAAAGATTTCCTCGCATAATGATCACCGCATCGCTATGGCCACTGCCGTTGCAGCTTTAAGCGCAAAGGGAAATACGGTCATTCAGGATGCGGAAGCTGTCAATAAATCTTACCCCGGATTTTATAAAGATCTGAAGTCATTAAAAAAAATTACTGAAAAGTCTAAAACAAAAGGTGTTATTTAAATGGCCACTTAAGTAAAGTTTTAACAACCTTTTCTAAAAAGCTTGAATAGTTTTAAGCTATTGCTTCATACATTCCAATTAAATTTTTTTGGATAATTTTCATCTCCTATATTTGCACTCCCAAAATAAGGGAGCATAGCTCAGTTGGTTTAGAGCATCTGCCTTACAAGCAGAGGGTCCGCGGTTCGAACCCGTGTGCTCCCACAGTGATAATCAGCCACTTACATAAATTTACTTGTAAGTGGTTTTTTTATTTACCCTACAATTTACCCTACAAATTTTTATTTTACCTTTTCTTCTAATAAGTTAAGTTGATAAATGTAGAGGCAACTTGTTCAATACTTTTCTGTGCTATAACCAATATTGCCATTAAAATTTTAAAAAAGGATACACATTTTCTAAAAAGGATATTTTTTCAATCCAGGTTATTAGCAAAAAACATTCATTATCAACTTTATTTTAGTGGATATCATAATTTATTTTAAATTGCGTTTTTTAAAATTATGAGGCCGGATTATCCTTCCAAAATTTTCAATGACAAATCAGACAACTATAGCTGTTTGATGCAAGCCCTTGCTGCCAATCCTTTACCTCAATTTAATTAGTATCTAAAGTACAATCCAGAATTATTGGTAATTATTATAATTAGGAAATAACATTCCTCCTGATTTTATAATTCCTTTTACCAGATATTAAGCTACTTATACTTTAATACATTATTTCAAGATCCATTCCTTCCAAATTTTTTTTACCAGCATATATTAATTCTCACTGTAAAAATTTACTCATGGATAATTTTCAAACAACAAAAGGTTCAGCAATTCTAAAGTTCCTCGAATATTTTAAAGTAACTACCAGCAATTCCGAAAATATATTTTATCAACTTTTTCCAGAAGACCTGGTAATACAGGCAATCGAAATGGGTGAAGGTGTTTTAAGTAGTACCGGGTCATTGGTAATAGATACCGGTGAATTTACCGGCAGAAGCCCAAAAGATAGGTTTATCGTTAAAGATGATGTAACCGAAAAAATAATTGACTGGAACGGTTTTAACCAACCTATAGCATATGAATACTTCGATTTACTGCTTAAAAAAATGTTAGAATACATAAAAGGTAAAAAATTATGGATCCGTGACTCCTGCGTTTGTGCAAATACTGATTTCAGGCTAAACGTAAGGGTAATCAATGAAAACCCGTGTTGCAATCTTTTTGCTTACAATATGTTTCTCAGGCCCCAAAAAGAGGAATTAAAAAATATAAAGGTTGACTGGCATTTAATTCAGCTTCCACACTTTTTTGCAGATCCATTCACAGATATGGTACCCCGCAGAAATTTTGTGGTTATCAATTTCACTGAAAAAATAATTCTCATAGGTGGCACCCAATACACCGGCGAAATAAAGAAATCGGTATTCAGCATTTTAAACTTTATCCTGCCAAAAGAAAAAAATGTATTGAGCATGCATTGCGCTGCCAATGTAGGAAAGGACGGAGGCACCGCATTGTTTTTCGGGTTGAGCGGCACCGGTAAAACAACCCTGAGTGCCAGCCCGGATAGAAAACTGATTGGCGATGACGAACATGGGTGGGATGATCATTCAATATTTAATATTGAAGGAGGGTGCTATGCAAAAGCGATTAACCTTGACCCGGCTAAAGAGCCTGAAATTTATAAAGCCGTCAGGTTTGGGGCCGTGTTGGAAAACGTTTCTTTTTTCAAGGGTACCAATACTGTTGATTTTTCCTGCAAAAAAATAACAGAGAATACACGGGTAAGCTACCCAATAGATTATATCAGTAATTCTTTACGACCCTCTGTTGGCAGTATTCCGGCTAATATCTTTTTTTTAACTGCGGACGCTTTTGGGGTTTTGCCGCCCATAAGTAAACTCTCTGTTTCACAGGCGATGTATTATTTTATCAGTGGATACACTGCTAAAGTTGCGGGTACAGAAGAAGGTGTTATAGAACCAAAACCAACTTTCAGCGCCTGTTTTGGAGCGCCATTCCTGCCATTGCATCCTGTTGTTTATGCTGTTATGTTGGAAAAAAAATTAAAAGAATACGAGCCGTGTGTTTGGCTGATAAATACCGGATGGACTGGTGGGGGATATGGCGTGGGAAAAAGAATGAAGCTTGAATATACAAGGGCAATCGTTAAAGCTGCCCTTGAAGGAAAACTGGAAAAAGTAAGCTACCGTTCTCATAACTTGTTTGGGTTAATAACACCAACATCATGCCCGGGTGTTCCTTCGATGGTATTGGATCCCGAACTAACCTGGGAAAATAAAGAAAGCTACCTGGATGCGGCTAACCAGCTTGCCGGTTATTTTATAAAGAATTTTGAAAAATATAGTGGATTGGTAAGCAGGGAGATCATTGAGGCAGGGCCAAAAATTAATTAAAAAGTGGAATATATGGTTAACAGGAATGTATTAACATTGGATGAATTTACGCTCAGGGAAATGCACGCATTCCCCAGGGCGACAGGCGAACTGGCAGGCCTTTTAAGGGATATAGGCCTGGCAGCCAAACGTGTAAATGTAGAAGTAAATAAAGCGGGGTTGGTAGATATCCTGGGAAACACCGGAGATATCAACGTGCAAGGGGAAGAGGTGAAAAAATTGGATGAATATGCCAATAGCCAGTTCACCGGCGTTTTGAGGCATGGAATAAGTTGTGCGGGAATTGCCAGTGAAGAACTTGATGATATCGTAGGCTTTGACAATGCCATCAGCAGGAATTCAAAATATATTTGCATGTTTGACCCTCTTGACGGAAGCAGTAATATAGATGTCAATGTATCCATCGGCACTATTTTCAGCGTTTACCGCAGGGTTAGCGAGACAGGGCATTTGGTAAAGCGTGAAGATTTTCTACAGCCCGGCACCAGGCAGGTTGCAGCGGGCTATATCATTTATGGCTCCTCTACCATTCTTGTGTATGCTACCAAAAGAGGCGTGAATGGATTTACGCTGGACCAGTCAATAGGTGAATTTTGTTTAAGCCATCCCGGCATTCATTGCCCTGAAAGCGGTAAAATATATTCAGTAATCCACGGTAATTTTTTTCAGTTTGGCACCGGAGTTCAGCAATACCTTGCCGCCTGCCAGCAAAAGAATGAAACTAACGGAGGCCCTTATACGCAAAGGTATATCGGCAGTATGGTTGCTGACGTTCACCGCAACTTAATAAAAGGCGGCATATTTATGTATCCTGGTACACAGGAAAGGCCAAATGGGAAGCTAAGGCTGTTATATGAATGTAATCCCCTGGCTTACATTATTGAAATAGCAGGCGGAAAAGCTACTGATGGAAAACAAAGGATCCTGGAGAAAGAGCCTGCAGAATTACATGAGCGTTCCCCTTTTTTTATTGGAAGTAAAAAAATGATGGAAGAGTTTGAAGATGAAACCAGTTAAATGCAAAATGCAAATTAAAATTCCTCCATTTTCATTCTTTGAACAAGAGATCACTCGGTGTAAACACTTACGTAAAAGATACATTCAAACTTTGATTAAAATCAGCTTTTATACTGATTAATCGAATATGAAATATTACCAAATTTGAGGAACACGAACTTTCCTAATCTTTGCATCTTACTGATTATGATATTGAATGTATTAATAAGGCAAAAGAACTCATCGATGCCAACCTGGGAACGCATTTTACCATTGAATTTATCGCGGTCAAAGCAACAATAGGGAAAACGAAGCTCACGATTGGATTCAGGCAGTATTATGGCATGGGTTTGTATAGCTATTTACGCAAACAGAGAATGATTAAGGCGGCTGAACTGATGGCCGAAACCCCGAGAACTATAAAACAAATAGCCGGAGATACCGGCTTTAAGTATGCCTCCAATTTTACCAAGGCCTTTGCCGCTTACCATGGATTAACTCCCGGTAAATACAGGGAGCTATTTTCTGTTCATTAATGACCATAAATTCAAACTTAACAAGGCTTTAATCCACTTTCCTTGAATGCTCTGGGGCTTTTTTATCCTGTCTATATTGGCCCAGGAGTATTTCTGCCATGATGTTTGGTATTGCGCTTACCAGTCACTGTTACATCACACCAAATGTAGTCTATCCATAACCGTTATAGCTGTTTCTTATGTAACACCTCTCCAAAAATAAAGCCGTTTGAATAAGGATTGCGTCCAATTGAATAAGTATTAACCGGGAGCTTTGTATTTATAAAATAACTCCCGTAAAAATGAAACATCAAATTTCAAAAACGGTTTTCCAGGTCGCAAAGTTTCTGCTCATCCTGCTTTTTACCTACACCGGTATCAGTAAGCTTTCAGGCCATGAGCAGTTTGAAGCACAGTTAAGCTTGCAGCCCCATCTTGCGCCCATCTCTCTTTTTCTTTCCTGGATACTGCCGGTAGCTGAACTCCTTACTGTTCTGTTCATCCTGTTTGAACGAACGCTTCTTTTAGGCTTGATGTCGGCTACTTTTCTAATGACTGCTTTTACAATCTATGTAGCCGGCATGCTTCTTTTTAGAGGCTCGCTACCCTGCAGTTGCGGGGGAGTAATTGCACAGATGACCTGGAAGGAGCATTTGATCTTTAATTTCTTTTTTATGTGCCTCTCATGGGAGGCCCTTATCTATCACTTTAAACAAACGACTCAACGCATTAGTACTAATACAAAGGAAGTAAGCTGAAAACCTTCAACAGAGTAAGCGATATTTTTTATACAATAAAACAATGCCTCCCGCATTGAACTTTCAACACATTATTTAACCATAAAGTTTTTGTTGCTTTTTGAATCACAAAAGCATCCATTATTATGATAAAGAAATATGGAACCGGCCTTTTGGCCATAATTATTGCTGTAGGCGCTTTTGCGTTTACAACCCCGGTTAATAAAAACCTGGGGACAAAGTTGTTCCGCTATTCAGCTCCGGGCGGATCTTATTCACAACCTAATGTCCAGGATAATGGCAACTGGGTCCTGATAACCGGATCAGCCAACTGTCCCTCAAATGTTAATCAGCGGGCTTGTGAAATGGATGTGGATGATAGTCAGTTAAATCCTGATAACAGCCTTAAATCTTCCTTTTCCATTAGCGCCCAACAATATGGATCTACAGGAGTTTTCTATGTGAACGGAATTTCTTCCGGCACGATTCACAACAAAACGTTTTAAGGCGTTTGAAGACAGAAGAGCAGTGGAAACCACTGCTCTTTTTTTTATTAATTCTGTTCCATTCCGGTACTTGTTATGATGTCAGTTGGTATCGGGAGTGCATAGCGGCTGTCGTTTGGTGGTAAAGTATACGTTTGGCCATTTATGATTCTTGTAGGTGTGATATTGGCTCCTAAAATATTCAGCCTTTTTATATCGCTCCACCTTATGCCGCGTAATAATAATTCCTTCCGGCGTTCTGATAATATCTTGTTGACAGCTGTTGTCTTATCTGTTTCGTTGATTTCGGGATACGGAACGTTGTTGTTCCATCTCTCCTTCATTAACGTATTTAGGTCTTCCATTGCTTTTCCCAGCATTCCCAACCGGGCATAACATTCAGCCCTTACCAGGAACATTTCATCGGTGCCAATTCCGGTGAATAAATTAATATAGTCTGCGGTGTAGGCACCTTTAAATCGGTAATACCCGTTGTCAAACCTGAAAAAGCCGGTCTTTCTTAGATCGTTTTCGTCATAGCTTGCATAAAGAGTGGAATCGACATACGCATTGAAGGGATAATGATCCGTATTATACGTGTTCATTTCGGTATAATAGATCACCTCAGGGTTATCAAAATTGGAAAAGGGGATATCGCTGTCAAGTGATACTCCATTATAATCCAGGAGGTCGCTTTTCAAATCCAGGCAAAGGCTGCTGTATTGTAAGGCGCTGTCAAATTCATTCATTGACAGAAACGTTCTTGCAAGCAGTCCGTAGCAAGCTGCTTTTGAAGGAAGCAAAACGTTGGCAGAAAGTTCTGGGAGTAACTGTGCAGCTTCTTCCGCATCTGAAATAATCCGCTGGTAGGTTTCGCTTACTGATGCCCTTTTTGAAGTAGTATTAAAATCTGAAGTGGTTCTGATCACAATTCCAAGATCAGTTTCAGCTGTAGCTTTATTATAGCTTTTGGCATAATCCCACGATAGGTTTAAAAAACTGTATGCCCTGGTAAAAAGAGCATAGCCTTTGACCTTGTCCCATTGATTTTGATTAGCCGGCGTGCGCGAAATTTCATTAAGTGTTTCCAAAGTGTAATTGGAATTATAAACAGGCAGGTAACTGGCAGACCAGTCATTCGCATATTTGTATGATTTTAAAGCCCAGATATATTGTTGTTGAGGTTCGGTAGGGAGGTAGTCATATGTCGACTGGGGCAAAAAATAATCGTCAGCTGATGTTTCGCCAAAGGAAGGTGTCACCTGGAAATTCATGAGCTGCGCATCATTAAACAGCCCTTGTAGTTCGTCCAGTGTTTTGGGTACAGTTAATGAACTATCAGGCTTTTTATCAAGGTATTTTTTGCATGATAAAAAAAAGATTGGTACCAAGACAGCCAGCAAGATGTATAGTGGCAGGAATTTATTACTTGTTTGCATAAAATAATTTTTTTTAGTTGATTAAAATGTTGCCTGCAACCCTATGGCATATGTTTTGGGAGAAGGTATTGAATAAGGAAAATCGGGATCAATCTTTTCTTTATTAGCCCGCCATAATATTCCGAGATTTGAAATGTTTGCATATATTCTCAATCCAGGCTTATGCTCCTTATTTTCATGTTGCCTGATTTCATAAGAAATGTTTATATATTCCAGGCGGATATGATCGCCTTTTAACACGTTAATTTCCGAGGCGGCAAAAAAGGCGTCCCTTGCCGAAAACTGGGGATACCTGGTGTATACCATTGCTGGAATGTTAGTTGTATTTTCATCTCCCGGCTTTTGCCAGCGGTTGCTGAAATCGGCAGTCGTTCCCCCGTTATAAAAAAGATTATAATAGGAAAAAGTTGATTTTTTAAAGTAGTACCCAAGCTTATAGGAAATGTTGACTGAGGCAGAAAATCTTTTCCATGAAAAAGTATTGATCAGGGAACCAAAGACGACAGGCGTTGCAGGCCCAATGAATACGACACCTTCATTATTGATCAATCCATTTTTATCAACATTCGCGCTCATTGCATAGTAATCTGTCGATTTCTTTCCATCCAGCAAACCCTGTGGGTCTCCCTGGTCATTCAGCCCTTCCCATTTATAAGCAGCTATTGCATATAGTGGTTTGCCAACAGCAGGAGTAATAATTAAGCCATTGCTGCCTAAAAGGCTGCTTCCGTTTAAAGCAGCGTCTGTATAATAATGCGTTACCTTACTTTTGTTGTAGCTCCATAACAGGTCTGTTATCCATTTAAATTTTTTATCAAAGTTTTTCGATTCTAACCTCAGGTCAATCCCTTTACCTGACATACCCGCCACATTTTTTGTTATCTGTGAAGCATATCCCCATGTTGTATAATCGTAGTAGGTTAATCCATACAGATCGGATCCTTTTTTAAGGTAATACTCAAATGTTCCGGATATTACATTCCTGGCGCTTCTGAAGTCCAGTCCAAAATTTATCTGCCGTGATTGCTCCCATCTTAAGTCAGGATTATTGAGTGTCTGAACCCTTGTGTAGGGAAGGTTGGTAGTAGGGTTGTTAAAATAATTGGCAATTGGAAGGGCAGACCGGGAAGGATCTACGTTACCACTAAACCCATAAGATGCGCGCAGCCTCAGATAGGGAATCATCTTCACCCGGTAAAAATTTTCCCTCGAAATTTCCCACCCGGCCCCTGCTGACCAAAGTGGTTTCCATTTATCGTTGGTATTAACGCCAAAAATATTAGCTCCGTCTTTTCTTACACTGCCCGATAATGAGTACCTGTTTTTAAAAATGTAGGAAGCGTTTGAATAGGCTGATACGTACCGGTTCACTGTAGCAGATAAGTTAGGACTACCGGGAATATTGCTCAAACTTCCATAGGGCAATGTTGGATATTGATTTAAATAATCAATGTTTGCCGAGTAAAGGGGATCTTCATTGTACCCATAAACACTGTTGGAAAAACCTTTGTTGGCGATCTGTCTTATTTCAAAGCCCGCAATGGCAAGGACGGCATGCTTTTGCCAGTGTTTGTTGAAGTTAAGCTGGCTCCTGAAATTTTGTGAATTCAGCACATCATTGTACCGCAATTGAATTCCATTAGCAGGAACGATATAATTAATATTCCCCGTACTGTAATCAATTTGAGAAAATTGGTTGACCAGGTTACGCGTATAAAAACTTTCAATATCAGCATTTCTTACCGCATCACTTGTCTGTCTTTCATATTGATAGCGGATATCAAGGTCAAGCCCGTTTATTATCCTGTAATTTATCGCAATGTTTGCATTGATTTCTTCAAGAGTGGTTTTTAGCTGATTGTGTCTGTAATCTTCAAGAGGATAATAATTCCAGTTAAGCAGCTTGCTTCCTCCGATTGTATCCGTATAGCTGGTGCTGTAATTTTGTGCAACAGCCGCGGGATTTCCATTGCTGTCCGTTAATTGAATATAAGGCACATTTTTTCCGTCAAAAGTTACCGATGAAGGCCTTCCTGACACCGAAGTACTGTTGGTATAGTAGGCGCCCACAGAAAGCTGCAGGTTTTTCACCGGTTTAAAGGTGTTGAGAATATGGATATTTAATTTATCAAACCGATCATATAGTGTTCCCCTGTTCCGGTTATAATTGATGCCGAGGGTATAGGCATTGGTAGTTGAACCTCCCCTAAGATTTATCCCATACTGTTGGGTAACTGCATTGGTATAAAAGTATTTATTATAATCATTCCGCACATCCAGGGTTTTAAGCTGGTTAATTTTAGCTATTGAATCCTGCTGAGTTATCAAACCCCGGTCACGATCAACAAATATTTGGAGTGCCGGTGTAAAGGGCGTGTGGTAATACCAATCGAACCTCACCTGGTCGTTATAAAAACCGTTTTTGTATAGAAATTGCTCGGCTTCAATATAATCTGAGGAGGATATCTGGGAAGGATAAAAGAGATCGGGCTTTTCAGCCACAGTAAGGGTAGTGTTGAACTCCACCTGTAGGGGTTGATTATATTTTCCTTTTTTGGTAGTGATTACAATAACACCGTTACCACCTTTAGCGCCATAGATAGAAGTAGCCGCTGCATCTTTGAGTATAGAAACCGATTCAATATCGTTCGGATTGATATTTTTGATATCACCCTCATAGATAAAATTATCAAGGACAATTACAGGATTTAAAGGCCCGTTGATGGTGCTGAGCCCCCTGATTGAGAGGTTCAGATCGCTGGCAGGGTTATTATTCGATTTATTTGAAAACAATAAACCGGTAGTAACTCCTTTAAGCCTGTTTAAAATGTTGGTGCCAACCTGTTCATTTAATGTTTTGTTGTCTATGACAGCAATAGATCCGTTCAGTTCGTTCGGCTTAAGCGTCTGGTAGCCGGTATTGGCATTTACCACCACTTCTTTGTCTTCGGTAACTTTTGATGTGGTGATAACCGTTCCTATATTACCTCGACCCTTTACTTGCACTTCTGCCGTTTGAACCGATACCCCGGTAATTTCCAAAACCGCGTTGGCGTCCACATTTTTTAGTTTAAAGCTGCCATCATCCGATGTTGCTGTTGCCAGTTGTGTTCCCTTAACGCTTACTGTCGCCGCTACGGGCTCATTTTTTTCATTGACTATTTTACCTGTAACCGTTATTTTTTGCGAATGCTGTGCCTGGCAATCGGAAATTTTAAGGATACAAAAAGTGAGCATTAAAACAATAGCCGCTGTGAGTTGTTTAAAAGACTTTTTCATTGTGTAAATTTTTTAAAGCTTGTTATTGGTAATTATTTTTTAAAGGCCTGTCACTTATAATTATCGCTTCTATTTTTCTTTTGGCAGCCACGAGCTGAAGGCCCTTGCCGGCCAGGAAGTGCATAATTTTTACGGCGTTATAAGTGTTAAATTCAAAAGGAAAAGAAAGGTCTATTTTGTAAGGCAGGTTGGTTTCGTCTATAACAGGAACGGGAAACAATGGCTGCAATACCTGGCTTACGAGCGTGGAGGAAGATTCATTTCGTATGGCTTTATGCAACGTGTTTTGTTGTAAATCCATAAAAGGTTTTCCGCCGGTAGTTTTTAATTGCACTGTGTTTTTAGTTGCCTGCAAAACATAACAATCCATGACCCTTTGTTCATTTCTTGCCGATATTCTGAAATTGCGATAAAGATCCTGTTGCATGTATCGATAAGCTTCCTCTCTTGAAACCGGCGGAGTTATCAATTCATAGCAATACCTGTTTTCAGGTAGTTTTTCAAGAGAAGTATCGGTAAATATTTTTTTATTATATTTTTTTGATTCAACAATTAACCTGTTTGACCCGTAAGATTTAAAAACGGAAGGGTAGGCAATCGCAACAAGGGTATGAAGATCGCAATTAAGCATATACATCCTGCTGATACGACCATTATCACTACTTTTTATTCCTATCATTGCTCCAAGGTTTTTCTTAAAGCCTGTAATGAGAGAACGGTATAAAAAGCCTGCCGGATCATCTCCGCCATTTTCATCAACCAATAAAGGCTTGTCCGGATTAAATCTCAGGTAGTCCCGTTTAGTTACAAGGGTAAAAGATGAATCTGATAAAAACTTTTCAATATTTGCTGCAGTTACCTCTTCAGCATTGGTTATCCCTGCTACTTTACCAAAAGGATTTATCCAAACATAATGCGGTATTTCCTTTAGGGGAAAGTAAAGACTGATACCGTAGTTATGAAGCGCATAAGGAAGGGTGAAAGATTCTCCTGTCCTTTCTTTTCTTTTCATAAGGAAGGTGCTTACGTGAGCGGCACTTTCAGATGTGTCAGCATCTACCATAAGTATCTGCATCCTGCCATCAAACTGTTGTTGCAACTGCTGCATTTTCGGAAATTCACGGATGCAGCTACCACACCATGTAGCCCAAAAATCAAGAATGACCAATTTTCCTTTAAGCTGGGTCAGTTTAAGAGCGGAAGAAGGATAATTGTAAATATTGGTAAGTGTTATAGCCGGAACAGCCTCTCCCACATTGAGTGCCTTCACCGTTTGCCCCTGGTTCACCATAGGCCAAAGAAGTATCATTAAGCAATAAATTGTTTTCATTGCAGTTGGTTTAAAGATGAAAAATTGAGTGTATTACAGTATGGTAAAAGCCTTGCTAGGTGGGGCCTTTGGGCTTGCACTCAAAGAGGGCTTTGAGCCATTTTACGTACATGATTTTATTTTGCATAGGAATAATCATTTTGCCGGGTTATTATCATCTTCCTCATCCGGCAGCACATATCCGCCGACGGGAATTTTAATGGGTGGACGATCAAAAATCTGGAACTGTTTAAAGTAAAAGCACCGGTTTAGTACATCGGTCTTAAGTACCAGGCGCAGGAACCTCGAGGGCGCAAGCCCATTTACCTGGTATTGATCCTCCAAAACTTTACGAGCTATTTTTTCCGCCTCATCATGATCCTCAATTAAGATCGTTGCATACCGCAACAGCAGCGGGTAATAATAAGCGATAATAGCAGCAGCGGATGGGTTGATATTTTTCATCGTAAAAAATAAGTTTTAAAAGCAGTTACACTAAAAGAAAACACAAGCAATACAAAATAAACTATTCAAAAACCGGCAGCAGGCCGCCGTAAGACTACCGGCGGCCATTGCTCTTATTTGATTCCTTAACTACATGAGAAGGAGCAGCTGCCGGACTATAACACACAAGGACAAACGCAAATTTACTCAGGGTTTCCGGGCTTTTGTTCGTACCTTTTTTGCATAAAGCTTTTTACCGCATCACTCCACCACAGGCGCCAATGAACGTTAGTAAAAGAAACCGAAAAGGAACGATCGTTTTTCATCAAACCCTATTTTAAATTTTAAATAATTTTAAAGAACACCGGCAGCCGGTAACCGGATACTGCGCCGGCAACCGTTGCTTCGCTAATCGAAACATGAGAAGAAAACATCAGAAAGCACTGCCGGTGAGGTATAACACAAGGATCGCTATACACTGGGTCTCGGATTGCTATTCAGGGTTTCTTTTCTTAGTAGTAAACTTGGTTTTGATATCGCAAAGCGCCGCCCCTTTAAGGCGGCTTATTAATTGAAATCTTTTATACCAGGTAATTAAGAAGTAACGGTGATGGCCATTAGTAAATGTGGTAATTGGCGCACCTGTTTCTTTGGCTTTAATCTGCTGCATAAAAAGGTAATACAGGATAAAGAGACGGTTGCATTTATGGTTGCACGTTAGTGAAGTGGAATTATTTTTTTTGCAATTGCTCATTCAACAAGTTTTATTAGAATGAGTCTGAGTTGGTTAGCCCTAAATTAAAAATAGGTGAGGGCTCTACCAACCATCGTTCCTAGTTGACAGCCAAGAAAATGGAATTACGGCAAAGCCCACACCTACTTTCAAACACAAATGTAGTATCATTAGTAGATGTAGGCATTTAATTCACCGTCTCGCTTTCTTGGCTGTCAGTCTTTGAACGACGAGACTCGTTATTAAGCTAATACTTAAATGCTTTATTATATGACAAATATAATTAAAATATTAAAGTCAACAATATTGTTGACCATATTTATAAAATATTTATCCACACTTGTAAAATGCGCAAGCTCGACAATGATGATATTGATTTAAAAAAAAAGATTGCATTAAGGATTAAATCTTTAAGAAAAGCCACTGGTAAAGGAATGACGGAATTTGCCAAAGACACGTATAAAGATAAGCAAAGCCAAAACCGATGGGAAAAAGAAGGTGCTTCCATTTTTACAATAAACAAATTTTGCAAAGAGATAGGAATAACTATTTCGGAGTTCTTTAATGATCCAATATTCAGATAACAACTACAAATTGATTTTTGACCCCAAAGGCAATTTTAGATCTGGCTATTTATTATTAATTGCTCTCAAAGTCCTTTCGTCTATAATACCAGTTCTTGGCACATTCAGGACTTTTTGAAATAATTTTATGCCTTCCCATAAGCCTATATTTAGGGTTTGCTCATAAACTCGCCGGAGCCGATTTTATCATATTATAATTATATGATATGTTTGTTATCTCCCCTGATAAATTTTTCAAAATATTTTTTAGGAGCAATAGTAGGGACACAAGT